>OJDR01000119.1_pt1 | contig 29436 bp, 26 predicted proteins | sample 1593081 | NCBI WGS metagenome assembly OJDR01 (sample SAMN05416873, study PRJEB24817) | seawater metagenome | isolation source: Sea water | place: Canada:Atlantic | collected 2013-11
CCTACCACTCAGTCTTTTTTTCTGTATATACGGACCAAGGAGTCTGTATATACACGCCTGCTGAGTTCGGTAATATCTAGTCTTCTGCTTTAAATCCAATTCCGTAAGCATCAAACGGTGCGACCCTTAGAAGGTAATATACCGACCCAAATCGCCCCTTAAGTTTTTGGATTAATGCGCAGTAAAATCCAGTACTCACATTACAGGCCTAATATCTTAACAGCCCCCATACTGAACAATTTCTAAACAAATTTCTGCACAATTTAGCGACCATCAAAAATGTAGCGAGAACCAGGCTCAAGCCCTTAGTGCTGTGGTCTTTCTTGATTGCCATGCTTTAAAACAAGCTGTAGGTGCTCTTGATTAGTTTCGTAATGTTTGGCGCTTCAAGAACATTCCTACAGCACAGAGTAAAGAGGAAGTCGATCTGCTATCTGTGTGAATAAAAAGCACTACAAAAATCATGGCTGGATAATTGTACGGCACTGGGCTCCAAGTAAATGAGTGTTTTAGTATCAAAAATCGGACACATTATGGCTCAAACATTGAACACCCTGTAATTATTAAGGTCTATTCCCTGCTAAGCCTAGGGTTTATCATTGTCCATGGGATTTATACACATTTACTAGAAGGCAAAACATGCGCTGGTTACTGATGGGCCTATTGGTTCTTAACGTTTTACAAGGTATTTACATTTTTTCTTATACAGATACGAATAATCTCAACGCAAAGGTAGCCGCCCCAAACCCAAAGCACCTATCAAGCACCCACAACACAGCTGTCACTTCTCACAAGACATTGCTGGCCCTTGATGATGCACCAGCACCCCCTAGCCATAAATCAAATGGCATAGCTGTAGTGTCACAAGAAGTCAGAGTGGTAAGCCGCGCTCTGGTGAACAAATTAGTGCAGTCCGGCAAAGGGCTTAATACAGTACGGTTTGCCCTTTGGCCAAAAGGGGGGTTCTTAGCCACCTATGTTAAACAGGCCAGTGTTGTAGCCCGCCTAGGGTTAATAAAAGGGGACGTGGTTAAATCCATTAACAACACACAAATGAGCAGCGTATTGCATGCTCTTAGCATTTATCAAGATTTAGAAGAGCTGCATTTTCTAGAGCTGGGAATTGAAAGAAAGGGCAAGGCTATTTCTTATTTTTATAAACTCATTGATTAATAGTTGCTGAATCAATGCTTGAAAAAATGATGAGAATATAGATATCGCAAGGCCAAAAAAAATGGCTTAGCTGGTTTAGTATAAACGTTTTAGCCGTTAGACCAGTCAATTATTAAAAGAGGGATTACTCCTTAGAGATTTACATTCACTTTTAATTCTTTACCGGTTATTACATAGCTTTACCCTTTCCACACAGCAATATTAACAGCGCCAACTAAGCTTGGATTAATGGTAATAAAGTTGGTTTGAATACATCTCAACTTGAGATGCGATTGACCACAAAATTCCAGGATTAATGCAAATACAGACCCAGTGTAAATTTTGCCTTACCCCCCAAATTTGGATAAGGCAAGATACACGATCAATTGTCGACACTAAATTGCATTAACAAACGGTAATCATCAGACGATGATATACACGAAAGTAAACGGGGAGACCAGTAAGTAGTAATGGGGACTGAAAAAGCGCATTAGCAGACTCAATCACTTGGTTGAATACAACCTGCAGTAACACTGCATATAACAGGAAGTCTGAGCGTGATAACAGTTAGTATTTACTTGAAATAAGCGGCCGCATGATTAGGACAATCATGGTGTGCCGTTTATTTGCTTTATGCATTTCTAAATTTAAATATCACCACTTAACTAATTGATACCCTAAAGGAATTAATAAAAAGGGCAATGGAGTCATTATAATTTCCGTGGTCTTAGTGTTAATTGAGGGTTTTCTAACCATTATCAGCAGTTGTAAGATAAATATAAAGATTGAAGGTGGAATTAATAGTTCGGTTAATGCAAACAACTCACTATTACCATCTAAACAGTAGTGGTTAATAACACTGGCAAAACAAACAACCAATAAGCCTACTTGAAATATCCATAAAAAAATCTCATTTAACGTCCTTATTTACTAATGCCCAATAACGAATATTGTCGAGTCCCTGCACACCCGTAAATTCAATAGAACTAGCCACTAATTTAATTACATGGGTATACCCACAGCACTCTAATCCAATTGTCATAAAAAGCTACCAAAGGTACTTAAATTGACATTGTATTTATTATGCCATCACTAATAATAGCATGATCATATTTCGTAACATTTTCAGAATTTTATACTCGGATATTCATGCAACAGCTCGCTCGAATTGACACCACCCTGCTGAAGTGGGCCTACCAAATACCTTTTAAGAACAGTTATCTTATTAAGGCGTTAATTTTTATGGGGGATGCGCCATTTTGGATGCTCATTATTGTGATAAGCGCACTGCTCGGCCAGTTTTTAAATGCTCCTTCATTTGAGACATTAGCCATCTCTCTTATGTTAGGGTTTGCCATTGGTAATTTACTATTTAGCCAGCTTAAAATAAGAGTCAATCGCCAACGCCCCTATGCCAATGCATCGCTTCAAGAAAAGCTTAATATAACCATTAATAATCGTGATCCAGGCCACGGCTCTAAAGAACAGGAGAGCTTTCCTTCTGGCCATGTATTTTGGACCACCCTGTGCGTAAGCCTTATTTGTTATCAATTTAGCTGGAGCGGTTTTTTCATAGTGAGCTGGATGGTGCCGGCCATGATTTTTTTACGTCCTCACCTTGGGGTACATTACCCAAGCGATGCCCTTGCCGGATTTTTAATTGGCATCATGCTCGCAATCATTACCCTGTTATTGCTTCCGGTGGTATTAGGCTATCTAGAATTTTTAAAAGCATTTAGCGGCTATGTTTATGGCTATTGGATTTTCGTCTTAACATTTTTAATAGTTGGCATTAAATCTTGGAGAAAACGCGTTTAATTAAAACTAAGGGCATTGGCTAGTAAAGGTAGCGATTTACAATTTCTTTAATAATGCCCTTTTGTTTCATTTCATTAATGGCAAGGTTAATCGGTTGCAGTAAGCCTTTTCTGGAATGATGGATTCGAACTTTTAATTCAGAGCGATTAATCACAGGGCCCAGTTCAATGGCGCTCCATTGCGCCTTTAATTCTGGAATGTGTTTTTTAATATACGAAAGCTCCGCTTTATCAATAATACCTGCTTCAGCACGAACCAAGGCTAGCTTGCGTATTTGGGAGACATTACTAACACTATCAGAGCGCGTAAATAGATGGTCTCCCACATAACCATAACCGCGAATAGTGGAAATTTTACGGCCTTTTAAATCTTTAATGCTTTCAAACTTAAAAGCTTTTCCCAGCGGAAAAACTAAAATTTCTTCCACTACTAATACCGTATCGCTCCAAACAGAAGCTGCTGGTTGTTCCTTGCGCCATGCAATATTCACACAGCACTCTATTTGCACCAGCCCTTCATCAAAAGCTTTTTTACTGCGCTTAACGGATAATAATTTACTGGGTAAGAGTTTAACTGACAGGCGCTTATCTAGCTCAAGGGTGATTTCATGTGATATGCCACTGGCTTTACTGCCATCCATGATCCAATACGGCTCCCAACTCACATCCGTCACCGCATAACGAACACTGTCGGCAGCACTTAGCAACGTAAACAACCACAGTATGCTCAATAGCAAATAACGGTATGGAACGGCTTTATAAATTGCCATGCAAGCTGCTCGAAACGGGTTAGCTATGAGTATAGTCGGTATTTTTAACCCATTAAAAAAACAGCTAATCACTTTCAACAGGAGTGTTAGTTTTGGCCAAACAAACACTCTTCACGGGTGTCTAACCACAAAGGATATTTCGCCATCACCTTAGTAAAAAAAGGGCTTTGCAAAAACAAGGCTAACCATTTTTGTAAGTTTGGATAAGGGGCCTTGATAAACCATTTTTTATCTACCCGAGAGAATTGACGAACAAAGGGTAATAAGGCGTAATCGGCTAGGCTGGCGCCATCTCCTAATAAATATTCCTGCCCATTAAGGCGTTGCTCTAGGCTTTCAATAAACACTTCGCATTCACGGCGATAGAATTTTTCTGAAACCTCACTAAAGCGCCTTGCTCTTTTATATTTCTCTAACGTGGGTTTAAAGCCAACATCATTTTCATGCACCAATTGCATCATGGCCGACAAGCCATTGGGGAAATTACAATACAGTAAATCGTGGGGGTCATTTTCACCTAATGCCCATAGCATGATATCCAAACTTTCATCAATGACCTGCCAGTTTTCTTTAGGCTGTGTTGCATTTATTAACAATACAGGCACAGTGCCCTTGGGCGAGATGGCCAGCATTTCTGGCGGTTTGTTTTTTGTCACCACCGCCCGCAATTTAACGGTTTGCTGAGCCATTAATATGCCCATTCTGGCACGCATGGCATATGGGCAATGCTGTAGGGAATACAAAATGGGATACGTTTCAGGGTTATTCATTTTCCTTTACTCTCCCGATATTCGCCTGGCGTAGTGTCATACCAGCGTTTAAAAGCACGGTAAAAATTACTGTGATCGGTAAAGCCCAATAAAAATCCAATTTCTTGCAACGAGACTTTCTGATTACAAGCGTAATCATGGGCAAGCATTTTACGGGTGCTGTCGAGTAAGGATAAGAAGGTACAATTTTCTTGTTTTAAACGGCGCTGAAAAGTACGTAAACTTACATTAAAAAATGCCGCAAAGTCTTTTATCTCGGGTTCACCACTGGGCAGTTTTTTGCAAATTAAATCCTTTACCTGTTCACTTAACGTGGTTTGACTGAGCTCTTTAAGGGTTTTCAGAACGATCTCAGCATGGTGGTCGCGCATAGCCTTATTGGCAAAAATCATTGGGGTATCTAGGTATTCATGGCTTATTTCTAAACTGTAATAGGGTTGTGAAAATCTTAATTCACATTGAAATATTTCTTCATAAGGCTGAATATTTTTAGGTTTAGCATGTTTAAAATTAGCCACTAAAGGATTCAGTGGCTGGTTCGTGACAAAGCGTGATGAAAACACCTGTAATGCCAAACCGGCATCAAAGCCTTGGTAGGCCACAGGCAAATCATTGCCTTGGCTTAAATAAATAATTTCGCAGCCCAATTCATTGGGCACCTGATATAACTCCACTGCCGAGCCAATAATTTTTTGATATTGAATGGTACGCTCTAATCCTTCTCGTACATTATCGCAAGACATAAGACTAAAACTATAAGCATCAAAGGAGCTCACAGTGGGCTGCTTGCCCATGGTTAATCCGATGGCGGGGTTATGGGTTAAACGACTCGCCTCTTGCCATAACAGGGTGAAATCGTCTTGTTTGAAAAAAGCCCCTGGATTAGTCAGCTGAGCGGCATCTAAGTTAAATTGAGTGAATAATGCTGAAGCATCCAGCCCTTCGCGTCCTAATAATTCAAACACCAAGCGTGCCCAGCCCACAGACAACTGCTGTACTTTAGCCATGTTCATATCCACTTCTCATTATCCACTTCCAAGATCGCCATGCCCGTCATGCTTTTTTAATTTTGTTTTAAATAGATTTATACACCTCATGGCATCCAAAGACAATCGGTTGTCATGACAGGCCAAAGAGACCCTTGCCCGAAGCGCCTAGTATTGGCCTAAATAAAAACAATGCCTATGAAAAAGGAGTAGCCTGTGTTTGATTTTGTCATTGTAGGTGGCGGTTCTGCTGGTTGTGTATTGGCCAATCGTTTATCAGAAAATGGTCTGTTTAGTGTTTGCTTGTTAGAGGCTGGCAGTGACAACAACAGCCCATTAGTTTCCACCCCCTTAGCCACCATGGCGTTAATGTTTACCAAGAAATATAACTGGCTATTTGATAGCACCCCGCAAAAGACTCAGCAAAATCGTGAAATTTATTGCCCCAGAGGCAAGGGACTAGGGGGTTCTAGCGCTATGAATGGCATGATTTATATTCGTGGTCACGATAAAGATTACGACCGTTGGGAGAAAGAAGAAGGGGCCAAAGGTTGGAGTTTTAAAGAAGTACTGCCTTATTTTAAACGCTCACAACATCAAGAGCGTGGCGAAACAAACCGCCATGGAGTAAATGGTCCATTAAACGTATCTAACCCTTCGCGGCTGGTTAAATTTAATAAGCGTTTTATACAAGCCGGCAAAGAAATGGGTTATTCATACAACGAAGACTTTAACGGTGACACCCAAGAAGGGGTGGGCGAATATCAATTCACTATTAAAAAAGGTAAGCGCCACAGTGCCGCTGCCGCCTATTTAACAAAGCCTATTAAAAAGCGCCCTAATCTCACCATTATTACTCATGCCCATGCCAGTCAAATTGAATGGCAGGATGGCCGTGCGGTGGGCGTTACCTATCTTGATAAAGAACAAACTCAGCATAGAGTAAATGCCAAAAAAGAAGTGATTTTATCGCTAGGTACCTTTAACTCACCGCAATTATTAATGTTATCTGGAGTGGGGCCTAAAAAAGAGTTAGAAGAAAAAGGTATTAAGGTTAATCACCATTTACCCGGGGTGGGTAAAAATTTGCAAGAACATGTGGACATCATGGTGATGCGCAATGCCAGTAAAAAAATAGGCGGCCCCATGGGCATTAACCTGTACCAAGCCATTCATGATTTTCCCAGTTATTTAAAATACCCCTTGTTCAGTAAAGGCATGCCGCAATCACATCACGCAGAGACGGGAGGATTTTTCAAGTCATCAGATGACAAACCCTTGCCCGATCTACAGTGGACATTCTCACCTGCTAAATTAAATGATCATGGCCGCGATATAAAAGCCTTAATAAAAACCGGTTACAGTGCTCACATTACTCTGCTAAGACCTAAAAGTCGCGGCGAGATCACTTTAAAAAGCACCTCGCCATTAGATGCCCCTAACATTGATTTAAACATGTTATCCCATCCAGATGATGTTAACGATTTAATCTCGGGCTTGAAAAAAACCCGTGCATTAATGACCGCCCCCGCCTTTGAAGATTACTTAAGCGATGAAGTTTACCCAGGAGCAGGTTGTGAATCGGATGCGGCACTTGAAGAGTATGTGCGCCGTAAGGCCAACCATATTTATCACCCCATTGGCACCTGCAAAATGGGCGATGATCACATGGCAGTGGTAGACAGCGAATTAAAAGTACATGGTTTACAAGGATTGCGTGTTGTAGACGCTTCTGTGATGCCGTCGCTCATTGGCGGCAACACCAATGCACCTACGATTATGATCGCCGAAAAAGCCAGCGATATTATTTTGCAAAATCACGCATAATTAACGGGTGCACCATGCTTACCATCGAAAATACAATTGAAATCAAGTCTTCTGTTGAACAGGTCTGGGAAGTATTAACCGATCGAGACAATTATGCCCAGTGGAACCCTGTGATACTTTCACAAACAGGGGTATTAAAAAGAGGTTGTCGCGCCAAAATGCGCATCAACCCAGCCCTTTTTTCCATGAACGTTGACATTGTTTACCGACAAGTACAAACCAACAAAGAACTCAGTTGGTTTGGTGGCCCGCCTCTTATTAAGGGCTACCATTATTTTAAACTGCAAAGCCTACCCAATGGGAATACTCAAGTAATCCATGGTGAACGCTTTGGTTTTTTAGCCACTCTTATGGGTTGGCCAGCCATTGTTAGCCTAGTGAAAATGAAATATAAAAAAGCCGACCGTGCTTTAAAAAAACGTTGTGAAACTCTGTTTAATTCACAACAACAAGCCGCTTAGACTTTTCATCTTTAAATAGGAAAATAGTATGGACCCGGTAATAAAGTTGGTAGGCGCGCCCCAGTCCCCCTATAGCCGTAAAATGCGTGCCGCATTGCGCTATCGACGTATTCCCTATCAATGGGTACGCCAATACTCAGCCGCCAGCCAATCGCAACCAGACATGAAGATTCGCCAAATGATTCCGGTATTATGGTTTTCTCATGAAGATACGAGCCAAGACAGGGCCATGCTGGACTCGACCTTTCAACTAAAAGCCTTAGAAGAAAGCCACACACAACGCTCACTTATTTGCCCTGACCCTGTGGTGATGTTTTTTAACCTGCTGATGGAAGACTTTGCTGATGAATGGCTCACCAAGGCCATGTTTCATTATCGTTGGAGTTATCGAAAGGATACCCAAAAGGCTGCCACCATTTTACCGTTAGAAGTGAAATGGGACCAAAGTGATGCCCAAGCCCTTGAATTTCAAAATGACTTTGGCCAACTGCAAACTTCTCGCTTAGGGGTGGTGGGTTCCAACGAGATCACTAAACCCCTCATTGAAGAAAGCTTTAAAAATATATTACTGAGCCTTAACGACATGCTTAGCACGCAACCCTTTGTGTTAGGCCATCGCCCCGGGGCCGCTGATTTTGCTTTATATGGTCAACTGGTGTGTTTAGCGTTATTTGATCCAACCTCATCTCGCCTAACACTAGAATTAACCCCCAGAGTGTATGCTTGGGTAGAGGCCATGGAGGATACTTCAGGTGAAGAGGTAGATGATCATGGCTGGCTAAACCGTGACGATATTCACCATAAATGGGGAAGCCTATTAGATGAAATAGGGCGCAGCTATGTGCCTTATTTACTGGCCAATGAGCAAGCTTTAAAAAATCAGCAAGGTGCGTTTCAGTGCCTTATTGATGGACGCCTATGGCAGCAAAAACCATTTTTATATCAAGGAAAATGTTTACATTGGTTAAGGGAGGCTTTTAATCATTTGAATGACAAGGATAAGCAACATGCATTCAGTATATTAAAAGAATTTCATTGTGAAGCATTATTCGAAATGCAGTAATTAATTATTCACTTTTAAAATGACTGACGGTGGCTCGCAATGATGACGCCACTTCATCCATACTTTGGCACGCTTCTACGCTGATTTTTGCGGCACTAGAAGAGTCCTCGCTAATTTGTGATACCAGTTTAACGTGCTCATTAATGTTGTCATTCATTTTATGTTGTTCTTCAGTCGCTTGCGCAATCTGTTCATTCATGCCAGATATTTGTTCAACCACAGTTTGAATTTCAGCAAGGTGCCCACTCACTTCGGTCACAAACTTCACGCTGGTCAGTGTGGCTTCATTACCCGATACCATAACATCTACCGCTTGTTGCGAGCCCTTTTGTAAGCGGTCAATCATTTGGTTAATTTCTTCTGTGGACTCTTGGGTGCGCTGCGCTAACGTGCGCACTTCATCTGCCACCACTGCAAATCCCCTACCCTGTTCGCCGGCTCTAGCCGCTTCAATAGCTGCGTTCAACGCCAATAAATTGGTCTGCTCTGAAATGCCTGAAATCACGGCTAGCACCGAACTAATGGACTCCACATCGGTGGCTAAACTGCTGACAACTTGCTCAGCGTTACGAATGTTTTCACTGAGTTTCTCCATTTGATTAACGGTTTTTGCTATGGTTTGCGAACCGCTAGAGGCTTCGGATTTTGCCGTAGAGGATAACTGTGCAGCTTGGCTAGCATTATGGGCAATTTCTTCCACCGTGGAACCCATTTCAATAATACCACTAGCCACCAATTGCGTTTTTTCCTGCTGAGTAGAGGTATGAGATAGGGTGGCATCGGCGCTGTCGGCTACTTTCCCCACCGACTCATGCACAGTATGAGCCCCTTGTTTAATTTGCGTGAGCAATTTACGCATCGTGTCATTATTTTTATTAAAAGCGCTGGCTAACTGCCCTATTTCATCATTGCTGTTAACGTCAAGCTCACGACTTATATCCCCTGACTCACTGGCATAACTCAATGCTTTGGAAATAACCCCTAGTGGCAATAGGGCGAGACGGACTGACCGGTAAACAATGAACAATAAAATTAGCACTAAGACTAAACTGATAATCGTGGTGAGAGTGGTGGTGTAATTGACATCCTTGTATAGCGATTTTTTTTGAACTTCTGCCACCACATACCAATCCACCAAAGGTATGTGCATGGCAGAGGCAATATATTCAACACCGTCACGGTTAAATTCAATTTCGCCTATGCCTTGCTTGGTAAATAGCTCCCCTAAGGTGGTTAATCCAGTTAACTCACTGAGTGTTTGGTCTTTATCTGTTGCGTCATTGGATTTTACATTGCCTTTATTATCTACTATGTAAACTTTTCGCCCTTGTGAATCTTGACTTTGGGCAATGTCCTTTAGGGTCGACAAAGTTTTTCCCATGCCCGCGGCCCCTAACGTTTTTCCTTGATGCATCACTCGGTAGTTAATAAACACTGTGGATATTTTACTTTCTAAATCCAGTGCTATATCCAATTCATAGGCATTATCAGTTGCCATAAAATCGTAAAACCATTTATCTCCATTGGCCGATGACGATAACACTCGTGAGAGCCCGTCTTGAAAAAAGTATTTTCCACTTGTATAAGAAACCCAATAAGTAGTGCTGGCCCCTTCATTCACTTGTATATCTTTGAGCATATTTATCAGAGCTTGTTCGCCCTCTTCATTCTCACCTTGATTGGCCCAATCTAAGACGTAGCTATTTTGAGCCATGAGTTTAGATATACGCACAGGAATGGATAGTTCGTATTCAATGGCATTGCGGACTTGTAATAACACTGTAGGTAGTTCAACCCCATGAACACGATTATCTACCAAGGTTTTCATGGATGCATTGTATAAAACAATAATAGTAAAAAAGGAGACGGCTAATAAACCACCTACCAATAACACCACTTTTTTGTGAAGCTTTTTACTCTGGGATTCCATTCCAACTTTCCTATCAGACGATTTTGCCTAGCGTCCAAGCTGAGCAAGTTTATAAAATTCTTATCTGAGTCTAGCAGTTATAAGAAAACCTGCTAAACGCAGCTTAGGCGTTAGGATTAGACTCCCATTTTACTCGATCGCTGTCGTTGATTGCTGACTAGGCAACCTTTAAAATAAAAAAATTCGTATAAGTCACCCTTCCTATTTACTGTATTTAAAAACAAGTAAGCCATGCCAGAACTCCACTTATACTTAGAAAATAACTCCTACCTATTCGGCTTCTTATTTAAAACATATTCGCTGCACATTTAGTGCACATTCTTCACTTACATTAAGTACTTCCAATACAACCATAATATCCGTCAGAGGAAGTGTTATGAATTTCAAGCTGGTTTTTATCCCCCCTTTGTTAGCCTTGCCCTTGTTATTAGTTGGCTGTGGCAGCAGTGATAGCGCTGAAGACACTACAACCGACACCACTACTGATTCGTCAACCGACACCTCAACAGATACCGATACATCTAGTACCAGCAGCGGTTGGATCATTAACAGTGATGACGAGGTGTCCCAAAACCTATTTGAAAGCGGCACCAATCAAGGCTCATTCGTGAACGTACAAAGTGTCACAGCCGAAACCGTAGACGACTTGGAATACACAGTGGTGGCGGCCACTGGCATTGCTAATTATCAAGTCACATTAAGCCAAGATGAAATTGATGCCTTAAATGCCCGCCCTAAAGCGGCTACTGATTTTTTATCCGGTGCCACCACCGCTCAAGCTGATGTGGCTTTTGAATTTGGTGAAGACATTGGCTACAACAGCAATAACGATTGTGAAACCACAGGTGGCGCAGGCTACTGGCCACCGGGGCCAGTTTGCCCTGAAAACCTATCGCGTACCGGATATTTTCCTAACAGCCCAGAACCCGCCACTGAAGATGTGGCTAGCGGCTTAGGCGCCATGGGCTACTGGGTAAACGGCACCTCTGTTTACCAATGGGGGGACGGGCAAAGTTATAACAACGAAGGGGTTTGGCAAACTCTGGCTCCGGTGGCGGAAGTATACGATGTGGACGTATGCGGCGGTCACGCGGCCAATGGCGATTACCATCACCACTTTAGTTCAGATTGCTTAGGAAAAATGGTGAACGATGAAGGCACCAGCCATTCACCCATTTATGGTTACGCTGCCGATGGCTATGCCATTTATGGCCCTTGGTACAGCAATGGTGTATTGGCAAAAAGCAGTTGGGCAGTGCGTGATTACGACGATGCCAATTCAGACACCGGTTGCGGCACTGCGGGTGTGCGAGACTGTGTATTGATCGATGAGTTTAATGTGAGCCTAGGCTTTGAAGATGCGGCGTCAGGCCCTAGCACGTCTGATGAATATTCATCCCTTTCGGGTAACACCTTTATCGCCAGTGCCGGATTTTTTTATGAAGACTTTTATTGGGATACTGCCTTAACCGATTTAGGCGCTGAATATCTTGACCAATTTAACGGCCACGACAGCGGTGATGACTTAGGCTACCACTACCATGTAACCGTCACACAAGACGACAGCGGCACTCAAATTCCTGCTTTCCCTTATACCATTGGGCCGCGTTTTTACGGAAAAATTCAAGATAACGCCATCACTTCCACTGAGGGTGGCGCACCTGATGGTGGAGACGGTGGTGAATTGCCTGACTTGCCTTTTTGCGAAGCCGATCAAGAGCCTGAAATGGGGGTTTGCATCCCTCAAATGTAACGCTCACTTAACAAATAGTTTGAGTGCTTTGATTAGCACTTAAATTACTTTTTCATTCACTTTTATTTATTTGTAGGCAATGCCCATGAAAATTAAAAACATCTTTGCAATAGCCAGTTTAAGCATTAGCCTGATGTGCTTACCATTAATGAGCCATGCTCAAATGGACATGCAACATAATCACTCACCTAAAGATTTACCAATCAGTGCCTTAACACCCAAATTAATTATTTCTATTACTGAAGACGATATGTCAGGTTTTAACTTGCACTTATCCACACAGAACTTTCAACTAGAATCCCCCACCCAAGAAGGCAATGCTCCTAACAATATTGTTGAAGGCCATGGCCATTTATATATTAACGGCACTAAAATTCAGCGAGTGTACGCAAGCGATATACACATTCCGGGAAAGTACATTAATAAAGGGGTTAATCAAATTAGTGTCACATTAAATGGGCACGATCACAGCGCGTGGCGTAAAGATGGCAAGGAGATTATTTCAACGCTTTTTATTAACACCCATAAAAAAAATATCATCTCTCATCAGTTTTCATCTTTCCCAGTATTGGTGACAGCGCCGTAAAGGCAAAGCTAATGAGACATCAGATTATTTTAGGTAAGAAGTAAAGTACAACAAAGCATTAACGATATTGATCAATGATGCTTTGATACCGCGCTTGGTCAAATTTCAATTCATTTAAAGCATTTGAAAATAGCGCCGCCTGCTTGGCTTTTTCCCTTGGGAAAACGGCGTAACGAGATACTACCTTTAAGGGGTTAGCTAAAATTTTAATGCGATGAGACATCCTCAGTTTTTTAGCCTCAAATTCAAGGGTACTTTGATCGCCAATAATCACATCTACTCGGCCTTTAAGGAGCTTAGAAATTAAGGTGGCATTATCAATGGTGGCGGGGTGTTTATCTAAGAAGTCTGCCTCTTCAAATTCTTTAGTGTATGAATAACCAGAGATGGTGCCGATTTTATAATTAGATAGATCTTTCAATGTATTAAACTCAATACCGGAATCTTTTTTAACCATGAACACAGTACGACCATATTGAAGGGGACCCACCATTAAATATTTTTGAAAACGTTCGCGCTTCTCTACCCAGCTTAGTGATAATGTAATTTTGTTGTTATCGGTCATACTGATAACCCGCTTCCACGGGTAGGTTTTAATTTCGTAATCAACCTTCAATCTATCTAATACCACACGCACTATGTCAGCATGAATGCCTTTAACTTGGCCATTTTCTTCATATACATAAGGGGGAAAGCTCACATCCCCAGCCACCAACCACTTTTCACTGTGTACAAACCCTGAGAGCAGCACAGACAGAAATAAAATGACCTTTATTAACATGATCTTCATATGCGCCTTCTAATTCTACTCAAAATCATCGTACATAAAGCTTAGCAGGTTTCTTTAACCTCTCTTTATTAGGCCCAGCGTAGCAGACCCATTTGATGGAGGGGCGGGTAAGGCTAGCGCCCTTTTAATAGGGCTCTATTGAGGGCATGCCAATTAAAATTAGGCTGAGTCGGCCATTAAAGCGACACAAGCCTTACACTTCTATACACTGCGCTCCAGAAAAAAGCATGACATCTGATCACTTAAGAGTCAGACGCTAAAATCAATTTCTGGGGAGATTTAAATGAAATATAATTTCGCACTGTGCCTAATGGCCTTACTGGTTTCAAATTTAAGCTGGGCAGGCGAGTACTTTGATCAATCGTTAACCAGTATATCCCAATACAAGCTTACCGCAGGCACCCCCAATACAGATGAAGTGACCGATGAGTGGTTTGAAGGGGCATTTGAAGACGCCATTAAATATGACACACAAGAATTTAGTTTCCGCTCACCTCGCTTTAAAGATTTCTCCATCGATTTCACTACCTTGCTAAACGCCGATAATGACCGTGAAAAAATCTCGGCGGCATTAAAATGGAAAGGCATTAAAATTTCCCATGAATCAGGATCAGCCAAGGGTAAATTCATTACCCCAAACAGCAATGACGATTTATTTGTTAATGTGGGCGACACGTTACCTCGTAGGTGTGTAGGTTATTCGGCCGGAGATTGTCTTGAAAAAATCATGATCGAGGCTGGCAAAGAAGTAGAAATGGAATTTGAAGGTAACAAATTACAATACACCTATGCTTGGGATGGCGGCATGCAAAAGGTCATTGGCATCAGCCAATACGATGTGCAAACACCGCTTTTATTATCAAGAAAAGTCGACCCCGACTCCAATGTAAGCTATTCCAGTGGCAATGAAACTCACAATTATAAAGGCACTGAACTATGGGGTTCTGTTATTGATAGCAAGGGGGAAGTGACGTCCACTAATATTTATTTTGGTATGGATGCAACTGAGCTGCGCTTAATTGAAGCCTATGAAAATAATAAACGTTTTCACCATGGCTTTGTTGGCAGTATGTTTACCATGCTGACCACCCAGTCTTTTAAAAGCTCAGGTGAGCAAGAGCAATTACTTAGTGAAACTTACGGCATCGAAATAGATAAAGCCGAAGATTTTGACAGCACTTCGGCAGCGGTTTTTTCGTTTGAATTTAATGTAGGCTACCAATTGGTTTTTCAAATAGACCGCACTTCAAAAAGCCAAGCGTTTATTCAAGCAGGCATCCGCGGGGTTTGGTTATTCTCTGATACCTTCGCCGATGAACCTTCAAGCGAATCGAGTTATGTTATCGATGAAATAAGCGGTGATACTTACAATGGTTATTATGTTTCCATGGGTTCTAATTTTTAAAGCTTGTTATAATCCACGCATCAAAAAAAGCACCAATTGGTGCTTTTTTTATTCATACATTTTAAGAAAACCTTAGAAAAGCATGTCTACTCCAAAACGTACTAGGGTAGCTTCGGTATCTAGCTCGGACTCTTCTGTGCTAATTAACTCCACCTTAACTGCGGCTGAATCATGAAAGTCATGACGTAAACCTAAAGTGTGGGTTGTCACATCTCGATCTGTACCGGCAAGAGTGCTAGCAGCAAATGCTGCATTAGATGCAAAGATATCATCCGCTGTATTATCGATTCCATCAACTCCAGCATTTACTGAAAATAATGATGTTCCCGTAGCATTACTTGCAATACCTGAGTCACTTTCCTTTTTATTACTAGATAAAGAATAACTCACTGCCGTTTCACCAAAACTGTATACAACCGAGGCTAGAGCACGCGTCTCTTCAGGAAGAAATATACTTTCACCAAAATCAAGTAAGGAATACTCTAATATCACTCGTATAGGGTGAAAATTTAAATCAACTCCAGCACCAGTAAAGGTAAGTTCATTACCTTGTATTGAAACATGGTCATTGACGAATGTAGGATCTGACCCCATTAGCGTTTCCACATTAGTTACAGCCGCACCTTCGAGAGTTAGATCTCCTTTCACATAAATTAATTTAGCCAAGTGATCGCCCATTTCAAACTGACCAGTGACAGCTACTATAGATTTAAAATCAGAAGCAGTAAGAGTTGGGTCCTCTGAATAGTCACCTCTGTTTGCTATAGAAACCACAAACTGTCCATCAATCCCACCCATAGGCACGTTATACAAAAGGCTGGCACCATCCATGTTAGTAATTTGCGCTGCGTATAATTCCTCAGGTGGGCGAATCCAATGATAGGTATAGCCCACTTCTAAATATTCAGACAGCATATAAAAAGGCGTTCTGATTCGACCAAACTTAGCAGATAGTGTGGGCGTAATATTATAGGTCATATACATCCACTCAAATTCGGGCTTATAGTTTTCGCTGCCCCGCGCAATAATTTGCCCTGTAGCCGTTAAACCATCACCTAAACGGGAAACCGCTTGCAAGCCATACACGCTGTTTTTGTCGTATTCAATTTTATTTTCATAACCGTTATAAGTGTCATCGCTGTCTAGCGTGGCACCACCCACAAACGATGCAAACCCTTGGAATTCCACTTCCGCCAAAGCGGGTAACGACAGGGTCAACAGTGCGATGCACAGGGCCCTAAAACCATTCATTATTTTCATGATATTGCCTCTATGATCCACTTAGAATTTAGCCACGACTTTCACACCGGCACCTTCATTGCCCGATGTCACGTATCCAATAAAGCTGGGGTTCTTTGAGACTAAATCCACCATCTCTGAATCCTGCTCTAACTGCTTTGGTGGCGTGCCTTTGCCAGTGAAGATCATTTTTGCCCAATAGGCCTTGAGCTGTTTGGGCGACTTGCTTAATACACTTTTGGTAAATTCTTTGGAACTGGCCGAACCGTCTTTAAACGTCACAGGAATGGCATCTCCCCCTCCAGGAAAACCTCGAGTTTTCCCTAAGAATATTCGTGAAATGGCGTCCTTATCTAGAACGCTGGCATTGGATGGGTGCACAATAACCGACACTTCCGCCAAGGCCGTTGAAGCCAGTAGCAGTGCCAGTAAAGCCATAAACCCGTGACGGAGTAACCTCATAATATTTATCCTTATTGTGAAGCGCATAATGTTTGCGGGAACAAACCTTCGTTTCATCCTCTAGCCCTTTAAGGCATAAGATAAAAAAAGCATAGTTCAAAAATAACAAAAGGTAATTTCTAACACTTAATAGACGAATATTGACCAATACAGGGCGCTAACCTCTAGTAAGTCGTTACATACTTTTACAGGTTAAGTTTGCTTTTTAGCGTATCTAAGGTAATGAATAGCCATACCTTGTATCTGTGGCGTTATTAAAAATTCTGGTTAAATAACCGCCTAAAAGCACCACAAGACTCTCAACTCATTCCCTTCTATAATGGCGCTACTCGCCGAGATGCATTTATGCATCATTACTCTCTGGAACCAGTTAATGAGCGAATACCCACTATTTGAAGCCCATGAACGCTTAAAGGCCGGATTTGAGATGCACCTAGGTGAATCTCTTAGCCATTGGGAGTCCTTTGCCCACAAGTTTTATTGCCGTGACATGAAGCCTCAGGAACATTGGGTAAAAGCAGGTGATTGGTGCAATGAGCTGTGCTATATCCTTAAAGGGCTTATTCGTATTTATTACATAGACATGGCGGGTAACGAAGTGAATCAACATTTTTACCAAGCCAACGAAGTGATTGCCCCAGTGAGCGTGTTAATTAGCGATGAGCCTTGCCAGTATTTTATTCAGGCGCTGGAGCCCACCCAAATTATGTTGGCTGATTATTCCGACCTTTATAAAGATGGCAGCGATAATACCGAGTGGTTACGCCTAGAAGTGAAAATGCTGCAAACTGTGTTTGTTAAAATGGCGCGCCGTGAAGCGCGTTTATTATTGGGCAATGCCGAACAGCGCTACAAGTGGTTTTGCAAACATTACCCGGAATTACTCGAGCGCTTACCGCAATATCATGTGGCGTCTTTTTTAGGTATTACACCAGTGTCGCTTTCGCGTTTGCGAAAAAATTTAGAAATATAACTTTTACGCGTTATAAATGTTCATTAGTGCACTGGTGCATCATTATGAATAACACTGCAATTTCGCCCAGAATTTTTCGCTTCGTACACGGCTAAATCTGCACGATTGATAATATCATCCATAGAGGTATCGCTTTCTCTCAAAGAGGCAATGCCCGCACTGAAGCTAACATGAATGGTGGCATCTTTAACAACCTGAATGATATGCTTAGATAATGCCTCCCTCAAACGCTCCACAAAAACAAAAGCACCCGAACTATCTGCATGAGGCATTAATAAAATAAATTCTTCACCCCCTAAGCGAGCAAATAAATCAGACTCGCGAATTCGCTCTTTTACAAACCCGCTAAATTCTTTAAGTACTAAGTCACCGCCATCATGACCGTATTGATCATTCACTTTTTTGAAAAAATCTAAATCTATAAACACCACCGAGCAAGCCCCTCCATAGCGTTTATGAAGTGCCAATACGTCTTCGGAAAATTCATAAAAATATCGTCTATTGGGCAATCCGGTTAAATAATCGGTGAAACTCATTTCCTTTAATTCTTGCGTCGCTTTTTTTAATTCATTTTTATTTTGTAATAAATCATCAATGGATAAACCGAATGCATATTGCAACCAACCAATGCATACCAGTGCGACCAAACTTAATAGAAAAAACACCCAAATATGCGTACCCCAGATAATGGGCGATTGATTAAAAGCATTCATGTTGACGTCATAAGAAGCCCCTCCGGTTACGGTAAAATAAGCAATCACTGCCATCAGTAAAGCCAGTAACAACAAACAAACAATTGCCCAGCGCACACCAAACATGGTCATCACTAATAATGCGCACAACAGCACAGCAAAGAAACCTAAACTAGAAAGGCCATAATGGAGGAAACCCGACATAGCAATGGCCGCAGGTAAAAGGCAAATAAAAACAGCTTTAATGCAATAGGAAAAGTGCCTGCGAAAAATGGCAAGGCCAATATAAATGGCTAATAAAGCGCTATAACCCATATGGGTTACATCGGCTAAAAAGTATTCGCTGCGCAGCCAAATAGTCGGCAAACATAAAACCGAAACGAAGGCCACCGCCACACTAAACGTGTCGATAAGCTCATGCCTGAGAGAATTAGATACATCTTTTTTAGAGCCTCTAATGACTTCAAAGACCCGATCTTTTAGTTGGTTAATCACGTGTGAGTTGTAACCGCCCTGTTTACATCAAAAACCTAGCTTAAGCGCCTGCCAAGCCCCGCTATGACCTTTAAGTATAGGACAGCTCTGGCCAAGGCAAGTATTAAGCGAATATATTGGCCTGTAAAAGGTAATCAATTAACACACGCGTACGCTGAGGCACTTGCCGCCTAGATGGATACACCAAAGAGAACACCAGTTTTTCTATAGACAAGGATGGCATGACTTTCACTAATTGCCCTGTACGAATTTCATCACGCACTGTGGTGGGCAACATAACTCCTAAACCCAAGCCTGCCTTCACCATCTCTTGTAACATCATGGGGGAATTGGATAAAAAATACTGCTTAGGGGTCACTTGTAGAGTGCGACCTTTTTGTTTAAAAAAGTGCAAGCCATCGCTTCTGCGCTGTGACAGGGAGACCCACTTATGATCCTGTAACTGAGCCACACTGGTGGGGGTGCCGTGGGCTTTAAGATAATCCGCAGCACCATAGATATACAAGGGCTCCTCATGCATGACCCTTGCTATCAATGAATCGTCCTTGGGAATACCAATACGAATCCCTAGATCAATTTGATCCTGAATATAATCAAGCTTGTCGTCGCTTAGTATTAAATCCAATTGCACTTCAGGATAGGCTTTTTGAAACCCCGCCAAGACAGGCAATACGTATTTATGGGCTATATCGTGATTCATGGTGATGGCCACGCGGCCCGTGGGGATGCTGGCGGTCGTGATGGCCTCTACCTCTTGCAAGATATCTGGTAAGCGTCGGGCCTGCTCATACACCCGCCTGCCCTCCTGAGTAATATTCAACTGGCGAGTAGAACGCTGAATCAGTCGCACCCCTAACTGGCTTTCCAGTTGCGAAACCTGCTCGCTGATGCGTGAACGGCTGCTGTGCAGGCGCCTTGCCGCACCGGCAAAACTGCCCATCTCAATAACCGTTGAAAACACCCCTAATAAACGTAAATGAGAAAAATCAATTGTACTCAAAACCAGAACACCTCATTCTTTTAATGCCAGCTTATACTAACAATCATTGTTAACCATACTGACCCTGTTTTCAATTAAAGCCATTCAGGCTAAGCAACTTACACAAAACAGGAGCACCACCATGATTGCCATTACCGGAGCAAACGGCCAACTAGGCCAGCTGGTTATTCAAGCGCTATTAAAGCAAGTTCAAGCCAGTGAGTTAGTGGCCCTAGTGCGCTCACCAGACAATGCTCAAAACCTGAAGGCATTAGGCGTGCAAGTGAGACTTGCCGACTATAATCAGCCAAATACACTGCCCAGCGCCCTTAATGGGGTAGATAAGTTACTGCTCATTTCTAGCAGTGAAATTGGCCAGCGAGTACCGCAACATCAAGCGGTGATTACTGCCGCCAAAGAAGCAGGGGTAAATTTACTGGCCTACACCAGCTTATTAAAAGCCGATACCTCACCGTTAATTTTGGCAAGTGAACACAAGGCCACCGAACAAGCCATAAAAGACTCTGGATTGAATGCCGTGATTTTACGCAACGGCTGGTACAACGAAAATTACAGCGACAATTTACAAGGGGTTTTACAATCAAACGCAGTGGCCAGCGCCGCACAAGAGGGTAAATTTTCAACCGCGTCTCGCATGGATTACGCACAGGCAGCTGCCAATGTTTTAGTCTCGCCAGAAAGCCATGTGGGAAAAACATACGAACTGGCCGGAGACAGTGCTTACAATTTGCAAGAGTACGCACAGATAGTGGCTAAGCAAACCCAGCAGGCTATTGAGTTTATCTCTTTAAGCACTGAAGACTATAGTCAAGCACTGGTGAGTCATGGTTTACCACAAGGCTTTGCTGATGTACTGGCCGACTCCGATTTTCATGCACGAGACGGATGGTTATTTGATGATCGCAAGGTACTTTCAAAACTCATTGGCCGAGCCACGACTACCATTTCGCAATCGGTTGAGGCGGCACTAGCCGGTTAAATGTAAAAAAATGCCATGCCACATAAAAATAAGGCAGCTATAGGTGCCTTATTTTTACTGCTATTTATTTAATAACTGCCCTTAAAGTTAATCGCTGCAATCATTAAAGCAAATGTTGCTTATCTCTACGTTAAATTCTGTATCAAGTTGATTATTAAAAAATAACCCGCGACTAATCAAAGCTTCATAGGTCCCAGGCTCTTCTATTTCAAAGGTTTTTGTTACCCATTCATTATCGGTGCCTGCTAGAGTGTTTACCGGTGCCAATGAAGGGCCATCACCAAATAAACCTTTTCGGTTAATGTAAAGAAGCATCAACCAGTCATCAATACCATTAGCACGATAAGTAACCGAAACATTTTTAGGGTTTACCACGTACTTATTGCGCTTAAGCGTGAGCTGCTCCATCACCTCGTAATCGGCAATAATACTGCCTGAAAAACGTTTTTTATTTTTCACCCAGCCGCGTATTTCCCATAGTGAACTTCTATCTCCTTTAAACATATGTTGGCCCACTGCACTGGCCACTACATAACTGCCCGCGGCATTGCCATTTATTTCAAAACTTAATAAGTCTTCGTATTTAATAGGGGCTTGAGGGTTGGCGAACACCTCAATGGTACACTCTTCTGATGGTAGCAATGTATGACAAGTATTACCGGATATCGAAAAATGATCTCCCTTTACAAAGTCAGCATTAAAAATATCAAATTTTTGATCTGCTGAATGATTCGTAAAGGTAACGTTTAATTTAGTTCTCGCTATTAATGGCCTTTCTCCCAAGTCATAAGCTGTTGCAACACTTAATCCAGCTTGCTTTGCATCCATTAAATTTTTCCATGGTGTGTATTGGCTGATAGCTGCCCAGTTATCACAAGATTCAATAAAGTTCGTGGTTCTTCTTTTATAGCCTAATAGAAATTTTTCACTGTCCGCTTCATACACTACAGGTGCACCTGTTGATTTATTGGCCACATCAATTGTGCAATTTGGGAAAGGGTCTGATAGATGCGCGACCAAACATAAGCGACGAGCAAGAGGGTTATTGGTTAAATTTTGACACTCGCTAATAGGTGCAATATTAAACATCTTACTGCCAATTTCACCTGTGTAGTCGGTGTAATAACGCCCCACCACTTTCACTTCCATGTCTTGGCCTGATTCTAATTTATCCAACAATGCATCGCTGGCCAGTGTTAGGGCCTCGACTCCTTCAGGAACCGTATTCACAGTGGCGATTATGTCATCACCACTAAATGGGTGAGTCATTCTTTGGCTAATGGGGTAGCTGGCTGACTGAGTACCATCGGCTAAATTAAAGACCACTTGTACCGGGTAGTTTGGAATGGGAAAGGGACTGGGAATAATTACGCCGCCATCTATGGGGGTCCCTCCTATTATCCCGCCATCTGGAATAGAATCTATGGGCACGCCATTAATCACAAGCCCAGCATCCGATAGTGTGGAGGCGCTAAAATTAGAGGTATTAGAGCTATAAACACCTGGCGCAATATTTGGCATATTTACCGTTGCCACACCATCAATCACCACAGAGCTACTATCTAAAGATGTGGGGATTGATGAGCTGCCAATGGGAAATGGAGTAAGGTTATAACTCCGACAATCTGGTGAAAATAATACCTGGTTACCACCAATGTAACTGCCATTACAAAGGTGCTCTCCTGTGGAATCCTGCACTGAAACTAAATAAGAATAGCTTTCATCAGCCTGAGCGTATGTGACACCCAGTGACCCCAACATGAGTAAGCCTGATGTAAGGGATGAGAATTTTTGAAGGTTAAGCGAGAAGTTCATTGATTAACGTCCTGTAATCGATTGGGTTACCTACGACGTGTAGGTGCCAAATCATAGGGCAAGTTAAAGGCCAACAGACTTCAAAAATAAATTGGGAAAATTTTTCAGAAAAAAGTAATAAAAACCTCGCTTAGTAAAAACAATCAAAAAAAATACTCACTATTTTTAATTAGCTATTTTTTAAAAAAGTTATAATTAAAGTGCTATGTATTTCATTTATAAAATACATATAGCTAAAAATTTTAACATTAAACATTTACACTCATTAAATGAATTATCAGTGATAATTTTTCAGCCTTAAAATAAAATTAGTACTTTTTTCTGTTTTTTAGGGCGCAATAAATCGTATGAACGACAACAACAAAAATATGGCCAATATGTCCATTAATTGCCACCCTAATAAAGCACTGACAATTATTTATCGCCCCTTTCACCTCGCCCCATACAAAAAAAATTGATTTTATTGACAATACATTACACGTATTACTTTAATCGCAGCACGACTCCGCCTTTAGCGAAAAAGCAGTAATGCGTGTATAAAAGAAGAGGAAAAGGAGCCGTTAATAGGCAAGGTTTAATTTAAACGCCGCAGTCTGTTCACCTTCTAACCCGCTAGCATTAAATTGCGCCAGATAGGCGTGTGATGAAGCTTCCGCTAGAGTCACTTCAATAATATCACCTTGACCATCCCCTTCATAAAAGTACACCGAGGTATAACCATCATTTAAAGTGCTTTGGTATTCTAGGGTCACATCAAACGCGTCTTCTATCTTGGGCCCATTAAAATCACTTCTAGAATATTCTATTTCTGAAATCGCCTGACTGTCTATAGATGCCTCAAGGCTGTCGGCAAAAGACACTTGCGTGGTTGATATAGTATAAAAATGGCCATTTAACATATTCGTTTCAAGTTTTTGTTGGCATAATCCCGTGGCTAATTGGGAGCTAGCTTCTTGTAATATGCCTGAACCACTGGTTAATACTGAACCCAAAGTATTTGGGGAATGATTGATTTTAAGCGCCGTCCAGCTAAAGCCCTCGCTTTGATCTTGCAAGGTAATGGTATTGTTATCCACAATGCTCGTGACTAGGTTTCCTTCAATGACAATTTGATCATCATTTAGATTAATGGCAATTGATTCGCCGCTGCAATCGCTGACAAATAAATTTTCTTGATCTGTACTGAAAATTGAAAACACCATTTTTTGGCTGGCGTTAAAACTGTAATCCATACCATCTTCACTGCCATCTCCTGAGTGATTACCCACCCCTACCCAAATTCCTTGTAAATTGCCAGAGTCGGAAACCGCTTGATAGTTATTTAAATCAAAAGGGGTGAATAGGTCTTCACTTGAGTTTGAATCGGAAGTGCTGCCGCAGGCTGCTAAAAATAACATGGCCGCGGTTACCATTATTGGATTAAGTAATTTCACGATTCGTCCCTTTACAATTAAACCGTCATTGATTTGAGGCGAATCTTACTCTTTCTTAAATGGCCAATACGGGTACAGCACACAAAACATTAAACTTAAAAAAGCACTTATTAAAATTTTGAACTGGCTGGCAATGTTAATGTGTACTAGGTTTGATTCTGACACTAGGCACATTTATTTGGGAAGTGTCTTGCTAATAAAATGAATGATTTATGGGCCCTATCGACTCGCTTACCTTTTGGGTGCTGTGCACCCGAAACAATTAATGAACAGCATTTAAAACAACGAAAAATAACCTTGCTAATACCACCCGAGCAATAGTCTCATAGAGGTAAATGATACATTCATTATTGCTACATATTAAGAATGCAGTTCCATCTTCATTGATAGGCATGCAATCCTAGTCTAGTCTAAACATAGCGAAAGCTATAAATTAAAAAACTAATTTTAGCGGGCATAGCAGTCACCTAGAATAACTCAAACTAAGCTATTCTAATTTAACCACGTAAAATTATGGCAATCATAGACTTTACCGGTTCTAGGATTAGCAAGAACACCGTTCAAGCTCGTCCATTATTAACACGGTTACATTTAATGAGATTTAAAATGTACCCCATTTACGCAAAGATATTGTGGCTAGGCATATTAACGATTTTATTACCGGCCTTATCTTTTGCCAATAAGACTCAATTAAATTTTTATGTCCCAAGCGGTGTCACGACCGAGACATCTAGGCTGTATTTGAACATCATTCAAGATTTCGAGGACGAATACCCTTCAATAAAAATCATATTTCATCCTAGTAACAGTTATAAGCAGGTATTACAAAATGTCATTACGCTTAACAGACTAAATAAAAGTGCTGGCTTGGCAGTCATTGAAATATCTCAGTTACTCACATTAAAAGATGAGCAGGCCATTATCGCCTTGGATGAGTTCATAGATAAAGAAAAAAATGGAAAAGACATTTTCTTAAAACCCTTTATCCCCGGCTTTCTAGCGAACAGTTACGGCAATGACGGCAAACTCTATGGCGCTCCACTCATTAGAAGCACGCCGATCATTTACTACAATTTAGACATATTAAAAAAAGCGGGCATCAAGCTAGCACAATTGCCCGCTACTTGGCATGAATTGACAGCCACCTTAAAAATAGTAAAAGCAGTCACTCATGCGCCCCCTCTTGTACTTGGGCCAGTATGGTTCGACTGGTTATTTGAAGCCTTTGTATACCAAAACAATGGTGCATTGACCAGCAAAGATAATAACCAAGTGCAATTTAATCACCCTGCTACGATTGAAGCCTTAACGTACTGGAAGATGTTGATGGATAAGGGCCTCATGAGTCGATATGGCGGCAGCTGGAAATCCCTGATTAACGGTTTTAGTCAGGGCTCTTTTCCAATTGTTTATTACTCTTCTGGTGGCATGGCAAAATTAGTTGAAATGGAGTCGAAGGCGCAACTTAATTTTAAGTGGATGGTAGATATCATGCCTAAAAATAAAAGCTACAGCACACCAGTAGGTGCAGCCAATATGTTTATAACTCAACACATGACCTCAAAAGAAAAAGCCGCCGCATGGCAACTGCTTAATTATTTACTACGTCCAAATATTCAAGCTCAATTAAGCTTAAAAAGTGGTTACTTCCCAGTGATTAAATCGGCTTTTGAAGAATCAATATTGAAACAGCGATATTCGTTAGAACCCTTTAAACGGGCCAGAAAGCAGTTGGATTATTCAAGGGAAAAGATCATGACTCGAAATTCGGTAGAGATACGCAACATTTTGAAGGCGGCCATTAATCGAGTTCTAGATGATGGTATGGACCCAAAAGAATCCCTAATGAAAGCGCAAGCTGAAGCACAACAATGGCTTAACTGATGACACAAACATTATTTCAATCGAGTAAGCGATCACGTTATATATCAAAAAGTACATAAAAAATATATAAATAAGGCGCATTTCATTGGGAAGAATCTTTGGTTGAAGCTTTGGTTAATTCATGAATTGGGGATGATGATTAGTTTAGTTAATAATAATGGCATCTTGAGAGATACCTATAAGTGTGTTTCATTCACTTAAATTTAGCCCCCCTCCCAATAGACGCACCGTTATTCAACGACAAAGACTTGAATATTATCTGAATAAGCGCTCAACGTGGGATTTAAAGAGCTGCTATCAAAACTGGAAGTATCGAAAATATATCCTTTCGCACCAATACGGACATTATATTGGACATATCCGCCAGGATACAAACTAGGCGAGATTTCTTTAATTTTAGACTCGGTTGAAAAATCAACTTCTGTCTCTAACGACCCTAATGCTCTAAAGACACTCCCGCCATGATCAGCAACAATCTCAGCAAACGGCTTAAAATAAATTGTTTTTGTCCATCGATATGTTAATTCAACACTTGGGTGGTAAGGAATGGAGCTTCCATTTGCTTCAATCTCAAACTCTTCACCCGGAGTAACTTCAAAATTTTCAGGTAACGATACTGAAACAGTTAAATTCTCAGGAAGGTTATCGGCCTCAGAAGATCCTCCTCCGCAGCCTAATTGAAATAAAGAAGCCATAACGACTATTGCAATACTAAGTTTTTTCATTTGTCATCCATAACTAATTTTAAAAAATATGCATTACTACAACAAAGACAATAGTGGATTTATTTTGCCCATATTTGAGATCTATATATTAAGTAAAATAACTAATTAAAGTCTATAACTAATTTACATATCCTGAAATACTTATTCAGTTTCCATCCCTCTAAACTTAAGACGAATTTTTTTGTGATAGGTTTTTGCTAAAAAGCTTAAATCAACTAAAACCAAACACTTAGCACCTGAATACTGCTAGCCACCTTTTAGGCTAAATTCAAGGGGCTAGGCGTAACTTATTAAAACCTGTCTTTTAGGTTTTAATAAGTTAGGTTAAATTTAAAAGCAGCGGCTTGCTCACCCGTTGAAGAAGTGACTAAAAAATTCCCCGCGTAAGAATGTGAGCTATTTTCAGAAACTGTATATTCAATATTGTCACCCAGATCATTTTTTTGATTAAAGTTCAAATATACGAAGCTATCCGTTAAGAAACGTTTATAACTTAGTTCAATCTCATAATTCCCATCAATGTCCGCCCCCTTATAATCATTCCGGGTAAAATCAAGTTCCGATATATTTTGAGGATTCATCGATAATTCTAAATTATCAGCCATGGATACTTCTGTACTGGTAACGACAAATGAATGCCCAGAAGTCGCTGTAGCCGCTATACTCTGCTGGCAAAGACCCACGGCCAATTGAGAGTATTCTCCCGATTGTGCTCCGGAACCTTCGGTTTTAACAGATCCAAGCGAGGCTGGGGTGTGGTTTATTTTAATGGCAGTCCAGATAACATCGTTCTCTTGTTCTCTGAGTACAATAATATTGTTATCAATAATACTCATTACCTCATTTCCTTCGATGACAATTTGCTCTGCGTCCAAATCAACCACTTTAGACTCACCATTGCAATCAGTGACGTAAAGGCTTTCTTGGTCACCACTAAAAATAGAAAATACCATTTTCTGGCTAGCATCAAAGGTATAGTCAAGGTCACCTTCACTGGCCGTGCCTGAATAATTCATTACAGCCACCCAGATGCCTTTTAAATCACCGGAATCGGATACAGGCTGATAATTGGCTAGATCAAATTCTGTGAATGCTATGCTTCCAGTGTCCTTTGAATCAGACGAACTGCCACAGGCCGCAAGTGAAGCAATCGCTAGAGTAAGTAAGGCGGGCTTAACAAGTTTCATGATTTTTCCCTGTTTAATCGTATAGCAAGAATAGGCAGGCATATTACCCGTATTTTAATCATTCATGGTGGGTATGGCGCACAAAACGAAACAAAGAAAAGCCACCTAATGAGTGAGAAGGGGTTACCACTTAAAACACAAGCTAACCCCAAGATAGCCTTATGGTGCATTCCTTTGAGAAGGGTCCTTAGTGAAGGATTGAATCATGTCATGGGGATCTAGGCATTGAGTTTGGCTTTGAGCAGCCTGTGCCCACCATAACAATTGATTAAAGGCTCTTGTAAAATAGCTTTGCCACTGTGATTCATCTACGCCTTCTAACACACCGCCCTCTTCATTAAATACTTGCTGGGCATTGGGCACATGAATCATGGCCGATACCGGCAGACAACCTAATTCAGATAAAAAGGCACGCATGCCCAATGCCGCACGGGCACCACCCCATTGCCCGGCAGAATAACTCACAATACAACTGGGCTTATAGGAAAATAGCGAACTGGCAAAATGGTTGAGTAAGTTTGCTAACGCTGGGCTCATGGAATGATTATATTCAGGGCTCACCATCACATAACCCTGCGCGCCCTGAATTTTTTCGGCAAGCAATGCAAGGTCCTTAGGGGCCCGGCTTTTAGCATAAGAAAAATGCGGCTTAAAAATAGGCCCTTGTTCATAATCAAGCGGGTCTATTATTTCTATGCAATGCTCACCCTGAGTGAGCTGTAAAAAATATTCACAAGCGCGGCTCACCCGTAATCCTAAACGGGCAGGCCTTGGGGGAGTACTGTCTCTTAACGAACCTAAAAAAATTAAGAATTTCATTTTTATCCTACTATATACACCTTTAATTCGATTATACCTTGAATTGCAGGCATTAGCGTTTTGTGCAATATCTGCTAATTTATAAGGTGTCACTCATGACCTCTAAAATGAGTAATCGCACACTCGATTGCGGGGTTTTCCATGTTCAAATTTCTCATTTCAATCTTTCTTATCCCGCTTATTTTCAGCCTACAGGCCGTTGCAAAAGATAAAGTCGTCTTACCCATTGCCACCGAACACTACCCTCCTTATGAAATGCTTGAGCCCATCGCTGGGCTTAAAGGATTTGATTACGAAGTCATGGTGGAGATATTTACACGATTGGGGTATGAGCTAGCGGTTGAGTTCTATCCATGGAAAAGGGCCTTGTCCTACACCAAGCAAGGTAAAGTCGTAGGTATTCTTACTTGTGCCTATAATGAG
>OJDR01000120.1_pt1 | contig 29399 bp, 27 predicted proteins | sample 1593081 | NCBI WGS metagenome assembly OJDR01 (sample SAMN05416873, study PRJEB24817) | seawater metagenome | isolation source: Sea water | place: Canada:Atlantic | collected 2013-11
AGAGTAATGCAGGATGCAATTACTGAGGATGGCAAAGAGCGGCGTTGTTGTAGGATGTATATGCATCATGCATTTACATCCAGAATTTTTGTTTCAATCTTCTCTTACTGTAAAATCAAAATTCAATAACTAACAGGTAAATAAGCCCCATGGATTTAGGCCAATTACACACAGACACCATAGCGGCAATTGCCACGGCGCCCGGTCGTGGTGGTGTAGGCATCGTGAGAGTGTCTGGGCCTAAGGCCAAAGACATTGCTTTGGCCATGTTAGGTTTTGAGCCAAAAGTGCGTTATGCCCATTACTGCCCTTTTAAAGATGAAAACCAACAGTCACTTGATGAAGGTTTGGCTTTGTTTTTTGCCGCCCCTAATTCCTTTACGGGCGAAGATGTATTTGAGCTACAGGGCCATGGTGGGCCTGTGGTATTAGATTTTATTTTAAAACGAGTCATGGCGTTGGGTGCTAGAGCAGCAAGGCCCGGGGAATTCAGTGAGCGTGCTTTTTTAAACGACAAAATGGATCTTACCCAAGCCGAAGCCATTGCCGATCTAATAGACAGCGCATCAGAGCAAGCAGCTCGCTGTGCAGTACGTTCATTACAAGGTGCCTTCAGTAAACGCGTACACGAGCTTGTAGACAGCTTAATTGCCTTACGCATCTATGTGGAAGCCTCCATTGATTTCCCTGAAGAAGAAATTGATTTCTTAAGCGATGGCAAGGTAGAAAAAGATTTACATGCGGTAATGAGTAACCTTGCCCAAGTGATGCAAGAAGCCAATCAAGGCACGCTGTTACGCGAAGGCATGAATGTGGTTATAGCTGGACGACCTAATGCGGGTAAATCCAGTTTATTAAATGCCTTGGCGGGACGTGAAACCGCCATTGTTACCCATATTGCAGGCACCACCCGAGACGTATTGCGCGAACATATTCATATTGATGGCATGCCACTTCATATTATTGATACCGCAGGCCTAAGAGATGCGCCAGGTGAAGTAGAACGTATTGGTATTGAGCGCGCATGGGATGAAATAAAACAAGCAGATAGAGTGCTGTTGGTGGTGGACAGTACTGAAACTCAGTCTCTTGATCCTCACGATATATGGGCCGAATTTGTTGATAAGCTGCCGCATCCAGAACGTATTACGGTAGTTCGAAACAAGGTGGACTTAACTCATGAAACCGCAGGTTTCAGTGAGCCTGACAGCCAAAAAAATCAACCTAGCCCTGTGGTGCGCCTTTCTACCTTAGATGCTGAAAAAGAAGGGGCTGGCATTCAAGAATTACGTGAACATTTAAAAACCATTATGGGTTATAACTCAACCAGTGAAGGGGGCTTTATCGCAAGGCGTCGTCATATTGAGGCCCTTACAAAAGCGTCTAACTTCCTAAATAACGGTTTAGATCAATTGCTGGGCGCGTCGGCTGGCGAGTTGTTGGCGGAAGATCTTCGAATGGCACAAAATGCATTAAATGAGATAACCGGTGAATTCAGCAGTGATGATTTACTAGGAAAAATATTTGGCAGTTTTTGTATCGGTAAATAAAATTTTTAATTTAATAAACTAAAAAAGGCGCTCATCAATTATGGTGAGCGCCTTTTTTAGTGCTGCTTAATTATCACTACTGGTAAAATTCAGGAGCGTGTTTAAGAGATTGGTTTTGTTCTTTGTCGTGTTGTATCCATAACTGTGCACCAGTTTCTTTTATAAAACGTTCAATTCCTTCCATGGCAATAAGGCTATTCTCTTTATCGAAATTAAACGAAGGCACTCGTTTGTGTGTGCGATTTTTAGTGAAGTGATACAAGTCACCAGAGAGCACTACAGGCCCTGTTTCTTTTAAATCAACGAAAAGTACCTGATGGCCAGGTGTATGGCCAATAGCGCGCTTAATGACGACAGAGCCATCTCCAAAGACGTCTTTATCACCTTCAATCACCATTATCTTTTTAGTATCTACTTTTTCATAAAGGCTTTTATCAAAACCAAATTTACTAGGGTCACTGCTAAAGGCGGCGTCATGCTCTTCTTTTTGAATAATTAGGGCTGAATTTTTAAATAAATTTGCGTTACCCACATGGTCGCTATGAAAGTGTGACACCCCTAAATAATCAATGTCTTGCGCTTTAACACCTATTTCATCCAACTGACTACTGAGGGTTTTTGGCACTTTCATAAAGAACGCCCCTTTCCATTTTTCTATTCCATTTGGACCTATTGCGTCATTCAGGCCGGTATCCCAAATAAGCGAACCTTTGGGGTGCTGAATTAAATAACAGCTATCGACCATTTGTTTGGTAACGCCAATATCTACCCCTGGGGAAAATAAAGACACATTGCGTACTTCAATTTCTCCACATTTAAAAATGTGTAGGGTAAGTGGTTGATCTTTTAGGGCAGTGCTACAGGCGGCTAGTAAAAATACGCTCGCAATCATTAAAGATATTTTTAAGGCTAAAGACTGATGATTTAAGGGCCGCATAATTTCGTCCTGAATATGATGGTGCTTTATCTTAGCTTCAATTAATAAAAATAAGTAACAGCGATTTAATTCATTCAATAATTATCTTGTGGGCTTTATGAATAACCTGTTTGTAAGTTGTCATCTAGTTGGGATTATTCTGCCTATAAAATAGGGAAAAGTTATTTTTAATAAACAGCTTATTTTTAACTTTTAACGTAATTATGAACATTTATTAAGATAATATAGGCCTGTGGGTAACCTGTTAGTGAGTGTGCATAAACTATAATTAAATTGTGAATAATTATGTAAAAGCCCTAAATATGGGGACTTCATGACTTGTTGATAACTGAATAAATTATGACGTTATTCTTCTAATTGACCATTTTTTGTAATTGGCCCGAATTTAGAGATTTGACTTAAAAGTTTAAATAAAGGCATTTTGCTGTGGATTAGCTGTATAACATGCCGATTCTGGCCTTCAAACTAGCTAGCTTATGCAAAACTGCATTTAGCTTTTTTGTATTGAGTAAAGTGGGTTGTGGGTAAAATAACTATTAAAAAGTAAAAACATTCATGTAAGTGTTTTAGTAGACGTGAATAACCTAGCTTTCAGGCTAGAGTCTTGGCTTTTTAAACATTAAAATGCTTCTTTTAGAATTTTGAAGGGCGAGGCTAATGTTTTGAGGGCTGTCTAGCCTTAGGAAATGTAAATTCCTTATTAAAACCCTCAATTTCCACCTGTTTAAACCTGTATCCCGTGGCATTTATCTATATAATGCCCGCCCTGGTGAATTTTTGTACAATAAGTGAGCAGTCACTTGTTAATAGATTGAATGCAGTCTCTGATTTTAAAGAGTTGAAAAGGTGAGTTGAGTGGATTTTACCAAACGCTATGATGTGATTGTTATTGGTGGCGGTCATGCCGGTACCGAAGCCTGTTTAGCGGCTGCGCGTATGGGGTGTAAGACCCTATTACTGACACACTCTATCGAAACTGTTGGGGTCATGTCTTGTAACCCAGCTATTGGCGGCATTGGTAAATCTCATTTGGTAAAAGAGATTGATGCATTAGACGGTGCCATGGCCCGCGCCACCGATAAAGGCGGCATTCAATTTCGTACCCTTAATAGTCGCAAAGGTCCTGCTGTGCGTGCCACTCGTGCTCAGGCCGACCGTGCTTTGTATAAAGCGGCTATTCGTGAAATTGTCGAAAACCAGCCCAATTTAGAGTTTTTCCAGCAAGCTTGTGACGACCTAATTGTAGAAGGCGACACAGTTAAGGGTGTGGTGACGCAAGCGGGCATTAAGATTTACGCCGACTCTGTGGTGTTAACCACTGGTACCTTTTTAGGTGGTGTTATCCACATTGGTTTGGAAAACCATCAAGGGGGCCGAGTAGGTGCACCGCCATCAAATGCGCTAGCAAAACGTTTACGTGAAATGCCCTTTAATGTGGGCCGTTTAAAAACCGGTACCCCAGCCCGTATCGATGCCAGAAGTGTTGATTTTTCTGTGATGCAGGCTCAGCCAGGAGATGAAATTACCCCGGTGATGTCTTTTATGGGTTCTACTGATGATCACCCACAGCAAATTGAATGTTTTATAACCCACACCAATGAAAAAACCCACGATATTATTCGTGCCGGATTAGATCGCTCCCCTATGTACACTGGGGTCATTGAAGGCGTGGGCCCACGCTATTGCCCGTCTATTGAAGACAAGGTGATGAGGTTTGCGGATAAAAACTCTCACCAAATATTTGTAGAACCCGAAGGGTTATCCACCCATGAGTTATACCCCAATGGCATCAGCACCAGTTTGCCATTTGATGTACAGATGGACCTTATCCACTCCATGAAGGGCTTTGAAAATGCTCACATTACTCAGCCTGGTTATGCCATTGAATACGATTATTTTAATCCACAGGATTTAAAGCACTCGTTAGAAACCAAATTTGTGAATGGTTTGTTTTTCGCAGGACAAATTAATGGCACCACGGGTTATGAAGAAGCAGGTGCTCAGGGTTTATTGGCAGGAACCAATGCTGGCTTAAGAAGTTTAGAAAAAGACGCTTGGTACCCAAGGCGTGATGAAGCTTATTTAGGCGTGTTGGTCGACGACTTGATCACCATGGGTACCAAAGAGCCCTACCGCATGTTTACCAGCCGCGCCGAATACCGTTTAATTTTACGTGAAGATAACGCCGATTTACGCTTAACCGAAATAGGCCGTGAACTAGGTTTAGTGGGCGATGAGCGTTGGGCGGCTTTTAGTAAGAAAAAAGAAGCCATAGAGCTAGAAACACAACGCTTAAAGAGCACTTGGGTTCAACCTAATAGTGAAGAATCGAAGCAGTTAGATGAACTAGTCAAGGTTCCCCTAAGCCGTGAATACAGCTTAATGGATTTACTGAAGCGCCCCGAAATTCAATATAAACACATTGGCGATTTAAAAGGCCAATCCGTAGAAGACCCCCGTGTGGCCGAGCAAGTGGAAATAGCCGCAAAATATGAAGGTTATATTGTGCGCCAGCTTGAAGAAATTGAACAAATGCGTCGCTATGAAAACACCCTTTTACCGACCGATTTAGATTACTCAAAAGTAGGCGGGTTAAGTAACGAGATCGTTCAAAAGCTCACCGAGCTTAGGCCTGAAACCCTAGGTAGCGCTAGCCGAATTCAAGGTGTCACGCCTGCTGCGCTTAGTCAGTTACTTATCTATTTAAAAAAATATCATGCCATCTTAAAAAAATCTGCTTAGCCTGTTATCCACAGCGTTAACTTAACTCACAGCCTGTTAGCTGAAATATTGGCAAGGTTGTGGGTTAAATGTTTAGGAAAAATACATGTACAAATCCCTATTAGAAAAAGGTTTAGAGCGCTTAAACATTGTCCTTGATGATGAAAAAGTGGATAAGCTATTGGCATATCATGGCTTATTGGTTAAGTGGAATAAATCCTTCAACTTAACGGCTGTGCGTGACCCTGAAGCCATGATTTCCCGCCATTTGCTCGATAGCTTAAGCATTCTGCCTTATGTTGATGGCCAACGAATTCTAGATGTAGGTACGGGACCTGGCTTGCCGGGTATACCATTGGCCATTTGTTACCCCGGAAAAGAGCTGACCTTGCTAGACAGCAACGGTAAAAAAACTCGCTTTTTAACTCAGTCAAAAATTGAGTTGGCTTTGAGTAATGTCACGCCGGTTCAGGCGCGTATTGAAAGTTTTGAAGATGAAGAGTTCGATTCCATCACCAGTCGTGCCTTTGCCACATTAAAAGACATGGTCGATGGCAGTATCCACCTTCTAAAAGTAGGTGGCTATTTTTACGCCATGAAAGGTGTTTTGCCTGAAGAAGAAATCAGTGAATTGGACGAGCGAGTAAAAGTATTGGAATGCTACCCCTTAAAAGTGCCAGGTGAAGAAGGCGAGCGTCACTTAGTTAAGATGCAGCGTCTTTCATAATTCCCATTTATTGTTTTGAACTGTGCATAAGGGCCTTTAATTAGGCTTCCTTTGTGAATGTACTGGTAGGTTTCTTAGGTTATTCACAGCGTTGCTCACCATTTTTAAGGATAACTGCCTATTGAAGCCGGTTGTTGGTTGCCCTTGTAAACTTATCAAAGGTAGAATCGGCTTTTTTCATATTCTCTGGCTATTGCGGGCTCTTGTGGTGAAGCAGTAGTGGAAATCATGTATAAATGATCGAACGAAGGTGTCGACGAACGACGCTAGACAATTAATGCAAGGGTAATCCGTGGGTCGAATCATAGCGGTAGCTAACCAGAAAGGCGGTGTGGGTAAAACCACCACCACGGTAAATTTATCGGCATCACTGGTGGCCACAAAGCGTAAAGTTTTGGTGGTGGATCTTGACCCTCAAGGTAACGCGACAATGGGTTGCGGGGTTAATAAGCACGAACTTGAAAGTTCTGTTTATGATTTACTGGTGGGTAACCAATCGGTCAACGACATTAAAGTGCACAACAGCGAAGTGGGTTTTGACGTGATACCGGCTAACGGTGATTTAACGGCTGCCGAAGTTGAGTTAATTGAAGTGGAGCATAAAGAACGTCGCTTAAAAGACGCACTGGATTCGGTGAGTGATCAGTACGATTACATACTCATTGACTGCCCTCCTTCCTTAAATATGCTCACCATTAATGCCTTTGTGGCCGCTGATGGCATTATCATTCCTATGCAATGCGAATATTATGCTCTGGAAGGCCTAAGTGCTTTATTAACCACCATTGAGCGCATTAAAGACATTAACCCCGGCCTGCAAATAGATGGCTTGCTGCGTACTATGTATGATCCGCGCTCAAGTTTAACCACTGATGTGTCGTCTCAACTCATTAATCACTTTGGTGATCAGGTATACGGTACGGTGATTCCTAGAAACATTCGTTTAGCTGAAGCACCCAGTTATGGTGTACCCGTTTTATTTTACGATAAGAGCTCGCGAGGTGCTGTGGCGTATTTAGCCTTGGCTGGCGAAGTGAATCGCAAATGTAAAAAGTTGAAAAAAGCGGCCGCAGCCTCTTAAGTAATAAGCACTGATTACAAGTGCACTGTGATAAATAATCATTGGCAGTTCGCTGCCAAGACCACACTAGATATTCGATACGGCTTATTAACACATGGCAAAGAAACGCGGACTGGGCAACATGGGCTTGGATGCTCTTTTAGCAGGAGCATCCAGCAAGACGCCTGCAATAGAAGGCGAACCAGCACCCAGCGCAAATGTAGATGGCGAACTAAAGCATTTGCCCATAGAGTTTTTGCAACCTGGCCAATATCAGCCTCGTAAAGACATGCACCCAGAGCAACTTGAAGAACTGGCGGCGTCTATTCGTAGCCAAGGAATCATGCAGCCCATTATTGTGCGTCCGCTGTCCAGTGTCTCTAAAGAGACACGTTATGAAATTATTGCAGGTGAGCGCCGATGGCGTGCGGCTCAAATGGCAGGCCTTCAAGAAGTACCTACGCTTGTGCGTTATGTGCCAGATGAAGCCGCCATTGCCATTGCATTGATTGAAAATATTCAGCGTGAAAATTTAAACCCCATGGAAGAAGCCGTTGCTCTACATCGATTGCAAGTGGAGTTTGAATTAACTCAGCAGCAAGTGGCCGAAGCGGTGGGCAAAAGCCGTGTGACGGTGACGAACTTATTGCGCTTAATGAATCTTAATGAAGATGTAAAAACCTTGTTAGAGCACGGTGACATCGAGATGGGCCATGCCCGAGCCCTGTTGGGTCTTCAAGATCTTCATCAAAGTGAAGCCGCTCGCCAAGTGGCCTCTAAATCTCTTACGGTTCGACAAACCGAAGCGCTTGTTCGTGGTTGGCATGAGCAAAAAAATAGCAATCAAAAAGCAGCCCCTAACCCTGATATTCAACGCTTAGAAGGCAGTTTAGGTGAGCGTTTAGGCGCTAAGGTTGAGCTTAAACACAATGCTCGCGGTAAGGGAAAGCTGGTCATTAGTTACTCAAGCCTTGATGAGTTAGATGGCATTTTAGACCACATTAAGTAGCCTTTTTTCAATTTTTAATAAGCCTAAAAAGTCCTTTTTAGGCTCACAAAAAAACTTTTGAGATACCCCATTTTTATTAGCCTTTACTGGCCATAATCGGTGAGCGTACTTGGCAATTGTCAGTGTGTGGCCTATATTCGGTTACTTTTTGAGCGCTTTAGAGTGCCAGTCCTTTATACCTTGACCAAGCATTCAACTTATTTATTTAAATTAAATGGCAATTAGTGCAATGCTTGGTTGAAGACATACGGCTTAGCCAATATAATTCTGCCCGCTCAATTTGGGCTACCTTTTGTTTTTACAGGGGTGTTTCAACGCAGAAATGGGTAAAAACCCACCGGAGATTATGTTGCGGCAGACGATTTTACGCCCTCCGGTTTATAGAATTAGCCTGGTTCAATTGGGCTTAAGTGTCTTAATTGCACTTCTATTTTTACTGCGTAGTGAAGATGCGGCGATATCGGCATTGGCAGGTGGTTTGATTTGCACCATACCAAACGCTTATTTTATTTATAAAGCATTTTTACACACAGGGGCTCAGCAAACGAACGCAGTATTGCAATCGTTTTATCAGGGTGGCTCTTGGAAGATGATTTTAACAGGGGTGGGATTTTCAGTGGCGTTTAAGCTGATCCAACCTCTGGATGTACTGGCACTGTTTAGCACATTTGTGTTGGTGCAATGTACGAATTTTTTTGTTTCAAAAATAGCAAATTTATAAACCTTTAGACGAGAGTGACTTATGGCCGGTGATTCAACCAGTTACATAAAACACCACCTCACCAACCTAACCTACGGCGAATTGCCATCAGGTTACGAGCGTGCAGATGGTACCGTAATGAGCGAGGCGTCTTGGACGCTGGCACAAGATGGCGCTGAAGCAGCCGACATGGGCTTCATGGCTGTTCACCTAGATACTCTAGGTTGGTCAATTGCCATTGGCTTCCTGATCATGTTTTTGTTCAGACGTGCTGCTAAAAATGCCACCACTGGCGTGCCTTCTGGCTTCCAGAACTTCGTAGAAATTCTAGTTGAATTTATCGACAACACCGTTAAAGAATCCTTCCACGGTCGTAACCCTCTTATTGCTCCATTGGCGTTAACTATTTTCACTTGGGTATTCATGATGAATGCCATGGATTTAATTCCAGTTGATGTGATTCCAGCCTTATTTGGTTTGGTATTTGAAGCTGCTGGCCAAGATCCGCATCACGCTTACATGAAAGTTGTAGCTTCTACCGATCCAAATATCACTATGGGTATGTCTCTAACCGTTTTCGCTATGATGATCTTTTACAGCATCAAAGTTAAAGGCATTGGCGGTTTTGTTGGCGAGCTTACCCTGCACCCATTTAACGTTAAGAACCCAGTGGTTCAAGCGTTATTTATTCCAGTAAACTTCTTCTTGGAGATTGTTGGTCTAGTCGCTAAGCCAATTTCGTTGGCGCTTCGTTTGTTCGGTAACATGTACGCAGGTGAGATGATCTTCATCTTGATCGCGTTAATGTTCCCTGTAGGACTATTGATGGCGTCATTGGCTGGTGTGTTACAACTGGGTTGGGCGATATTCCACATCCTAGTTATTACGTTACAGGCCTTCATCTTTATGATGTTGACTATCGTATACCTGAGCATGGCTCACGAAGATCATTAATGGAGAGCGGCACTGGTTTTGAAAAATCAGAGCCGCTTTCTTTTATGAAAAGTTTTTTTAACCCGTAACTTTAACTTTCACTTAACTAAAATAGGAAAATACTATGGAAATGGTTCTAATTGCAGCAGCAATCATGATCGGTCTAGGCGCTCTAGGTACTGCGATCGGCTTTGGTCTACTAGGCGGTCGTCTTCTTGAAGGTTCTGCACGTCAGCCAGAACTAGCCCCTATGCTACAAGGTAAAATGTTCCTTATCGCTGGTCTATTGGATGCTGTTCCAATGATCGGTGTTGGTCTTGGTCTTTACCTTATGTTCGCTGTTTACAAATAAGATTATTTTTTCTTACAACGAACAAGAGGACTAAGGCGTGAATATAAATGCTACTCTGATCGGCCAGATCATCGCCTTTGCTGTTTTCGTTTGGTTCTGCATGAAGTTTGTTTGGCCTCCGCTAATCAACTCTATGGAAGAACGCGCGAAGAAAATCGCAGATGGCTTGGACGCTGCTAACCGCGCTGAACGTGATTTGAAATTGGCTCAAGAAAAAGCCGGTTCTCAATTACGCGAAGCCAAAGAGCAAGCGGCCCAAATCATTGAGCAAGCTAACAAACGTGCCACCCAAATCATTGACGAAGCCAAAGAATCGGCTCGCAGTGAAGGTGATCGCATTAAAGTTGCTGCTCAAGCAGAAATAGATCAAGAAGTTAACCGTGCTAAAGAAACCTTACGTAGTCAGGTTTCAGCTCTAGCAGTAGCCGGTGCTTCGAAAATCCTGGAAACCTCAATTGACCTTGAGAAGCACGATGCGCTTCTTGATCAATTGGCTCAAGAGCTATAAAAGGGGTTTACCATGGCTGAACTTTCAACATTGGCTCGTCCATACGCGAAAGCAGCCTTCCAAGCCGCTGCAGACGCTGGCGCACTACAAGCATGGTCAGACATGCTTGTAACCGCAAGCGAAGTGACCCTAAACGAAGACATGGCTAAGGTGTTAAGCCACCCAGGTCTTACGGGTCAGCAGCAAGCTCAAACATTGATCGATGTTTGTGGTGATACTTTGAACGAATCAGTGCAAAACCTGATTAGCGTTCTAGCGGAAAACAAGCGTGTTTCGCTATTGCCACAAATTTTAGAACAATTCGAGCACTTGAAGGCAGAGCTAGAGAAAGCGGTAGATGTAGAAATCATCTCGGCTTTTGAAGTAAGCGACGAATCCAAGCAAAAATTAACTGACGCTCTCAAAGCAAAACTTGCTAAAGACGTACGAGTAACTACTACTGTTGATTCAACACTAGTAGGCGGCGCCATCATCCGAGCGGGTGATATGGTGATCGACGGTACTGTACGCGGTAAGTTGGCTAAGTTAGCTGAAGCAATGAACTCCTGAGTTTATAGGGATAAATATGCAGCAACTGAATCCTAGCGAAATTAGCGATGTGATCAAAAGCCGTATCGAGAAACTCGATGTGTCTTCTGAAGCTCGCACCGAAGGTACCATTGTATCCGTCGCTGACGGTATCGTGCGTATCCACGGTCTTGCCGACGTAATGTACGGTGAGATGATTGAATTTGACGGCGGTCTATTCGGAATGGCTCTTAACCTAGAGCAAGATTCTGTAGGCGCGATCGTTATGGGCGATTACCTACCTTTACAAGAAGGCCAAAAAGCCCGTTGTACTGGTCGTATCCTTGAAGTACCAACAGGTCCTGAATTACTAGGCCGTGTTGTAGATGCTTTGGGTAACCCAATTGATGGTAAAGGTCCAATCGAAGCATCTTCTTCTACTCCGGTAGAACGTGTTGCTCCTGGTGTTATCTCGCGTAAAAGCGTAGATCAGCCAGTACAGACTGGTTATAAATCAGTTGATGCCATGGTTCCTGTTGGTCGTGGCCAGCGTGAACTGATCATCGGTGACCGTCAGACTGGTAAAACAGCCATGGCGATCGATGCGATCATCAACCAAAAAGACTCTGGCATTAAATGCGTATACGTAGCCATCGGTCAGAAGCAATCTTCAATTGCGAACGTTGTTCGTAAACTTGAAGAGCACGGCGCAATGGAAAACACCATTATCGTAGCCGCTTCTGCATCTGATCCTGCTTCTATGCAGTTTATTTCGCCATACGCCGGTTGTGCCATGGGTGAATACTTCCGTGACCGCGGTGAAGACGCTTTAATCGTATATGATGATTTGACTAAACAAGCCTGGGCTTACCGTCAAATCTCCTTACTACTTAAGCGCCCACCTGGCCGTGAAGCCTACCCTGGTGACGTTTTCTATTTACACTCTCGTCTACTAGAGCGTGCATCTCGCGTAAATGCCAACTATGTTGAGCAGTTCACTAACGGTGAAGTGAAAGGTAAAACCGGTTCTTTAACCGCGCTACCAATCATCGAAACCCAAGGTGGTGACGTATCTGCATTCGTACCGACCAACGTAATCTCTATTACCGATGGTCAGATCTTCTTAGAGACTAACCTTTTCAATGCGGGTATTCGTCCTGCAATGAACGCCGGTATTTCTGTATCGCGTGTTGGTGGTTCAGCTCAAACTAAGATCATCTCTAAATTGGGTGGTGGTATTCGTATCGCACTGGCTCAGTATCGTGAATTGGCGGCTTTCGCTGCATTCGCATCTGATCTAGATGACGCAACTCGCGCACAGTTAGAGCACGGTAAAACTGTTACTGAGCTAATGAAGCAGAAACAGTACGCGCCTATGAGTGTTGCCGAGATGGCGATTATGCTTTTCTCTGCGAACGAAGGTCACCTTAAAGATGTTGCCATAGAAAAAATTGCAGCTTTCGAATCTGCTCTTCTTTCTTTCGCACATGCTGAGTTCAAAGACCTTGTTGATCTTATCAACGGTGCTGGTAAATACGGCGACGCTGAAAAGACTGGTCTTAAGGACTTGCTAGAGAAATTTAAGGCAACTCAAACTTACTAAGCTTCGGCTTAGTCGGTTCGCCGAGCAGATAATTAGGGGCAGTCAATATGGCAGTCGGAAAAGAGATAAAGCAGAAAATCGGCAGTATTCAAAATACGCAAAAGATTACTTCTGCAATGGAAATGGTCGCCGCCTCGAAAATGCGCAAAGCGCAGGAACGAATGGCAGCTGGTCGTCCATATGCAGAAAAGATCCGAGCGGTAGTGGGCCATATGGCTAACGCTACCAGTGAATATCGTCATGCCTATCTGCAAGAGCGTGAAGTAAAACGAGTTGGTTACATCGTTATTACTTCCGATCGTGGCCTATGTGGTGGTTTAAACACCAACTTGTTGCGTAGCTTAGTAAAAGACATGAAAACCTTCCACAACGACAAAATTGAAGTGGATATTTGTGCCATTGGCCAAAAAGGTGTGTCTTTTTTCAATAGCTACGGAGGCAATGTTGTTGCAGCCAAAACCCAAATGGGCGATGCACCGGAAGTCAGCGATTTAATCGGTAGCGTTAAGGTGATGTTAGATGCGTTTGATAGCGGTAAAATTGACCGCTTGTATCTAGCGAGTAACGGTTTCGTTAACACCATGACGCAGAAACCAACAGTTAACCAACTTCTACCGCTTGAAGCTGAACAAGATGAAGCATTGAGTGGCCATTGGGATTACATCTACGAGCCAGACGCTGAAGCATTGCTAAGCGAAATGTTGGTTCGTTACATAGAGTCTCAGGTTTATCAGGCTGTTGTTGAAAACACAGCGTGTGAAATGGCCGCCCGTATGTTGGCGATGAAAGCCGCCACCGATAATGCCGGTGACTTCATCAAAGAGCTGAACTTGATTTACAACAAGGCTCGTCAGGCAGCGATTACCCAAGAGATCTCAGAGATCTGTAGTGGCGCTGCAGCGGTATAGGCTTGCATTTAAGGTTTATAAGAGGATTTAACAATGAGTAGCGGAAAGGTCGTACAGATCATCGGTGCCGTAATCGACGTGGAATTCCCACGTGATGCCGTGCCAAAAGTATATGACGCGCTTAAAGTTGAAGGCGGAGAAATTACGCTTGAAGTTCAACAACAGCTAGGTGACGGTATCGTTCGTACCATCGCCATGGGTTCTACAGAAGGCCTAAAGCGCGGTTTATTAGCAACAAACACAAATGCACCTATTCAAGTACCCGTTGGTATTGAAACTCTAGGTCGCATCATGGACGTTCTTGGACGTCCAATTGATGAATGTGGTGAAATCGGTGAGAAAGAAGTTGCTTCTATTCACCGTAAGCCGCCTACATTCGCAGAACAATCCATGTCTTCAGATTTGCTAGAGACGGGTATCAAAGTAATCGATCTAGTTTGCCCATTCGCTAAGGGTGGTAAAGTAGGTTTGTTCGGTGGTGCCGGTGTTGGTAAAACTGTAAACATGATGGAATTGATCAACAACATCGCTAAAGCACACTCAGGTTTATCTGTGTTTGCTGGTGTTGGTGAGCGTACTCGTGAAGGTAACGATTTCTACTACGAAATGGCTGAGTCTGGTGTTGTTGATCTAGACGATAAAGTTAAATCTAAAGTAGCCATGGTTTACGGACAAATGAATGAGCCTCCAGGTAACCGTTTACGCGTAGCGTTGACTGGTTTGACTATGGCTGAGAAATTCCGTGACGAAGGTAAAGACGTTCTACTTTTCGTAGATAACATTTACCGTTACACCCTTGCGGGAACAGAAGTATCAGCATTGCTAGGTCGTATGCCTTCAGCGGTAGGTTACCAGCCAACTCTTGCAGAAGAGATGGGTGTACTACAGGAACGTATTACCTCTACTAAGCAAGGTTCTATCACGTCAGTACAGGCCGTTTACGTACCTGCGGATGATATGACGGATCCAAGCCCAGCAACCACGTTTGCTCACTTGGATTCAACTGTATCTCTATCTCGTGAAATCGCTTCTAAGGGTATTTACCCTGCGATCGATCCTTTGGACTCTACCTCTCGTCAGCTAGATCCATTGGTAATTGGTCAAGAGCATTACGACTGTGCTCGTGGCGTTCAGACTGTATTGCAGCGTTATAAAGAACTGAAAGACATCATCGCCATTCTTGGTATGGATGAATTGTCTGAAGAAGATAAGCTTACTGTTACTCGTGCTCGTAAGATCGAGAAGTACTTATCTCAGCCGTTCTTCGTTGCTGAAATCTTCACTGGTGCACCTGGTAAGTACGTTTCTTTGAAAGAAACTATCCGTGGCTTTAAAGGTTTACTTGAAGGTGAATTCGATGATCTACCAGAACAAGCGTTCTACATGGTAGGTACTATCGACGAAGCAATCGAGAAGGCTAAAACCCTTTAATAGGAGAGACAGCTATGGCAATGACGGTTCACTGCGATATCGTTAGCGCTGAAGAAGCTATCTTCTCCGGCTTGGTTGAAGTAGTAGTAGCTGCTGGTGTGGGCGGTGATCTAGGTGTTATGCCTGGTCACGCTGCATTGGTAACTGCTCTTCAACCTGGCCCCGTTCGAATTGTAAAACAGAACGGCGAAGAGGAAGTGTTCTACGTGTCTGGCGGCTTCATTGAAGTACAGCCTAACTCAGTAACTGTTTTGGCAGATACTGCGTTACGTGCTGGCAACATTGACGAAGCAGCTGCGCTTGAAGCGCAAAAACACGCTGAACAAGCACTTGAAAATCAAAGCGGTGAGTTTGATTATTCTCGTGCAGCATCTCAGCTGGCGGAAGCTACTGCGCAACTTCGCACGTTGCAGCAGATCCGCAAAAAAATGGGTATGAGTTAATTCTTTTTGAATTAATATTGCTCAATAAAAAAAGCAGCCTTAGGGCTGCTTTTTTTTTAAACGGAATATTTAGTGTTTAGGAAGAAGTAATGAAGAAGATAAAAATAATAGCAGCATTGTCAGTGTTATTAACTGGTTGTGGCGGAGGAGGAGGTAGTGATGAAAGCTCCCCTGCTAATGGAAGATCTTATGCTCATTCATATTCTGAAGAAGTTGGGCAATGTACTCAATTTAGTTATACATCAGAGGAACTAGAAGCTAGCTCAGTCGTAACCGCCGGAGAATGCCCAACTTCTGGGCGTATAGCTTATTGTGATTTATCTGCTGTTTTAGAAAACGTTAATGAAATGAGAATATTTTATTATCAAGGTAGCCCCTTTACAGCAACCCAAAATGAACAAGGGTGTAATCTCTTAGGTGGGCAATATGTAATTGGAACAGGTGTTGTAGATGAAGAGCCATCCGTTGATGAAGAGGTTGAACTATTAACGGTAGATGAAACTGCTACTGAATATCAAAATTTTCTTACAGAAGGAATGCGTACAGGGATATCGGAAGTTTGGAATGTTAAACGAAATAAAATTGAAAAATTTTCAAATGACATATTTGAAGAACAATACGAAGATTATTCATTTATCAATCAAAATCATAAAATAACAATATTTAGAAAATCTGATACCGGTTCAGGTACCGCCTTTTTCGGCTTTAATCATAGGACAGGTGGATTACAACAAATAACAAACACAAGGTGGGGTGATGCTGAGTGCCTCGCTTGGTCTTCATATGGTTTATTAGTTGGTAAAAAAGATATTGGTGATGGTACTTGTTGGAGTGACTCTGAATATGGATTTTATATTGATCCTTATATGTCTGAAACGGATAACCCAATTAGTATCAATTTTGTTGATGATATTCGCTATAGAAGAGTCTCCCCTGTATTAAGTATTAATAATGAATTTAAAGGTTATATAACCAATCAATTTTTAGAGTTTTCGAAAATTTACTTATTAGAGAATAATGTATTTAATAGTTTTGTTTTAAATTTTCCAGATGGAAATGAAGGGATAGTAGAAGACATTATTTTTGCAACCGATGGAAATTTCTTAATTAAATTCAATGAGAGATACTATCTATTTACTTTAGATGCCGTTAAAGATGGTCAAATGGGCGTGAATATAACTCAAGAATTAGCTAATGAGGCAAATATTACTAGCGTTTATAAAGCAACGCTACAAGACAAGAGTTTTCTAATAGTGAATACAAACTCTGAATTATCTAATAAGTTAGTTTATTCAATAGAAACGAACGGCACTTTGTTGCTTAAGGCCAATGTTAAAGCAGGTAAATACAGTATGCTCTACTCTGTATCGGGTTTTTATGTAATGGCTTCGTATGAAGCAAATGAAGACGAAGCACTTTTTCAGTACTACTCTAAATCTGATTGGGTTATAGATGCTTCGAAAACATTTACACATAGAGTAAATGGAGGTCATTGCGTAATCCAAGGCAATGAAAGTTACGCATTCGTTCATGGAAACAATGTGAGTATTGGTAATGCTGAAGGAATTGTAGCTACTAGAGAAAATGGGCATTTAGTTAGTTTGGCCGATACTAATAATCCAAGTGATAGCTTGAATGCTAGTAAGTTAATGATAATTCATTCAGATTCTTATGGGATACACTTATATGATGAATTGAACTCCCAACTAGTGGAAATTGAAAACCAAAATGTTCAAGCTGATAGTAATGGTAGTGGATGTTATATGGGCAGTGGTTATTATTTAGATGATAACTTTTTCGCATACTCAAACCAATTTTTGGGTCCAATTTACGGGAGTTTAACAGGCAGTGTTGAATCCATTTAACTTTTAACTCTATTGAAAGAATGTTGTAACTTTCAGATGATATTTGGAAAGTGTATGGATGATAAATATCGATTAATTCAATATTTATCAAAACTATCCTAAACGAGGCGCCTTTATTTTCATCATTGAAAATATGGCGCCCTTTTATATGTACCAATTGCAAGTGTTCTATTAACCACAAATTTAAAAACCTGAATTATATTAGACTGCTTAATGTTACTAAGTAGTATGTATTTTATACAGATCTGATTGATAATAGTGTAAGATTCTTCAATACAATTTCTTTTCAATATAAAAATAAGGGGTATTTATGTAGCGTGTAGGTACTGCTTTATTTATGGCTTTAATGTCGTGCACCACACTTGCTGATGAAGCGTCATCCTTGGTAGATAGTGTACAAACAGACATCTCACAAGCAGTAAAAGCCTCCGATAAATTATGGAGCATTAGCGCGGGTGCAGGCTAAGTAGATTCAAGCCTAACCGTTTCGGGTGAAACCAGTGTCACCATCAACACGAGCCTGTTTTAATGGGGAATATCAGTGTTAAATTATTTCCTAAACTCTAAAACTTGAGCTTTCCTCCGGCACCACAGTAGGCGCGGATGCCCATTTAAATACCAGTACTTCAGGAGAGCCGTGGCGGTGAGAACTCGGCTGACGTTGAATATGTGAATGTATTTATCAAACCCTTTGAAACTCGCTTTGGTGATTTTGGTTATGGTTATCAGAAGTATAAATACAACGCTTTGCTGATTAGCAAATGGGGTGACGGCTCTAATATTTGGGATTTGCCCATTGACGGTGCTAACAATGGTAATGACCCACAATTAGTACTAGGGGTTTGCGATCGTTACGGTGCGCAAACCAAGCATGAACGTATCTCCATGGTGTATAACCTGCCTGAATTTAGTTGGATGCTGGATGGAATGGGTGTTTCTTACGCAATAGAATCTGGAAATAGAATTCAGCTTACCGAAGTAAATTCTTTGGCAGCCGAGGCTGATTATGACGGTACTCGAGTTGGCTTAGGGGTTTACCGCACCTCAGATGAATTAAGTGATGGCTTTTCGGTTAAAACCTTCGAGTATTTCACCTTTGATTATGAATCGGACTTTTTAGATCTAAGTACAGACGCCACAACAACCTTAAATAATGGCGAAGTGGTGGGTGTTAACTTTGAAATTGTTTACAAGAAACCCTTTAGCGATATGTCAGCCATGGTGATGTTATTTGGCGAAATTTATGAAGATAAGTTTGAAGATGGACGCGCACTTGAAGTGAGTACCGGTGGCTTGTCGGCCAATATGGAGTGGATGTTTTAGAATAAATGAAGAGAATTATCTAAAAATACCCCCGAGATTACCTACATAGGACACAAGGGGGTAATAGTATGTAAAGTAGCTAGTTTACTCTAGTTAGTTTCATATCCTTCTATGCTAATCGACGAATAGCTAGGCTTTAGTCCATGACTCTCTTCAGTCATTTCTACTACAGGGATATAAAAACTTCCATTGAGGTAATCATAAGAGTCTATGCAGTCTCCTTCATCATTCTTTGAGTAGAAACTAATACTAACATTTGAGAATTCAGTTCCCTTAGCAGCTAAATAAATAGAGTCTCCATTTGTTGCTATTCGTGGAGTATCAAGTACACCTGCCTCTTTAGTGAATAACATGGAACTTGAAATTGGATTACTTGCTAATACAGTTACAGCTTGGCTACATACAGCATCTGTATAGTGTATAGAATTAGAGTCGGCATCGTCAGATAGTTCGTCATAATCGTTCAAAATATACTCACCTGAACTAGGTTTTAAACTTGCCATTCCATGTTCAGTTTTAAGAATCATGTATTGCTTATCGTTAGAAATCTTTGGGTAGTCCGTATACCCAATTAATTCCCCATCCCCATAAACTGCAATCGTATAGGCATCACCACCACTCAAGTTTGCAATTTGGTTTTGCAAGTCATCACTTTCAGTTTCAAGTGCTGAGACTTTTTCTTCTAATGCTGTGCGTGATGTATCAGCTGCAGTTGCTTTCTCTTCAAGTGCTGCAATTAAAGTAGCCTGTGCTTCAACCAGATTTTCTAAACTAGCTGAATATGTATTTAAGCTTTCAAAGTTAGCATTAACTTCAGAAGCCTTAGCGGCAGTGCCAGAGGTAAATTCGACTAAGTTTGGTGCTTCAGCATTGGCCATGTTAATGGCGAATAAAAGTGCTGATGCGGTTACTATTTTATTTCCATTCCAGTTCATTCCAGTTCCTTTCGTCCCAATTATTGTTAACAATTTCTTCTTGTTCAAAGCTGCAGGTTTCTGTAGCTGGTTGGCAATCCTCGGTATCTGAGCCGCAACCAGAAAGTGCCAACAGGCAAAACCCCATTACTATTATCTTTTCCATATCCCTGCTTCATTTTATGAACGCTGGCGCATCATACCTAAGACTTAAAGCGATGCAAATACACTACCTAATCATTTCTAAGTAGTTGAATTTATGCATAAAAAAACCAGCTCTTAAAATTGGCTGGTATTGGGGGGATACAAAAGAATGCAGAGGATTATGAAACTGGAAAAATAAACTCATTAGTTAAGTCATTATATTTATCACTATCTGAATAGCGTTGAATAATATCCTTACCACTATCATTGCTTGCCACAAAGTCTCGGCCATCATGTAGCTTCAACATAGAATTATAAGTGGCACGCACCGCTTCTTCATAGGCTTGGTGACCACCTAAGCGAATACGTACTTTTTGCATGGCCAGTTCATTAGGTGTGCCTAAGTCTACATCGCCATAACTGATCACCATGATGGGTAAATGCGTGGTGGCAGAAATAAGTGCTAATTTGTCTTTATCGCTTAAGCCAAAAATCGTGATGCCATCCACGCCTACATCGCTGTAACTTTTAACACGGGTTAATAATTCATCAAGGGACTGGCTAGGTAGCGCATGAGTGCGGGCAAAAATGGCAAAGCTGTTATCAGATCTGGCTCGCAAGGCGGCTTTTAATTTGTTTTTGGCTTCGCCAATGGAAATTAAACTGAGTGGCGCTTCTTTATGGCGGCGTGGCAAAATGGTGTCTTCAAGAGTGACCATGGAGGCTCCTGCGTATTCTAATTCCTCAATGGTTTTCATAACATTTAGCGCATTTCCGTAACCGCCGTCGCCATCTACGATCACAGGTAAATCCGAAGCACCACATACTCTTTTAGCTTGTGCAGCTAATTCGCTTAATGTTAGTAAACCAATATCTGGCGCGCCTTGGGTCATGAGTGCCGCCACCGAGCCCCCTAAAATCCCCACTTTGAAACCAATACTTTCTGCCATACGCGCTGAAAGTGGATCAAATACAGAGGCGCAGGTGAAACATTGTTGGCTTTCTAAAAGTTCTCTCATGCGTTGTCTTGGGATTTTGTTCATGTTTACTACCTGTATTCAAACTTTAACTTAGCGGAGTTTTATGAATGGAATTATTGTTAGCTTTAGCTTCTTTTTACTTTGCTGGTAAGAAAAAAAGACCCTCAAGTGAGGGCGTGGGTGCGACCAATTTGAATGCGGAAGCAAAAGGAGATACTCGAATTGAACGAGTTTGTTATGACGGCAGTCAGCTGCTATTTATTAAACGGACGTATAAGTCTTACTATTTGCCATCATGAAATTCTGGTAATTTACGTTTTTAGTTTTTATTAAACAGCTATTAATGACCTTCACTAATAGCTGTTTTTATTTCTTAACAACTAATGCTAAAAGTAGCGATTAAAAGTTAATAAAGTTAGCAAGGCCTTTTTCTTCAGCCAGATCAGCAGCCACAGAGGCAACCGCTAAATCTTGAAGGCCAACACCGGTACCGTCAAACAAGGTAATCTCGTCGTCAGAAGTACGCCCAGGATGTGTACCGTTAATTACAGCGCCCACGGGAGTAATGTCTTCTACTTTAATTAAGCCTGATTCAACCGCGTGCTGGGCTTCACCAATAGAAATAGATTGTGCTACTTCGTCGGTAAAGACAGTGGCAACCGCTAAAAGGTCCGCATCTACTTCTTGCTTACCCTTGGTATCGGTACCCATGCACGCAATGTGTGTACCTGGTTTAATCCATTCTTTTTTAACTAAAGATTCAAAAGCTGAAGTAATGGTAATAATCACGTCAGCTTGTGCGCCTAGTTCTTCACGGGTAACCGATTCAAAAGGCAAGCCTAATTCCTCAGCAACCGCAGCCAATTTAGGCAGCATGTCAGGGTGGAAATTCCAAGCCACGACTTTTTCAAAATCACGTTGCTCAACTGCAGCACGCAATTGGAAAGTAGATTGATGACCGGCGCCCACCATGCCTAATACTTTGGCATCTTTACGAGCAAGGTGGGCTATGGATACTGCTGATGATGCCGCAGTACGGACCGCTGTTAAGTAGTTACCACCTACTAAAGACTTTAACTTGCCGGTATCTGGGTCAAATAAAATTACCGTAGACTGATGGTTGGTTAAACCTTTATCCATGTTGCCAGGCCAGTAACCGCCAGATTTTAAACCTAGCACCATGCCATCACGGTCGAAACCTGATTTAAAACCGTATAACGCGTCGGCGTGACCAATGGCTTCACGTACAACTGGGAAGTTGTAGGCGGTGCCTTTTGCCATGGCGGCAAATACATTTTCAACTGCGGTAAATGCTTCGCTGCGGCCAACTACTTGTTCACATACAGCTTCAGATACTAGCGCTATGCCTTTATCTTGATTCGCTTCACTCATAATAACTCTCTTACGAAATGGCTATGAATTTGGAATAGTTCTCTCGGCAATGCCGAGAGAACTACATGGCTGCTAATTAGTACGCTTTACCACGTGCAGATACAGGCCATAGAGTTTCAACTTTTCCGTTACGAACACCAACGTAGTAATCGTGTACGTTACAAGTTGGATCACAGTGACCAGGAACCAATTTCAATTTTTCGTTAACTTTTAATGCGCCTGTTGGGTCTGTGATCACACCGTGCTCATCTGAACACTTGATGTATTCAACGTCGTCACGACCAAAGATGTAAGGAAGACCTGAATCAACAGATTGCGCTTTAAGGCCCGCATCACAAATGGCTTTGTCGGCTTTTGTGTGGCTCATTACTGAAGTCAAAATGAATAAAGAGTTTTCGAATTCAGAAATCTTTTTGCCGTTTTCATCGTGAATGCGTTGGTAATCGGCATCCATGAACGCGTAAGAGCCACACTGCAATTCATTGAACACGCCAGAGGCGCCTTCGAAGTAGTAAGAACCAGTACCGCCGCCGCCTACGATGTCACACTCAAGGCCTTCGGCTTTAAGCATTTCGATAGTGCGAGCAACCATGCCAATGGCAATGTCAGTTTTTTCTTTACGCCCTGCATAGCTTTCCATGTGTTGCATGGCGCCTTGGTAAGCTTGAATACCCGAGAATGTTAAACCAGCAGTGGCTTCAATGGCTTTCGCAATATCAACAACTGGCTGACCTTCTTGAACGCCACAACGACCCGCGCCACAGTCAATTTCAACAAGACATTCGATTTGTGTGTCGTGCTTTTTAACGGCAGCGGCTAGTTCAGCGACGTTGGCAATATCATCAACACAAACGATGGTGCGTGCGCCAAGCTTTGGCAAGCGTGCTAGACGGTCAATTTTAGCTGGGTCACGAACTTGGTTAGAAACCAATACGTCTTTAATGCCGCCACGTGCAAATACTTCTGCTTCAGAAACTTTCTGACAGCAAACACCACAGCTGTCGCCTAGTTTTTCTTGAAGCAAAGCAATGTCTACTGACTTGTGCATTTTGCCGTGAATACGGTGACGAACACCCATTTCTTTGGCGTAGTTGCCCATCTTAACGATGTTGCGCTCAAGGGCGTCTAGGTCCACAACCAAACATGGAGTTTGGATATCGGCTTCGTTCATACCCGGTACTGCTGGAACGTCGTAGCCTACTTCTAGGTCGTTGTAATTTGTCATCTTGTATCTCCAAATTTATAAATGTTTTTTAATTGCTTTTAATACTTCTAATTAGGTTTACTTATTCATCCACGGAAGCTTGTCTAAATCGACGTTGCCTCCGGTGATGATCACGCCAACACGCTTACCTTTAAACACTTCAGGGTTTTTCAATATGGTGGCCAGTGGAACGGCACTGCTAGGCTCTACTACAATTTTCATGCGCTTCCAAATCAATTTCATTGCGTCAACAATTTCATCTTCGGTTGCGGTTAAAATGTCGGTTACGTGGTTTTTAACAAAGTGCCAAGTTAAATCTTTTAGTGGCACTTTAAGACCATCGGCTACTGTATTAGGAGCGTCATCAGCGATAATGTGTCCGGCTTTTAAAGATCGCGCGGCATCATCAGCATTTAATGGTTCAGCTGCGTAAATTTTCACGTCTGGTGCGATGTTAGACAAAGTTAGGCAAGTGCCTGAAATCATACCGCCGCCGCCAATAGGGGCGATTACGATGTCTAGATTTTCTACTTGGCTAACCAGTTCTTTAGAGCAAGTGGCTTGACCCGCAATAACACGTGGATCGTTATATGGGTGCACAAAGTCAGCGCCTGACTCTGCCACTACGTCAGCAAATACTGCTTCACGAGAGCTAGTGGATGGCTCGCACTCAATGATCTTACCGCCGTAACCAATTACCGCGTCTTTCTTAGCTTGAGGTGCAGTGCGTGGCATCACCACCGTTACCGGAATGCCGCGCTGGCCTGCTGCATAAGACAAAGATAGGGCGTGGTTACCAGATGAGTGAGTGGCCACACCAATTTTGGCTTTCTCTTCACTTAGGCCAAAAACTGCGTTACAAGCACCGCGCACTTTAAAGGCGGCTGCTTTTTGTAGGTTTTCACATTTAAAGAACAGCTCAGCACCCGTTAACTCATTTAGGAAACGTGAGGTTAAAACCGGCGTTTCATGAATGTAGGGTTTGATGCGTTCATGGGCGATTTCTACATCTTTGTATGTAGGAATAGTCATAGTCGGTTCGTTGGAGCTGCTCATGTTTACCTCACAAAATTATTGGTGGCTGTGCCCACTAAATGCTTTCTTATGGGTGACTTTAAAGACCTGCTTTAAAGTCACGTTGAAAAGCTAATTTAGAGTCGTGCCGACTAAACGCTTTTCTTAGGTGCTGTTTTACGGAAGTACTCTTGCGCTGCTGCAACGCCTGTTCCCAAGGTAATTGGGTAGTTCAAATCTGCCATGGCCATTTCAATTGTAGCCAATCCAGAAAGAACCATTACGTCAGTTAATGAACCCAAGTGACCGATACGGAACGCTTTGGTGTTCATTTCCCCTAAACCAATGCCGAAAGACACACCGTAAGTGTCAAAAGCGTGGGCAGTAAGCTGGTTACTGTCGAAGCCTTCAGGCACGTAAATGGCGCTTACGCTGTCTGAGTACAAGTCAGGAGAATTGGCACACAATTTCAAACCCCAAGCGGCAACAGCTTGGCGAACGCCTTCAGCCATACGGTGATGACGATCGAAAACATTGTCTAACCCTTCTTCTAACAACATGGCCAAACTTTCACGTAAGCCGTAAATCAATTGTAGAGGCGGTGTATATGGGAAGCCGCCGCTGTTGTTGGCGGCCATCATGTCTTTAAAGTCAAAGAAGGTGCGTGGCAACTTAGCGGTTTCCATGGCAGCCAAGGCTTTTTGGCTAATGGCTAAAATGGCCAAACCAGTGGTTAGCATGAAGCCTTTTTGTGAACCTGAGATCGCCGCATCAACACCCCATGCATCCATATCAAATGGCATAGAACCCAATGAACTTACGCAGTCAACAAACAACATAGCTGGGTGCTTGGCTGTATCCATGGCACCACGAACGCCTTTAATGTCACTTTTAACACCAGTAGCAGTTTCATTATGAGTGGCCAAAACCGCTTTAATTTCGTGGTTGGTATCTTGGCTTAATACTTCTTCAAATTTATCGCTTGGTGCACCGCTGCCCCATGGGCATTCGATGATTTGTACATCTAGACCGTGACGCTGACACAAGTCGATCCAACGATGAGAGAACATGCCGTAGCGAGCGATAAGTACTTTGTCGCCTGGAGATAAGGTATTACAAATAGTGGCTTCCCAACCGCCAGTACCAGTAGATGGGAAAATAATGACTTCGCCAGTTTCGGTACCAAAAACACGCTTACAGTCGCTTAGTACTGGCTTTAACATTTCAACAAAGCTTGGAGAGCGGTGATCCATGGTTTGCTGATGCATAGCATTAAGCAAGCGATCAGGAATATTAGTTGGCCCTGGAATAAAAACTGGATTCTGATTGGACATAATTACCTTCTTGGCGAGGCGCCTGTAATTTAAAAATTGTTGTTATTGGTTAAAGACTGAATTCACAATATGAGTAAAAATGGCTTGCCGCAATACGGATATATTTCACATTGTGAAAGCTAATGGCGTTTATTGTTTTTTTTCTTCGTAAGTAATTGTTTTGTATAGTATATTTTCTTGACTGTTTAGTCAGGATTTATAGTTTCCATAATGTGGGATGGATATGAATTTCTCATTATGTGGTTTTTTAGTAGTTTAAGTTTTATATTCCCAACAGGTTCTAACCTTTAGCGGTCAACCATATGAATAAATCAACTCTCAAATCCAAACCCGAATCGCGGATTCAGGTGATTGACCGAGCTGCCATGTTGCTTGATGCCATGTCGCGCTATTCCAAGCCGGTTAAGCTCAAAGCCTTAAGTGCAGACACTAACCTAGCCCCTTCTACGGCTTATCGAATTCTGCATTCATTAATAGATAACCGTTTTGTGGAGCGTGACCCATCTGGCGAATACCAGCTAAATGGGCGTTTGTTACGATTAAGTAATCGCCAATACACAGACATAGATTTACGCAAAGTGGCCATGCCTTATATGGAAAAGCTGCGTGATAAATTAGGCGAAACCATTAACCTTACGACTCGTGAGGGAGATGTGATCATTTATTTGGAGAAAGCGATTCCTAATAGAATGATGCATGTGCAGCAAATTATCGGTTCTCGTGCGCCCTTACATGTGACTGGTGTGGGTAAATTAATGCTGGGTATGGGGGGCATTGAAGGCATTAAAGGTTATGAGCAGCGCACCAACCTACCTGCATATACTCGTAAAACCTTCTCCACTTTAGACGCCTTAACAGAGGAATGTATGAAGTGCGTTGAGCAAGGATATGCCCTAGATAATGAAGAAGCCGAGATGGATGTGGGTTGTATAGGGGTACTTTTATACGACAGAACCGGCGGAATAGTGGCAGGTTTATCTATTTCAGCGCCTATTGAGCGTCGTAAAGATGAGTGGATTCAAGATTTAGTGGCAGCAGGCAATGAGCTATCAGCTGAACTGGGGTACACAGGTTCGTGATGAGGGGGCTCGCTTTGAAGCCACCTTTTTTAAAATTACACAATAATAACGAGTTTCAACTTGCAGCAAGATTGAGTTTGCTGAGTCTAAAGATTTTATAGCGATATTTACGCAGTGCTTCAACGTATTGGTAACCGCTCAATGTGGCAGAACTTAAGCAAATGCCCGCAATTATTAGGCGTAACGAAGAAAACTTAGATTACCAGGCAGAAGTAGCTGCCACCTTTTTTAAACGAATTCTATGGCTTGTGCCATTGGCTTAGCATCGAAAGCAACTTGTGGGTAATTCCCATGAGCGAATGCCTGAGGGCGTCTGTTTTTCAAGCTGAGTCTAGAAATCAATTATAATATTTAAACCATTAGGAGTAAGACACCATGTTAACTATTAATAGGCTCAGCCAAACAGAAGCGAAATTGTTAATTGATGGCGCCGTGGCGCGTGCCAATGAAATTGGCGTGCCCATGTGTATTGCCGTGACCGATGAATCGGGTGCGTTGATTGCGTTTGAACGTATGGATGGCGGTAAGATTCACAGTATTACTATTTCTCAAGATAAGGCGTTTACCGCCGCTTCGGCCCGTAAAGGTACCCATGAATACAACAAGGCCTGCATACCTGGCCATGAGAACAACCTTTTTGGTATTCATACAGCATTGGGTGGTCGCATGTGTATTGTAGGTGGTGGCTTACCTGTGAGCTTTAATGGTGAAGTGGTGGGTGGCATAGGTGTCAGTTCAGGATCTCCTGAGCAAGATCTTGGCTGTGCTCAAGCGGGAATTGATAACTTTAATCGTGCTTGCCTATAGGTATAGCGCTTGGTCAAAATGTTCTAACAGACACGTTAAAGGCGTGTCTGTCCTACCTTTGCTTTGTCTTTAGTCGCCCTCATGTTCCACCTATTGGACAATTTTTCCTTCATTAATAAGCCTTTTGTTCTATCTCGGCTATTCTTATTACTTGAGAGTCTTTAACTGAAAACGTGAACTTGAGGTCCGCGTAGCTTCTTGTTTTTTTACATTGAATGCCTTGAATTGTAGATGCTGGAAAGTGGATGGGTGCATAGGGTATGAAAATAAAATTGAGTGTGGGTTTTGCGCTAGTTTCTACCTTTATTCAGCTTTTAATTACAGTGTTAGCCAGCGATGAAGCTGCCTCTGATGCTTTTACGGGCAGCTTAGGAGCCTCTCTATTAAGTGGCTTTATTTTGTTTGGCATTTTTTACACTCTGCTGAAATATGTAAAATTTCCAGCCTCCCATGGCTTTCCTGAAATACTTCACAAGCTTGCCAATGATGATGGCCAGTTTGATGGTGACTTGCGAAATTTTGTTAAGGATCAATCCAGCGCTAATGATGGCTCTTTACGGGGTAATTTAGCCAAATTGATTCAGCGTTTATTGGCTGTCATTGATGAAGTAAATGATGCTGCGCAACAACTTTCCGAAAATTCCAGCCGAGCTACACTTGTGGCTGAAAAAACCAGCGCGGGCATTATTAAGCAATACGATGAATCTAATTCGGTGGCGTTAACCACTGAAAACATTTCATCGGCAGTGCGCGAAGTGGCCGACAATAGTAATGCTGCTGCCGATGCTGCCAAGCAAGCAGGAGACGATGCACAGGAAGGCCAGTCAGTCATTGAAGGAGTGATTAACTCCATTAATGAATTGGCTGAAGATGTGAATAAAGCCGCCCCTGTGATTGAAGACTTGGCCAAGCAAAGTGAGCATATTGGCTCTATTGTCAGTGTGATAAGTGATATATCCGATCAAACCAATTTACTGGCTTTGAATGCCGCCATTGAAGCGGCTCGGGCTGGCGATTTAGGCCGAGGCTTTGCCGTGGTGGCTGATGAAGTTCGGGATTTATCCCGCCGTACCGCCGATGCCACCAAAGATATTCAAAAGATGATTAGCCAGTTACAAGAAGGCAGTCAGCATGCAGTAACGTCTATCATCAATGGTAAAACCAAAGCAGATGAAAGCGCCGAGCGTGCTTTAAAAGGCCGCGAGTCTTTAGGGCAAATTACCCATGCAGTATCGACCATTACCGACATGAGTATTCAAACAGCTGGTGCGGTAGAAGCACAAAGCAGTTCAACACAAAGTATTCACCAAGGGCTTAAAAACTTAACTCAGATGATTGATGACTCGGCCCAGCATTCAGAGGAAAGTGCCGCGGCGGCTCAAGAGCAAACGCTTATGGTGGATTACATGCGCGCCATGCTGAATTTAAATAACAGCGAAGTAAGTGAGCGCACTATCAGAATTTACAGCTATCAGAATATGCCACCTTTTATTGTGGGTTCTGGCAAGGGCTTAACCTATGATTTGGCTGAATATTTAAATGAGAAACTAAAGGGTGATTATAAATTTGTGGTGTTTCGTTTGCCCAGAAACAGGGCGGACCGTTTAGTGGATAAAAACGCTAAGGGGCTGGTTCCTTGGACGTCTCCTGCCTGGCACGGGGATCCTGATGAAACTAAATATAAATGGACGCCTGGTTACACCAGTGATTCAAACTGCATTATTTCACCTGCGTCTCAACCCTTTGAATACAATGGCCCAGACTCCATGAAGGGAAAAACCATGGGAGGGTTGATTGGTTATTTTTATTTGGGGTTAGATGATTTGGCCCAAAAAGGCGAATTTAAACGAGTTGATGTGAGTAATATAAGAGAAAACATTACCCGCTTAACCACCAATCGAATTGATACCGCGCTCGTGACAGAGTCCACTGCTCGCTACTTGGTTAGTGAGCT
>OJDR01000121.1_pt1 | contig 29370 bp, 48 predicted proteins | sample 1593081 | NCBI WGS metagenome assembly OJDR01 (sample SAMN05416873, study PRJEB24817) | seawater metagenome | isolation source: Sea water | place: Canada:Atlantic | collected 2013-11
TGGGCTATTAATCCTTTGTTTATAAATTCAGGTTGCCCAGACCTGTTTAATTACTTGAACTGATATTTTATGCAGCATCCTCTGTTTCTTCGTGCCCAGGACACCCGTTAATAGGGCAAAATCCTTCGCAACCTGTCATTGGTATTACTTTCTGGCCTTTAGCTTGTAATGCTTTAAGTGCACTCCTAGCCTCTTTATGAGAAAGCCGCTCACCTTCGCTACCAGTGATGAGGTTACCCAACCCTCTTTCTTTGAGGGCGCCACTAATGCTCATAGATACGTGAAAGTATTTCGACATTACTAATTACCTTTAACTAATTAAAACAGGGTATCGGCAAGTCCTGTATTCAAGCCGATACCCAAAACTTTAAATTAAGCCGCTGCAGGCAGCTCTAACGCTGCGCAACGCTTAGCCAATTCAACACCCATTAACTGCAGTGTCATCCAATTAGGTGAGCCTATTTCCATTACTTCCTTAATCTCTTGCGTGGTCATTTCTTTAATTTGAGAAACGGTAATTGCGTTAGGAGTGCCCATCATCTTTTCCTTTAATAATTAAACAGTCTTAAAAACTATTAATATTCGCTTTCTTTTAGAGTTAAATCGCAGTCATCTTCATCAAAGTCATCTATGCCGGTGATAACCGTGCCAGCTGAATACAGCTTGAAAATAAGCGCTTCGTGTTCATGGAAGCATGTTGGGTTATACGACTGGTTATGGCTGATGCGTATTTTCCCACTAAGAATAAAAAGCTGGATTTCAGGCAGGTTTGTGCGAGATGAATAACTGCTACCGCTTTCTTTTTGTTTCCACATTTTTAGGGTGTAGTTATTTTCTCCACGATCGCGTTCAGAAATTTCAACTGTTGCATAATCATCTAAATCGCTGGCATCCCATGGTTCATCTGTTTTCCAGAATTTGGCAATACTCTCTACTAATTCCTTGATGGACATTTCAGTAGGGGCAGGGGCGAGAGTTTTATTAATTTCGCTTAGGAATTTATCAGATGCCTCTGATGCAAATAAATTACCAAGCTGGGTTTTGACAGCCACTAGCATTTGCTGGTTGTAAACTTCGAATGGCATATTTTTTACATTGATATTAAGGCCTTGCTCAATAGCTTCTTCAATCTGCTTAGTAATAGATCCATAGCTGCGAAACTGATTTGAAATGGCTTCACTGATAGCCTTTTCAACATTATCTTCAATGGTCTTTTGAATGATGTTTTCATCGATCATCGCCTGAACTTTCAGGTTTACAATTTCTTGTATTTGCTGCATTAGATTGCCCTTTTTATTGCCCAATAAAACTGCTTATGAAATTAAATTAAACCGCAGCCGCCACATCTGCTTGCGATCATCATTGGTTAAGAAATCGCGCGCTTCCATGCTGCGATAGACCACGGTGCTAACGTGTTAGTTTCCATTGGCGTTGCTTCAAAGAACGCCAATAGAGAATCGGGTGTCATTTCATCGAATTCAAAATCAAGAGTGTGAGCTTCACGGCCACGCTTAGCGCGAACCATGCGAGAAGCTGTTAAGCGGTTTGAGCTGCGGCGCATTTCAATTTCTTCATTTGCCATGCCGCCCAGTACAGAGCTAATACAAATCATGACCATAAGAGGGGATAGCCAACCACGGTGAATAGCTTCAGAGACGATCCAAGCCCGCTTACCCGTAGCCACCAGCTTTCCGCTTAGCTTTTCACGTATTTGGGTAAGAGTGCTGTTTATGGTGCTTGGTGATACGCCACGTTCACGAGCTATTTCTTTGTTGGTTAATCCGTTAGCCAAACCAAGAAGTACTTCGCCTTGAGCGATAGGAAGTGTTTTTGAAACTCTCCAGATACCTTGGTTCATGCAGTGTCTCCTGATTAGGATTTGGCTGTTGATTTAACTAAAGCTTAGATTACTAAGGTTTTAAGTCAAGATATTTTCGCTTAGATTTCTAAGTATTGTTGAGGGGAGGGCAGAAACTTAGCATTGAGGAGTCGAGCTGTTAGGTGGTGCTAGGCTATTTATTTATGCTAAGTATTTGGTTTGCTGGGCAGAGGGCGAATTGGGACTGAAACTCCAGAAGGCAAAAAAGGCCATTTAACTTTCATTAAATGGCCTTATAACGCGCTTGCTAAGCGGAAAATAATGACTGGCTATAATCGCGAAGTGATGGCAGTTGTTATTTTTCCGTCTGAGTGACTCGTATATTTTTATAGATCGATAACACTTTGGCTTTGATATACTAAAGAACCGGTATCCCCTGAGACATGGTAAAACTCATAATTTACTTTTCCTTTTTTTTGTAGCATTGCGTAGTTACTACCTTCATGACTTAATTTATACTTTTCTTTTTTGGCTTTTCTTTGTTCAAATTCACTTAGAAGTGTTTTTTTAGTTCCATGTCGAATTTGCTTGCTGAGTAACATTATTTGCTTAACTTCTGGTTTATATATATAGGTTAAAAAATATGTCCCTGTTTCAGAGTTATTTAATGCGAGTTCTATAACTCCTTTTTCATTTCCATCTTTAAATTTAGATGATGATAATTCAGTTAAATTTGTCCAATAAGATCCCCAGTTCCCCTCAAATGCATGATCAGATGTATTATAAATTTTCTGTTTTATAGAGTTATCTGTATCAGTTATCCCTAACTGTTTTACAATTGATTTTAATATTTTTTTTTCTGTATCTTTAAGGCTTTCAAAGCCGCCCAAAGCAAGTGAATTAAAGCTTATTAAGCATAAAGCTAATGAGAGGAGTTTTTTCATTTTACTTTCCTTAACCATTGATTTACATCTTACGGTGCGATTAAAAATATAACTATGTTGTTAAGGGAATGAGTTCGTATAGCCATCTATATAGTAGAAAAGTGACGAGGCATTTTTCCTTTGCCATCAGAGGTTTAGTTCATCCCTGTTAATTAGAGTTGGATGTTACGTTGTTAAGCAGAGTAGTTCAATAGGTTGTAACCCCTTAATTCGCTTGATTATGGGGTTTGTTATATGCCTCTGGAAGCCCTGTATTTATTGGCCTATAGCGAAGCTCTCTAATCTGGTTATAGGAATGAAAATTTAAGGCGTGAATTATAAATGCCCTATTTATGGGTTATGAATGTTGGTAACAAGTCCAATAACTTGCTCTTTACCTTTTGTTAAAACAATCTCGGTTTTGTCTGGCATTAACAGAGCTATTTGCCCCATTGCTAAGGCCTTCATTCTTCCAACAATGATGTGATCATTTACCCATGCTGCAAGCAGTCTATCAGGTAGTTTTGAGACTGCCATGGCCGCCATAGGGAGTATGTAATAAATAGCGCCCTTAAGAATGGCAGGTTCAAATTGCTGGCTTTCCTCTGTTAGCCCAAAGGCTACGTGCCCTGAGCCTGGTAAAAGCTCGGGTATCGTCTCGTATTTAGCAGGGAGCTCTTTTGAGTCTAGGAATGATCTAGCTTGATCGACATTAAGGACGGGGACGCCTAATGGGTCACCGCTGTCTTGATTAACCTCACCTCTGCCACTGATTAGCCATTCAGGGCTGCATTTTAAGAGCCTTGCAAGGATAAGTAGTTTTTCGCCTTTAGGTTTGGTTGCACCATTAACCCATTGGCTTACACCGCCACTCGTTGTGCCGGTAGCTTTAATGATGTCTACGCTTTTTAGCCCTAGGTGGGCAAGCCGCTGTTTGATTCGATCAGATATTTCCATAATTAGTATTCTAAACATTGACATGAATAGTTTCGTGAGCCTATCATAAACTTAGAAATCTAAGTTTATGGGGCGAGAATATGTATAAGAGAGATGTAATCGCACATTTCGGCAGGGCAAATAAAGTCTGCGCTGCTTTAGGTCTCACCTCAGGCTCAGTTTCTCAATGGGGTGAGGTTATACCGGAAAAACAAGCCTTAAGATTAGATCGCATAACAGCGGGCAAACTGAAATACGATCCATCTTTATATCTAAAAGCCGCCTAACCACGCCATTAATAATGCCGTGGTTTTTTTGTGGAAGAAATACGTTAAACGACCCCTGTGTAAATAAACAGTACTAATGGGAGCACACCATGACCCAAGTAATACCAGCCAAGAATCACCCGTTAAAAATCAAAAGCGAGGTGGTTAAAACCGAAAGTAAATCCTGTGCTCGCCAAAATAAGATAGACCAGCAGTTACAGCTGGCGGCTGATGTAGAAGCATTCTTAAAAGCTGGTGGGTCTGTTCAAGAATTATCAGGGCCTCCTGAAGTTACCGAGTCTCGCTCAGCACATTCTTGGATGGGGGCTCATTAATCATGGGCTCCGTAGTTGATATTGACCGAGATAAGCGAATAAAGGTTAAGACCAAAGATGGTTTTTTTCCTGTTGCTAATCAGTTAATGGATGCGTTGTGCTCAATTAATTTGAATGGCCGCCAGTTCCGATTGGTGAATACAGTTATGCGCCTTACCTATGGATGGAAGCAGGACATGGTTGAATTTAATCGTGCTCAACTTGCAGAGCTTTCAGACTTACCCGCAAGAGAAGTATCTCGCCTTAAAAGCAGTTTAGTGAAGTGCAATATCTTAATAGATAAAGAAAAAGAAATCGGCATCAACCCATATATTGAAGATTGGATTTCACCTGATAAACGCCAAAATAAAAGTGTGCATTCTCACACCGATAGTGTGCAAGTGCACACCAATAACCAAGAAGAAGAGTGTGCATTCTCACACCAAGAGGTGTGCATTCCTACACCCGAAGGTGTGCATTCTCACACTAAACCCGCTCTTCCTTCTCTACCTTTAAATACAATTAAAAACAATATTAAAGACACGTCGCAACCTGCTGCGCAGCTTGACGATGATTCCCCAAAAAATAGACCTGATTCAGTCATTCAAAATAAATCGGGCAGCCAGTGGGGAACCCAAGAAGATTTGGATCTAGCCAAATATATTTTTGAAAATGTAAAACAGATTTTTGAACTATCTCGTGAGCCAAGCTGGGCAGCTTGGGCAAACGATATTCGCTTGATGCGAGAACAAGATAAGCGCGAACTAAATCAAATCGAAAAACTTTTCCGCTTTGCAAACGCCCACGAGAGATTTTGGCAGAGAAACATCCGATGCCCTAAAACCCTTCGCAAGCAATGGTCACCGCTGGTGGCTGAGTACAAGCATCAGCGTGATCAAGTACGTGGTGAGAGTAATTTGCAAACTCAGAATCGATTGGCCTGCGAAGAAGCTAAAAAAATGATCTTTGGTGAAAACGGAGAAAACGCATGATTGAACAAGATTTTGAACAGTTTACGACTGCCATTCAAGGCTTGGGCGAGATGTACAACCGCCAAACCAGCTCTCAATTGATCGCAATGTATTGGCAAGCGCTGAAGCAATATGACTACAACACGGTAAGCCAAGCGGTTCAGCGTCACTACAGCGACCCAGAGAAAGGGGCATTCTTTCCTAAGCCAGGTGACATCATTCTTTGGATTGATGGCGGCATGGAAGATCGTTCACAGCTGGCTTGGGCCAAAGTGGAAAGAGCGGTTCGTGTAGTAGGTCCATATCAATCAGTTGCATTTGATGACGCTGTGATTCACGCAGTCATTGAACAAATGGGTGGCTGGCCAAAGCTGTGTAGTCACCCTGATAGCCGCGAATTAAAGTTCGCTGGTATTCAATTCACGAAACTGTACCGCGCCAATAGAAACACAAAAGACTTTCCTGCCAAGTTATCTGGCATAGCCGATTCAGAAAATCAGTTACGTGGCAGCAAGGCCAGCGCCCCTGTGTTAATTGGTGATTCTAACCAAGCGAAGCAAGTACTGGCGAATGGCAGTGAAAATGCTCGCATCGGCGTTACCCGTACAGATCACACCCAAATTGAAGAGATATTAAATCAAGCCCCAGTCGGGCGCTTAATCAACGAGGTGGCGTAATGAGTAAATTCTGGGCGGACATGTGCCTTATTCCATTCGTGGTGTCAGTGACCATTGGTGGGATGTATCAAATCGACCAAGCAATGAAAAGCCAAGTAGAAAAAAGTAAGACCCAATACATGGCAGCTGGTCTCAAGCGTCATCGGTAACCACAACGATAAATAAGTTAAAAAGCCCGTAGCTGGAAATGGCACGGGCCTTTTAGGTGAAAGTTAAAATTAATCGGAGGAATTGAAATGCCTTGGTCTATTTATATTCTCGCACTGATTATCACATCATTCACTCATATGTTCTTAATGGAGAGAACAGATACGTACAGCGCCAAGTATTCGGTGACGAAGAACGGCCACGCAAAATACCTCACAGGAAGACTTATCACTACCAAGCAAGGTAAGCCAAACAAAAAGCAATTATTAGCCCTAGTGAAATCTGATTACGACAACGTTGTATTTGATGTTGAGGTGATCAGCTTAGATCGAGTGCATCGTGTTTGGAGCTTCTTACTATGATGCGCAAAAGCACAGCTACCACTCGTGGCCCAAATGCCGCAGAGAAACGCTTTCAAGGTTGGCTAAAAGAACAAGACTGCTCTTGGTGCCCACAGGAAGGCCCTTGCATTGTTGATCATGCAAAGGGCGCTACCTTCAAACACAACAAGGTTCTGGTAGGGCATTGGTTCTGCTTGCCCGTTTGCGTTAAGTGCGACACTGAGAAAACCATTCACGGTAAAACTCAAGGAAACCAATCAGAAAAATGGCTTGAGATTATTGAAAATTACTTAATCGAAAATACACGGTTTGCACCACCTGAAGTTGAGTGCGCCATTCAAGACTGGGGAAAATAATATGTCTGAAACAGATAACGTAAATCAGCCTGCCCACTACACAGGGCACCCAAGCGGTATTGAGTGCATTCAGGTAACTGAGCATATGGGGTTTAACCTAGGCAATGCATTTAAATGCATTTGGCGCTGTGATCTAAAAAAAGATGCGGTTGAGGACCTAGAGAAAGCTGCTTGGTATATCCAGAGAGAGATTGAAAAACGTAAATGGGAAAAGGAGCAGTTGAAATAATGGAATACGAGTTTGAACTGCCTTATCCGCCTTCAGTTAATGGTTATTGGCGAACATACAAAGGCAGTCAAATTATTAGTGTACGTGGCCGCAAGTATCGAGTGGCTGCTGTGATTCAAATGCATAAATTGAAACTGGCAGGCAAAAAGATAGCAGGGCGTATGCATGTTGATGTGGTAATCCATCCACCAACAAAACGTGCGTACGACATTGATAACTGGTGCAAAGCTCCATTTGACGCGCTAACCCATGCAGGGTTTTGGTTAGATGACGAGCAAGTAGACAGTATGAATGTGACTAAAGGTGAGTTGATAAAAGGCGGTTTGATTCGAATAAAAGCACAGGTAATGACTAGTTAGGTAATTCCTTTAGCAGTAGGAGCTGTATGACTATGAGAGATTGGACAGGGCCAGAAGAAAAGAAATTAGCACGTCTTCATGAAAAATTTAGCATTAAATATTGTGCTGAAGTTTTAAATAGAAGCGTTATATCTATAAAGAACAAGGCAGATCGATTGGGGCTTAAACCAAAGGCACGAGGGACACAGCAGATCTTTTTTGCTGAAGATATCGCCCATATGCTTGAGTTAGCCGATCTTGGATTTTCCCACTCTCAAATAGGCATGTGCTTTAACACTTCAAGGTGGGGAGTTAATTCAGCCCTATCAAAAGCAAGAAAGTACGGCTTTGATAAGTACCCAAAACGTGAAGAGGCCAACTAGGGGGCGTTATGGAATTGATAAGCATGCACAACACATTAACAAGACTTAGCTCCCTAAAGGGCATGTCATTAAACACGTTAAGAATACTTGTGGCTCTTAATGAGAAGGGCCCTCTAAACGTGTTTTGTATTCATGCTGAAACTGGCTTGCCGGAAAGAACGGTTTCAACTCTAAGAGCTAGAGCGGTTAATAATAAGTTAATCCAACGAACCCCTACCAGTGATCGCCGCCAGTGTGTTTATGAGTTAACGCCTGAAATAAAAGAGTTAATGAATTGAGTGTCCTTAGGTTTTTTCAGGTAATACTAAAGCATGGTCAATACCCTACTTTTATTAGGATTTTTCTACTGGCACTGGTGAGGGTAGTTGTATTCTATGTCCATTTTGTGGGAAGTAGACGATCTCTTGAGTTTCAGTGTCTAATCCAACGCAATTTCGAGAGCCGCAGTATAAATAGGCGATAATGTCTGAACTTTCATTTTTCTGAAATTTTACTGTAGTGAAATTTTTAGCTTCTATAGCTTCCTTTACTTTGATTGCAGCGAGTTTTCCGTCTTTGTCATATTTCAGTAGAGAAAATATGAAAAAAAGCGAAATTAAAAGTAAGAAAATAGACTTCTTCAATGGCGCTTTATATTTTATCTCTGTGTTTGTTTCTTTTCTATTTTTCATGCCTAAAAAGCATTTAATATTGGCAATTCTTCTTCCATTATTGAAGTTTTTACTGATTTTTTCGCTTAGAAATAACTTAAAAGCTCGTTTAACAAAGTAGAAGAATGCGACAATTACTGGGCCAAATATAATGTAATGAAGATTTAATAGCATTCCATGATATAGGGATTGATGAAAGTTTTTATCCAAAACATCTCCATCTAGGTGGAATATTCCCAAGTAGCCGTGTGTATATGCTGCGCTTGAGCAAAACAGGAATGCTGTGATTGCAGCCAATGAAAGCGCGCTATCCGTGATTTTAATGAAGCTCTCCTTGAGTTATTACGATTGTTAAAGATAAATAAATATGAATTTCTATTTTGAGTTAGAGCGGCTTCATTTTCCTATTGGCTTTGCCTGGATATTTTTGCAATCTCATATTACAAGATGGAAGTTAGTATAGCCAATAGGCCTTGTGCTAATTGGTATGATTAATTTTTGTGATGTTGATCAACTTCTGAGGAATATCCAATAGATGCCTGATTGTAAACAGCATTTCTCGACAAGATAATTTCACTTCTAGCGAAAATGGATTCACTAGGTAGTTAGCTTAAATAATAAGCTTTTGGGGAAACCCATTAAATTAGGATGTTAAAAATTGTTTAATTTTCAATCAATAAATAGCGGTACAGCTTTATCTTTTCTAAAGCAGTCTTCAATTGCTTTAGCCTTAACCGCCGCTGCAGTTACCGCGCAAGGTGAAACCCTCACAGCAGAGCTTGATTTCGGTAGTGATTATCCTGTGATGCTGATGGCAAATGAAACTGTCACGGCGAATATCGACTTTGGGTATTCATTTGATTCAGTTGAAAGTAGTTGTATAAAAGCTGTTCATAAAAGTGGTGAGCCAAGTAGTATACAATTCACTCAAGTAATGGGATTTATTCCTGATACTTTAGGGCCTATTTCGCTGACTTATATTCATCCGTTTACATTTGGGTGGGAGTTAGTAGATCGTAATGATCCAAATTCTGGGTGGCAGGTTGTTCCTTTCGAAGGCGATTTTACGGATTGCGCTATTAGCGTGCCAACTTGGGATTTGGCTGATGGTAAAACGTCTATAGATATTAAGCCGGGTAGCGACAATTATGAGGCTTGGAGCTTTGAGTTAATTGTAACTGGTACGGTAGCCATTACAGATATAGATTTGGAGCTGGATGAAGAGGCTGGATTTTCAGTTCCGGTTGCTGGGGGGCGAGTTAACTATGATGCAAGTATTCGTAATCTTGATTCAAACTCAACGACTAAAGAGTTCAAGCAATGGAGTGTGTTGAAGTTACCTAATGGTGAGTTGTACCCAATCCATAAATCTAATGGACTGGAAATTAACTACAACGAGTCTCGTGACTATACTCGTACTTACCTGAATATCCCTTCTTGGTTCGCTGCTGGCGATTATGAATTGCTTTGGTATGCGGCTGACGTTAGCACTGGCAAAATAACTACGGAAAGCATGGCATTCACTAAGGATGATTATATTCCGCTTTAAGCTGGGTTTGTTATAGAAAATTATCAATGGGGCCAATATTAGGCCCCATTTTTTATGGTTTCTTCGTAATACGGAAGAGCTATTGTATAATCGCTTGTTGTTATGATTTTTAATTTAGTTGGTGTAAAGGGTTTATGAAAAAAGTAATTTTATTTTTAGTGATTTCGTTTGTGTCTACAGTTGGTCTGGCAGATCTCCCTGATTTGGATGATATGAATATTCGAGATCAATTAGATACTAGGGCATTTATAGTTGGTAGAGATGATAGTGTGGGTACCTTAATCTACGTTATAGATAGAACAACTGGAATGTGCTTTGCTCGTTTAGGTGGGCTTAGTTTGATTGATTGCGAAAACCTTAAAAAAGTACCAATTTTGAAACAGTATATTGAAACTGGGTCAGTAGAAACTCCTTGAAAGTAAGTTAGGGTTTAGCTCTTATATTATAAAAATTTAATTATTTATCTAGGGCAGAAAGTGAAACAATTAATAGTTATATTGATCTTATTCTATGCTGGAAATGTGATATCTGCTGGAGCCCCATCATTCAGTAAATCCAAAAGGCTTCTAGCCAAAGAAATCTACGCTGATCACAAAGTAAGCTTTTACTGTGGCTGTAATTACGCCTTAAAGCCCAAACCTAATAAGCCCAACAAAAAGCAGCTAACACCAGATTGGAAAAGCTGTGGCTACACCCCAAGAAAACAAGCCAAGCGAGCCAGTTGGATTGAGTGGGAACACGTAATGCCTGCCCATCATTTTGGACAGCACATGCAATGTTGGCGTGATGGTAAGCGTAAAGGTTGTAGGAAAGACCCAGCCTTTAAAGCAATGGAAGCCGACATGTACAACCTAGTACCTGCAGTAGGAGAGGTGAATGGTGATCGCTCTAACTTCAAGTTCGGCATGATTGAAGGTGAGAAGAGGGCTTATGGTAGTTGTGACGTAGAAATAGATTTTAAAGCCAAACGAGCAGAGCCAAAACCAAGCATAAGAGGGGATATTGCCCGTATCTACTTCTATATGTCTGAGAAATATAAGGTGAAGCTAAGTAAGCAGCAGCGCCAGCTAATGAAAGCTTGGGATAAGAAAGACCCCATTGATGCTTGGGAGCGTGAACGAAACAAGAGAATAAGCAAACTACAAGGTAATACTAATCGATTTGTGTTTTAAATGAATTGCCCCGGTGGCGACATTACGAGTACCACCAGGAAATGTGACTAATTAACCATGGAGCGTAAGCGCTCTAGTATGTACATATAATTCCTACACGCGCTTACTGCACGTAGCATAAAAATACCTATGTACTAAGGCAGGGCCAAGACGTTAACATTAAAATAGTTGTCTATAAGTGCGATTTTTTATAGGACCAATACACTAAGTTCAGTAAGCATTAAAATAAAGACCAGTATATTTAATTAAGAGTTGATTATGTACAGATTGCCATTGAATTCATATCTTTTGGATTTTCTTCTTGAACTTACTATAACGGCGTTAATGTTTTATAGCGTTTTCTACGCACATTCGAAAATCAGATTAAAATTACCTAGGAAGGTCAACTACAAGGTAAATATTTTTAAAGATGTTGATAAACTCAATAATTATGCAAGTTTATATACAAGTCTATTTACATGGTTTGTAGTAATTTTTGTTACTTATATTTTACTTAAGGGATTAATTTATACTGGTATTTATTCAACGGTGACAGCGGAAGTGGTATCAGCCGCTGATCGAAAAACTGCCATTTATAGTTCATCAGGTCGACGCGGTGGGGGATTAGGCGATGCTCACATAATCACAGTCGATTCCCCAATATTCCAAGCTGAAATTAACGGAAAAATTGAACAGTTTGAATTTGAGCGATATTTCTCAAGTGGTGAGATTGAGATAGGTGAAGAATTTACTTTAGTTTATATTAATGTATGGGGCATTCCTTCATATGTAAATTATGGAGGATTCTATTTTTTTAGACATGATTTCACATGTATTTCCTTACTTTTTATAATATTAATGATCACTAGAGTAAATGGAGACAGAATGGATGCGAAACCTAAAGCAACTACGGCTGTAGTCGAGTCAAGCATGCTTACTTTTCATCAATGTATAGGCCTTGCTTCCATTGCTTTTTTTGCTACACAGATTCCATTAATCATTGTTAGTTGGTTCTTTTAATAGTCTGTAATAGATATGGTGTTTAAGTGGTAGGGGAACTACATGTACTTACTAGCTCGCTTATCGTGGAGCTAATAATAAGTCAGAGTATCTAGAGGTATAGTAAGCATGCTTTTGGTCAATATATAATGAAGGTGTAGATCCAACGTAGAGGGCAATCCACTACCCCTCCGTGAGCAATAAGAAGCCAGGTATAGCGCTTATCCTGAGAAAGCCCAGTGATAAGCGCTACTTGGATCAATTGAATGCGGTTATTTAATATTATCAATTGCCTGTAATAATTTGGGTGATTCAGCTATTGAAGTTACTTCGAATGCTGCTTAAATAGTTGAAACTTGGATTGGTTTTAGGTGATGAAGACATTGAAAGTACTTTAATGGTTGTAATTAGACCAGCACCTGCCGCTCCTGCCAAAAGAGGTGGCATGGCAAGATGCGCTGCTATGCCAGCGCTTGTGCCGAAGCCTAAGCCAGCAATACTCATAAACTCCAAATTAATCGTATTTCTTAAATTTGTTACCGTACGCTGTATTACACTTTCATTTAGGGTTTTGTCTAAATCTTTGATGGCAAGTTCTAGTTGAAAAACTTCTGTATTTTTTGCGCGAGGAATATCAGCTGAATTAATGATTTTTTGATATACATCATCTAGATGGGCCCTAAAAGAAAGTAACTCGGCGTTACGTTTTTCTTTAAATTCAAGTATGTCTTCTAAAGGCGTACTTGCTGATGGAACAGGAAGCATGCCATGCAGTTCAAAATCAACTCCAACAGTTGACGTTTGCTGTGTAAAGAAAGGATTGGTAGAGAGTTGAGCCATACTCCAAACGCCAGGCTCTTGAGAGTTATTCCTGTTGTATGCCTCCTCCTGGGCAGCTATAAATACTCTGCCGTCTAGAAGTCTCACCCCTTCCAAATTAATATGAGTTTTTTTTACTACATTAACTTCTTCGAGGTAGTCAATGTCATTTGATGATATGCCTATAATGGAATTTGACGGGCAGTCAATTTCATCCCAATACATTAAATATTTCCTTAATTCCAGCGGATCAAATTTTTCACCAAACTCTAATTTCCCATAACCTGTTGATTTGAATGAAGGGGAAATAACAATGCCTCTTTTGTTCATTTATCATATGCCTTATTAAGTTTTTTATATTCTATAATAATACCAAAAAACCATTTGACGCGCTCGAAAATTACGAGGGAGTATTACGATACTAAATTGATCTGGTTTTTAGTTATGAAACTTATTTCAGCCCGCCAGTCTTGGCTCGATGCATTTTACGCGCAAGCGGATTCAACCATCGAAGTGGACCGAGAGATTTAATTAACAGGCTTTGCAGCTATTTAATTAGTGGTGTTTTGTTTTCTTAATAAATTTAGCAGGTCTAATTTCTCTTTGGCACTTAATGTTGCTGTCATATGTTCAAATAAGCTCTTTAAACCGCTCTCGTAACCAGGCTTATCAATACCATCCAACACCCAATCATAATACGTTTGAAAGTACTCCTTAATAGCAATGACCTCATAATCATATAAGACCTCCTCATGGCGAATAATTCGGGTCCATCTTGACCTTTCAATGCCAAGATCTCGCCCCACAACGCCTCTATTTTCCCACCCAGCCACCGCTGCAATTAAGTACAGCAGCCTTTGGTTAATATTCACTCTCTTGCTTAACATCTCATTCTCAGTACAAAACTTACCTATCTTTAGACATTATAGGCCAATATCGGAAGCCATCTCATATATGAGATGCCAGCGAGACACGCTCATATTTCCTATGATAGCTTCTAAAAAATACAGGTCGGTATAGTTTTATCGGCTTAATCGTTAGTAGTTCTGCATTTAGATTTATGTAGATAAGGGCAGGAATATTAAAAATAATTAAGGGTAGGGATGAATGATGGACGCATGGTTACTAATTGGTGTTTTTGATTTTGGGAATCTAATAGGACTGTTAGGTGATGGTTTAAGTCTAGTTGTTGCTGATGCTAAATCACCTTCAGGTTGCAAGATTCTAACTGTTGAACGCTTTGTATTTCTTGAAGCAAAACGATTTTTAAATACCACTTAAATTCTTTTTATTTTTTGATACACTCCGCTGGGCAATCAACGGGTAATTCAAAATGTCTTACGTTACTGATGAGCAGTTAAATAATTGGCTAGATTCTTGGGCTAGGTGGGTTAATGCAGGTAGCTGTATTGCAGACCTTAACTATAAGCCTCAATCAATCGATCAAACCTTTATTCAAAGTAATCAATCCAATTCAACCCATATTCAAAACTATGAAATAGAAGAATCAATCGATAGTGCTGTTGGGCGTTTAGCTATTGATAAGCGTCTTGCTGCTGATGTCGGGCGGTTTGAATATGGCGCTCTCCACGCTTCATATAATCCCTCCTACGATCAGTCGCCAACAATTAAAATAAAAGCAGAGAGATTGACCGCCTATTTAATTCAAAAAGGTTTACTCTCATCAGATAAGAGAATCAATGAGGCTTCTTATCATCGCCAGCTTGGAATATTTAGAGATTGGATGACTGCATCAATGAGTATGCGTATGTCGATAATGGCGGCATAATTTGAAGCCAAAACAACCGCATTCATTTTTAGAGACCATGGCAATAAATTGTGATTATTGTCGTGGCACTGGTACAGCTCCAAGTTTGGGGTTGGATTCTGGTGTAATTAATTTGTGTCATCATTGCAATGGGCTTGGCTTAACTGATAAAGAGAGTGGATCATACCATGTTGATATTGTTATCCAGCAGTTCCAGTTAATAATAAAAAAACAAAAGGAATCAATCGCTTATCTTCAAAATTTAATCAAACCAAGAGATCCTAGGTGTGGTGATTTTGGAGTGGGGCAGTTCGGGGCAAAGCGCTCAGATTAAATTAATTAAAAATTATTGTTGTGAAACTTTAAAGTTTATAGCACACTATTATTCATGGTGTGGTTTTGCGTTTACGTAAAGCCCAAAACAAGAAAACCTCGGCTCTGTTTATTCAGGTCGGGGTTTTTTTGTGCTCATTCAACAAGTGTTGATTGAGGGTTTGACAATAGCAATTAGCCCTTCAGGTTTAACAACTTGCAAGGGCATTTTTTATTCTGGTGCCTAGATGACTCACACTGATATTTTGATTGAGCGCACAGCAGCTGCAACATATGCCAGTAGTGGTGTAAGTGTTCTAGGTGCTTACACAGCAAATGAAGCAGCGGCTATCGGTGGCTTTGTTGTGGCTGTTGTTGCGTTAGCTGTTAATTGGTATTACCGACATAAGACTCATACATACGAGAAAAAACTTGTAGAAGCTCAATTGAAAAAGCTGGAGAGCTAGAAATGATCAAGTGTGATTTCTTTGGTATTGAAGAGTTAGTTTCACGGAAAGTGTTTGCTGATCGTGGTGAGAAGGCATGGTTTCTACTTGATGAGCGAGCACTGAAGACCCTTGATGCTTTGCGGGAAAAGTTTGGGCCAGTAACCGTTAACGACTGGCAATGGGGTGGTGAAAATGAATATCGTGGCCTTCGTGAACCAGATTGTGAAGTTGGTGCTGTGTATTCTCAGCATCGTTTTGGTCGCGCTTTTGATTGCAGTTTTCGTCATGTATCGGCTGATACGGTTCGTGAGTACATTTTATCAAACCCAAAAGAATTCCCTTTTATAAGCTCCTTAGAAATGAACGTTACCTGGTTGCACTTTGATGTTCGCAACTATGGCCCTGATATTCTTAAATTCAACCCATAGGTGACGCATAATGGATATATTTACTAAGAAACTATCACCCATAAGTGTTTGGGCTTTCACTATTACTATGCTGGCCTTGCTGTTTGGTTGTGTGCCATCACCAGTTCAAGCAACTGAATTAACAGTGGGGGTACTGGCCAATGAGTTTTCTTTTGGTGCGTTAATGACTGCCTATAACAATGGTGTGATAGAAGAATATCTATTGCAATTGGTTATTGACCAAATAGCCGCTAACCCAACATGGTCAATTATTCTCCTTGGTGTGACCGCCTCCCAACCGTTACTTGGTTTCATTGCTAACCGTACAAGTAATCCAATCGATAATGCCTTTTTAATTCTGCTGAATAAGATACTACAGACGCTTACCTATAACAGTTCTAAGAACCAACCTGATGTGCTGGACTGGAAGGTAATACTGACTAATAAGCCATCCAGTTGGCCTAACCTATTAGCTATTAAGAGCGCCACTGATATTGTTGCACTGCAAGACAGGATGTTTTATTAGTCATGGCTATGAAGCCTTGTAATTTTGCGGGTTGCGGTAAGTTAATAACGCAGCTTGAGTCTCGATGTGCAAAGCATAAGCAGGTTGAAAGTAAACAAAAAGAGATGGGCCGTAAGACTGCTCACCAACGCGGTTACACAAGTAAGTGGCGAACAGCTCGTCTTGGCTTTCTCGCTAAACATCCACTGTGTCAGCACTGCCAAGATGACAACCTAATTGAAGAGGCAACGATTGTTGATCACATCACGCCTCATCGAGGTGACACTGAATTGTTTTGGCAGAGACTGAACTGGCAACCACTTTGTAAGCGCTGTCATGACCGCAAGACAGCGCTCGAGGATGGTGGTTTTACTGGCTGGGATGAATAGGGGGGTGGGTCGAATCTCTACAGCCTTTAGTATCTGAGACCGTACCCTCAGTCAAATTTTTACACCCGCGTAATTCAAAAAAAGTTGGGAGCCGGTGAATGGCCAGAAAGCCCAAGCCAACTGCTCAGAAAAAGCTGGCCGGTAACCCAGGTAAAAGAAAGCTTAATAATGATGAGCCTGATTACGAAACCATTACCAGCGTTGAAGCTCCTGAATATCTGGATGACTTAGCCACTAAGGCTTGGGAGCATTACGCGCCATTATTATGTGGTCAAAGTGTTTTAACAAATGGCGACTTACATAACCTTGAAATATTTTGCATGGCTTACTCTGGCTTTCGCCGCTCCCACTTGGAGGCAGCGGGGCAGATAACCCTAATGCAGGATAACGGCACTGTAAAAAAACACCCAGCACTAGGCGCTGCTAATGAATTTGCAAACCAAATGAAAGTCTTTGGCGCGATGCTTGGATTAAGTCCGGCTGATCGATCAAAGATATTCACCCCTAAGAAAAAAACGCCAGATGGACCAATGGCAAAAATAATGGAAATGATGAATTAATGGCTGTTACTCCAACCCCGCACGTAAACGATGCAAATAAGTATGCTCGTGATGTGGTGTCTGGAAAGGTGCCTGCGTGTAAGTGGGTGAAGATTACTTGCCAAAATCATTTAGACGACTTAAGAAATAAAGATAAATCATTCCCGTATGTGTTTAAACGTTCAGCGGCTGAAGCCTCCATTATGTTTGTTGAGTGCTTGCCGCATACCAAAGGTGAGTGGGCTAGAAAGAGAAAACTCTTGGAGTTGGAGCCATGGCAAAAATTCATCTTTACTTGCATCTTTGGCTGGAAAAGAAAGAAGGATGGTACTCGCCGCTATCGTGAAGTGTATTGCGAGATCCCTCGTAAGAATGGCAAGTCAGCTTTAGCTGCCGGAATTGGCAACCTAATGTTCACTATCGATGGTGAATTTGGTGCTGAAGTTTACTCAATTGCCACCACGGAAAAGCAAGCTTGGGAGGTGTTTAAGCCAGCCAAGCTAATGGTTGAGCGCACACCTCAGCTTAAGGATTTGTTTGGAATAGAAACCAATGCTTCTAACATGCACCGCCCATTGGACGGCAGTAAATTTGAACCTTTGATTGGTAACCCTGGTGATGGGTCTAGTCCTTCATGCGCAATAGTCGATGAATATCATGAACATAAAACTGATGATTCATATGAAACTATGATCACAGGTATGGGGGCTCGCAGGCAGGCCTTAATGTTTATTATCACCACGGCGGGCAGCAACATAGCAGGGCCATGTTATGAGAAGCGCAAAGAAGTTCAAGAAAACCTATTGGCAACTAAAGGCAAAGCTCGTGAAGATCTCTGGGGGATTATTTACACCATAGATAATGAAGATGATTGGGATAAGCCCGAGTCTTTACAGATAGCCAATCCAAATTATGGGGTGTCTATCAGTGCTGATTGGCTGGCGCAGCAACAGAAAAATGCTATTCAGAGCACTGCAAAGCAAAACATATTTAAAACTAAGCATATGAATGTCTGGGTGGCCGCTAAATCAGCTTGGTTGAATATTACCAAGTGGAACGCATGTGGGGATTCGTCTCTTGATATCGAAGACTTTAGGGATGACGAATGCTTTTTTGTGGTGGATTTGGCCCACCGGATTGATATTTGTGCCACTGGCCGTCTCTATCGTCGCCTTGATGATAATCGTCAGATTCATTATTACTTTTTCCCACACTTTTATTTGCCAGAGAAAACAATCTTTGAAGGTAAGGAAAAAAACAATTTAGGGAAATATCAAAGCTGGCTTAACGCCGGTTACCTAGAATCTCTTGGGACATCAGAAATTAATTTTGAGCTACTGCGTGATGACATTCTTCAAGAGTGTGATGGCCAGAACTTGCAAGAAGTAATTTTTGATCCATGGCGAGCGGCTCAAATTGGTCAGCAGCTTGAAAATGAAGGATTGCCGGTCATGAACTTCCCTAACCAAATCAAGTTTATGTCACCAGCTATGAAAGAAATGGAAGCCGCTATTGAATCGGGCCGTTTTCATCACCCTGATAGCCCAGTATTAAATTGGATGGCTGCAAACGTCACAAATAAAGAAGACAAAAAGCAAAACTACTTTCCCGATAAAGAGAAAGTCGAATTTAAGATTGATGGCATTGTAGCTGCAATCATGGGGGTTGGTCGGGCAATGTTTGAGCCGGAAGCTAACCAGGGTATTAACACAGACTTTGTGAATTGGTAATTATGTTTTTATTTGGTAAATCAAAAGTCGATAAGCTGCAAGATCAGCTTGTTGAGGCTCAAGGCCAAATTGCCAAACTAAGCAATGTGGTAACTACAAGCTCTGGTGATGTTGAATCCATGATGGATTTATTTAATACCAGTATGAGCGCTCATGGTGAGCCAGTTAATCGCGATAGTGTGATGAAGGTATCTGCAGTTTATGCCTGTGTACGCCTTCTGGCTGGTTCAATAGGTTCACTTCCAGCCCAAATTTATCAGCGAGATGGCAAGAAAAAGGAGGTTTTTTCAGATCACCCGTATTACAGCACTTTACATGATGAGCCAAACCCAATGATCACGTCAGTGGTTTTCTGGGAGTGCGTTGTTAATCATATGTTGCTTGAAGGGAATCATTACTCATTGATTGGGCGTAATCGCGCTGGTGATATGCTTTCGCTAACACCGCTTAATCCAGCCCGAGTTGAGCCGGATGCAGTGAATGGTCGGCTAACTTATGCGGTTGTTTTTGATGATGGGCATTCAGCCGTATATGACCAAGATGATATTTTACATATCCCAAATATTGGTTGGGATGGTAAAAAAGGCTTAAGCACTTTACGAAGCGCTCTAATTAATTCAGCGGGTGGCGCTTTAGCTGCCGATAAATACAGCTCAACATTCTTTGCTAACGATGCAACGCCTAGGGGGTACATTAAATTTCCTGAGTCATTGACAAAAGAGCAAGCCGATATTATTCGCCAATACTGGTTTGACCATCACGGGCATCCAGATAAACGCCACTTGCCAGCTTTTATTCCCCAGGGTGGTGAATTCAAAGAAATAACCATGAAAGCTGAAGATGCTCAGCTTATTCAAACCCGATCTTTTCAGGTTACTGATGTTGCCCGTATTTTTGGTGTGCCACCTCATATGATCGGACATCTTGAGAAAACAAGTTCATGGGGAGCTGGATTAGAGCAACAAAGTCTAGCATTTGTTATATACACGCTTCGCCCACTAATCACTCGTATTGAGCAGGAAGTGAATCGCAAAATAATTCGCAGTAAGAAGTACTTTTTTCGCTTCAATCTAGCCGGTCTTTTACGAGGTGATATCAAATCACGTTATGAAGCTTATCAAATAGCACTCGGTGGGAATCAGCAGCCGGGCTTTGTCACTGTTAACGAGGTGCGTGATCTTGAAGATCGGGCGCCAATTGATGGTGGTGACGATCTCTACAAACCCTTAACCGGTGAATCATCACCAGATACTAAAAATACAGGTGGTCCAGATGCCAGTTAATCGTTTATTTAATCTCCTAAATGCTAATAAAGAGCGCAATCAAACTCTTGAAGTTAAAAATGAAGGTGATACTGCCCATGTCTATCTATATGCGGCAATAGGTGGCTGGTGGGGGGTTGAAGCTGAAACTTTTGTTAAAGCCCTAAATGATATTAATGAAGGTAATATCGTATTGCACATTAATAGTCCTGGCGGCGATGTGTTTGATGCTCGAACAATATCGACAGCAATTAAACAGCATAAATCGGTAATTACCGCTCAGATTGATGGGCTTTGTGCCAGCGCAGCAACTTACGTTAGTGCTGCTTGTAAAAGTGTGAGTATGGCTGATGGCGGGTTTTATATGATCCACGAAGGATGGACTATGGCCGTTGGGAATAAGCGAGACCTAACTAAGACAGTAGATCTACTTAGTAAAGTTGATGACAGTATTTTGAATGACTATGCTCGCAAAACTGGCATTGCCCGCGATCAATTAACTGCAATGATGGAAGAAGAAACTTGGCTCAGTGCAAAAGAAGCAAAAGAGCATGGATTCATTGACTCGATTATCGATGATGAGCTTGAAGATGATACGGGAGAATCAACCACAAATAATAAGCTTGATTGGAATCTATCTGCTTACTCAAACACTCCTCAAGCCCTGATAGATAATAAAACCTCAAACACCAAAGATGATGACTTCGATACCGAAGCCAATAAAGAATTCATGGCAAGACTGCGCCGCCAAACGGAAGCGCTAGCCATGGCAGGTTAGCGGCTTCCCGCCAACCATTATCAAACCCGCCTCTAGCGGGTTTTTTTACACCTAAGAAAACTAAACCGGAGAAAAAATATGCCTAAGTCCATTCAAGAGTTGCGGGAAGAACGTAAAAGTATTGCCGCTGAAATGATTAACCTGGTTCAAAACAAACCAGAAAATGAAGCTTGGACAAAAGACGATCAAGCTAAATACGATGGCTTTAAAAATGCTCTTGAGCCACTTGATCAGCAAATATCTGCATTTGAAGAAACCCTTCAAATGACGAAATCTCAAAATGCTCGTATTGATAATATTGCGGCTGAGCAAGGTTTATCTGTTGATGAAGCGACTCACAAAGAAACCCAGCTTAAAGCCTGCATGAATTCATGGCTTCGTGGTGGAGTAGAAAACCTAAGCTCTGACGAACGTGAATTCATGGCTACGGAAGTTAAGCGGGTACAAGCTGAGATGGGAATTGGCCAAGCTAATACAGGTGCCGCTCTTACACACCGTGAATTTGTGAGCCGCTTACTGGAGGCAATGAAATCATTTGGGGGTATGCGTAGTGTGGCCACCATCATGCCAACAGCTTCAGGTAATCCTATTGATATGCCAACTACTGATGCAACTTCAGAAGAAGGCGAGATAGTTGGTGAAAGCCAGCAATCTTCTGAAGAGGATGCTGAGTTTGGAACAAAGAGTTTGGGAGCGTTTAAATACAGCTCGAAGTCCATTGCGATTCCTTTTGAATTAACTCAAGACTCTGGCATTGATTTGGAATCACATATTCTTCAGCGTCTTGCTATGCGACTAGCACGAGTGCAAAACAAGCATTTTACAGTAGGCACCGGCACTGGTCAGCCAGAGGGTATTATTCCAGCTGCAACCGTTGGTAAAACTGGTGCATCAGCTTCGAAAGTTACGTTTCAAGAGTTGAGTCACTTGGTCCACTCTGTCGATCCTGCCTACAGAGAATCGGGTAGATGCTCATTCATGTTTAATGACATGACACTTCGTGATCTTAAGGACGAAAAAGACAGTCAGAATCGACCAATTTGGTTACCTGGTTATGAAGCCGGTGATCCTGATCGAATTCTTAACTACAACTACACCATAAATCAACAAGTTGCTTCAGCAGCCGCAAATGCCAAGCCAGTGGCCTTTGGTGATTTCAGTCGTTACACCATTCGTGATGTAGCTCAATTAATGATGTTCCGCATGACTGACAGTGCCTTTACGCTAAAGGGTCAAGTTGGGTTTGTTGGCTTCCAGCGTTCTGATGGTAAGTTGCTGGATGTAGGCGGTGCAGTTAAAACCCTGCAGTGTGCAGCTTCTTAATTTAACTAACACATAATTTAAAGGGCTATTCTTAGCCCTTTTTCTTTTAAATACTTAGGATTTCTATCATGGCTGAGAAGCTAACCGGTAAAGAAATAGCCCGCATTACTACGGTAATTGAAGTTGATGGTAAAAAGTATCAACCAAACCAGCTAGTAAAAAATATTCCAGAAAAACAACTTACAACCCTTGTCGATCTTTGCCGTGTCAGCATAAAAAAAGAAGATGTTGATTACTGCAAGGAAGAGCTTAAAGCAGAAGTTTTAGATCACACAGCGAAGCCTAAAGAAGAGGCTAAAGATAAGTGATCACACTAGAGCAAGCAAAAAAGCATCTTAGGGTAGTGCATACCCTTGAAGATGATGTAATTCAAATTTATATCACTGCTGCGCTTGCTCGTTTTGAACAATTCAGTGGCCGAAAATTATATGAAACCACCGAGCTGCTGGCGGCTGATACTGAAGCGCCAACTTACACTCAAGTGATAGATGATCTGATTCTTTCTGGTTGCTTGTTATTTATCGGCCATCTTTACACTAACCGAAGTGAAGACGCGGCCATTCCTCGCGCGATTGCGTATTGCTGGCAACCGTACTGGGTACCCATGATCTCCTAATTATGAAAAAAACTACCATTGGCCAGCGTAATCAACCAATCAGCATTGAAAGCAATGTTGGTGGTCGTGACGAATTAGGTACACCTCAAGATAGCTGGCAAGAATTTGCACCAGCATGGGCAAAGGTGACTAACAAAAGCGGCGATGAGTCAAATACTGGCGGCCGAGTACATGCCGCCGCCACTTACTGGTTTATTGTCGATTGGATACCTGGGGTAGATGAATCAATGCGCATTATCTGGAACGGTAAAACACTTAATATTTCCAACGCCCATGATCCAGATGGCACTTGCGCAGTGCTTAAAATAACGGCCTTTATTGATGAGTGAAGAGATTATTGAAGGGCTTGAGGGCTTAGAAGAGGCCATTAAAAAACTGGACGTACAAACAAGCCAAAAAGCATTAAGAAATGCACTCATGTATAGCTCCAAACCAATGCTTGATCAGATGAAGGCCGCCACCCCTTACGATGACTCAGACGAAAATGAAGATCGAAAACACCTTCGTGACTTTGTAAAGCGTGGCAGTAAGAAATCAAATGGTGATTATGCGGCATTAGTTAAAGTTGGAGTGATTAACCGCCTCCTTGCCCCGATAGCGTTTAGATTGAATTACGGAACTAAACATATAGCACCTAATGACTGGCTCAATAAAGCAGCAGAAGCAAACGTAAATATAACCATTGATCGCTTTGTTGAAAAACTGCGTAAGAACTTGGAAAAGGCTAAGGGATGATAGATCAAAGTATTTATGAGCTCTTAAAGGCTAATGCCAGTGTAATAGCGCTTATTGGCGACCACATTTATCCAGGTGTTGTGCCGTCAAAAATTAAAAATGCAGCCATTCGTTATGTGGTGAGCGATAACCCGAGCGAGTTTGATAGTAGTGGTGTAGAAGCCAAGAAAAAAGCCAGTGTTCAAATAGATATATTCCACAAAGATTACACCTCAAACCGAACGCTTAGCCAAGCTGTTCAAGCGGAATTTCACGGTTATAAAGGTGTTTATGGCCCTATAAATATCAGTTTTACCGAAGTACTTGATTCTGATCTCACATTTGAATCAAAAACGCGGGAATACCGCACAACCATAACCTTAACCGTTACTTTCAGGGAGACATAATATGTCCGATGATATTAGTGCAGGCGTTGCTATTTTAGGTCGTGAAGATGATAGCACCGCAGATACATATAATTTAATAGGGGAGCTTAAAGACCCGTTACCCGCTGTAAAAATGTCTCGGGCTAAAGTAGATAAATCTGGCGCCGCCTCTAAAACAGAATCGTCTCGTGGGGGGATGATATCCATTGCTCCATTGGCTTTTAAAATTCAAGCCGACTCGACTAATCCAGAAATAGAAAAACTTCGATCTGACTTTGCTGCTGGAACCGCTAAAAAATGGCAGTACGGATATGCAACTGATGGCGGTGTTGTTGAAACACAAGAATTTGAAGCGTGGATAGGTGATTTTGAAACTACGCCAAATTTAAAAGATGGCACTTTTATTATGATTACCTTAAATCCTAATTCGATGGCGAAGGCGTAAAATATGCTTAAACTTTCCGATATTCAGGGCGCTAAATTAGAAACTAAATCCGTCAAAGTTGAAGCGTGGGGAGGTGACGTTTTAATTCAAAAGCTATCTGTTACTAAGCGAGATGATTTGCAGCAGTATTTTGGTTCTGAAGACAAGGCTAGAATGAAGGAAGCTGCTTTACGAACTATTATTGCGGGTGTAGCTGAAGAGAGCGGCTCAGCAATGTTTAGTGAAGAGCACATGGAAATGCTGGGTGATCAAGATGGTGAAGCCATTCAAAAATTATTTGGTGATATTCTAGATTTTAATGGCATGTCAAAAAAGTCGAGTGACGAGCCGGAAAAGTCCTAACTGATCACCCTGAACAAATCTTTTATCATCGATTGGCACTCGCTCTTGGGATCCCGAGAGTTCGTGACTTAACGGACATGCTAACCGCTGAAGAGATGGGTAAGTGGCAGGCTTTTTACCTATTAGAGCCTTGGGGCTATAAAGCAGAAAACCGCCGCTCGGGCGTGGTCACAGCCACCTTGGCAAATTTCATTGGTCACTTAAGCGATCATAATGCGTTAACTCCCACAGATATATTTCCCGACAGACAAACCCTAGTAGCCAATAAAGCGCCTTCATTAAATTCTATGAAGGTGTTTGGTGATTCATTGAAATTGATTAACGGTAATTAAATGGCTAAGAAATCATTAACGCTTGCAGAGCTAGTCGTTAATATTAAAGCTAACTCTGCTGCGTTCAATAATGAACTCAAAAAGGCGAATCGCAAGACTCGGAATTGGGCGGCTGATACTCGAAAGCACGTTAACGCCGCAGGAAAAGCTTTCGCTGGTATGGGGGTGGTAGCCGCTGGTGGATTAGCAGTTATTTATAAGCAAGCCAGTGCCAATATCGATAACCTGGGAAAGCAAAGTGTTCACCTTGGTATAACAACAGAAAAATTAGGAGGGTTACGACACGCCGCTGATATTTATGGTATTAGTCAGGAGAAAATGGACTCATCATTTGAACGCATGGTTAAGCGTATGGGTGAGGCTGAATTAGGCATTGGCGCAAGCAAGGTCATGCTTGAGAAATATGGGCTGGCAACAGATGACTTCTTTGGAAAGGCCCCTGATGCTCAGTTTAGTGAGCTAGCGGATACCATTGCAGGTATGACCACCAGCCAAGAGCAGGCTGCTTTTGCTGCCGCGATGTTTGGTCGCGAAGGTGTGTCATTAGTCAATATGGCCATGGCTGGTAGTAAAGGCATTAAAGAATTAAGTGATGAAGCCAAGGAATTAGGCTTAACCTTAAATAATGTTGATGTGGCTAAAGTCGAAGCGGCTAATGATGCCATGACAAGAGCCAGCGCCGCTTTCAAAGGGTTTAGTAATTCGTTTACAGTTGAAATGGCTCCGATGGTAGCGGTGGTCGCTGATATGTTTACCGATGCCACCAAGGGCAGCAATGGCTTTCGTGACGAAGTGATTAATGGGCTTGAAGGCGTGGTTATGGCCTTTGGCTATGTGGGTAACGCCATTCGCGGCATTGAAATAATTTTCAAAGGCGCCCAGTTAGTCGTTACTGCGTTCGTTTCTGAAACGAATCAATTAATTAACACTGCAGCTACTGGGTGGCTGGAAGTGTTTAATTTATTTGCACCTGAATCAATGCAAATAGACCCATCTAAAACAGCTCTTGCAATAATTGCCCAAGAATCAATTCGAGCAACGAATAGGCTTAAAGCAGAACTGCATGATCTTGCAAATCAAGATTTACCATCTGGCAAAGTAGCTCAGTTTTTTAATGAGATTCGTGAGAAATCCCAGCAGGCCGCAGAGAAAATTGTTTTAGATGCGAAAATAATCGCCAACGCAGGTACTGGCGATGCGAAAACAATTACACCATTCAAAATAGCGACACCAGAAATAATTCAAGGGTTGAACGATGTAGAGCTAGCCATAATGGATAGCTATGACCGTCAGGATGCTGCTGCGCTAGATCAATTCACTAAAAACCAAGAAAAGCTTGATGAGGCTCGCCAATCAAGACTCGCAAATCATGAAGAGTCTCTTGTTGATCAAGAAGAGTATGAGCAAAAATCAGCAGCGTTAAAAGAAGCCTATGAAGCGCAAAAAGAAAAAACAGAAGCTTCAAGACGTCAGGTGCATATTAACGGCACCAAAACATTTTTTGCTGACATTTCAACTTTAAGCAAACATGGAAATAAGAACTTAGCGGCCATTGGAAAAGCTGCAGCCAAAATCAATATTGGTATTAGTACTACAGAAGCAGCAATGCATGCCTATAAGTGGGCGGCTCAATGGGGTGGGCCCGCTGCCGGTGCTATTGCAGCCGGTGCAGCGGTGACGGCTGGCTTAATGAGACTGAGAGAATTGGAATCTGGTGGCAGTAGCGGTGATAGTGGTGGGTTGTCAGGAGCAAGTACTTTTGACCAGACTTTACCCAATCAAGCTGTATCACCTCCTGCAGATTCAGCGACAAGAGGTGAGGGCCAAACGGTTATTCAGCAAACTATTGAGATAAAGGCATTAGACGGGGCTAGCGTTCAGGAGTTGGTTAATAATAATAAGGAAGTATTCCTAAGTCCTGTATTGGAGAGAATAGAAGAAACTGGCAGTTTATAGTCTACATTTAAATTCACCATTACAATAAAAGGACTTTAGAATGCAGAATATAACAATAACTATGAAAAATATTATATTTGGTATTATGTTATTGATCGGCCTTGCTGGCTGCGCTCAATTCGTGAGTATTCCAGAAAGCGAACAAAAAACTGAAAGGGTATTCGCGGTACAGGGTAAATCCAAGCTCCAACTTTTCCAATCAACTAATCAATGGTTTGCAACAACGTTTCACTCTAGTAATAATGTGATACAGCTTTCCGATGGTGATGCGGGCGTGATTGTGGGTAGGGCAATTACTGATGTAGATATGGGAATGGGAATGACTGCACCCTGTTATTATACTGTTAGAATTGAAATTAAGGATGAAAAAATTCGTTTTACTGCCAATAATTATCAATGGGTTGATTATGGCAACTCCATCACAGTACAGTCGCAGTTTGATTCTATGCAGGAAAACATGGCAGCTCTTTCTATTCGCTTGGAGAGTCAATTAAAAACAGCATCCTTAAGTTCTGACTGGTAATAAAACTCTTATTATTCACTCAGGGTTAATGCTTGTAATTTGATGCCCAATACTAAGCGTAGGGCATTGAATTATTAAGGGGTTATTGATTTACTAAGTGTAATAAACTGTTTTTTAGTTCAGTGTTATAAATCTTTAAGCAATCGCTAAATATTTTTGATCCATCTTGCGGGTTTTTCACTGAAACGATAGCCACTGATTGATCGCCTCCTTTGCTGCCCCATAGAGAAGAGCCTTCCCCTGCAGATTTAGAGTCTTCCCCTGTTGAGGTTGATGAAATACAGGAGTTAATAAGTTGTGTTATCATTCTGTTTTGCTCTATTTTTAATTGAGTATTCAACTTTTTAAGTTCTAGCTGGTCCCCAAGTTGATCTATTTTTAGAGATGATATTTTTAGCTCTGTTTTTTGCCCAATGATTTTGGCGCGTAACTCATTATTATCTTTATCAGCTGTTTTAATTTCTGACCTCAGTAGCTGGTTTTCACTTGAGAGATGAAGACTAGGGGATATCATGCCTTTTTCAATTACCCCCCAAGCAACTGTTCCAATGATAGCAAATATAGACACTACTACTCTTAAGCTTATAGATATTTGACTAAGTTGATTTAAGTTATGGAAAAAATTCATATGAAATCATTATTATTTTAAACGAAGTATAGATTATACGGTGAAACATTGGTTAGTTGTAGTGCGAGTGGAGAGCTAGCATATTTATTGCTAAGTTAAAGGCAGCACTTACCCTTTTATATTTCCAGTGATACACTCCAAAAACATCGCCGCTAGAGCGATAACCTGCTATTTATAAACCCTCATCAGCACACTTTAATTTGGTGTGTTTGTGTCTTTATACTCTCTATACCCACAAGACCCAGAATTCAAAAGCATCTCCATTGGTTTGAAATTTAAAACCGATATTAGCGCCAGTGATAATGGTCACGACCAAGGTGTTTCCCGTGGCGGTGCCGGTGTTGAGATTGATGCCAAATACAACTCCATAGAATATTTAGAGACCATGCGCGTTCGTGGTTTCTTGGCAGGGCAGGAAGGTAAGGCAGGTGTTTGCGATCTAATACTGCCTGTAGAGTCACACACCTTTGGTGATATAGCAGGCTCAACTCCTAGATGCGCGGCATTAACGGCTGGCGGATCTAAAGCCATTTCCCTAAAAGACGCGCTTCCTAATAAAACCCTACGCCATGCAGGTGAGTGGATTCAATTCGCTGGCCACGATAAAGCCTACATGCTCACCCAAAACCTAGTCACCGATGGCAGTGGTACGGCAACTATTAACCTGGTGCCTTCAACTTACGAGCAGATCTTATTAAACGAACAAATCATCATTGATGAAGTGGTTTTTAAGGTTCGTGCTGAATCCGACATTATTAAAACCACCATTAAGAAAGGCATGCGCTATACCTTTAGCGTGAAATTCGTGGAGGCCATTCGATGAGGTCGGATATTCCAGTCGCCATGCAGGCCGCCTTTGAGAGCGGAGCGTTTAAAGCTCAAAGTGTAATCGCCATTCACTATTCAAACCCTATTTACTTAACAGATTCTCATCATGCAATCACCTTGGGCTCGAATACCTATTTGCCAAGTAAGGGTAAAATGAAAATACCTAATTTAGAATCAACTATGGAAGATAAGAAGGGCACTATTTCATTTTCATTGCCCAATACAGATAGGGCGTTTGACGCAATAACCAATAGTGAAGGGTATACAGAT
>OJDR01000122.1_pt1 | contig 29212 bp, 25 predicted proteins | sample 1593081 | NCBI WGS metagenome assembly OJDR01 (sample SAMN05416873, study PRJEB24817) | seawater metagenome | isolation source: Sea water | place: Canada:Atlantic | collected 2013-11
ATTGCTGTTAAGGTTTCGTTTCTTCCTTTCGGAATGAATGGTGCCGACTGCCGGAGTCGAACTGGCGACCTACTGATTACAAGTCAGTTGCTCTACCAACTGAGCTAAGTCGGCACACGAAAACGTGTGCGATAAACGTTACTTTAAAAGTATGTTTATCTTGGCACCGAATCAACATCGGAATTTGTTGATTCTACAATTAGCTTAATAAAAAACTAACAGTGTAAATGGTGCCTCGACCCGGAATCGAACCAGGGACACGAGGATTTTCAATCCTCTGCTCTACCGACTGAGCTATCGAGGCACATTAACAATCATAATGATTGTCCTGTACATTGTCTTCTTGGCTGTGCCTTGAAGACGGGGCGTATTAAACTGTTTTTCGTTTACCCCGTCAACCCTTTTTTTTAAATAAATGTTTGTTTGCCGCTTTTTTCAACATATTGTGCTTTTATGGAGCAATTTAGCCGAAGTTTTTCTATTTACAGCGAGATACATCACAATCAAGCGGTATATAAGGTGTAAGCACCTATGATGATAAATCCGCAACCAGCGATATAAGAAAGTATCTTTTCATCAATATAGGCGGATAAAAAACTACCAACAAGCACACCAACCGCAGTCGCGACAATTAAAGCAGCAGAGGCTGCACCAAAAACCATCCATTTACTAACGTCTTTATCGGCAGCAAATAACATGGTGGCAAGCTGCGTTTTATCGCCTAACTCGGCAATAAAGACCGAAACGAAAATCGTGGCGAATATTTTCCAGTTAATGGCAAATTCCATTTACTTCTTCTCTGGCGTGTAACCTTCAATTTCAGGTTCTTTACCATCAAACAAATAGGCTATCATGGCGGCTTCTAAAAATGCTCTGTCATCTGCGTTCATCATGTTCATTTTCTTTTCGTTAATTAGCATGGTCTGCTTTTTTTGCCAATTCCCCCATGCTTCTTTACAAATGTTATCAAAAATACGTTTGCCTATTTCGCCCGGATAAAGTTGAAAACCAAGGCCTTCGGCTTCTTTTTGTAAGTTTTGACAAAAAACGATACGGCTCATAATAAATTCTCTTTTGTATAAATATAAGTAATGATTAAACGGGCAACTGTTCAAGTTGCTTAATTAGCTTTTGCGTTGATGCGGCTAAGCCTACTGACGCGACTGTGGCCAAATTGTACCATTGCAATGTGCTATTTTCGCTAATTTCTTTTGCCGGTAATATCTCGCAATCAATCACAATAGCCTCGATATCAAGATGGAAGTGGCTAAAGGTATGACGAAATTTATCTAAGGCAAATGTTGTGGTTTGCTTGAGATTTAACTTGCTTAATAAATCAGGCAGTTGGTCAATATCGGATAATTCTAAAAAGCACCATAAGCCACCCCAAATACCGGCGGGTGGACGTTTTTCCATGAGTACTTGTTGGTTCACTCGCGGTATTACCATGATGGTACTTTTTTCAGGAATGGTTTTTTTTGGTTTTTTTTGCGGGTAATTTGCTTGCTCTTCGCTGGCAAAGGCTAAACAACCTGCATTCAGTGGGCAAACGTCACATTTAGGTTTAGAGCGTGTACAAATCATGGCCCCTAAGTCCATCATGGCTTGATTAAACTGAGCCACACCTTTGTTAGGGGTTAATGTCTCGGTAATTGGCCACAAGGTTTTTTCGTAAATCGCTTGGCCGGCATGGCCTTGTACTTTATAACAGCGAGCTAATACTCGCTTAACATTACCGTCTAAAATAGCGTGATGTTTGTTTAATGCCAAGCTCAGTATGGCGCCTGCGGTTGAACGACCAATACCCGGAAGCGCAATAACCTCATCAATATTTTCAGGAAATATTCCTTGGTAGTTGTCTCTAATAGTTTTTGCGGTTTTATGTAAGTTTCGTGCACGAGCGTAATAACCTAAGCCAGTCCAGTGATGCAATACGGTATCTTCATCAGCATTAGCTAAGGCAATAATATTTGGAAAGCTTGCCATAAACTTTAAGTAATAAGGGATCACCGTTGCTACTTGCGTTTGCTGTAGCATAATTTCTGAAATCCAGACACGGTACGGAGTTTTATCTTGCTGCCATGGCAAGTGTTTTCTGCCTTGCAATTGAAACCATGATAATACTTGGTCGCTGAATATTTGCGCAGATTTGGCTGATATAGTGGTTTTATTTGTCATAACGGCGACAGTGTAGCGAATAAAGCTCAGATTTTCATTGCAAAAATTTCTATTGCCACTATGCTCTCGCACATAGTAACCAGTCAGTGTTTGGTTTGAACCAAGCCGTAAGGAATTAAACATGAAAATAGATGCAAAAAATCGTAGTGATCGTTTACGTAAAAAGTTACGTGTTGATGAATATCAAGAATTAGGTTTCGATATTGCTTGGCAACTTGAAGATGGCGCTGACAATGAAACGGTTGATGCCTTTTTAACTAAATTTTTTGACGAAGCGATTGATCCAAACGGTTTAGGTTTTGGTGGTGAAGGTGATACCTTATGGCACGGAGTAGTTTGTACGCAAAAGCTAGGGAAGTGCACTGAAGAGCATCGTCAATTAGTTGAAAAATGGTTAACTGATAATGGTGCAAGCTCAGTAACGGTAAGCCCGTTGTATGATGTTTGGTGGGCTGAGTAATTTTACTTATCTATACACAGTGATATTCAAGCTAGGTTTGCTAGCTTGAATATCATTATTTTTTAAAAGTGATATTTTACCAGCAAATTCACGTTCTTCTCGTCAACTCCATCAATACCAAATTTGTTCAACCAATGAGCATATTCAATACCAACAAATAGCTTAGTTTTTAAATTCAGCTGTTGGGCAATATCGTATTTTAATTGTGACGTGAAGTTCATGCTTGAATGTTGATCACCCGTTGCGATGACATAATCGACAAATCCATCATAGGTTAATGAGCCTATTGGCAGAGCCCAGCTAAGGGTGACTTGTTGATTGTTTTTTGCAGAGTCGTTATTACGGTGATAAACATTAACCTTAAAAAAGCTGAAGTTAGGAATGTTTAAGTTAGTACCTATCCCCAGTAAATAATGAGTGAAACCGTCACCAATTTCTGCGGTCGTAGCAATATAAATGTTTTCAAAGGTTTGGTTTTTATAATCGGATATTTGAAACCGTGGTGATACTTCAGCATAGGTTTCTTTATCACCATTTGATGACTGCAAACGGTCGACAAATAGGAAACTATCGCCCCAGGTATAAGCCGCAGCATGCTCAAAGGTAAATACGGTGCGTTTGTTATCACCCACTTCATAATTATTACCACGTAGTAATGTCGCACTCGTGTCCGACCATAATGTTTCCGCGATACTGTTAAAGCTAGCAATCGTACTTAGGGTAAATATTGTTGCAGCAAATAGCTTCATATAACTTCCTTATTCAGTTTTAAATTGTGAAACAAGACTTTGTAATTGATCTTTTTGCATATCAAGGTCATTCATCACCATGGAAGTACTTTCTGAAAGTGCCGATATTTCCGATGCCATATCTGCAATTTTAGTGACATTTTCATTGAGTTCATTGATGACACTTGATTGTTCTTGTGTTGCAGTTGCAACTTGCACGTTCATGGCAGTGATCTCTTTGATTTCTAGTACTACTTCATCCAACACGAGTTTGGCGTCATTGGTTTTACTTAGGCCTTCGGTTGCCAGTTTAGTATTTTCTTTCATTGCGGTAACGGTTTCATTTGCCTGCCCTTGTAAGCGCTGGATAACTTCATTTATTTCTTGTGTTGAATTTTGTGTGCGCCCGGCTAACGTACGAACTTCGTCAGCAACAACAGCAAAACCTCGCCCTTGCTCTCCAGCCCTTGCTGCTTCAATAGCAGCATTAAGTGCCAGTAAATTGGTTTGCTCTGAAATACTGCTAATGGTTTCAATAACCGAACTTATGGTTTGTGTTTGTTGTGCTAGTTCGGTAATTTTATCTTGTGTGGTACGGTTACTTTCTTGTAATTTCAGCATAACCTCACTGGACTCGTCAACTCTTTGATTTGAAGTGCTAATTTGCTTCTCTGAAGACTCTGTTTTCGTGGCAGTATTACTAGCGAGTTCACTGACTTCTTGAATGCTATGACTCATTTCATTGGTTGCTGTGGCCACTGAATCTGATTCAATTTGCTGGTTTGCCACTAAACTATTAATGGTGAGTTCTCGCTCTCGTAATTGTTCAAAAGAGCGCGCCATAACCTCTTCGGCTTGTTTAATTTCTACCATTATATCTCTTACTTTACTGATAATAGCGTTGAAGCCTTTAGCTAACAGTCCAAGTTCATTGGTTCTACTGTCGTCTAATCGCTGGGTTAGGTCACCGCCTTCTCCAGCCATATCTAGTAATCTGTCACCGATAAGAACAATCGGTTTTGTAATACGATTTGCTACCATCACCATTAAAAATATAAAGCCGACAACAATGACTAAAGTGATTAATGCCGTTTTGCTTAAGGCTTGATGAATTTTTGCTAGTGGCTCTGCTTTAGGTAACATAGCAATCACTTTCCAATTGAGTTCAGGCAAGCCAACACTGGCAACATAATAATCTGCATCGTGATAGTTAACGGTATCAAAAACATAGTTAGCGCTATTGCCGAGTAACTTATTAGCGGTGTCGTTAAAACCATCAAATTGCTGTAATTTTGGGCTTGATAAATTATTTAACTCTGGGTGTATGATGACATTACCTTGATAATCAGTAACAAAAACATAGCCGGTTTCCCCAACCTTATTTGCTAAAATATCTGAGCTAATATCATCTACCCCATAACCTAAACCCGCAATCGCTAAGTTTTTTCCTTGATATTGAACTTTGTAGTTGATAAAAGCCGTTAATTTCCCCGTGTCGGCTGCAAAATCAAACGCTATTTCAAAGGGTTTTTCTTGTTGCATAAATTTATAAAACCAAGCGTCTGTCTGTTGATTAATGGTTTTTAGTACGCCACTTTGATTGAGGTAATTGTTGGATACATTCGAAACCCAAAATACCGTTACCGCACTATTTTTTTGCTGCATGTATTTAAAAAAATCAATTGCCTGCTGCTGACCATTTTCAGGTTCACCGGCTACAGCCCAATCAATTAGGTATTTGTTTTGTGTGATAGATTTCGATAACTCTAACGGTGTACTGAGTTGAGAGCGAATGCGCGCTTCTATTTTTGCTAATTGGTTTGGTAGTAGGTCTTGCTCAATATTTGCTTCGAATACACCTGTAAAAATATTACTGTTTAAAGTAATCGTAACCATTGAAAGTGTAATGAGTGAGGCAGAAATTACCGCAATAAGTGCTTTTCTAATTGAAATATTATTTAGCCAATTTATCACAAGTGCCTCTTTTTAAAGTTATATATCTCACTTAGTTGTAGACTACAAAGCTGAAATAGACAATCCGCAAGGTGCAATTTCTTTGTATTTGAATTTATTTCTTTAAACGTGGATAATATGCGCCCTGATTTTTCTTTAAGAACCGCTATGACTGAAAGAACCCATAAAACCATTGAGCAAGCAGAACAAGAAGGCAAGTACATTAGAAAAGTGCGCAGCTTTGTTAAGCGTGAAGGCCGCCTGACCAATGGACAAGCAAAAGCTTTAGAGCAATTCTGGAATACCATGGGATTAAATCATCAAGATGGTTTACTTAATTTTAGTGAGCTATTTGGTAATGATAATCCTGTCGTTTTGGAAATTGGCTTTGGCATGGGTAAATCGTTAGTTGAAATGGCTAAAAATGCCCCGGAGCTTAACTTTATTGGTGTTGAAGTGCATCGTCCTGGCGTTGGTGCTTGTATTGGCTTAGCGCAAGAAGAGGGCGTAAGTAACTTAAAAGTATACGAGCATGATGCCATTGAGGTATTAGCTGATTGTATCCCTGCTGAGTCGTTAACAACGGTACAATTATTTTTTCCTGATCCTTGGCACAAAAAGAAACATCACAAACGTCGTATTGTACAAGCAAGTTTTGTTGAAGCTATTCGTCAAAAACTTAAACTTGGTGGTGTTTTTCATATGGCAACTGATTGGGAAAACTACGCTGAATGTATGTTAGAAGATATGACTTCATCGCCTGGTTATAAAAACCTCTCGACAAATAATGACTATGTACCTCGCCCAGATACTCGCCCGTTAACTAAATTTGAAAATCGCGGTCAGAACTTAGGTCATGGCGTTTGGGATCTACAGTTTAGTCGCATTAGTTAAACTGAAATTTTTCTCTATCAGTAAGGTGGCAAAGCATTATGTTAACGCCACCTTTACTTTATCGCTAAATGTCGCAGTTATAGTCATTATTACCGATGTTTATCGGTGCAATTTATCACCTTCAATATGAAACAAGTGCTGACTATTACGTAAGTTTCCGGTTTCTTTTAACCATTGTTCATCAATAATGTCCCGCAGCAAGGCAGCTTGTAATGTTCGTCCAGTACAAGCGCTCCAGTAGGCTATTGTTGCTTCTTGGTGAGCCTGAGTGTTGGGAAATTCATCGCAACGAGTTTGCGCCATTTCTTCAATAATACTATCGATAACTTTAGAGGTTAATTCTTGCTTTATTTGTTGTTTAAATTGGCTGAAATGCTTAGCACGCATTAACTGCCAAATTAGCCAAACTAAGAATAAAACTGCGATTACAACAATGATTTCCAAAACAACGCTCAAATAATTTCATCAAACAACGCGATATAATAGCAGTATTTTTTCTTCGCCGTTAAGGTTTTTAATGGTGATTATTGTTTATTGTTTACTGTTTCTAGTCAGTTAACGCTATAAAAAAGGAAGCTTAAAAGCTCCCTTGTTTTATATTTTCAACTACACGCTCTTAAACAAAAACGCGTTAATACTCGATGGGTGTAGCCGTATTGAGTAAACCTAAGCCCGATTGCTGATATTGCTGTTTAAATTCGGCAATATCTTGCGCTAAGAAATGGTTAACTTCATCTACACCTTTTTTCAATGCGGCTTTACCTTGCGCTAAGTAAAGTTCAGCGGTTGGTGAAGGTTTACCGTAGCGACTGCCAGCATAGCCCCAAGCGATAAATATTTTAGAGCTTACTTTATAGCTTTCATCAACAATACCATTGGTTTTAGGGATAGAACGTAAGCTTTTATCTAGCTCTGCAATTTTTTTAATTAAAGCATCTGCATTGGTGCTCAGCATTTTTTCTGTACTCGCTGCTTTACTTTTAGCATCGGCTATTTTTCCTAACGCTTTATCAGCCATCGCTTTAATTAGCTCAAGATCTTTTTTACTATCTGCTAAGGCATGAGCCGCTTTGGTCAGCGTTGAATACATATCTACCGCTTGATGTTGTAAATTATAACTAGCGGTTAAGTCTTGCGTTGAAACATTAAAACGCGGGTCTTTTAATACTTGTGCTGTGGTTTCAAATTCATGGTCGTTTAATTTAACCGTGATGCTATAAGTACCCGGCACAACCTCAGGGCCGGCAGCTAAAATATCTTTATCTTCTTTAGGTTCATCACCAGGCATATTTAACGCGCCATCAGATTCTAAGCCCCAAGTAATACGATTGATACCTTGCTTAACTTTGCTGACAAATGTTCGAACCACTTCACCCTGACTGTTTTTAACCGTAATACGGGCTTTATCTGAAAGCTCTGCTTTTTCGTCGTCAGTCTTTTTAGCATCTGAATTTTTATTTGCTTGGGCTTTTTCTGCTTTTACTTTCGCGGCTTTATTTAACTGACGCGCTTTTTCTTTTTCTTTATCTTCATCCGGATGTGCTAAATGCTCGCCTGATGTCATGATGGTTAGCGTTGCGCCATAAACTTCGTTTTCACCAACATAAGCAGCGTCACCCCAAAAGCGTGATGATGGTGCACGGTTAGTGACATACTGCTGAGCATCAGAAACACTTAATAGCTTTAATGGTGCTTTGAAAGACGCTTCTGACAAACCACGCAGTGCACTGTAGTCATCAATAACAATGATCGAGCGACCATGTGTACCAAGAACTAAATCATTTTCTCGTTGTTGAATGGCCATGTCCATCACTGAAACCGTAGGCACACCTTGGTCATATTTAAACCAAGAGTCGCCAGCATTGGTAGAGGCATATAAGCCTAACTCTGTGCCTAAAAATAATAGGTTCTCATCAACATGATCTTGTTGCACTGATAGGGCATAACCTTTGATATTTTTAGCGGTTAAATTGGTGAACTTACTGCCGTATTTTGAGGCTTTAAAAATATAAGGGCTCATGTCGCCACGACGATGATTATCAAAAACAATAAAAGCTTCGTCAGCATGATAAAGCGACGGTGTTATATGAGGAATAAAAGCATTTTTTGGTGCTTTACGCGCTTTTTTCTCGACACTTTCCCAAGTTTTTCCACCGTCTTGTGTCACATGAATTCTACCGTCGTCAGTACCAACCCAAATCACTCCTTGCTTGATTGGGCTTGGCGCTATGGTAATAATAGCGGTGTTATTTTCAGCGGCAGTAACATCAGGGGTTAAACCACCTGAGTCTTTATAGCGTTGAAAGTCTGGATTGTTGCTAGAAAGATCTTTAGAGATCACTTGCCAAGTTTCACCTCGGTCAGTTGATTTATGGACAAACTGACTACCGTAATAAATAGTATCTTGGTTAAATGGGTCTTGTGCTAGGCCGGCATTCCAGTTGAAACGTAATTCTGTTTCTGGGTTTGGTGGTGGTGGCATAATAAGTCTTTGCTCGCCGGTATTAATATCCCAGCGGCTCAAATAGCCACCTTGCGATTGGCTATAGCCCTTTGTTACGTCATCAGGAAATGGCATGGCATCAAAGCCGTCACCAAAACCTATTTCTTGCCAATGAACGTTACGAATACCGCCACTGTGCCAAACTTCTGCTGGGCCACGCCACGAGCCATTATCCTGTAAACCGCCATAAATATTGTAGGGTTGGGCATCATCAACGCGAATATGATAGAACTGAGAAATAGCTAAGTTTTGCACGAAACGCCAACTATCACCTTTGTCTTGAGTAATTGAGACACCGCCGTCATTACCTAAAATTAAATGTTTTGAGTCATTAGGGTTGATCCACAACGAATGGTTGTCGATATGAATGGTATTGCCAACAGCACAACAATCAACTTTTTCAATTTTTTTAAAGGTTTTACCACCATCAATAGAACGACGAACAAAGGTGGCGATGTTATAAATAATATCGGGATTATTTGGGTCGACTTCAATTTCTGAGTAGTAGAATGGCCGATCAGCAACACCTATTTCATCATTAACGGTTCGCCAGCTGTTTCCGCTATCGTCAGAACGCATAAGCGCACTTTTTTCGGCTTCAATTAATGCGTAAACCGTATTTGGCTGGCTTTTGGCAACATCGAGAGTTATACGTCCTAAATCACCTTCAGGTAAGCCATCTGCAGCGGTTTTTTCTTGCCAGGTTTCACCACCATCAAGTGAGACAAATAAGCCTGAGCCTGGCCCGCCAGATTCAAAACGGTCTGGCCAACGTCTAAATTGCCACATCGAGGCATAAAGCTTATTTGGGTTGCTTGGATCCATTTTTATATCGGTTGCACCTGTGGTGTTATCAACAAATAAAATTTTCTGCCAAGTTTTACCACCATCGATAGTTTTATAGATACCTCGGTCTTTATTTTCCGACCATAAGGTACCAAGGGCGGCAACATAAGCAATATCAGGGTTGGAAGGGTGCAGGGCAATACGGTTAATGTGCTCGGTATTTGCCAAGCCCATTTTATTCCAACTTTTACCCGCATCAATTGATTTATAAATACCGCCACCAATAGATACTGAGTTGCGAACATTACCTTCGCCCGTACCCAACCAAACAATATCAGGGATTGCCTGATTGATCGCGATAGCGCCTGTAGAGGCATATTCTTCATGGTCAAAAATTGGTGTCCATTGCAAACCGGCATTTTCCGACTTCCATACGCCACCTGACGCAGCCGAAGCATAGACAATATTAGGGTTTGAAATGACGGCTTCGATATCAGATATTCGCCCACTTGTGGCTGCGGGGCCAATATTTCTCACTTTGATACCCGAAAGTAAATCGGTATCTATGGCGGCGGATGCACTGGTGCTAATAGCAGCTGTGAGCATCAAGGAGGTAAGAGATTTTTTCATCGATTTTTCCCTGTTATTTATATTTATCATTGTATGCTTATCGATAGCGTGTGATGCAATAAGGCTCAGATTAACTCGTCATTTAGCCTTATTCAAACATCAACGCGTAGAACTTTAATTAGAGCACTTTCATTCATTAGAACGGTTGTTAAGCAATGTTTTATCACTTTATTATGCGTAATGATTCATTGATACGCTAAATTGATTGATTTTTACGATACATGGCGAAACACTGCCGCCATGGCTAATCAACACTAATGTTATGAACACTTTTAGTAAAGTGCGAGTAACTGACTTAATTCAGTGTGTCTCATTCAGTAATACTAAGGCTTGAACTGCGCACCTTCGTGCATTAACAGTTTAGCCTTTAAGCCTAGGCCACCCGCATAGCCAGTTAATTTACCGTTACTACCAATAACGCGATGACATGGCACTATAAGGGCAATAGGGTTGGCACCATTCGCTGTACCTACCGCGCGTACGGCTTTTTCGTTATGAATACTTTTCGCAATCCAACCATAGCTTTTGGTTTCACCGCAGGGTATTGCGGTTAATGCTTGCCAAACCTGTTTTTGAAAATTGGTACCTGCCGGCGCGAGTGGTAGCTCAAAGTGTTTTCTTGTGCCTTCGAAGTATTCTGATAATTGTCGAATTACTTCGCTGAATTTACCTTCATCTTGCACCATATCTGCGCAGGTAATAGGAGATTTTCCGGCTTGAAATGCCAATGCACTTAAGCCATTCTCGTTTGCTGTTAAGGCAATCTCACCCATGGGTGATTGATACGTACAGTAATACATTCTATGCTTCCTTGTGATTAGCACGGCTAAGTTTTTGTCTGTTAGGTTTTTGGCGCAAGTGACTGCCATAAATATATCGCAGCATAGGCGCGCCAAGGACGCCAGCTTTCAGCCAACGCTAATATATTTTTATTCTTTGGTTTTATTTCATCATAAGTTAACGCTTTAATGATACCTAAATCAGCACTTGGGAACGCGTCGGGATCGCTTAAACCACGCATGCCAATATAATTTACTGTCCATGGCCCTATACCTTTTAGTTTTGTCAGTGCGGCTTCAAGCTCTTCAATGGTCAAGCCTTTGGCAAAGATACTTTCATGATGTTGAAAGTAGGCGACCCAAGTTTGTAATGTGGCAATGCGCGAACGGGTTAATCCTATGTCTTGATAATCTACATCTATCAGCGCTGTAACGCTTGGAAAGTACTTTGATGGCTTAGTTGCTTCTGTGGAGCCAAGGTTTTCAACACTGTCGCCATATTTTTCCGCGATTCGCTGTGCCAGGGTGGTGGCACCTTTGACCGATATTTGCTGTCCTAATATTGCGCGAATAGAAAACTCAAAAATATCCCAACACCCTGGTAGACGTAGACCAGGAAACTGTTCGATTATCGTCGCTAATTTAGGGTGCTTTGTTAAGTGCTGATGAATTATCTGCATATCGGCGTCTAAGTCGAACATACGGCGAACACGAGCAATAACTTGATGTAGATAACTATAATCAGTTAATTCAACGGTTAGGTTTAAGGCATTTTTATTCTCATGGTGAGTAACTTTTATCCAGCCACGACAAGCATCGAGCTCAACGGTGCGAAAATAATGTGCAGTACTAATGTCTTCAATATTACTCATTTTTCTTGAGCGGAAAAAACTTAACATCAGTGGCCAGTCGAAAGGTGCTTTATAAGGTAATAAAATGGTGACTTGGCTATCGACGCTAGTGCTTTTATTGCCTCGAATATTGCTTGGTGTTGTTTGATAGGTCTGTAAAATCACCTCGTTAAAGCGTCGTATGCTGTTAAAGCCGGCAGCAAAAGCGACGTTAGTAATACTTAGTGGCGTTGAAACCAGTAGCTTGTGTGCTAGCAATAGACGCTGTTGGTGAAAAAATTCACTGGGCGGTAAGCCGTAATATTGCACAAACGTTCGACGAATTTGTCTTTCGCTGATAGCTAATTGTTTTGCACATGCCTGTAAACTGTAATTATTTTCATAATAGGCGTGGGTAATTTGTTTGATTTTTCTTGGTAGCGGTATATTGGGGGCTAATTGCGGGAAGCAGCGTTTACATGGGCGAAATCCCGACTGCTGCGCTAATTCCGCACTTTCATAATAGGTGACGTTTTCCGGCTTGGGCGGTCTCGCAGGGCAAACGGGGCGACAGAAAATTCCCGTGGTGATCACGGCAGTAAAAAATTTGCCATCAAAGCGAGCGTCGCGGCTTAAACGTGCGTTTTCACAAACCTCAATATTCAACATATTTGCTCTTCAATCATCGTTATACCCATTAGCTCTAATGCTAGTTTTACTTGATCATACGTTAGGCAATGTAAATGACTAGCGATAATCGGACAAGACCTAAAATATAAATTATCAGTTTTGCGCCAATGGTAGTTTTTACTGAGATTGAATTGACTGATATCAATTGTATTTTTATCGTTATTTTTTCTTATATTAGGTGCTGTTGCTCTTTGTTTAATAAATATAAACAAAGAGCAACAGCACCTAGAGTCAATATATTTTTAATAGACTGACATTGACGTGCAAGTTACTCTGTTCTCTGGTCATATGCTTAGTAATAAACAGTCAATGCTCTGTTAGCAGAAATAATTAGTCTGTTTTTAGTTATTTAAAACCGGTATTGAGCAATGTAAATCTAGATTAAATATTTTGTTATTTGACTTTGTGACCTACTACTATTTTAATGGTGCTATGATTTAAAGACTAAAAGCTGTATTTAGATAATTTTCTTGGTTTATAAGCAACTTATTAAGTGAAAAAAATATTGTGTGGAAGAAGTAATGGATAATAAAGGTGCTTTTAATAGTAAATTAAGTCGACGAGTATTTGTTTATATTTTCTTATGCAGTGCATTTTTATCTGTCTGTTCAACAATGATTCAATTGTACGTTGACTTTAAAGGTGGGGTGTCTGCACTAGATGGGCGTTTTCAAAATATAGAATCAAGCTTTAATCAGTCGATATCCACCAGTTTATGGGACTTTAACGAGCCGTTAGTGGAACAACAGATAGGCGGTATTCAGAGCCTACCTGATATTCGCCATGTAAAAATAACCACAAGTTTTGGCAAAGTTTATCAAGTGGGTGACGGCATGGATAATGCCGAAAAAGTTGAAAACTATCCTATTATATTCGAAGGAAATAGCATTGGTAATATGGTTATCGCTGCCGATTATCGAGATATTTATCAACAATTATGGCAAAAAGCCGGCTTCATTATTGTTTCTGAATTTATTAAAATTTTTATTGTCGCTTTCTGTACTTTTTTTATCGTACATTTACTCATTACTCGCCACTTGTATCGCATCACCTTATATTCAAAAGCCATGAGTGGACAAAGTATTGATACGCCGCTAACACTCGAGCATCGTAGTAAGAAAACTGATGAACTTGATGAGTTAGTCGCTGCGATTAACTATATGCGCTTGACGCTCAAGGGCGATATTATTCAGTTAGAAGACGCTGAAAATGCGTTAATTAATCTTAATGGCGATTTAGAAATTAAAGTCTACGAACGTACGGCTAAGCTCGCTGATAGTAACCAACAATTACAGCAGTCACTTAATGAACTGACACTGGCGAAAGATCAACTTGTACAATCTGAAAAAATGGCATCACTTGGACAACTTGTTGCTGGTGTTGCTCATGAAGTTAATACCCCGCTGGGGATTTGTGTTACATCAGTTAGTGCGTTAAAAGAGAAAGTTGCTGAGTTAAATCAAGCGCTGATTGAAGAAACGTTAACAAAGAAACAGTTAACCTCAATTTTAAACCTGTTTGTTGAGTATGAACAAATTATTGAACGTAGCTTGAATAAAGCGGTTGATCTAATTCGTGGTTTTAAATCGGTAGCGGTTGAACATCATACCGACCCAAAAATTAAGATCAATTTAGCTCAACATGTTAATGATATTGTCAATACGGTAAAAACCTTATTTAAGCAAAAAAATTACACCATAAAAATTCAGGTCGATGATACGATCAACTTAGTTACGTATCCTAGTGCTTGGAATCAGATCCTGACCAACTTCTTAACTAACTCACACATCCATGGTTTCGAAGATCGTATAGATGGCGAAATCTCGATTGAATTTCAAGCGAACGAAGAAAACCTTGTGCTGATATATCAAGATAACGGTAAAGGTTTAGATGCTAAAATTAAAGATAAAATATTTGATCCTTTTGTTACCACGAAGCGTGGTTTAGGTGGTTCAGGACTTGGTATGAATATAGTGTACAACCTGGTAAATACTAAGTTAGGCGGTACGATTAAAATCGTTGAAAGTGAACATGGTTGCTGTTTTGTTGTAAGAGTACCTTTGCTAGCACAACAGGAAAGTCATATAACAAAAGGCACACCTGATTTAAAAATTATCCCTTAGCGCCACTACTAGGTAAACACACCAACTCTTTTTACGAGTTAGTGTGTTGAACGTTAGTTACTCATCGCCTAACAAAGCCAGCACCATATTAGTGTAATTTACCAAACCTAATATTTGTTGGTTTTCGATCACCGGCGCGGTATTGATACCAAAATTTTCGAATAACCGTGCGCAATAACGTACATCCATTTCCGGCGGCACAGACAATAACGGTTTTGCCATGATCTCATACAAATTAACCCGTTCAGGAGATCGATCTTTTGCAATAACTTGCTTGGCAATGTCTGACAGCATGACTAAGCCAAACTCATCGTTTTCATGGCGCTTGTTAATGATTAATGCCGTCACGTTATGCGCTTTTGCGAGTTTTATGCCTTCAGCAACCGTTACCATGCCATCAGTAAATTGATAACTGTCTGTGGTCATTGCATCTTTAACTTGCACTAATTTATGGCTCATAGTTCTTCCTCAATTTTACCCATTAATCGCTCGACTTGGTGAGCAACACCGACAGCGTCTTGGATATCAATTTGTATTGCAATGCCCTTACCTGGTTCTTCGTCAAAGCCGGCAACTTTTGCAATACGTTCTAAAATTTTACGGCATAAGTGTTCTTCAACAACAAACATTAATACATCACGTTGTGTTTCAAGTTGCATACCAAAAAATGTCCTTTGGCGTTTAATGCCTTCACCACGTGCATTATTAATAATGGTAGCGCCTGTGGCACCGGCAATACGTGCTTCTTTCATCACCGTGTCGGTTACTGCATCTTCTACGAATGCAATGATCAATTTAAAGTGCATTATTTGTTCTCACTTTTAGTTAGTTTTTGTGCGTAAATGGGTTATTTGTGCATAAGCCATGACGGCGATTATTGGAAATAAACTGGCAAATGCGATCAGTCCAAAACCGTCGATTAATGGGCTTCTTCCAGGAATAGTGCTAGCTAGCCCTAAACCTAAAGCAGCGACTAACGGTACAGTGACGGTTGATGTTGTAACGCCACCAGAGTCGTAGGCTAAAGGTACAATCATTTTTGGGCAGAAAAAGGTTTGTATAACCACCACGATATAGCCCGATATTATGTAGTAATGGATTGGATGACCAACCACTATGCGGTAACTGCCAATTGCAATGCCAATAGCCACACCTATCGCCACTGCAATACGTAAACTGTTTGCTTTAATACCGCCACCAGAAACTTCTTCAGCCTTTAGTGCAACGGCAATTAATGATGGTTCAGCGATGGCCGTACTAAAACCAATAGCAGCTGCAAAAATATATACCCAAGTATAGTGTGTCCAATTAATAGCGTCTTCAGCCAAGGCATTTGGATTAATAAATTCTGGTGCAGTTAACTGTTCAGCCATCATTTTCCCCAGAGGGAATAGCGCTTTTTCTAATCCTAGCAAAAACAGCGCTAAGCCTATTAAAACATATAAAAAACCAAAACCTACTTGTTTAACGTGTGCAATAGGGCGACGTATAACCAATAATTGAAAAAGCAAAATTATTGACAATATTGGCAACACATCGACAACTGTTGATTTTAGGGTGTTAAAGAACTCGACCAATAAATCCACGTTAGCAGGCTCCGTTGCAAATAAAATAACGTGTTGTTGTCATTAGCTTAATACCATGCCGTATGCCATGACAAAAATCATTGGCGTAAGAGAGGCAAAAGCAATGAGTCCGAAGCCGTCTATCATTGGGTTTCTACCTTTAATTGATGACGCTAGGCCAACACCAAGTGCCGTAACTAAAGGCACGGTTATTGTCGATGTAGTAACGCCACCGGAATCGTAGGCAATACCGATAATCCAATTTGGTGCAAAAGTAGTCATAATAACCACTAACGCATAACCACCTAAAATAAGATATTGAATGGGCCAGCCACGAATAATTCGAAGGACACCAATGACAATGGCTAAACCAACCGCAAATGCGACGGTATATCTGAGGCCATTGGCATATTCATTTTGTGCTATTTCTGTAGCAGCGATAATGCCACCGCTTGCGGCGACAGTTGCGGCTTCTCTTGCCACGGCAATCAGTGATGGTTCAGCGACTGTGGTACCAAAACCCAAACAAAAAGCAAAGGTTAATAACCAAGAAATACTGTCTTTACGAGCAAAGGCTTTAGCCATCGACTCGCCAATGGGGAATAAACCCATCTCTAAACCATAGATAAAAAAGGTCAGACCGAGCACAACTAACAGTAAGCCAATAAATATATCACCGACATTCGGCATGGGCTGTTGTAGTACAGCAAACTGGAAAAAAGCGATAACGAATATGATGGGCAGCAAATCTTTGCAGCTGCCCCATAGTGCTTTGAAAAAAATGATAAACTGTTGGTTCATATCGCTAAAAGCTATCAGAATAAAGCTTTATTATACAAACCATATTAAAGGGAATAGTTGATCCAAAACAAGTTCGGCGTCCATTGTTAATAAACAATCGCATAGCGATTTTGCTCGATGGATTCTATTGATGCTTTTTATGTTAATTTTTGCAATTTAAGATGTTTTTCAATGACTATAAATAACCTTGTCAGACAAAAAAGTATGCCGTTAAGGTCCAAAGTAAACCTGCCATTGACGCAGCTATGCCTGCCGGTATCAATTGTGACTTAACGTGATCCATTAAATCGCAACCTGTGGTCATGGCACTGAGGATAGTGGTATCTGAAATAGGCGAGCATTGGTCGCCAAACACGCTGCCGTTAAGCACAGTAGCAAAGCATAACATCATAAATAACTCTGGATTTGCTAGTCCTTGGCTTTGACATATAGCCCAGGCTAGTGGCATAGCCAATGGAAATGCTATGGCATATGTGCCCCAACTTGTACCGGTAGAAAAAGCGATGATCATAGTGATCAGTTGCAAAATGACCGGTAAACACCAAAAGGGTAGTTGCTCACCAAGTAAAGAGACCAAAAATAAGCCGCCACCGGTTTCTTTGCTGATACTGCCAATAATGACCGCTAACATTAAAATGACTGATGCAAATACGACACCTTTCAAACCGTTAGTAAATCCGTCTATTACATGGTTTAACGACATGCCTTTTGTTAGCGCAATTAGTGCTGAAAGTATCAATGCCGCACCAAAAGCCCAATTTATTTTAGGGGATCCCAATAGGATAAAACTGCCAATGGCAATAGCCGTAAGTGTGACCAAAGGCAAAATAAATTCAAGCACATGAGGTTTATAACCGTTTGGAATATCTGAACTTTGTAATTCTTTCGCGCTCAGAGGTTTAGCGGTAGGGGCATCTAATTGATTGTTTTTTTCAGCTCGAAGTTTCGCTGCTCGTATCCGTTTACCGGAAAATGTCGTGATATTCAGACTTAACAGTAATGTGCCAGTAACGGCGAAAATACTATAAAAACTAAATGGGATACTTTGGAAGAAAAATGCAATGCGGTCTGCTTCGGTGGCTAAAAATGAAACTCCCGGAATAAATATTAACGCCTGCACATAGGCTGGCCATGCATTAAAAGCTAATATCGACGCGATAGGTGATGCGGTTGAGTCAACAATGTAACTCATTTCTTCGTGACTCACTTTTGCTTTATCTGCTAATGGTCGTACTGTTGTGCCAACTAAAACGGTGCTCATGGTGCCACCTTGAAAAAATAATATGCCTAACAGCCAAGACACCAACTTTGCTGACTTTCGCCCTTTGACAAAATGCTGGGTCATGAAATTAGCAAAAGCTTGTGCAGCACCGGTTTTTGACCAGATACCTAATAAACCACCGAGCAACCATAAATACAGCAATAGTAAAGCGGCCGTGCCTTCTTTAGCGAGGTTAGGAATAATAACTTTATCGGTTAAATCGTAGCGACCAAGCATGATTGCGCCAACGACTATGCCGCCAAGGAGAGCAGTAAGCGGCTCTCGTGTTAATAAGCATAGCGCTATGGTTATTAAGGCTGGCAACAACGACCAAAGACCAAAGTGAAAGGCTGGTTTTAGTAATTTTAATTGCTGGTTTTCATCTTGAACCCATTGCTGTTCGAGCTTTGGTGGCGTTGTTAAATGGTTAAGGTTGGTTTGATTCAGTGGCGAGCTTTTATAGTCAACAACGCTATCGAGTAATACTTTTTGACCTTTATAAATATAACTCGACACACCTTTACTGTTGGTGTTGATATCATAGACATAACTTTGTTCAACCCAATGGGGTGTAACAAAGTGCTTAATATAGATTGCTGATAATATTGCAAAAATAAATAGGGCTAAGGCGATGTTGTTGTGCTTTGAAGGCATACAAATACTCTTTATTTTTATTTGTTAGATATTTTTATCTATGTATAGGGTTAACGATAACAGAATTGTAAAGCGATAAAATGCAATTATTGACTAAATATAAAGTCGCTCAACGGAGGGCCGATTTGAGGGTAATATGATTGCGCTTTGTTTTGTGTTTAGCGCCGTGATCTTTATAATAGCGGTAATATTCTTAGGAAGCCCAGTATGAGCATCATATATAAAACTAGAACTCAGTTAGTTGTTGAAACACTTAGAGAAAAAATACTAAGTGGTGAGATTAAAGCCGGGCAACCTTTAAGGCAAGCAGCGCTAGCTGACGAATTAAATGTTAGTCGCATTCCGATTAGAGAAGCGCTGTTGCAATTAGAAGGCGAAGGTTTAGTTGCCTTTGAACCTCATAAAGGTGCAACGGCCACTGAGCTAAATGCAGACCAAGTTGATGAGCTTTTTGAATTACGCGCCATGCTAGAGGCAGATTTATTAGCTAATTCGTTACTGCGTATTAGTGACGAAACCTTGGAAGAAGCGACTCAATTACTCAAGAAGCTCGATAAAGCGTTGGGTAAAGAAAATGCCGCCAATACTTGGAGCGAGCTTAATTCTGGTTATCATAATTGTTTGTATTCGGCTGCCAAACGGCCTCAAACCCAAGTTTTAGTGAATATGTTAAATAAAAATGCTGATCGTTATATTCGTATGCATCTACTTTGGGCGGGTGGCATCTCGAAAGCAGAATCAGAACACAATGAAATTTTAGCCTTATGTAAAGCTCGTGATGTTGAAAAAGCTGTGGCCTTGTTGAAACAACATATTTTGGGCTCTCGTGATGAAATCAAAGCGTTTTTAAATGAGCGTGAATCGATCATTAGTGGCTGATTTTTATATCATGGAGTCTTGGCCTAGGTTAAAGCTTACTGACAATAAAAGTAAGCCACCTAGCTTTTGACCCAGATTGTTTATCGTCAGTTGCTGTTATTTATGCCCTTAGTAAAAACACCTAATCTAAAGAATATATTGGCTTGAAAAGCTTGATGTAATTTTGACCATATATTGACATTTTAGCTAGTTATCTATAGTATTCCCGCGCCTTCAAGCCCCGAAAGATAACGATTTTCGTTTCGATTACCTCTTATTAAGGTATTTCGGGTCTATGCCTAAAGTATTTAAATACAAGTTGGTTAATTAACTCAACTTGTATTTGTGATGTTCTAATCAAAGTTGAGAAAATAATGTTTGAATTACACGCCAGTAAAGCGGCAAATTTAAAAAATGATGTCTTGTCGGGTTTAACGGTCGCCCTAGCATTAGTTCCTGAAGCCGTAGCATTTGCTTTTGTTGCCGGTGTCGAGCCCCTTGTTGGTTTATATGCGGCTTTTATGGTGGGATTAATCACCTCTATATTTGGTGGACGTCCAGGTATGATCTCTGGTGCAACTGGCGCAATGGCTGTTGTCATGGTGAGCTTAGTGGCAATTCATGGCGTAGAGTATTTATTTGCCACTGTGGTATTAACCGGACTGCTGCAAATACTCGCCGGGTTATTTAAGCTCGGTAAATTTATTCGATTAGTGCCTCACCCTGTGATGTTGGGTTTCGTTAATGGCTTAGCGATTGTTATTTTCCTTGCGCAATTAGGGCAATTTAAGGTCACTAATGAGGAAGGTGTACTTGCTTGGATGCAGGGTAGCCAAATGCTCACCATGGCCGGCTTAATCGTGTTAACAATGGCGATTATTCACTTTTTACCTAAATTGACTAAGGCTGTGCCGTCATCACTTGTTGCTATTGTGGTTGTGACGTTTCTTGCGCAAAGTCTTGATCTAGATGCACGTACCGTGGTTGATTTTGTCCGAGATATGACTAATGACCCAATGGCCTCAATTGCCGGCGGTTTACCACAATTTAGCATTCCAAGTGTGCCATTCAACTTTGAAACATTACAAGTAATTCTGCCTTTCGCACTTATTCTTGCGGCAATTGGTTTGATTGAATCACTACTAACCTTAACCTTAATTGATGAATTAACCGGTACGCGCGGTAAAGGTAATAAAGAATGTATTGCTCAAGGTGCCGCGAATACCGTGACAGGATTTTTTGGCGGTATGGGGGGTTGTGCGATGATTGGCCAGTCGATGATCAATGTTAACTCTGGTGGTCGCGGCCGTATGTCTGGTGTTACTGCAGCCCTTGCATTACTAGGCTTTATCTTATTTGGCTCTAACTTAATTGAACAAATCCCGCTAGCCGCTTTAGTGGGTGTCATGTTTATTGTTGTTATTGGCACTTTCGAGTGGTCAAGTATTCGTATTTTAGGCAAAGTGCCAAAAGCTGATGCCTTTGTTATTATTTTAGTTTCTGCGGTTACGGTTGCTACTGATTTAGCCATAGCGGTTGTGGTCGGTGTTATTGTTTCAGCGTTAGTTTTTGCTTGGGAGCATGCTAAGCATGTTATTGTTCACCGCTCAGTAAATGCTAACGGTTCAACGGTTTATGATGTAAGTGGCCCGTTATTTTTTGGTTCTGTATCGAGTTTTTTAGAGCAGTTTGATATGGAAGGCGATAGTGATGATGTGATTGTTGAATTTAAAAACTCTCGTGTTGCTGATCACTCTGCCATTGAAGCGATAGACACTCTTGCTGAACGTTACATTAGCCGTGGCAAGCAAATGCACTTAAGACATTTAAGCAAAGAATGTACGCAGCTGTTAACCAAAGCGGGTAGCTTAGTGGAAATCAATGTAATTGAAGACCCTGATTACCATATAGCAAGTGACAAATTAGGTTAATCACGGCCAAGATACGATAAGGGTATATACTTATCGTATCTGTCTAATCATGTAATTTAAGTGTAAATAGATGCAGTTAGAGTTTTTTGAAGTCCCTAGTCCTTGTATTGGTATTTGTCAGTCAGATGACAAAGGCCAATGCTCAGGCTGCTTTCGTACCCGAGACGAACGCTTAAATTGGCTATCATTTGATGCTAATGAGCGTCAAAAAGTCATTAAACGTTGTCAACAACGTAAGAAGCGCAAAACCCAACCGGTAAAAATTAAAGTCGCTGAAGTGATTGTTGAAAATAAACAAGCTTCTTTGCTTGAACCACAGAAAAAGCCACTTGTCGATAACAGTAATGATTTTGACTTTGACGATTTTGAACTCTAGTTGTTTTCCATCGTCCATTTATCGCAGATAGCTGACAGTTCAACGCAATTGCTCCACTCCCCTTTATCTCTGACTTGTTGTCAGAGACATTTCATAATATTGTAGTTAATAATAAAAATAATTAACGCTAATAATAATGCCGAGGTCATCACTTTGGCATTAACTCATACAAAACCTGCCTAAATAACATAACGTTGTTTCTGCAATGTATGTGGTAACACAGGAATATTCTTATGCAAAAATTTCTTCCATCGTTAGTGATGGCAGCGCTTTCTGTTGCCTTGACTGGTTGTTTGCAAAGCGAACAGCAAGATGAAAAAGTGGTGATAAATAAAAATCCATACCCAAGTACCTATAAAGCTTTACCGCTACAAACTACCTTAATTAAAAATGCCACTGTGCTTACGGGCACAGGCACTCGTATGGATAATACGGATGTACTGATGATTGACGGTAAAATCAATAAAGTTGGTCGCAATTTAAGTGCAGAAGGTGCTGTTGAAATTGACGCAAACGGTAAATGGATAACACCAGGTATTATCGACGTACATTCACATCTAGGCGTATATCCAAGCCCGTCAGTTGAGTCACATTCTGATGGTAATGAAATGAGCTCGCCTAATACCTCTGAAGTATGGGCTGAACATAGTGTTTGGCCACAAGACCCAGGTTTTGAAGCGGCGCGTGCCGGTGGTATTACTACCTTACAAATTTTACCTGGTTCAGCAAACTTATTTGGTGGCCGTGGCGTCACGCTGCGCAACGTGCCAAGTCAGACAATGCAGGGGATGAAATTCCCTAACGCACCTTATGGTTTAAAAATGGCTTGTGGCGAAAACCCTAAACGCGTTTACGGTGATCGTAAAATATTACCATCTACGCGCATGGGGAATATGGCAGGCTATCGTATGGCTTGGGCACAAGCTACTGAATATAAACGTGCTTGGGAGAAATATGATAATGATTATGCTGCCGGTAAAAATCCTACCGCACCTGTGCGAGATATCGAATTAGATACCTTGAAAGGGGTATTAGACGGTGACATTCTCATTCATAACCATTGCTATAAAGCCGAGGAAATGGCGATGATGATCGACCTTGGTAAAGAGTTTAACTATCATTCTGGTACTTTTCATCACGGTATTGAAGCGTACAAAATAGCCGATACACTGGCTGAAAATGGTAATTGTGCTGCCATGTGGCCAGATTGGTGGGGCTTCAAGATGGAAGCTTATGACATGGTACATGAAAACGTTGCTATCGTTGATGCAGCAAAGAATTCTTGTGCAATAGTACATTCAGACTCTGCTAATACTATTCAACGTTTAAATCAAGAAGCGGGTAAAGTTATGTATCGCGCAAACGAAAATGGTTTTGATATAGCACCAGAGTTAGCCATTACGTGGATAACGAAAAATGCCGCGAAATCACTTGGCTTAGCGGATAAAACTGGTAGTTTAGAAAACGGCAAAAATGCTGATGTGGTGATTTGGAACCAGAACCCATTTAGTGTTTACGCGCAAGCTGAGCAGGTATTTGTTGACGGTGCAAAAGTATACGACCGTTATGATGAAAAATACCAAGCAAAAAGCGATTTTCTGTTAGGTCAAAGATAAGGTGAATAAAATGAAGCATTTTAAACTATTTAAATCATCGCTGATTGCTTTGGCGCTAGCGAGTTCAACGGCAAGCTTTGCAGAAAGTTTTGCGATTACAAATGCCACAGTGCACACGGTAACTGAGCAAGGTGTGCTCGAGAATGCCACCGTAGTTGTTGAAAACGGCAAAGTGATTGCCATTAACCCTGAAACCCTGACTGCTGATACTATCATTGATGCACAAGGAAAAATTTTAACCCCCGGCTTTATTGGCGCAATGAATCAATTGGGCTTAGTGGAAGTGGGGGCTGTATCGCGCAGCCGCGATGCTGGCGATAAAAAAGCCGACATTACCTTTGATGCCAGTTTAGCATTTAACCCACGTTCTACGGTTATTCCTTATAGCCGCAAAGGTGGTATCACCAGTAATGTTGTGGCCCCTCGTGGCGGCGATGATATGTTTAAAGGCCAAACATTTTTTACTGACCTATCTGGCGAGTTTGATAGTGTGCGCAGTAGTCATAATAACGTCGTTATCGATTTAGGCTCACAAAGCAAAGGCTCACGCGCTTTAGCGTTGCAAAACTTGCAGGTTAAGCTTGAAGATGCTGTCAAAGCCTTAGCGAAAAATAAAGACAAAACGAAAGACGCAAAAGACAAAAAAGACGCTAAAGAGCCTAGTCGAGAAGCACAAGTGATGAATGCACTACTTACCGGCGATAAAGCTTTAGTTGCTTATGCAGACCGAGCGACTGATCTGCTCGCTTTATTAAAAATTAAAGCTGAATTTTCTTTAGATTTAGTTCTGGTTGGCGCTGCCGATGCGGTATTAATTGCCAGTGAAATTTCCAAGGCTAAGGTACCTGTTGTTATGGCTGCGCTAGATAACTTACCGGGCAGTTTTGATTCACTGCATGCTTCACTCGAAAATGCGGCAACGCTAACGCAGGCAGGTGTCATTGTCGCTTTGGCTGTTGACGATACCCATAACCTCTATCAATTACGCTTTCATGCTGGCAATGCCATTGCTAATGGCTTATCACGTGACGCGGCACTTGCTTCGGTAACGGCAAATGTTGCTGAGGCGTTTAATCTTGATAGCGGTAAAATTGCGGTCGGTAAAACTGCTGATTTAGTGTTGTGGAGTGCGGATCCGTTTGAGCTAAGTACTCAGGTCAGCCATATTTGGATTGCCGGTAAAGAGTACTCGACTAAGAGCCGCCAAGATGCTTTACGTGACCGTTATACAACAGCAAGCGAAATGCCAAAATCTTACGTAAAGTAAGTTTTTAAATAAAGCTTGATTTAAAAACCACGTTATTACGTGGTTTTTTATTGTTGTGTTTTAGGGGGTGTTGATCTTTCGAGACTGTTTTGCAGCAGTTTGTTGGGTATTTATAGAAGGCAGAGCGCTTGTCATGTGGTTGTTCTACATAAAAAGGTAATAAAGACTTTATGCTCCTGCAAAGTCACCTTACCCCACATCCATGTGGAGCAACGCCGTAAAAATCACCAACAAACGCTATCCGAAGAATTCGGCTAAAAGCGTTTTATTCTTTGTTGCCTACAAGGATGTAGGTACTTAGCGAGAGCAGGATGCGGTAGCTGTGAGCAGTATTTGCTTAGAATGACTAGGCTACACTACACACTACTCGCCGCGATTAAAACGCTTTACTATCTTTAAAAAGCCGAACAAAATTTAACCGCGAAAGCTCAACAGACCCTAGTTAAGTTAAACACGGCATAGTAGATGAATGGCAAAGTAAGTAGCTTTTATTTCAATCCAATATTAACCAAATTACTATTGATTAATCTCTTGTTTAGCTTGTTTTTTCCGTTATGTGCTAAGTCATCATGAAAACATTAATGCTTTCATCCAAGATAGTAATTACCTAGAATGAATATTATTAAACGCGATTATTTATCTAGGGGCTGTTGATCTTTGTTTAATCATTCAGCTGAGAGATAAAATCACCTTAATTAAGGCGAAAATGGTGTAGTTTAGTCATCTAAATTAACTATTTTCAACGCAAAGTAAGGTGATTTTAGCCTCAGCCCTTTGGGCAATGGCTATTTTTAACGCTAGCGGCATTAGAATTTCACTTATTTGGAACAACCAAACCCCGTTCATTCTGCTTTGCTAACATTAAAAACAACCTATTGCTGAAAATATAAACAAAGATCAACAGCCCCTAGCGTTATAAGCTCAAGAGACAATTAATATGGTCGAAGTATTGTTAGAAAATGAATTTGGTTGCATAGAAAAATTTGAGCTTGCCGATGGCTTGCAGGCCTTGCGTTTTGTTCATCAGCAAGGTCAAGGTTCGGTGAGTTTATATGGTGGCCAAGTGCTGCGCTGGCAACCTCGCGATCAACAGCCGGTCTTTTGGTTGAGTAATGATAGCCACTATAGTTCAGATAAAGCAATTCGTGGCGGTATACCGCTATGTTGGCCTTGGTTTGGTGGTGAGGTCAAACTAGCTGAAGGCAATATACAAAGCACCAGTAATCATGGCTTTGCAAGACAAAGTCAGTGGCAGCTGACTGATATGAAAATGTCATCATCTGAGGTGACAATAACGTTATCATTAGCAGGTGAACAAGGCTCGCCTTATTGGCCTGCAGCGTTTGCATTGACACAAACCTTGGTGTTTGGTGCATCATTTCAGCAGCAGTTGAACATGAAAAACTTATCAGATAAAACGGTTGAATATACCGGGGCATTGCATAGTTATTTTTGTGTAGGTAGTCCGGATCAAACAGAAATTACGGCATTAAATAGTATGATTTATGATGATAAACTTACAGGCCGTTTACAGCAGCAATCTCATTTAGAAAGCTGTACAGGTCCAATTGACCGTATTTATTACGGCAATGACAGTGTGGTTATCGTTGATCATCAATGGCAACGAGAGATTGAAGTGTTGAGCCAAGGCTGCCAACAATGGGTATTATGGAATCCAGGCAAAGGGGCTAAAACCATGGCTGATATTCACCCTAGAGGTGAAAACGAATTTGTTTGCTTAGAAGCGGCCAATACCGACTGGCAAATCATTGCAAGCCAATCGAGTGTTAGTATCAGTCAGGTTGTTAAGCTTCATGGTCAAAAATAAGTAACATCTTTTGAAAGCGTATTTTATCGTTTAATTAAAAATTACGCTTTGATTTCTACCGTTATTCTTAGCTTCGTATAAGGCTTTATCCGCACCTTCGATATAATCTCTAATGGTTTTACCTTGTAGTGGTAATTCGCAAATACCAAAGCTAATAGTGGTGGTAAATGAGCCGCTAGTTGTTGATATTGGAAAAGAAATAGCCGCAATGTTTTTTCTGATACGTTCAACAATGGCATGTGCTTGACTCGCTGTGGTTTCAGGTAACAGCATGACAAATTCTTCCCCCCCCATCGACCAACTACGTCTATTTTTCGTAGGGTTAGTGATAACTGCTCAGCGATTATTCGCAAGACATCGTCGCCGACTAAATGTCCGTAAGAATCATTAATAGCTTTGAAATTATCGATATCAGCTATAACAACACAAAGCTTCTTGTTGGTTTTCGCTAAATTGTCAAAGCGCCAGTGAATGTGACTACGGTTGGGCAGTTGAGTAAGGTAATCAGTTTCAGAATGTTTAATTAAACGCGCTTTCAAATAATTGATGATGTTTAATAGTGCTAAGTAAAAAATGATCGAAATTAAGAAAAATAATACAAAGCGAGCAATAAATATCTGCCAATATTCGCTTTGTTGTGATGCCGGAGGTGAAACAATGAACATGCGCCAATTCAGTTCCTGTATAGGCATTTGAGATATTAATAAGCCGTCGTCAGTGGTATACATGACCTCGGAGCTTAAATTCGTATCAGCGCTATTATTTTTAATCAGTGACTGATGCCAAGGTAAGTCATTTAATCTCGTTATCAAACCTTTGCGATGAAGACTTTGTGATTTTAGAATATTGTTGGACGACAGAGTGATAACATTATTTTTGTCGACAAAGTAGAGTTCAAAACCAAAGCGTTCGCTATAGTCTTGAAATTTACTGGCAAAATATTTTAAATCAATGGCAACACCGGTAAAACCGATGAATTCTTCATCTCGATTGAATATCTTATTGTCAAAATATAAACGGGGATCTTCAGTATTACCTATATCGGTAAATTGGTCGCCGGGTAAATCTTTTAGGCGATAAAACCATTCGGCTTCCTTACTGTTTAACGTTGATTCTTTAGCGTTTGAGTCCAGCATAAGGTTATGCTTCTCAAGGGCGATAAATGCCAACATATTATAGGATTTGGATATTTTATTTAAATATGCAGTGAGTGTCTCTTTTTCTATCTCACTCTTACTTGCGTAATCGATAATAAATTGGTTGTTGGCCATAAAGTTGGCAACATTTAATGGCCTAAGTACTTCACTAGTCACTAAGGAAAATAGCGGGATTATAGCACTTTGAACTTGTTTATTATGGCTATTTACTACATCTTTTAAGGTTAAATATGATGTTAAAATAACCGTAACAATGGTTACAAAGAATATGACTGCAATGTAACGATCAAATTTATTGCCAAACTTCATAGAGGAATAACGAAACCAAATTTAAATATTAAGTAATTTATAACGTGGTTAGACAGTTTTTACCACGGTTTTTACTATTATATTTTTAGTTTATAGTTTTTTATCATAATGAGTTTATTCGTAAATATTTATTTAATAGGGCTTGGGTAAAAGCTGTTTTTAGGTAAAAACCGCGAGGTAAGGTCATAAAAGGTTGACCTAAACGGTTAAATGCTTGAGTTTTAGCTTGGCTATTTGCTGCCTTTGGCCGAAGTTGTAAAACTTGACCATGTTTGCCATGAATGTTTTCTACGTTACCGAGTACTATCATATCAGTGAGCTCTTGCCAGTCGAGAGCAAGCAACTGTTCTTCTTCTTGAGAGGGCGACCAAATAAATGCGCTACCAACGATGCGTTCTGCGACTGGAATCGTACGCTCAGATATCACCGGGATCCATAATACACGGGCAAGCTTATTACGAATATGGCTGGTTTGCCAACGCGCGCCAACAAGTCCTGTGAGTGGAGCAACACAAACAAAGGTGGTTTCTAACGGCTTACCTTGGTAATTAATTGGTAATGATTTCAATTCAATACCTAAATGCGGGAAGTCAGGCTCTGGCCGAGAGCCAGCACTTGCACCTAATACTTGTTCCAATAACAAGCCTATCCAGCCTTTTTCACGCTTTAGGTCGTTCGGGACAGCAACATTAATAGCTTGTGCAATTTCTCCTAGCGTCATACCAGCAAGATTCTGTGCTCTTGCTACTAATTCAGCTTCACTTTTAGGGATGCTTGTATTGATTTGTTCTTGCTCTTTAATAGTTTTATTTAGGTTATTATCAGCTAGCTAGAAGGTTTTGAGCAAGAAAATTATTATTTGTTATTTGTTGTTGGTGTCATGTTAACGAGAAACAATGGCAGGTACAGGCATATTAGCGATATTTCTGTTAATAAATATTTGCCCAAAAGTGCAGAGTGTGGAAGAATCAAAGCATTATTTAATGCTGTCAGGAGTTCCTTTGATAGATGCCGAAGGCTATCGAGCCAATGTCG
>OJDR01000123.1_pt1 | contig 29192 bp, 26 predicted proteins | sample 1593081 | NCBI WGS metagenome assembly OJDR01 (sample SAMN05416873, study PRJEB24817) | seawater metagenome | isolation source: Sea water | place: Canada:Atlantic | collected 2013-11
TAACAAACTGCTCATGTGGCAGTACTCCAATTTACTCTTGGAGCTATTGTCTCAGATTAGAAATTTACAGAACGCCAGCATGGTCACAGTCCTGTACATTAATGCAACTAAAGACACAAAAATGATACAAACTGTGATGAAGTTCAAACCAAAACTATACGTTTATTAGGTGGGAATATGTTATTGAAGCACTTCTAAAAAAACTGAAAAGCTGACCAATTTCCATTTTAAAATTATCACATTTTTAAGTGGTGATAACATAAGGTGATGACAGTATGTAAGTACCTGCTCTCAGCCGAGAGCATCATTTTTAAAGTGTATGTAAGTGCTTCCTTGCACTTTTATGTTAACTTTAGTTTCTATATTGGTTTAAGACGGTAAGAAATCGAAGGTGTATTCGAAACTGCCTGAATCAACATCTTCCTTTTCAAACTCAATGGCGCGTATCTTTTCCAGTAGCGCTCGCTCTAGTTTTTTATCATCTAAATCACTAGTAATGAGCTTTACCTGACTTATCTTTCCTGAACCCGCCACCTGAAAACTAAACACAAAGCGCCCTGCTAAATTAGGGTTTAAGCGCAGCGCTTTATTGTATAAAGCAAACAACGACCCTTTAGCTCGTTCTACCGTACGGCGAATGCTTTGCCCGCTACGGGTTTGCTTCTTAGGGTCGTAGAACTGGGTTTTAGAAGGCAGATTAATAGCCGCCACAGGGTTATCTATGGTGGTAGATTGATGCTCCATCATGGCCACCCCTCTTGCATTCACGGTTACATCACTGGATTTAAGACCGCCGCTTGACGTGGTGGCATTCTTCTTACCCAGCAACGCACGACTACTTTGCTTAACGCTGCCACTGTTTGATACAAACACATTTTTCTTTTGTAACTTAGATAAATTAACTGAATTACGCATGGCATTAAGCTGTTGAGAAAGCGAAGCCAAATTGGTTTGCCCATCTTTAGTGCCCACCTTGGAAGGAGCAAGCGGCTTAGCTTTAGCCAGCTTTTGTTGCTGTGGTTTGGCAGTATCAACAGGCTCAGGTAAGGGTTCTATTTTAGGCGGATCAAGAATCACCTTTGTGACCACTTTTTTGATTACTTCTTTCTCAGCCGTAAAGTCAGGTAAAAGAGGCATGATCAGTAAAAAGGCCATGAAGGGTGCAATGACCTTTTTAATAAGCCCTTTAAACTTTTCCTGTTGCTCGGCATGCTCATGCCAAGGCAACACCATATCAAGCGCAAGGTGATCCAATGGGCCATTGTCTGCTGGAAAATCTAGGTTAGTGGCATTCATATTAGTAACTAACCTCCACTACGCCATTTATCACTTGGTTAACCGCCAAGGCAATGTCTCTGAAATTTTCCTGACTGCAGGTGGCCATGACACTTTTCAGTATTAAATACGGCACTTCTTGATCACCCATAATGGTGACAGAGCGACCGTTATTTTTTTCAAACTTAGTCAGCTCACCCTGCTCTTGTGCATAACTATTTAATACCTTGGCTAACGCTTCAACCGTCTTGCCTTTAAGTTTATCTACTTCCGTTAAGCTGATGATATTTTCATCATTAATGCTAATGTAGTCATCACCCACAAAAATTAATAAATCATTTTGAAATGAGCTAGATGCTTGAGAGTCGGGCAAAGAAATGAAAGTGGCTTTTTCAATTTCTTGGCTGTCACCGCTGTTCATCAATAAGAAAAACACCAAGATGGTAAAAATATCCATTAAAGACACTAGGTTTAAGCCAGCGGCTTTTTTAGCCTTGTCACGTCTATCGAGTACTGTGCCTTGAATCGCCATAATGCTTACCTATTTCTTGTCAGCATCGCCAAGGGAGATTTCTGGAAATAATTCCACCTCCACAAGACTTGCTGCCACCACAGTACGATAAGACTTCACTGTATCCATGGTATTGATTAAGGTTTGATAATTAAGATCAGGAGCCGACAACACCAAGGCATCGCGCTTATCATTGACCTTATCTTTTAGGCTTCTTAATACTTGCGATAGCATATTAAAATCCTGAACATCCCCTTCTAACAAGGGAATATCCTTAATAAGTGAGCCTGCTGGAAAATACACTTTAATGCCGTTATTGCGCACCATCACTTCTAGCTGGGACTGACTTAATGAATTGCTAGCCCCGCCCCCTGCCAGTTCAGGCAAGTTAATTTCCATTACGGTAATTTTTGTAAAGGTCATGCTCATTAGCAATACAGGCACCAGTACAATCATTAAATTCATGAAACTGGTAACGTCTATTTCAGCGTCGTCTGTGCCTTTACGTTTTATTTTAAAGCTCATAATTATTACTTCGCTTTTGGCATGCCCGCTTCAATAGCACGGTTTAAAGTCATGACATTCAAGAACTTAACCCCAGCCATTTCAATGCTGCCGATAATGGCATTGGTTTTATTGGTTAATATAGCGTGAGTCACCAATAAAGGTATGGCGGCAATCAAACCAAAGGCGGTAGTGTTCATGGCCACAGAAATAGACAATGACAATAACTTCGATTTTTCGGCAGGATCTGCATTGGCCACCGCTGTAAAAGCAGCAATCAAACCAATAATGGTACCCAATAAACCAAGCAATGTGGCCACATTAGCCAATACCGCTAGATACCCTGTGCGCTGCTCTAAACGCGGTACGGTTTCCATCATGCCCTCACTCATGGCCTGTTCAACATCAGCCCTTTGCTTTGTGACTTTCATCATATCTAAACCACAACCAATCATGCGCGCCACAGGAGCAGTACTGTCACGAGTAAACAAGGTCATTTTTTCATGATCATCGGTGCGCAAAAGCGGTAAAAAATCATCAAACGCTTTTAAATTACGCTTCTTTTCAATGTTAAGAAAACGCCAGCGCTCTAGACTGATGGCCACTCCTATGGCCAACACCAAAGCAATAGGGTAGATAAAAATACCACCATCTTGAAAAAACTTAGTTACACCTGTTAAAAACTCCATACCTAGCCCTCTAATATTTATTTCACATGCTTAATAAGCATGTTTTGAATTATTTAAAAAATCACATCAACCAATTGGCTATTCATTAGCGTTAATCAGTTGCTTCCTTCCAAATTCATTTCTTCATAGATTCTCATGGAGCGCAGCATCACATCGCGATCCACCGTATCAATGCTTTTTTCGTACTTGTCTTCTTGATTTCGGTAAAGCTTGTCGTTACTTCCTGGGCCTTGCCAGGACATGAAATAACTCACCGCAGGCTGCTCTTTATCACCCACAAAATGCGTTTCAAGTTTAATGGGTTCTTGAGCCAACACACTGCCACTGGCTAAAATTGAAATGATCAGTAGCTTTTTCATCATGACCCCTGAGTGCTGGTTGAAATATTTGGCTGTGTGGCAGCAGGCACTGAACTAGAAGTAGTTGACTTGGTTTTAGCGATTTTCTTTTCAATAAAACTCTCGGTAATGCCTGTACGCGATTGCACTTCTTGCAGCCATTTTTTTACTTCAACACTTCTATATTGTGTTAAAAATAAATACGCTTCCATATGTTGCTGGGCTTTTTTAGCCTGATTCAAATACACATCATAAAGGATGCCTAAATTCAAATGGGCTTCTGGAAAGTCTTTCCATAACAGAAGTGCTTTTTCTAAGGTATTTTGAGCTAAATTAAACTGCCCTAAAACACGCTGCACTCTTGCTAATGCAATATAAGCATTTACATTTTCAGGATTAATTTCTAAGGCTTTATGATAGTCAGCACTGGCTTCCTTATATTGCTTATTTTCAAATTTAATATCCCCAAGCATTACCCATGGCCCGGAAATACTGGTGTCTTTTTGGGTGATTACCAACAGCTTTTGAGTAGCCGTTTTAAAATCTTTATTTCGCTTAGCTTTTTTGGCTTCAATAAACAGCAGTACAGAGCCTTTATCGATTTTACTATCAACCAATAGATAAGGATTTTCTTGAGGCACGTAATCTTGCAACAGACCCTTATCATCGAAGGACTGTTGTGGGATATATTGTAAGGTCTCTTTTAAACTAACCTTTGCATTATCCAGAGGCTTTCTAACCTGACCAGCACAAGCCGCTAGGGTTAGTACTAACACCAATAAAATGGCTTGATTAACGAATTTCATCACCGTACCTCGCTACTTCTTCTACTTTATTGAATCGCACAGGTTGTAAGCGTCGCATGGCTGTGAAACTTTTATCAATCCATTCATTAAAGTGCCCCTGCCAACTTAAGTCGATATTCCCCTGATAGACCGCACTGGCTTGGGAATACATGGGCTCGGCCTGTTGAGAGAGTATTTCTTTATACATTTTTTTATCTTGCGCTCCCATTCCCTTAGGAATCGGTGGATGACTCAACTCGTTAGCAAAGTGCTCATACATGTCCGCTATTTTGAAGCTAGACATACTTACAAATTCTAAAATGCCATAGTTGGCTGCCATCTCGTATCGCTTGGTAGCATCATTTAAATAGCCATTCTTTTTAAGTAAACTTTGTTCAATGGGCATTCTCAATTTACGACGTGAAAACTCCCAAGCAAAGTAATCTCCATATTTAGCGTTAGCCCAAGCCCCTAACCAATGACTGCGCTCGGTTCCCTGATCACCAGCCTTATGATCACCATCTACAACACGGCGCAACCAAAATAACTGGCGAGTATAATCCTTTTTCTTTTCATAAAGGCTAGCTAAATGAAAACGTGCCTCCATTCTATTATCAAACGGCTGCTCATATTTGTGTGCATAATCACGATATAGCTCAATGGCTTTATCGTCGTTACCAATTTTCTCAAATAACCCTGACGCGATAAATAACGCTTCTTGACGAATGGCAGTATCTTTGTCATGAACAGATAGCTGCAAATACGCTTGTGCGGCTTTTTTCCAGTCTTGTTTTTTCTCATGAGCGAAAGCCAGCTTTCTAGGAAATTGCACCGCAAGCTCATGCTTTGGAGCCTGCACTTTCAGTAGGGCTAATTCTTTAATGGCGCCATCCCAGTCTTTTTCCTGCAACATCAATATTGCTGCGTCATATTGAGCTAATACTCGAATGGTTGATTTTGGCGATATTTTTTTAATGCTCAGCAGTTCTTTAATGGCCAATTTATTCTGGTTATTACTCTTAAATACTTCAGATTTTTTATAAATAGACGCCGCTATTTGATTTCCAATCACCAAGTATTCTGGCGATTTTTTATCGGTATTTTTACGCTGCAATAAATAATTGCTTTGGGCTAAGGAATATTCCATTTTCTGGAAATAACAGTGAGCAATAATTCCGTATGCGGTTTGCTTAAGCTTATGGTTAATCTTAGGGGTGTTTTCAATCAAATTAGAAGCTACATCAATGGCACGATCAAATTGCTTTAACGCAAACATGGCCTGAGCCGCATTGGTTAATACCGCAATAGAGCGCTTGTCTTGATGATAAACTTTTGAGAATTTCAACATGCTTTCTAGCGATAAGGCATGCCATTTGTTTATTTCATCTTCTGTAGCTTGCGCCTTAGTTAATACTTCAATGTGTTTTTGAAAAGCAACGATGCTGGCATACGCGGCTTTATTAGAGGTTTTATTGGTCGCACCACCATAGGCAGCTAGGGTGTATTCGGTAGCGGCTAAATCAAACTGATGATTTTCAAAGTGAGCGTCGGCCTTTTTATACCTAAGCGAAGCTAGGGTTTTATCTTCACTGAACAATTCAATGTAACGACCATAAAAATCGGTAGCCTTATTAAGAGATTGCTGTGCGACTACTTTTAAGTGCTTTGCTTTTTCAGAGGCTTTTTTAGCGGCCACCTGACCTTTACTGTGATGGAAACTCGCGAGCTCCACATAATAGCCTTTAAGAACGGCATTAATTTCACCTTGCATATTAGGATGTGCACGATAGTAGTCTGATGCAGGGCCATATAGGTTGGTGTATTTTTCTTTTTCTGTTAGCACCAGCTCTGGAAATTGACCCTTGTCATAAGCCGAAATGAGCTTAACTTGAAATGAGGCAGCATGTTCACTCAAAGGATGGCTTTTTATGAAGTCACGATAAGTCACTGCACTGTCATCAAATCGTGATTTCTCAATAAAAAATTGAGCAAGGTTACTATACAAGCGCCAAATGAAAGGTTTATTTTCCAACAAAGATATATCTTCAATGGCCTTAGACCCACCAAGGTTGACCAATGCCAGACTCATACTGTGCAAAGTATCTTTTATCAGGCCTTGCTCTATTTTGTTAAGTGCGCGGCCATTTAGTTGAGCTGCTAATAAGTCATTTAGCACAACCGCAAAGTGATTAATGGACTTATGATAAATTCCTTGCTTATACATAGACCAAGCCAACATGTAATGACTGTTTAGCAGCAGCTTTCCACCATCACTAATGGTGGTTTGATAATAGGCATTTTGCGCTTTAGCGTATTCAGACGAATTGTAATAATTATCCCCAAGGCGAAAATACACCTCAGGCATATTGGAGAAATAAGGGTGACGCTCCACTAAGCGCTCTAGCATTTTTCTAGAGTTCCTAGATTGTCCTTCCACATCATAGGCCTTGGCAAGCTGGTATAACACCTCTGCATTATCTGGGCTATTAGGGTACTTCTCTAAGATATCCACATAGCTTTTTATGGCGTCTTGATAATACCCTTGCTTAGGAGCCGATTTAGGGCGAGTTTGAATATCATCACTTTCTAACATTTGCACGCCAGCCATGCGGCGCTGTATTTGTTCTTTTAAATATTGATCATCCACCAAATCTAATAATTCTTTATACTCGGCACGAACTTGCTGATGGTCTAGATTTTTAAAATCAAGCGCCTTGTCGGCTTCGCTATCGTCATCTTGAAGATCAGCGATGGTTCCTTGAGAACTGCACCCCCCAATAGATAGCGCTAGCACTAGCCATATAAAACTCGGCTTTAAATTCATGTTCACTGCACTCCGCTATTTTTCATGGCATCGTCTTCTATTTGGTAAAGGGTTTGGTCGTAAAGACGAGCCTTGCCTAATTTTGCTTGCGCTAAATAATACGTCATACGCTCTTGGTGATTATCCAATTCAGCGTTCACCACTATTCTCATTACATTTTCGAGCTTTTTAATAAGATGATTGGTGGTGCCTATTTTTTCATTGATGCGTTTATGTAAAGATTTTGCCCAAATCACTTGTTTTTCTGATTGGCGATATGGCTCTTTAATTTCTTTAATTTTTTCTATTTTGTCGTCTAGGTATTCAAAATCACGAGCGGTGGCAGTTAATAAACTTTTAAAACGCTTTTGCTCTTTTACATCCAAGGTTTTAGTGTGAAGGCGTAAATCACTTATGGCCTCTTCTAGATTTTTTTGTTTTGCCACACTACGCTTCACAAATTTATTCAGATCCTTACTACTCCAACCTTGTTGGCGGTGCTTAATAATTAATTGATGTTCTTTTGCTTGATGTTCCCAGTACACAAGATTGTTGCGCAACGCATATAAATCTCGCAGCTCTTTAATCACACTGTGAAATGGGTTACTAGACATTAACTCAATTAAGAACGGCGTTAATTTACTGTAATCTAAGCTTGGCTCACTGCCATACCAATCTGTTTCATCCATCATGGCTTCTAAATTTAAAACAAATTCTTCAGGGATACGTTGCCCCGCAATCACTTTACGTGCGCCCTTGATAGCACTTAAACCTTCATCAAAAGAATTTTGTGCCAACAAGTACTGCTTTAGCGCTTGCCGAGAGGCACCCTTTTGCTCATATAAGTGGGCTAATAAAACTTTCGCCTCTTGCACTTCGGCAATACTAATAGAGCGCTTATTAAGTGCCTTCAATGCCGGAATGGCTTTATTAAAATGCTTTAGCTTTATGGCCGTCCAGCCATAACTTAATAAAGCACGATTACTGTAAAGACCTGTGGTGCGAACATTTTGTAAATGTAGCCACGCTTGGTTGAGATCATTATTTTCAACACTGATATGGGCCATGGCCTGCTTAGCACGATCGGCCAGTACGGCAAACTCTTCCTGAGGGTGATTTTGACTGTATTCCACTACTTTTTGTAAATTAATCAGGCTCTCTTGAGTTTGCCCATTAGCCAATTGAGTCACGGCCAAATTAAAAATTAAGTAGCTTTCATACACACTGCCTTTAGCAGCAATGCCAATGGCTTTTTCAGCACTTACTAGATGCTTATTCTGGATATTAATCAGTGTGGCTAAATAATTAAATTCTTGATGAATATCGCCAGGCACATCACCTTGTATATTCGACAAACTACGAGATGCCTGTAATACATCACCTTTGTAATAATACATTTTGGCCAAATAAAACCAGGCTTGGTTCCGGGTATCGGGGGCGACATTTTGATCTAACAAATCAGCAAAAACTTGTTGAGCGTCATCTGGTAGCCCATAAGATAATGCCATCCCTCCTTTTAGAAGTCGGGCTTGATCTGCGTTATGAACAAACTCTTTTTTAGTTTTTGCGTACTCGTAACCGACCAATGCCGAAAAATAATTTTGCTGATAGTAATCAAACAATATTGTGCCGTATTTTAAATCTTTGACCTGACTTGCCTGGCTATTTACGCACAGTAACAAAATGGACAATGACAAAAAAATTTGAAGAGTGTTTTTCATAGTTACCAATTCTTAATGGTAAATATGGGTTCTTGTTTCGCCATATCATCAATAATGGCTAATTCAATATACTGACTACCTAAACCTTTACTGAATTCCAGTTCAGTGGCGCGCTTATAAGGACGACCATTGGGACCAAGCCCTGTAAAAAAGGCCGACACTTTATGTAAACCTTGATTTAAATTGGTTAGATGTAAACGTTGTACGCCACCACGAGCCAAAGCTTGTCGTTGCTTTTCACTATATAGGTGGGTTGCTACCTGCTTTCCATCTACTTTTAGCTTAATGCTTTCTAGGGTAAAGAAAGTGCCTATATCTAATGACACAAAAATACTGGCCTGGGTACTGGAAGGGAAAAGCAACTCTTCTTCCATTAACCTTAAATCTTTATTTAAATCCACAACACTGGCTTTTAGAGTTTGAATTTCTTTAGAAAGATTTTTAACTGTATTAAGTGCATTTTGAGCACTTTTTTGACGAGCCTCTTTCGCAAAATCAATGGACTGATCTTGAGCGTGGACAAAGCTTGAAAGTAGAATGCTTAGTATAGCTATAACTTTCATTATACCCAGTGTACCGATTGTTCTCATTTCTGATTCCTACACTGTGATATTTTGATGTGCGGCATTTGAGCTGATTCCGTTTGGTATGATCTTTAAAGATTTAAAAATGGAATTACGGACAGAATTAAACTCGTTCATAGCCGTCTTTTAGTGAGTGCATTATCCAAGTTTTTGGAAAAAATAATCGGCAGTAGTTCAAATTATCGGTCTAACACTTTGTAACTTTAGATCTTACAAGGCAAAACTCTGGCTTAAATATTTATTACTTTTCATAAAGGTGAAGCAGGTCACACCCTAATCGCTGACGTCACCACAGAAGCCTTTGAAATTCAGGCCTATAATAAGCCCCATCATTATTTTGGCATTATGAGTTTTATAAGCGTGTTTATGCCCAAACTGGAATAGCGGTTTTTATGTTACGTTTGCTTTTATCTGTTTGTTTTTTGACCACTATGGGGCAAAGTGCCCCACTAATAGCCCAAGAACCACAAACCCCCGACATTATAGAGCCTGAAGAATCACAAGAAGCCCCGCGCCCTCTTGTCTCCTTAACGGTGATTGATACATATCTAGAGCTTCATACTGGGCCTGGCCGTGGTTACCCCATTTTCTACGTCATTGAAAAAGGCCAGCCTGTTACGGTGTTAAAACGCCGCAGTAATTGGTATTACGTCAGTGACCGACGCCAACGTGAAGGCTGGGTCAAGCAGCAGGGGCTGGCTAGAACCATTGCCCCTACCGGCCTACCAGCAGCGTTACCTGATGTTCAGCACGGTGACTTCCTAGCACAGAAGGCACGGGTAGGGTTTGCATTAGGGCAACAGGAAAATGCCGATACGGCCACACTAATGGCAGGTTTTAGATTAATGAGCTTTGTGGGTGTTGAAGCTGAGTATGGTCAGATATTTGATGATCAATATGACGGCATTAGCTACGGACTGAATATTTTAGTAGAACCCATTAAAAGTTGGGCGTTTTCTCCCTTTATTAGTAAAGGAGTGGGAAAACAAGATTGGAAGCAAAAATCAAAAGGAGTGGTGGGAGCAAATAATAGTGTTCACACCGAATACGAATTTAGCGGCGTGGGCATCAATTACTACATAGGCCTTAACTTTGTAGTGCGTGGTGAATACAGAAAAGTTTATTTTAGTGGCGACAACGGCTCAGTGAGTAATACAGCATGGCGATTAGGTTTCAGCAGTTTCTTTTAATTCCTTTGTTACTGTTAGGTAGCAACATAAGCCAAGCCATTGAAAATGATGGCGAAGTGGAGATTAAACCCATTGTGGTGGTAGAGCCAGACCGGGTACAGCGAGAAGTATACGAAGCACAAATTGATACTGAATTTTTTGAAGTGGGCGCTTACATAGGTTTGCTGTCTATAGAAGATTTTGGCAGCAGTACAGTAACCGGTGTAAAGGGTTCCTTTCATGCTACTGAAGATTTCTTTTTACAGTTTAACTATGGGCAGGCAGAAGCAGGGAAATCTTCCCTTGAAGATTTCAACAATGAGAATTTCTTCAATGATAGAGAGTATAAATATTACAACTTGCTGGTTGGCTATAATATTTTTCCAGGGGAAACTTTTGTAAGCCAGAGCCATACTTTTAATTCTGCCTTTTATTTAGTAGGCGGAGCAGGTAATACTGACTTTGGAGGTGATAATCACTTTACATTCACACTTGGCAGTGGTTACCGAATTATTTTAAGAGACTGGCTGACGGTCAATATTGATTTTAGAGACCATAGTTTTGATTCTGAAGTGATTGGCTCTAAAAAGCGTACCCACAACTTAGAGTTTAGCACAGGCGTCACAGCCTTCTTTTAAAACCAGCTATCCGAGGTGAATCGATGATGCAGGAAGCAACAGAGTTATTACCGCGAACATATGCAAAAACAGATGAAAGTCCCAGAACTGCGCATTTAAGCAGGGTAAAATACTTTCATCATTCATCTACTAGGCGTACCCAATGAACAAATATTCTGCCTATGCATTGGTATCCTTAATCCTATTAGGCACCGCTACAACTCTGATTGCCGATAGCCCATCCGATTACGATGAAGTTTGCCAGTGTGTAGACCCCTATAACCGTGTTCGTCAAATTCCTGTGGTGATTCGAGATTTTCATTCAAGCCATGACGATTTTGAAAATGAAGTAGGCAGCGAACGGGGCATTGTAGAAACCGATTTAGGCAGCGATGGCCGCCCTGTTTATGCCCACGGCGATGAAGGTACTCGTACCACTCATGGCCCAGATAACTTTAACCAGTGGTATAAAAATGTTGACGGGGTAAACACTTCAATCAACATGCAATTGGAAATGACTGAAGTTACGCCTGGTTTCTGGCAGTACAGTAACAGCTCTTTTTTTCCCATTGACGATTTGGGCTTTGGCAATGAAGGCAATTCTCATAATTATCACTTTACCTTAGAAACTCATTTAAAGTTTTTTTACGTAGCAGGCGGCACCTTTAGCTTTAGAGGGGATGATGATTTATGGATATTCATCAATGGTAAATTGGCCATTGACTTGGGCGGGGTGCATTCTGTTGAAGAAAAAATTGTTTACTTAGATGACCTAGCTGAAGAATTGGGCATTGAACCCAACAACAGTTATTCATTTGATTTGTTTTTTGCTGAGCGCCATTTAGTACAATCAAACTTTAGATTTCAAACCACCTTTGAATTACAGTGTTTATAGTCCACCGTTAAATTAATTTAGGGATGGCTGTTAAAATACAGCACCCCTAAATTAATACTTCGAAGAACTACCCTACTAGTCTTTAACTAGATAAATACCCTCTTTCTCAATACGAATCATTTTTTGTTTATACAAGCTGCCAATGGCTTGTTTAAAACTATTTTTACTGCACGAGAATTCGCGTTTAATTTTCTGAGGCTCGCTCTTATCACTTAACGCAATAAAGCCATCTTCTGTGTCTTTAAGTTTATCTAACACCGTTTGAGCCAATGGTTCGATACGAGTAAAGCCCGGCTTTTGCAGGCTCACTTCTAGTTTTTTATCGGGGCGCACCCGCTGAATGTAGCCTGGCATTTTATCGCCGCGACTTAGGTCTTGAAAAATATCACTTTCGTATATTAAGCCCCAGTACACACCGTTAATAATCACTTTAGTACCTAGGTCAGTTTTACCGGCTATCACTAACTGCACTTGGTCTCCGTTTGAGAAAAAGTCAGTGTCGTCGGTGTCGTATAAAAATGTATCCAGCATGGTAGATGCGGTTAAACGATCTTTGTCGTCTAGGTAAATACGCACAAGTGTTTTACGACCTTTTTCTAAGCGATTACTTTGCTCTGAAAATGGCACCAAAATGTCCTTGGGTAAACCCCAATCTAAAAAGGCCCCCACTGGGCTTTCATCTACAATATTTAAATAGGCGAAATCTCCCACTTGGGCAAGCGGAGTTTGGGTGGTGGCAATTAATCGCTCTTCACTGTCTCGGTAAATGAATACCTTAACTGGTTCGCCAATTTCCATTTCTTCAGTGACATATTGCTTAGGCAGTAAAATTTCACCGGCTTCGCCACCATCTAACTGTAGGCCACGGGGTAATTGTTTGACGACGGTTAGCTCGTTAAAGCGGCCTATCTCTAGCATGGGTTTATTCTCTAATAAAAATGGTATTGGTTAATAAGTTTTAAAAAGGTTCTAGCCAATAAAGGCTTTCGTGCAAACTCAATAAACCACGTTTTTTAAAACGAGGCTCATCTTCAATAATGTCTTCATGAAGAATACGCTTAACATTAAAGCTACCAGCGTAGTGCTCATGTATTTCTTGTTCACTCACCGCAAAGGGCGGCCCTTGTGTGACACTTTGATCGTAATCTAGGGTGATAATAAACTGCTTTGCTTTCGGGCATAGGGCCTTTAATTGCGCCATGTAAAGACAGCGCGTCTCTTTAGGTAAAGCAATTAACGCCGCACGATCATAAATATAATCAACCCCCAAGAGCTCTTGTTCGCCCATGGCCAGTACATCTCCCACATAGACCGTAATATGAGTACCAGAATAAACCAGCCCCCCAGCCCATTTTTTAATGTCTGGCGTCATCCCCAGCTGCTCAAACAATTGCTGAACGGCCACTTCACTTAGCTCGCAAGCGATTACCTTTTGGCCCTTTATTAAAAAGTACTCTATATCGAGAGTTTTGCCACAAAGAGGCACAAATACACAACCACTTGAGTTTTGGCCTATGAACAATGGCCAGTGACTTATAAGCCAAGGCTGAACATCACTAACATGAAAGCCAATCTCATTTTTTTGCCAGCGACTGTGCCACTGACTATTTAACTGATCATGGTGGGTTTGCTCATCCATTGTTCAAGTGCTCATGTTGTTTTTTTAATGGCCTAACTTTACGACTGCATTCCTTGATGGGTAATGCGTAGCATGGCTCTTAGTTGTCTAAAGGGTTCAGCGGCAATGGCGTCTTTGGCAATGATTTCCCAATGCCACTTACCTTGCAGTTTAAACCGGTAAATCGCCACAAATGACCACAAGTGACGAAGTTCTATCTCTACTCGTTGTTCTGTCTGGCCATTAAAGGTGATGTACCATTGCTCATTCTGAAAACGCCAATGACGATTTTGAACATACAAAAAATCACCATGACGAATTTGGTATATGTGCCACGCCTGTGCTGCAATAATAGGGATAAGGTAATAATAAAAAGCGGCGGGAATACTTAAACTTCCCACCAGCAGTAAGACATGAATGCCATACGCACCAGTGGTTAAAATTCGAGAAGGCGAAACCTGTGCATTAACTGGGTTGTACACGATCTAAAATCATATCAACCATGTATTGCAGCTCAGCATCACTAGAGCGGCTGGTTCGCATAAACAAGGTAAACAAATCAGGGTCTTGGTTATCCAATAGATTGCGGTACTTGGCCTGATCTTCTTCGCTTAACTCGTCATATACTTCGTTAACAAACGGCACTAATAAACAATCTAACTCTTTCATGCCACGACGGCTGTGCCATATGAGGCGTTTTTTTTCGACTTCCAAGTCTTCGCTTGTCATTTGTGAACGGTCTGCAGACACAGGCACCTCTATACATACTGTCTTTAAATTGCGCGCAGTATACCACTTAACCTTTAAAAGAGCAGATACCGATTTAAGCGCCTAGGGTATACAGCGCATCTATTTCCATTATGGCATCTGTACACAAGGTAATAATCCCGAGTAAAATACTCGGACTCTTATTTAAGGCTCCAAACATGTCTGATTTCTGGGCAGCTATTGCCAATACCCATGTACCTTCCCCTGTTTCTTTAAATGACAATGACACTGTTCTTTGCCCAATTGTGGATCAAGCAGTGCTATCTGTTAGCGGGGCAGACAGCGCTAAATTCATGCAAGGCCAGTTCACATGTAATATTTCGAATATCAACCAAAACACCTTTCGTTCAGGGGCCTGCTGTAATCCCAAAGGGCGCATGATCAGTAGCTTTAATTTGGCCCAGCAAGGTGACAACGAATATTTATTGTGCCTGAACGAAACCCTAAGTGAGTCTACTCAGGGTCATTTAAAGAAGTACATGGTGTTTTTTAAAAGCAGCATGACAACCAAACCGATGATTTTGGCCGGCCTTAAAGGCCCCCATGCTCAAGCTGTAATAGAACAAGTATTTTCACAATGCCCTACCGAAGACTTTGGCCAAATAAACCATGCTTCAGGCATCATCATTAAACTGCCATTTAATGCAGGCTTTGAATTATGGCTGTACCCAGAACAAGCTAATACCCTAATTGAAGAGCTTCTCAAAAGTAGTAAGTGCATACTAGCCAACGATTTGGCCTGGCCATTAAATCGAATTCAACATGGCTTAGCCCAGCTTACTCAAACCAGCATCGAAAGCTTCATTCCGCAAATGCTTAACCTTGGTCAAACTGGTGCCATTAGCTTCAATAAAGGCTGTTATACCGGCCAGGAAATTGTGGCGCGCATGCAGTATTTGGGCAAACTGAAACGCCACATGTACCGCGCTATTGTGCACAGCACAGATACTATTGAACTTGGCACCCCTATTTATAGCCAGAACCAAGAAACATCCGTGGCCGAAGTGGTGAATGTTGCCATGACGGACACCCATAGTGAATTTCTCATGGTGTTAGATGCCAAATACACTCAAGCGCCACTATTTCTTGGACAAAACTCAGGCTTACCCATTGAGCTGCTATCCTTACCTTATGAAATAGTCCCAGAAGAGAAGCCTACAGAAGGTTAACCTGCCCCCTGCTGCTCTCTCTTTTGTCAAATAGCTTAGATAAGCTTAACAAGGAGTGAGCATGGCCAACTTGCTTGAAACCGTTGCTAACGACTTAATTAACCAAATTAAACAAGATTCCTTGGTGTTGCCCAGCCTGCCTGAGGTGTGTTTACGAGTGCGCGATGTGGCCGAAGATATAGATGCCACGATTCCCCAATTGGCTACCTTAATCAGCCAAGACACAGGCCTATCAGCCCGCATTATTAAAGTATCCAATAGCTCAATCATGCGTACCTCGTCAGAAGTGACCGACCTAACCACTGCCATTAGTCGTTTAGGCATGAACTTCACTGCCAATTTAGCCATGGGCTTAGCCATGGAGCAGATGTTTCAGGCCACCAGCGACGTGGTGGATAAACGCATGCGCAAAATCTGGAGCCAAAGCACCGAAACCGCTTCTATTTGCCATGTGTTAGCCAGCCATTACACCCAGCTATTGCCTGATCAAGCCATGTTAGCCGGGCTCATACACAAAATTGGCGCCCTACCGGTTTTAGCGTATGCCGAGGATAACCGCACCCTACTCAACGATGGCTTTATGCTTGATAAGCTCATCGAAAAACTTCACCCCATTATTGGCGGACATATTATGAAGGCGTGGAATTTTCCCGCCGCCATTCAAAAAGTACCCTTACAGTATTTAAAGTTTGACCGTGACGTGCCCGCAGTGGATTACGTAGACATCGTCACTGTGGCGGTATTGCAAGGCCACGCCAACACCGACCACCCCTTAGCTAAGTTAGATTACGGCCAAGTAACGGCTTTTCAGCGAGTAGGCATGTCTCCCGAAATGGACATCAGTGAAGCGGTAGACCTAGACAGCAGTGAAATTACTGGGCTATTTGACTGACCTTTAATTTGCCCCGCTTATCTCATTATTTAATTCCCGCCACACGTAATCTTCTTGGCTTCAATATAAGCTGCCTTTTACGTTACTCACTAAGCGCTTGATATTAAAAGCCTATTTTAAATTCGGACACCTAACCATTTAGACCCAATACAGTAAAACCCGTGGATACATTCAAGTGCCATTAAGGCCATCTTAAAGTGGTGTCCAAATAGACCCAGTTAGCGCCGTAAACATCCGTCCGTTAACCCCCTTAAACCCCACTGTTTGTTGTTATTCATGAGGAAAATGGTGTAGATTTAATCAACCTTTTTGCTGATAACTTTGATCTTTAGTACCCAGTTAGAAAAAGAAAGACTCGTTACGCTAGCCAAAATAAAAATGGTCACGACCTTCTGGTCGAACCACCTAATAATAAAAATGAATAAGGTGAAATATAATGACGTTAAGCGAGATCGCGAAGAATAAAGCCCCCATAGAGATGCTGTACCATTGGGAAAAAACTTCTCCAAATAAAATTTATTTGCGCCAGCCCATTAATGACCAATGGCAAGAGCATACTTGGCATGACGTGGGGCAACAGGTACGTAAGCTCACCCAAGGGCTGTTTGATTTAGGTTTTAAGAAAGGCGACAAAATTGCCATTATTTCTAAAAACTGTGCCCAATGGATCATGACCGATCTTGCTTTACAGTTAGGGGGCTTTATTAGTGTGCCCCTTTATTTCGATCAAACCCCTGAATCTTTCAAATACATATTAGAACACTCTGATGCTAAGGCCCTGTTTGTGGGGAAACTAGATGCCCCTATTTGGAATCGATTAAAAGACAATGTGCCAGAAGGCATGAGTAAAATTGGCTTTTCTTTCCATGGCAGCGATGGCGACTGTGATCGCACCGCGCAAATGGATCACGACTGGATGACCATCGTTAACGCCAGTAAACCCTTCAGCGAAAGCCCTATTCCTGATGATCTTGACCCTTGGACCATCGTTTACACCTCAGGCACCACAGGCCACCCTAAAGGGGCCGTTCACTGTTACCGCGCCCCAAGGTTTGTGGGTTGTCGCACCATAGAGATTTTTAAAACCAGCCCTGAAGATAAAGGCTTGTCGTTCTTACCTTTGGCCCACGTGGCGGAAAGACTGCTAGTGGCCACCAACAGTTTGTATGCCGGAATGGAAATCAGCTTTGTGCAATCGCAAGATACTTTTCAACGGGATCTTTGCTCGGTTCAGCCCACCATATTTTTCTCAGTACCGCGTTTATGGAAAAAATTCCAAGGGGGAGTTTTAGAAAAACTGCCCCAAAGCAAACTCGATACCTTACTAAAAATTCCTGTTATCAAAGGGCTTGTGGCTAAGAAATTACGCAAAGCCCTTGGCTTGGGCAATGCACGTATGGTGGTTTCAGGTGCGGCGCCACTATCAGGTGCCTTATTGAGTTGGTATAAAAAACTTGGCATTGAAATACTAGAAGGCTATGGGGTCACCGAGAACTTCGCATACGGCTTTATTGGACGTGTGGGTGAAAGTAAACAGGGCACTGTCGGCACAGCCATGCCAGGATGTGGTTACAAATTAACAGATAGCGGTGAAGTATTATTCAAAAGCCCCACCCTGATGCTTCATTACTATAAAGATGAAGAAAAAACCAAAGAAGCCATCGACAGTGAAGGTTACTTACACACAGGTGATTTAGGTGAAGAAGATGAACAAGGCTTCTTAAAAATCGCAGGTCGCATCAAAGAAACCTTTAAAACTGAAAAAGGTGAATTTGTTGCTCCCGCCCCTATTGAAGAAAAACTGGCCGCCTTTAAAGATTTTGAACAAATTTGTTTAGGGGGGTTAGGTTTAAAGCAACCGGTTGTGGTGGCGACACTTTCTGATATAGCCCAAAACAAACCTCGCCATCATTTAGAAAACAAAATTACCGAGCACATTAAGTTAATTAACATTAACCTTTTGAATCATGAAAAAATTGCTGGGGTTATCGTCTCCAACGAAGACTGGCAACCAGACACAGGCTTAGTTACTCCCACCTTAAAGGTAAAACGCAACATGATTGAAAAACGTTATGCCAAGTTAATGGAAGAAGCTGTGGAAAGTGACATTAAAGTGTTATGGGAAGCCAATAGTAATTAATAACAAGGTAAAACCAAAAAGCACTTCAGAGCTCTGAAGTGCTTTTTTATACCTGTAATATTCAAGAACCAATATTAATAGGCGGTATTCATCTCTATATAGAATTTCAACTTTTTTCAATCAATACACATTAGCGGCGTCCCGATCGGCGAATGGCCGAGGCGGTAAAGCTTTTACGTTTCATTTGTTTGCCAAAATTAAATGGGTCTTTCTCTTCGTTATTCAGTTCAACCAAATAGCGCCCCGAAAACAAGTCATAAGTGGTGGTGGACACATACCAAGGTGTATTGGCATTCACAAACTGCAAAGCATGACCTTCAGAGGCCCGCCATAATTCACCACGATTATCATAGTGGTCGGCAATGGCAATTTGCCAGCTGTCTTCATCAACATAAAATGTACGCTTACCATAAATATGACGCTCACCTTCTTTCAAAGTGGCCTCTACTTTCCATACACGGTGTAATTCGTAACGGGTTAAATCTTGATTAATATGACCTGCCTGAACAATGTCATCGTACTCGGTTTTTGGATTGGCTAACTTATAAGAGTTATAAGGAATATATATTTCCTGCTTGCCTAGGAGCTTCCAGTTGTACTTATCAGGTGCGCCGTTATACATATCCACTTGGTCGGAGGTACGCAAACCATCGCTTGCTGAACTGGGGGCATCGTAAGCCACCTGAGGAGCACGGCGTACTCGACGTTGTCCTGCATTATAGCTCCACGCCATTCTTGGCTGATTCACTTGGTCAATGGTTTCATGTACCAGCAAAACATTACCGGTTAAACGAGCAGGTGATTTAATGGCTTGGGTGAAATAAAATAAAATATTATCATCTTCTTTTTCACTAAACCCTCCTTTTAAATATTGCGGGGCCGTTAATTGACTACGCACCCTTACTGGTGTGTAGCTGCCATCACGTTGCACCGGCAATTGTGCTGAGTTTCGCTCGATTGAGCCCCCCCGATAGCGGCTCACATGATTCCAAATCACTTCTAAGCCCGATTTAGGAATCGCAAAAGGAATGGATTCATCAAAATTAATAATGCCATTACCCCCATCTAACAATTCTGAGGTCAGTGCATTACGCTGTGCTTTATCAATAATAATCTGAGGGTAACGGCTCGTACGATGAGTTTGATACACGGGCATTTTATAAGTGGTTGGGTATTTTTTAAAAAGTGCCTTTTGCCCATCTGTTAATTGGCTTTCATATTTTGATAAATTTTCATGGGTAATTACAAACAAAGGTGTTTCTTTGGCATAAATATCTGCTAATGGATCTGCTTCAATATTTTCTGGTAACCCCCCCATATATTTAGGGATGGTGCCACTTAAATTGGCAGCTTTTTCCGCCCCCATCACCGTAAGGTTATCCCCTAATTGATTGGCAACTTGAATAGACACCTTTGCCAATGCTTCGCCACTGCCTAAAAGCAACAACAAAACAGAGGTTGAGAGCGATTTATAATGCATCATAAATTCCTTTGTTTTTACTAAGAGAAAAATCGTTATTATTTTCAATGGTTATTGAAAAAGGCCAGCATGGCTGGCCTATTAATAGGTATTGTTTTAGCTAAAAATGATCTAAAACTAAATTAAAACTGAACCCCTACACTAATAGACGCAAAATCGTGATCTGTTACCGTACTGTAATCTCCACCCATAAATTGATTGTAAGAAACGGTGGCGTTGTACATTTCACGATAATTGGCCTCTAAACTTAAACCCAAAGATTGCTGGCCTTCTTTAAAAGCACCACTTGAATTGGGAGCGTACCCTTCAACATCATGACTCCAAGACAGTACCGGTGTTAAATTCACACCGGCAAAAGCATCTGTATAGTCGGCCATTAAACGGGCACGATAACCCCAAGAGCGGGTTGTGACAAAACCATCGTCAAGGGTATTGGCAGGTGAGCCAAAGATATCGGAGCGACCATACTTAATGGCGTCATCGCCTTCGTCAAAACTGTGCACATAACTCATGCCCACTTCACCGACAAATGTTAAGCGATTAGCGCCTGCCACTTGATCGAAAAATTGAATGGCCGTTAATTGCACTTGTGACACATCAAATAAACGGTAACCGTCTACTTCACTGCCACCGTCAACTGCGGCCAATTCTAAATCTAAGTTATTGTTGTTTTCGGTGGCGGCTAATTGTGCGGCTTGGGCAGCTGCCGTTTCAGCATCATTAGTGGCTGCAGCAAGTTGATTCGCGGCAACTACATCATCCGCTAGATTAGCCCCTAATAACGCAGTAATCATTTGTGGGCCGTTAATTTGTACCGGTACATCCTTCTTGTAGCTTACTTCACCCGATAGGGCTACGGACCCCACTGTGCTTGAGAAACTTAAACCCGTTACTTGAATGTCTTCTTTATACGTAACGTAGTATCCAGAATCATCGACCACCGCAGCACTGATTGCATCAGCACCATTTGCTGTAACAAATGCACCTACCGTAGCGTTAGCTTGGGCTTCTATGCCAGCTAGTTGAGTGGCATAAGCGGGATGCCCTTCTTCAATTCCATTCTCTGCTAAGGCTGCAATTCCAGCGGTGGTAACTCCTGCAATATATTGAGCAGACAAATTACTTAAGACAGCTGCATTGCTAACATCATTCTTAACAAAATTAATACTCGGCACACGACTGTGAATGTTCATGGTGTATAAGCCAAACTCAGTATCCCCTAACGCTTCAGATGTAAATCGAAATGCCATACCGTATTGCCCTTCATCGCTGGCATCACGTTTGCCATCCACATCACGCTCAATACTGGTCACACCGTCTTGAATCGAAATGTTATTACAGCCCTCAGACGCGTAATCATTACTAGAGAAAAAAGTGCCGCAACCAGGAATGACATGTTCTTGAAACTCTAACTGGTAAAACGTTTCCAAACTTAAGTTTTCTGTTAAGCCTAAATTGGTATACGCCATGTTCACTGGCAACAAGACTTCTTTCACTTCAGCGCCAGGGCGCCGATACGCATTCACATCAATGGGGTTTATGGAGTTAACGCCCCCTGTAATAAACGTACTCTCCCCCCAACTCACCACTTGCTTACCTAAACGAACATCCAATGGCATATCTAAAATATCAAATTCACCATATACATAGGCATCCATTAATTCGGCACCTGAAGCTTTTGATAAATCATTAAATTCAGAATCATCCAGCTTTTCACCGTTGTTGTAACTCAGTGCGGTACCACTTTGGCCACCCACATCAGTGGTGGGACCGTGCCCGTAATCGACGCTGTTGTTTTCTAAGGCAGAGTCGTACCAGTATTTACCGCGTACAAACCCACCAAAATTCTGGTAACTAAATTGTAAATCGTGGCTGCCTTTAAAAATTTGAGAAAAAGCATCGCCACTGGCGTAGTTTCTATTGCCATCGTCACTGTTACTGGCATCACCATCTGTGTTCGTCAGCAGTGATTCATCGGCACCTTGCACCCGCCAACTAGAACCTAATGAAAGTTGTGACCCAAAAGAGCCTTCAATTTCGCCAATATTAAATTCAACCCCCTGAGCTTGAGCCGCCATTAACAAAGGAATCGCCACGGCTAAATATTTCTTGCGACCAAGTGCCTTACTAACTTTATTAATCATTATTTCCGCCAGTTTTTATTTTATTTTTATTGTTTGTTGTGGCCGGTTTGATTTAGAAAGCGTTGCCAAAAGGAAGGGAGCAAACAGCCACTAAACCGACTGGCTTATCTTAATCAAAGACAATTGGTACCTTCTTGCCCATTTAAGCCAACAAAATAACCAGAAGTACCAGTGGTGAATAAATATTGGTCAATGTCCGCCAAAACTCACTGGCATGGTCATTTTTCAGCCAACTCCTGTTTTTATTAGCTTTATAAATCAAAATAAGTGGGAATTTCAGATAATTTATCGGGTTTTATTCACACAATGGGAAACATACGGCTTTAGTGTGTCACCTCCTTCAAGCTTAAGGCGCTATTCAAACCCCACAGATAAAGCAATTTGTTCTTGAAAGTTAGGTATTTTGAAGCTATCTTTACATCGTATAGTTTGATCATCAAATGATCACCTTCACCACGAATAAAAAAGACAGAGGGCTACATGACACATTTTGATGCCATTGTGATCGGCGCAGGTAACGCGGGATTAACCGCGGCCACTACATTACAACGAGGTGGCGCACGCACTTTGTTACTAGAAAGACATAACATTCCCGGTGGCTGTGCCACTTCTTTTGTACGCGGTGAATTTGAATTTGAAGTGGCGTTGCATCAGCTCAGCGGCATGGGCACAGATGACAAGCCCTTTATCATGCGTAAAATTTTTGCTCAGTTAGGCATCATGGATAAGCTTGAAGTAGTGCACGAGAAAGAACTGTATCGCATCGTTAAACCCGGTAAAGACGGACACGATATTGACGTAACTTTGCCTGCCAGCTGGACTGGTTTAAAGAACACTCTATGTGACACCTACCCAGAAGAAAGCGACAATATTAAGGGCTTCTTAAAATTATGTGAAACCCTGACACTTGAGTGCTTCATGATGTTGCCTAAAGTACAAAAGGCCAACGATGAAGCCATGCTTAAAGCCTCTTGTCCTAATTATGCAAAATACGGTTTTAGTTCTGCTAAAGCCGTTCTGGATGAATTCTTTGAAAACCAAGAATTAAAATCGGTGATCGCCGCTTACTGGTGCTACATTGGCTTACCACCAAAGGACATTCAATTTCCTGATTTAGCCATGATGCTATACGCCTATGCGGCATTTAAACCTTGCCATATTAAAGGGGGCTCACAAGCGATTTCTAGTGCCTTATTAGAATCTTTTATGGAAGCTGGCGGTGAAATTCGTTTTAACTGTGGTGCCGAAAAAATTCTTACCGAAAACGACAAAGTGGTGGGCGTGCGCACCGAAACCGGTGAAGAATTTAGTTGTGAAAGTGTTATCTCTAACACCAGCCCCATTCATACTTTCAATGAACTACTGGATACTGAAAAAACACCCCAGCAAGCTTCACAAGATATGAAGTCCCGCCGCTTAGGTACCTCGGCTTTTGTTTTATACTTAGGGCTTGATTGCAGCCCCTCTGATATAGGCGTCACCGCGGCATCTAACTTCGTCATCGACAGTATTGACGAAGAAAAAGCCTATGAAACCATGCAGGGCATTATTGACCCAACCCATACTATGCTCACCTGTTATAACTACGACGACCCAAGTTTTGCACCACCGGGCAAGTCGGCATTGTCTGTTTTGTGTTTACAATACGGCGCCCCTTGGGAAGATATTCCTGCTGAGGATTACGCAAAAACCAAATATGAATTTGCCGAAAAACTAATAGATCACGTTGAACGTGTCTTCCCGAATATTCGTAAAAACATTGAAGAAGTGGAAGTGGCCACACCATTAACCATGATGCGTTACCTAAATACTCCAGGTGGCGCCATTTATGGCTTTAACCAAAATATGCAAGACGGTGTGTTATTCCGTGACCGTATTGATGCCATTGAGGGTCTATACATGGCCGGTTGTTGGAATGGCATGGGGGGCTTTCAGCCAACCTATATGATTGGCGAAAGCACAGGGCGCGCCGTTATTAAAAAATTAAAAAAAGCAGCACAACTAAAAAAAGAGGCCACTGCCAATGCCTAATTCAGCCGAAAACGCCACCAAAAGTAACGTCTTACACGCCGTAAACGGTTATCAAGATGTGATTGATAGCAAACAAATTCTTGAAAAAAGTGGCACCGACTTTACAGAAAATAAATGGGCAGTGGCCAATACCATCGCCAAGCTTCATCCTAAGCGCTTGCAGTTAAAAGTAGTAGAGATCATTCAAGATACGCCTACCACTAAGACCTTGCGTTTTGAATCTACCTCGCAATCGTTGCCACCCTTTCAAGCTGGGCAATATATAAACCTGTTTGTGAATATTAAAGGGGTTGAAACTGCGCGACCTTACGCTATTTCATCTGCGCCACAAACCCGCGGTCATTACGATTTAACCGTTAAGCGTGTAGAACCCGGTTACGTTACCCATTATTTATTGGATGATGTAAAAGTGGGCGATACTTTCACCAGTACTAGCCCCATGGGCAGCTTTTATTACAACCCTTTATTCCACGGCACCGACCTTGTCTTTTTAGCGGGCGGTTCAGGTATTGCCCCGGCATTAAGTATTATCAAAGACATAGCCGCCCGTGACGGTGACTTTAAATTTCATTTAGTCTATGCCTCTAGTTATGAAGATGACGTGATCTTTGATGATCAGATTAAAGAATTGGATGAGAGATTCGATTTTTTAACCGTCAGTAAAGTAATTTCTCGCCCCACTGAAAATTACAAAGGCTTAACAGGTCACTTGAATGCTAAGTTTTTAACTCAGTTACTGGGCCCTATGAAAGACAAGATGTATTACATATGTGGCCCTACTAGTTTTCATAATTTCTGTGAAGATCAATTGGCTTCATTAAATGTGAAGTCTCGGCGTGTACGCATTGAGTGCAATGGCCCACCAAAGAATCCAGAAAATCTACAAGGTTGGCCTGCGGGCTTAATCGCCACCGATGAAGTGACTGTTACCATTAAAGGAAAAGGCAGCTTTAAAGCCCGTGTAGATGAGCCATTACTGAACAGTATGGAGCGTAACGGTTACACCACTGAAAATGCTTGCCGCTCTGGTGAGTGCAGCTTATGCCGCGTTAAAGTGACCAAGGGTTCTGTGCTTAATCCACCAGAAGCGCACCTACGTGAAACAGACGAGCGATATGGTTGGACACACTCTTGTGTAGCCTTCCCAGTTGAAGACATTGAAATCATTGTTTAACGATTGCTCTTAATTAAAAATACACGGCACTTAAAATTTTGCTTTTAAGTGCCGTGTATTTTTTGCATTCTACATAAAAGGTATCCCCTAAAAAATCGCGCTGATTAAAAATAAATAACAATAAAAATAAAGGATCAACCATGAGCCAAGCAGACGTTATTAGCACCACACAAATTATTAAGAAAATCCCCACACTTATTTCTCACCTTCCTCATATGCTACGAGGCATTCGCATCACCAATAACACCAACAAGAAAAAGGTGGTGGGGTTAGGATTATGCTTTGAAAAAGCGGTCAAAAAGAACCCACAAGGGTTAGCGATACTCTATCAAGATAGAGCCATTGACTATCAAACGCTCAATGAATGGAGCAATCAAATAGCCCATTACTTAATCAGTAAAGGCATGAAAAAAGGCGATTGCGTGGCGGTGTTAATTGAAAATCGCCCTGAGCTATTGGCCACCGCGTTTGCCTGTGCAAAAATTGGTGTGGTCAGTGCCATGCTTAACACCTCTCAAAAGGGTAAAGTGCTTACCCACAGTATTAATCTGGTAAACCCAAAATTTATCTTCGCTGGTGAAGAGTGTCTTGATGCTTACCAAGATATTCGCTCTCACACTAATATAGAAGATAGTAACCACTTATATTTGGCCGACCTTGATACTCTAAATAGCGCTTATGCAGCCCCAAAAAACTGGTTAAATTTATCGACAGAAATTGCTTCTCACTCAAAAGACAATCCCAAGCAAACTCACAATATTTTCAGTGAAGATCCATGTTTCTACCTTTATACCTCAGGCACGACCGGTTTGCCCAAAGCGGTAGTGTTTAATCACGGGCGCTTTATGAAAGTATATGGCTCATTCGGAGTCACCGCGGTTCGGCTTAAAAAAAATGACCGCATGTATGTGCCTCTGCCTTTTTACCATGCCACAGCCTTGGGGGTATGTTTAAGTTCGGTGATCGCTGGCAGTGCCACGCTGATTTTAAGCCGTAAATTCAGCGCCAGCCAGTTTTGGAAAGACATTAAAAAACACGGTGCCACCTCTTTTGGTTACGTGGGTGAATTATGTCGCTACTTGGTCGAGCAACCTATTGAAAGCAACGAACATGATCACAAGGTGCGCATTATTGTCGGCAATGGATTACGCCCTTCTATTTGGAAAAAATTCAAAGGCCGCTTTGGCATAGAAACCGTCATGGAGTTTTACGGTTCCAGTGAAGGCAATATCGGCTTTACCAACCTTTTAAACTTTGACCAAACAGTAGGCATGAGCCCTTTTCCCTATGCCATAGTTAAGTACGACAAAGACAAGGATGCCCCTTATAAAGACAAAAACGGCAAACTTGTAAAAGTGGCCAAGGGAGAAATTGGTTTACTCATAGGCCACATTACCGATAAAAATCCCTTCCATGGCTACACGGACCCAGCCAAAACGCAATCTACCATCATGGAAAACGTATTTGATAAAGGCGATAAGTGGTTTAACACCGGCGACATCATGCGCAACATGGGTTTTCGCCATGCACAGTTTATAGACCGTACCGGCGACACGTTTAGGTGGAAAGGAGAAAATGTTTCCACCACAGAGGTTGAGATGCTTTTAGAAGAAGTGGATCAAGTACGTGAGGCCATTGTTTATGGTGTTGAAATTCCCAACACCAATGGCCGTGCGGGTATGGCTTCGCTTGGCTTAAATGTTCCCCTTGAAGAGTTTGACTTTAAAGCACTGTTAACCCAGCTAAAGCGTAATATGCCAGACTATTCCATTCCGGTTTTTCTTAGCATTAATAAACAGGTGGAGTTAACCCAAACCTTTAAGCATCTTAAGACACCACTCAAAGAAAAAGGGTTTGATCTTAAAAAGAATCAAGACCCTATTTACGTGTGGTTACCTAAGAGTGATCAATACGTGCAATTAACCGAAGCATTACAACAAGCAATAGAACAAGGGGATTACCGCTATTAAGTCGTAGCGTCTATTCTTGCAGACATAAAAAAACAGAGCCTAGGCTCTGTTTTTTTATGTCTCTATTTAACTGTAATGATTAACGCTTACCAGCACGACGCAAAGCTGAAGCGGTAAAGTCTTTACGCTTAACCTTGCTATCAAAGTTAAACGGCTTAGCTTCTTCATTGTTAAGTTCAACCAAGTAACGGCCAGAGAACAAATCATAATTAGTAACAGATACATACCAAGGGGCATTCGCATCTACAAACTGTAGAGCATGACCTTCTGATGCGCGCCATAGCTGACCACGGTTATCATATTGGTCGGCAAGGGCAATCTGCCAGCTGTCTTCATCAACGTAGAATGTACGCTTGCCGTATACATGGCGCTCGCCATCTTTAAGAGTGGCTTCCACTTTCCATACACGGTGCAATTCATAACGGGTGTAATCTTGATTGATGTGACCTGCTTGAACAATTTCGCTGTACTTAGCATTGGCATCAGACAATTTATATGAATTGTAAGGAATGTACATTTCCTGTTTACCTAACAATTTCCAGTCATACTTGTTAGGGGCACCGTTATACATATCCACTTGATCTGAGGTACGTAAACCTTCACTTGCCTGACTTGGGGCATCGTAGGCTACTTGAGGAGCACGACGTACACGACGTTGGCCGGCATTATAAGCCCAAGCCATACGCGGCTGATTCACTTGGTCAATGGTTTCATGCACAAGCAATACGTTACCCGTTAAACGAGCAGGCGACTTAACCGACTGAGTGAAATAAAACAGAATGTTTTTATCATCTTCAGCGTCATAGCCATCTTTAAGGTATTGCGGTGCGGTTAATTGAGCACGCATTTTAACCGCAGTAAAGTTACCGTTACGTTGCACAGGAATTTGCGCCACATTACGCTCAACCGAACCACCACGATAACGGCTCACGTGATTCCAAATAACCTCTAAACCATTTTTTGGAATGGCAAATGGAATGGTTTCATCAAAATTAATCATGCCGTTACCGCCGGCGGCAAGTTCAGTATTCACCGCATTTTTCTTGGCTTTGTCATAAATGTTTTTAGGGAACGATGCAGTTCTATGGGTTTGATAGATTGGCATCTTATAAGTGTCGGGGTACTTGGCGAATAAAGCCAACTGACCATCAGACAACTTATCTTTATATTGATCTAAGTTAGCCGGGGTTATAGTAAACAGCGGTTTTTCATCGGCGTAAATATTCACCAATGGATCTGCACCAGTTACTTGTTCTAGTCCGCCTAAATAGCTAGGGATAGTGCCGCTGGCGTTGGCTTCTTTTTGAGCGCCGTTGTTGGTTAATTCGGTGCCCAATTTGCTGGCTTCTTGCTGGGACACTTTGGCCCAGGCGGTGGTGCTGGCCATGGCCAACACAAGTGCTGAAGTGGTAAGAGTTTTAATATTCAAAATAATTTCCTTGTTGCGCCATATTCTTTAAAAGAAAGTAAAAATATGACGCCTATTATTGTTATTAGTAATGTTTAATTTTTTACACAGTTTATTTTAAATAATTTTTAGAATTGCATGCCTATGCTCATAGACGCAAAGTCACGGTCATTAACAACGCTGTAATCACCACCCATATATTGAGTGTAAGAGATACTAGCATTATAAGTTTGAAGGTAAGTGGCTTGAACGCTAACACCTAATTTTTGTTGGCCTTCTTGGAAGTTACCACCTGGATTGGAATAACCTTCAACGTCATCACTCCAAGCGATTGTTGGTTTAAGATTTACTCCTGCAAATACATCAGAGTAATCGGCTACTAACCGAGCCCTATAACCCCAAGAACTTTCAGTTGTGAAACCGTCATCAGTAGAGTCGCCTGCTGCTGCACCATATACATCTGAGCGCCCATATTTAATTTCGGTATCGCCCTCATCAAATCCATGA
>OJDR01000124.1_pt1 | contig 28990 bp, 48 predicted proteins | sample 1593081 | NCBI WGS metagenome assembly OJDR01 (sample SAMN05416873, study PRJEB24817) | seawater metagenome | isolation source: Sea water | place: Canada:Atlantic | collected 2013-11
GTCTATAGAGTAAGAATTATCTGGCCTCTCCCCCATATCAGAAAAAAACACCTCAAAATCATTAATCCACTCATCGCAAACAGATATCCCTCTCCCACCATATCGATGGTAATATTCTGAATTATCGTTGTAGCACCTCTTCTTCATTCCTTTCCATGTTTCATATTCTGGAGAATCTGTCATTCCATGGATCGTCATTAGATTTGACGTGCATTTCTTTCTTAAGCATCCGCAGCTTTTTGTTCTTCCAGATCTCAAGCTATCAAGAAGTACCACTGATACATTTCCGCAATCGCAATTACATTCCCATAATGCACCCCTGCTTTCCGACTCAACTCTTTTAACTGCTGTTAAAAGCCCATATACATCTCCAGATATATCTATTGGTGTGTTCATTTACTCCCCCTTAGCCTTGGCTGAAATAATTAAAGAAGCAGCCATAAACATCTGAGATATAATCAATGGCACTTCACCACTTCCATTGCCAAATATACTTATGCAAATCCATATCACCCCTAAAAGAACGCAAAAACCTTCCTCATACTTCATATCATTCCCCTATGTGGTTACTTAAGCGATTTACAAATATTTCCGCGAACAATATCCCTAGCTTCTTTGGTAAATTCAGGATCAGGATCGAATGCCATAGACATGTATTGCATTTTTTCCATTAGGTCGCTGAAGTTACTTAGCTGCGCTTCCATTATTTGAACTTGTTTTTCTATATTCATTTACCTAACCCCTTAACCGCCAATGCAATTAATGCCTGCTTAAAATTTAGTGCGTTGTTAGCCTTTCGATAGTTTTCGACCTTTGCATAAAAGTCTTCATCTAAGTGCTTGTAAAACGTTACTGCAATTTTATCTTTATTCATTTTAGTTCCTATGATATCGCTCTGATATCTTCTTGATGACGAGATCATATTAAGGTAGTATAGGTCTGAAGTCAACACACGGAGCAATTAAATTGAACTTAACAATCGGCAATAAAAAGATACGGATCAAAGACGGGCTTTACTGTCTTAATGATCTGCATAAGGCCAGTGGTAATGAAGCGAAGAATAAACCAGCCTTATATTTAGCTAATAAGAAGACAAAAGAGTATTTGGAAACTGTAGGGATTCCTACCGTTACAATAGAAGGCCGTAATGGTGGAACTTATGCGCATAAGAAAGTTGTTTATGATTATGCGATGTGGATTAGCCCTGTATTTAAAGATGACGTTATAGAAGCCTATGATCAATTGGTAACTGGCCAGCTAGAAGATATGAAAAGGCAGGGATCAAGAAACACAGCAAAACTTGAAGCGCCATTCTTAACAGATGCCATTAAGCACGATAAGAAAGGCGAGGCTAAGCACTATCATTTCTCTAACGAGTTCAACCTGATTAACAAGATTGTGCTTGGTATGAATGCCAAACAGTACAGAGTAGAAAACGGGCTTGAACCTAATCAGCCTATTCGAGATACGCTAACCAAGGCAGAGATTGAAGCCATTGAGCATATGCAAAGGCTAGACACTGGAATGATTGATCTAGGCTACAGCTACGATAAGCGCAAAAGCGAGCTAAGCCGTGTATTTTTAAGCCGCCATAACAAAGCATTATGTGCTGAAGTTAAGCGCTTAGAATCTTAAACAACTAACTAATACATAACCTAGTAGGGGAATAGTGATGAATATAGATTGTGAAACTAAAGATAAGTGTAGGTTGCGTGAAACAAGTATTGGGTCGACAACATGCCTATATTATCCGCCTGTATATGATGGCAATGGGATCAATACAAACCCAGACATGAATGTGACCAGTTCAAGAATCAAGTGCGATACATGCGGCAAGGAGTTCATAAAGGCAGTACAGGGCGGAGAAACAACATACGAGGAACTGAAATGAATATAGAATCAAAGGTTAAAGAATGGCTAACAACAAAAGGATGGGACCCAAGGAAAGAGGTTTATGATGGAATTCGTGCTTCTGAGATTATGGCGTACTGCATTAAAGACCTAATGCCAGGTATACAAGCTGATAAACAAAAGAAGATTACACTAAAGGGTATTGAGCCAATCGATATAACTAATGGGTCAAAATACATATGGAAAACTCCAACAAATAGCATTCTGGTTAGCGCGTGCCTTGATGGGTTGATATCACATCATGATGACCAATTTTGGCCATTTAGTGATAATCTAGTTGGGTATATATATGGACCAATAAACACCAAGTAATAAAAAAGCCCTTACATCACAGGAAATATAAGGGCTTTAACTTAACACCTTGGGGAAGGATATGAGGCCACCAGAAATAAAGAAGACACTCTAAAGTTGAATCTAGTATACATATTTTCATTAACGTGTATAGATAATAAGATATTTTAAGCATAAAAAAGCCCCAATTAAGGGGCAAAGTTTCATTTCGTTTTTCCTATGTTTAAAACTACTGCATAATAATTGGCTCCTCCTTACTTAGTTGGTTGGTTGGTTAATTAGGTTGTTAGAGTATTCTTCTAGATCAACTACACGGCAAAGCCATTTATCGCCAGTATCAGTTTGAGCAACACGGCATTTTTCAATAGCTTTATGAATAGCATCAGCTTGAATGCTTGCTAGTGACTGGGCTGGGGTTTTTACTAATAGACCTTCAAGGCGTAAGTTTCCACCAGTTTTATTTATATCAGTTTCAATTACGCTAACCATCTCCGCTATATGCGCATTAGCAGCGTCTAGCTCTTTCTGTAATGCCTCAATATACCTTGCAGCCTGGTTTGTTAACTCTGAAGCTTCATCACTTTCAAATAACTTAATGACAAAAATTTCCTTTATATCTTTACTTATACTCATACCTTCCCCTTAATCCTTATTTACTGTTAATAATTTCAATGCTTTCTCGCGCTCTTCTGTTGTCGGGTATTTCTCAGGATGCATCAACATATCAAGATGCCATGCTTGAGCTTGTAATTGGGCTTTATCCTTTGCTTCTTGTGCTTCAAACATCATATTCCCCTTGTGTTTAATAAATATTAGCAGCTACACAATATGCAGCATTAACCATTTAGAACTCATTCGTTGATAATTTCGATCACATATATAAAGCCCTCGTAAAGGGCTAGGTGGGGGGGTTAATCTTTTGGAAGGTAGTTAGCAGCAACCATATGAAGTACGGCATACACTTCAAGTGGTGTAATATTGCCTACAGCCACATTATCGATAGCTTCTTCAATAGCGGTAATCAGGGCGACCGTATGAGGTCGGTCTACTGTTTTAATATCTGCTACGTTAGTCATTATTTATCACCTGAGCATGTAGGGCCAGCCATCCAATCCTTATCACCGCATTTACTGCAACGACTGCTATCCACGTCATCCCATGAATGGCCTTTATCACTAGGCTTATGCTCAGCTGCTTTTTTCTTTAATTCTTTAATTCTTTTATTAGTCATTATAAATGCCGTCCTTATAGAATTTATTTGCACTTGCTATTTTTATCAGCTCTTTCCATTCGCTACTTGTAAACCTAGTTCGACATTCATCTAAAATATAATGCTGGAGCCCTCTATTTTTTACATTGTCAGCTTTCTTTTCCTTTTTTATGTCACAAAGCTGTTGCTGTAAATCCAAATGTCTAGATCCTAGTTCTTTTTTTTCATCACCTTCTGCTGTAAGTAGTTGATGCCTAACCACTCTCAAAGCTAAAGCCAGTGAATCGTATCGTTGATCTATAGTTTCAGTTTCCGTGCATCCTGATTGTGATGTGACAACTGAAGCGTCCCTATTTACTGGCGTCATGGCGTAGATGTTATTCATTTAACCACCTCCAAACTAGGCTTACGGGAAGCATTAAAGATGTTTCGCAGGTCAACATCCTTTGCATATGCTTTAGGGTGATCTTTAGCTAAACCCTTCCAAATGAACTCGGCACTTATACGGTATGCCTGAATCTTGCCGTAAGTAGCGCTGTTAACTAATACGCCAATGTCTCGCAAGCGTCTAAGGGATTTAGATGTATTGGCCACACCTAAACCTATATCGCGTGCTAGGGCGGCTGCTGTTGCCTCACATCGGTTATCACTTTCCATAGATGATAGAAGTTCGCCAAATACAAATAGGTCAGTAGGTTTAACTCGACCTTCTTTAAGTGCGCGAGTTATATCAATAAAGTTATTAATGTTAAGCATTGCGAAGGAGTCATAAGGTGACTTAACCCTTTGTTTGACTAATGCCATTTTGAATTCTTCCCCTGTATTTATGTCGGCCACAGTGCGGTTTTCAGTGTACTTATCCATATGGTACAATACCTTTGTTGATTTGATTTAAGTTCGGGTAAAGGTTTCAGAGGCTTTGCCCGAACTAGTCAATATTACTTCAACGTTGAGTTAATTTCAACTCATTACCCTGCACTTATAGTCACTGCTCATCAATCCCCCCTCTTATATAATAAGAAAAGTTGCCATCGGCTATGATGATAGCGAAGCGAAACTTCTTTTGTGGGACTCTCCTAAACCAAAGCATTTAAATGCAGCAAAGGAAGTGAAGGAACAAAGCTGATCACCTGCACAATGAAAAACAATCTTTTAAAACGTAACGAAAACAAACACCTCATGTCATGGCTAAAGCATTAACTAAAGTATCGATTAAAGGAGTAGCTAGTCTGAAAAAGGAGGGTTGAAACAAATTGCTAACAAACCAGTCACTAAATCACATTTAAAACAATAAGCCATTAACTATACTGAACACATCAATAAGGGGTTCTCATGTTAAAGCAAGACTACAAAAAAGGATGTGATAAATGTGACTACTATGGGTATGAGGAGATATGGGATTTTCTAACGCCCTGCCCGTCTTGCGAGTTTGGAAAGGAGAAAGAAATAGAGAGATTAAATAATGAAATTGAAGGTCTAAAAAATCAAATAAAATCAAAAAAGAAGCTATTAAAAACGATCATTAACACCTAACTAACACATCAATTAACGAAGGGGGAATTATGAAGTTATTAGGATTAGTTTTATGTTTGATTGTTTCTGGCTGCGATAACTCAGGCATGACACGCGAGGAATCAGAGGCTTATGTAAAAAGAATGAATGAGATTCAATTCAAATACCTAGAAGCCAAGGCCACCAAGATTTACTACATTGAAAACAACCAGCGTTAATTAACTTACTGATTAAGGAGAGAGACATGGAATGCACGGAATGTAAAAAACGAATATGGTTTTGGCAAAAAGGATACCACCTTAAAGACGCCTTAAGGGCTGTTCATGCAAAATGCTGGTATCTGGATTAACACATAACTTAAACACAGGGGAAGACAGACATGAAATTGACAAGCAATCTACCAACTAAGGATGGTGAGTATTTAATGAAGGATTCAGGAGGCGGGCCCACCTTATATTTATTTAAAACGATAGATGGTGAAATGATGTGCGCACCTAAATCAAGAATAGAAAAAGGGAAGAGTTATTTTGAGGCTGAATGCATGCTAGAAGACGCTGAATATAAAGCCCTACAGCACCCAGAAGACGTAAAGCAATACAATGACATACTAGACAATACAAACGCAGGCACAGAGGCGTTAAAAGAGCATCACAACACCAAGTAAATAACTACATAGGGGCTAAGACCCCTATTATTTTACCTAAATTAAAAGTGTTGCAAAGTGCGTAGAAGTGAAGCACTATATATAAAACAAACAAAAGGGGTGATAGATGAAGACTTTATACGTGAGATTAGATGATGAAATGTCAGGGAAAATAGAAACCCTGATGTCTGAAAAAAGCCTAAGCTCTCAAAAAGTAGGGGTTCATATACTTAATTCATTTTTTAGTGACTTATCAAAAGAAAAGACCGGAATAGAGAAAGCCCGGGAAGCAGTAGAGTCAACAAAGGATGATTTGTTAGGTAAGGATATTGACCCAAGCCATATAAGTTATGCGCTTGTAGACTTTATGGAGGGCCTTTTGGAGGCTAATGGGGGTTGAGCCATGCACTACTATAAATTCAACATTGGAGACTACACAAGCCACACATCACACCTTGATCCATTAGAGGATATTACCTACAGAAGAATGCTTGATTGGTTGTATTTGCATGAGTCTCCACTGCCTGACTCGATAGATCAAATAGCTAGATTAATCCGTATGCGAACGCATAACGAGTGCATAGAAATCGTATTGCGAGAGTTCTTTAAGCTTACTGATTATGGTTGGATACAAGAAAATGCAATGAATGAAATAGACGCTTACAAAGAGAAGAGCCAGAAGGCAAAAGCCAGTGCAGAGGCTAGATGGGCTAAGAAGCCTATTAAACCGGATGCGAACGCATTGCGTAGTGAATGCGAAAGCAATGCTAACCATAAACCATTAACCATAAACCAAGAACCAATAAACAAAGATAAGCCGGATTCTCTTGATTGGGATTCTAGATTTACGAATGAGATGAAATCAGAAATAAAAATATGCAGAAAAGGTAAAAAGATAACCCAAAGGGTTATTAATGGGTTCATGAGGGAGATTAAATTATCAGAAGAACATGGATACACATTCAAACAGTGCATTGAGTTTTGGCTAGAGAAACAATGGTTGGCACCTAAATTTGAATACATGAAAAACGACAATTCAATAAGACCTGAAAATAAAATAGCTATTTCAATATTCAACCAAGAGCAACACAAAAAACAAGAGGCCAGTAACTCAGTTCAAGAGGCTGGATCACAATCAATTAGAGCATTAATGGGGCGGTGATGGATAATTTTGAGAAGCTTGTAATTGGATCAATTCTACTTGACAACAACTGCTTGGCCACTGTTGAGGCTATCATAGATCACACAGATTTTTACAATCTAGATTATTCTGAAGCATTTAGGGCGACGGTAGAATTATCAAAAAAAGGAAAGCCAGTTGATGAGTTTACTTTGGGCGATGAACTATCTGGTCAAAAATATAAAACAAACTTAAATGCTATAGGCTTATCTGAGATAACCGAGAATACAACGAGCGCATACAACGTTGGCTACTATTCCGAGATGGTAAAAGACAAGTCCCTTAAGAGAAAAGTTAACGGACTTGGGGTGATACTACAAGATGAAGATTTAAGTGGATCAGAAGCGGTTGAGGAGGCTATTAAGCAGCTTACTAGCATCTCTCAGGGGTCATCAAAGACCATGCATGATATTGATGACTGTATAACTGGGTTTTTATCAATATTAGACGCAAAAATGAATGGAGATATTGTAAATCAGACAACTGGCTTTAAAGATATTGATGAAATGATAGACGGCCTAGTTGACGGCAGGCTGTATGTGGTTGGAGGAAGACCTGGATCTGGCAAAACTGCTTTAAGTTTAAATTTTGCATTAGCTGCTGCAAAATCTAATCTACCTGTTCAGATATTTAATATGGAAATGCCAAAAGAAGAGGTAAGTAGCCGACTAATATCTGCCGCTGGGGTTGTCAATATGAAGCACCCTAAGAAAATGGATGATAGCGATTGGGCTAGGTTTACTGCTGGTACGGTTATACTTAAAAAAGCCCATATCAAAGTAGATGATTCAACTGGTTACAAGGTTGGCCATATAAAAAACTCAATTAGGATTCACCATAAAGAATACGGGAAAACACTAATTATAATTGACTACCTTCAGTTGATTAACTATGACGGTGACAATGCCAATACTGGATACAGTCTAATAACAAGAGACCTAAAATCGTTAGCAAAAGAGCTTAAAATACCTATTGTTTTATTGGCTCAAGTTAATAGGGGTTGTGAGTCTAGACTAGATAAAAGACCGTTATCTTCTGATTTAAGGGACTCAGGAGGAATTGAATCTGATGCAGACTGCATAATGATGTGCTACAGGGATGAAGTTTATAATGAAAATTCAGATATGAAAGGAATTGCTGAGGTTTTAATACGAAAAAATAGGCAGGGGTCTAGCGGTAAAGTACTGCTTAAATCAAAACTGCAATACTTTCTATTTGAAAGCCTTAACCCAGAGTTTATATCACAAGGTTGATAGAAATTGCTAACCACACAGTCACCTAATCCCATTTGCACAAAGCACTATGTAGCTATAATTAATTAACACTAAGGGGAGCGATATGGAACAAGCCACACACCACTTTACATTAGACGATAGGAAGATTTACATAAACCTAAAGCCTGATAGCTACGATAAAGGATCGGTAGACATGTTATTCAGTAATGTCTGGTGTACTTGTCCATTTGGCGGTAAAGAAGAGCATTGGAATCTAACTAAAATTTAGGGGTACACCATGAGCATTCAGCAACAAATCTTAGAAGTACAACAAGCACTAGTAAAAGGAATTCAAAGGTGTGTTGACGGATCTTCGGAGGCACTGGTGTTCATGAAAGAAATTAGTGATTTGTTTGTAGAAAAAGATAACGAGATAGCAAACCTTAAAGAAAGAATAAGGGAGCTTGAACATGAAACCTAACACAATGGGCGTTATAGGCTTCTTAGTTGTCGTTATTCTAATGCTATCAGTACACGCCTGTGATGCTTATGAGGACCAATCAATAAAGCGAGACAGGGTATTAAACAGTAATCATTGCAGCATGTTCTGTGGTGGTGAGTAACCTTCTTGTTAACCGGTGCCACACCGGATTAGCAGGAAACAAAATAAACTTAATAGTATCCGGTTCAACTGGTTGTTATAACTTTTAAGGCACTGAACTATGAAGGCATTTACAGATTACCCTTTTACATTTCTGGGGGATATTGCAGGGCAAAAAGCACCCATCCGCAGCTGTGTAGTAACAGGCTATGACGGCGACAAATACTGCAAGATTGTAGTTGTTGGTGAAGAAAAAGAAGTGAAAGCTGGCTATCTTTACACAGAAGCTGGCCGTTGCGGAGATGTACCGACAATTAACCCTAGCGAGTTATAACAACACGATACAGGGCGTAAGCGTCCCTGTGATCAAAGTGTTATAGAAAATGCTAACGAATCAGACACTTAATCACACTGCACAACCCATCTAGCATGGTAAAATATAAGCTCATTAAGGGGAGAGATATGAAAATTTGCAAAACAGGCCCTAACGACCTACAGCCACCAGAGCCAGAAGAAGAGGCAGAGTTTAAGATTAAGATAGAGTGCGGATACAAAAATTATGCTCAAAGCTTCACTGCATATGAATTGAATATTGAGATTGAGCAAATAATTGAATATATGAGGGAAACGGACTCACATTATCCTATCTACCTAAACGGCACAGAGTGGGATGGTAATCAATTAGATGAAAAGGATATGGCGGCTTTATGATTAATGCACGAAAACTATTTATTACTGTTGTAAACCAACATCTAGAAGACTGTTCAAAAATAGATTCGTGTCTTCAATACAAGGAAGAAACAGGAAGCTATTTGATACAATACAACATAGGAACCATGCATGACTTTTATGATTCACAATTCGACCCTGACCTAATTTGGGATGGAATGACGATAGATAAGTTTGCTTCAGAGGTTAATAGCATGGTTGAGGAAATACGGTTAGAGATTGGAATGCATTTAATTGAACATTTTATTGACGCTGAGTGAAGAAGAAATGGCGGCCATACGGGATAGCCTAGTCGCCGAAACTACCAGAGTATTAAAGGGGATTGGGATATTATGATGTTTGCTAGGGATGATCTGTCTAGAAAGATGATGCTACTTGCATTGACTGCAAAGACAGCAACTAAGAATGATCTGTTAGTCATGATTAAGCAGCTTAAAATAGCTGTTAAGTATATGGATGAGCTAAACGAAAATGATGGGTATTCGATAGCTGGCAAAATAAAGGACATGGTTTCAGCGCCTTACTATCTACTTGATTTGCCAACATTCGGTAAGATGTGTAAAGAGCTTTCAATTAGTGAGCAGACAGTAAGGCGAAGACTTATCGAAACAAAGTATGGAGGCTTTAAAAACCTGCTAATAGAGATAAGAACCGACTCTTCAAAAGATCTGCTTCTTACAACAAACAAATCAGCAAAGGAAGTAGGTATGCTGTGTGGGTTCTCTGACACACCGACATTCTACAGGTGGTTTAAAATTAATATGGGTATGACACCAAAAGAATTCAGGGAAGCCAACAATAAATTACTAGGGCACGAGTATGTTTAAACAAGAAGCACAATTTAACGAAATATTCACTGATTTGCCCAAGCGCCAACGAACGGTTAAAATACAGGCTAACACCTTCACACAGATAGAGAATAATCATGGCAAACAAGCCAGCACCAAAAAAACCTGTAGCCAAAAAACCAGCACCAAAGCCAAAGACTAAAAAGCCTTTAACCGTAGCAGGTGCAGGCGGTAACGGTAAGAAGAAGAAAGCCAAGAAAGACCCTCTAGCAAAGGCGGAGGGTGAGAAGAAAAAGAAAAGGAAAACATTAAATGCTTAGTATATCCCTATTAATTCTGGCTTTGGTGTTCAACGGTCTAGTATTCAAAAAGCTAGATCGGTTCTTTGTTTGCTTGGCTACACTGATCCTGACAACTGCCCACTATTGGCTGTTTGATGGCGCAGTGTCTTTCATGTATTACGGAACAGCAGCCCTCGCTAGTTTAACCACAATCGCTATCCTCCAGATAATGCCAAGAAGCCCATTAACCGTGCACATGCAGATTATCTACCTTGCATTCATAGCGGCTAACTATATCGGGTACGGTGTTTTTCAATCAGGCAGTGATCCATTTTGGTATAACGCATTAGTGTATTGCTTAGTAGGAGTCGAGTTCATACGCCTGATAGTCGTTACTGACGAGGACAAGAAGTATGGACATATTGCTAGGGAACTTCATATTTCTGGTGATGCTAGTAGTAGCGGCAAAAGTGGTCTATGAAAATGAATGCGAGCGGAGATCAAAGCGGACTAAGCCACGCGATAGAGATCATTGATAAGGTTGTAGCCAATCCTAAAGCGCAAGCACTAACCGGCACAGGGACAGCAGGTATGGCCATTGATTACCATGTAATGGAGTGGCTACCTGAAATTATTAGTGTAGTTGGTGGTGTTTTAGGATTGGTTTTAACTGCAATGATGATCGCTCACAAATGGATACAGATTAAGAAAGATTTGAAAGGACTTAAAGAATAAGTAGCACCCTACGCTGCACCCTAGAGCGGCCTACTTACTCAGTAGTTTCTAGGGAACCACTAACGTATAATAATAAATCCAATAAAAACTCAGGAAACGTAAAAATGAAAAAATCTATCACGATGTTATTGCTAATGGCCTTTGCTGGTTATGGCTCTATTGCCCTAGCTGGTAACTTTAACTCAAGCGATTACAGTCAAACCACTGTTAGCCATGGTCGATCGGAAACATCAGGCGAATCTGTTAGCACTCAAAATGGTACTGGTATTTCAGCAATGGGCGAGTTATTCAATGGCCGCGTTGAAACCTATGAGCGTAATGACAGTACAATCACTGAGTTTGAAGGCGATTCACGAACCAATAAAATTACCGTTACTAACGGCAGCAGCACTGGCCTTACAGGTTCAAGCATATCAATGACTGATGGTGTTACTCGCGGCCATATGGATTATGACACTAGCGTTGATGATTCTATTGCAGGCACATACGAGCAGTTTACCTATGATGCTAACGGATTTAATTATGAGTCCGGCACGTTTTCAGAAGGTACTGAGTCAAATACATCTGGCCACGAAACCTATCGTACTGAGTTTGAAGCTGAATCAATGTCAGCTTACGCGACGTACTAACCATGAAGACCATAGCCTTCGCAATCTTGCTGGTTATGGTCTCATCTGCTTCTGCGGCCGAGACCAGTACAACCACAGACACTACCTCTATTGCTAGTCCTAGCGTAGATTTCAATGCCATTCAATCAGTAAGCGGGACAGTAGCCGAATCTAGTTTTGGTATGGGTGTACGCTGCTCAGAGCCAACACTAAATGCTAACCACACTCGCATGAACTCAGGATCAGAAGCGCTGACTGTTGGTGTATCTGTTGGACTTGGTCCGGCGTTTGGATTTAGCAGTTGTGAGAAATCAGCTCGACAGGTTCGATGGTTCCGAGAGATGCAGATTAAAGACATGCATCACGCTCAACAACTTGCAGAAAAAGCACATGCGGCTAAGGTTGAGTTAACACGACAGAAAACCATCCAAGTTAAGATGCTGGCAGCCAAAGAAACAATGTCCTTCTACACTGATCACTGTGTAAAGAATCATGGCAAGCTTAGTCTTGATAAGAACAGTTCTGTTTATAATATCTGCAAGCAAGTATCTAGCTTAGTCGATGAGCACGCCAAAGGTATGCGCACTGATCTAATGCCTGAAGGTCATGGACGAGTATCACCAACAAAAGGAAGCTGGGGCGAATGACAGCAGGAACAGACCAACTAGCAGCCTGTACAACTCGTGAAGAGGTAAGGGCAGTAAAAGACATTCTAGATGTAGAGGTTGCAACAGCCCAAGCCGGTTATGATGAAAACATGGCTAAATGTAAAGAGCACACTTTAAAAGCTAACGAATTCAGGAACATGGCTAACAAATGCATTTCTGGAGTTTATGACGTGCCTAAGCTAATTAAAGATAAGGACTACGAGATAGAATATGGATAACAAAGAACGAGAGATAGCAAGGAAGCTAAAGGAAGCGTATAAGCAGGAAGCAGAACGCAAGAAATACTTTATTGATGAGAAAGGCATCTTAGTGGATACCAAAGCATGATAGATATAAGACCAGACATATGAGAATCCTAATCCTATGTTTATTGATTACAGGCTGTACAACACTAAAGCCAGATATTAAGAACACTGGATTTCACCTGTACTTTATAGAATCAGGCCATCTCTATTTAGATGGTAGAAAAGTAAAAGCATTAACTTATCCAGGTGGCAATGTATGCGTTATTAAAATGGATATGAAGTACTACAGTGAGAACTGTTTAGGACATGAATTACGCCATTGCCTAGAAGGTTATTGGCACGGTACGGATATAGTGGATTGCCACTAATCACCTTCGCGAGAATTAAATGACTACAATTGCATATGATCCAAAAGAAAAGAAAATAGCTATTGATTCAAGGGGTTGCCTAGGGGATATGATTTCAACTGACTCTAGTCAAAAATGGATAGAGGATGAAACAGGAATCTATTTCACTTCAGGTGTTCGCCCTGATAGCTATGCGTTGATAGAAGGTATTAAGGCTGAAGCGGTGCAGCTTGAATCAATCAAGGAATTTAGTGCAACTGTTTTGCATGTTAAAGATGGGTCTGTATATCTATATTCATTTCAGGATAATAACTTTATCTATCATGAAGAAATAACAAACTACGAATTTAGAGGTTTTGGTTCTGGTGGTGACTGGGCTGTAGCGGCTAATGACTTTGGTAGCAGTGTGAAAGACTGTGTTAAGTACGCAATAACACGAGATCATTATTCAGGTGGCAAGGTGTCGGTTTATGATGTTGATAGCGGTAGATTTATAAAATGACTGAAAAAATAGAAAACACAACGATGTTCAATACAATCTTAGCCACCTTTAAGGCAAGTAATAGAGAAGGGGTTAAATCAATTGTGGTTACAGTGGATAGAGGCAAACAGCCAAGTGATTCTGGAGACGTCTATATTGTTACTCGTGGGAATAAATAGCGTATGCGTGTATAATTAAGATTCAGCTAGGGGGCACCCGAAAAGCATCTAGTCAATGCCTGCTGAAGCACTTCAGACTACCTTTGACGAGGATTCAAAATGTTCATAGAGAAGAAAGCAAGCAAGAATTCATTAGCTAACAGAAAGCTACTTCATGGCTATGGCATCAACGATGCTGAATATATGGTTAGGTGTAGAGATGCAAATTCAGATGAATTATTCTGCCCATACTATAAGAAATGGTCGGGAATGATAACAAGATGCTATTCAAAAAGACTTCACGAAAAGAGCCCAACATATAAAGATTGTTTTGTGTGTGATGAATGGCTTACATTCTCAAACTTTAAGTTATGGATGAAGCAACAGGATTGGAAGGGGATGGAGTTAGACAAAGATTTGTTGGTATCTGGGAATAAATCATATAATCCTAATACATGTATTTTTGTACCTAGATATATAAACACACTAATAATAGATTGTGGCGCATCAAGAGGAGAAAATAAAAAAGGTGTTTGCTTTGACAAGGCAAAAGGAAAATATTTAGCATCGTGTAGGGAGTATGGTAAGAATAGGTATTTAGGAAGATACAAGACTGAAGAAGAAGCTTGGGTAGTTTATAATTGTTTTAAATCTAACCATATTAGAGAAGTTGTTAAGACTTGGGGATTAAGTGAGAAATTATCATTGGCCCTATTAAGAATAGCCGATCAATATATTGTGACACGTAAACATGATAGTATAGAGCCTTAATACGGGGAATATACGAGAATATGCCGCAGTTTGATGAAGATACGCAGCCAGAGAAGAGAAGAGGGAGATCATTCAAAACCCTACTTCTCGAATCTATACGTGAAAAATCTAGATTAGACCTAACACCCAAGTCATCTAAAGAAGACGCAGAAAAGGCTTTTATAGATCACTGCGCAACTAGAGCGTTCAACCCTGATGACAACGCATCTGGCACCATACTTAAAGAATTTCTTAATAAGTCATTCCCTGGCTTAAAGTCCACACTCGAAAAGATCAAGTTTGATTTCCCCGAAGACGGAACACCTACACAGAAATCACTTGCAGTGGTTCAAGCCATATCTAACGGTGCACTACCTGCTGACGTAGGGCAGACAATCATAGGCATTATTAAAGATTCGGTAGTCATTGAAGAAGGCACAGACCTTAAAGACCGTATTGAATCAATTGAAAAGGCTATGGGTCTAGACAATGGGTAGGGCCTTACTCAAACGACTAGACATAATAGAATCAAAGGTAAGCCAGCATAAAGGTGAGAGCCAGACAGTAGTGGGGTTTGTATGCCCTATTAACGGATACAGTCACACAATAGAAAGATCAGGAACTGAATGGGTAGCAACAGACAAAGAAGCTGATGTATTCCTTCCGATTAAAATGGAGCGAGTCCTTAAGTCTGATAAGCGCTTTATAATTTGCATAGGTGGAAGGGGAAGCGGTAAGTCAGTAGGCATAGCAGATGTTTCCCTGATAGACGCTAAAGACACAGGTTCAAAGACATACTGTTTACGTGAATACCAATCAAGCATTAAGAACTCAGTTCATAGTCTGCTAAAGGAAGAGTCTAAGCGATTAGAGTTTGACTTCGACATACAACAGCAATCAATCCTATATAACGGTTCAGAAGCATTTCAATTCGCAGGTCTAGCAAGGAATGTGGACTCTATTAAGTCAGCTCACGGATTCAAGCGGTATTGGTGTGAAGAGGCACAATTTATATCTGAGGACTCATTAACAGCTTTAACCCCTACAGCACGTAAGAAGCCTAAGAAAGGTTTACCAGGTGAAGTGGAGGAGGATGAATCAGAAGAGCCTAATGTATCAATGATATTTGTGGCTAACCCGGGCTCTAGTGAGGACCCATTTAGCAAGCGATTCATCAACCCATTTAAAGAACACCTAGACCGTGATGGTTACTATGAAGATGACATACACCTAATCGTAGTGATGAACTACACAGACAACCCATGGTATGTGGAGTCAGGATTGGAAGAGGAAAGACAGTGGGACTTTGAGAATAGACCAAGAGCTTTATATGATCACATCTGGAAAGGTGACTTCAACGACAGTGTAGAGAATGCGCTAATTATGTCTGAATGGTTCGATGCCTGTATTGATGCTCACAAGAAACTAGGGTTTGAACCAGTAGGCGCCAAGATAGCCACACACGATCCAAGTGATCTAGGGCCAGACAGTAAAGGCTATGCAATGAGGCATGGCGCTGTGGTGTTAGATGTACAGGAAAAGCTAGAGGGTAATGTAAATGAGGGTGGTCACTGGGCATCTGGTAACGCAATAGACCAAGGTGTCGACTGGTTTGCATATGATGCTGATGGAATGGGCGTGGCACTTCATGAACAAATGAGTAAGGACTTTGATGGTAAGCGGGTAGCTGTTCAGATGTTTAAGGGATCAGAAACACCGGATTTCCCAGAGGCTATTTATAAGCCGGCACTCAAGGCACCTGTCACCAATCAAAGAACCAATAAAGACACATTCAGAAACAAAAGGGCGCAGTATTACTTTGAGTTGAGAGACCGTGCTTACAACACTTATAGGGCGGTTGTCCATGGTGAATACTTCGATCCTGATAAAATGATTAGTTTTTGTTCTAATATTGATATACTACCTAAACTAAGGGCAGAGCTATGCAGAATGCCCATCAAGCCCAATGGTAGTGGATTGTTTGAGTTGTATACCAAGCAAGAAATGAAGACCAAGTTTAAAATGGCTAGCCCTAACCTAGGTGATTCAGTGATGATGCTTATGCGCCACATTCAAATTAACAATGTTAAGCCTGTAATCCCTAGGCCAATACGCCCAATGGGGAGAAAATAATGGATTTAAAAGAGCTAAAAGAGCTTCATGACAAAGCCTATAACTACAACACCATTACTAGAGAGAGGGCAGCTGACGACACAGTCTTTTATTACGTTACCCAATGGGACGATAATCTATTAGGTGACACTGAGCTTCAGTATCGTGGTGAGTTCAATGTATTACGTAAAGCAGGTCGTCAAATCATGGCTGACCTTCGAGCTAATCCCATTCAAGTAGACTTTGATCCAAAGGCAGGCACTAGAGAAGATGGTGCAGACTTATTAGATGGCCTGTACTTATCTGACGATAGGGTTAACACAACTCAGGAGGCTTACGACAATGCCAGCAATGAAGCTGTGGTATGTGGAGTGGGTGCATGGGAGCTTTATACAGAGTATGAAAGCAATCGTGCAGGTAATGAGAACCAAGTCATTAGGCGCCGTCCTGTGTATGAAGCGAATAGTAATTGCTTCTGGGACCCTAACGCTAAACGTCTTGATAAGTCTGACGCTATGTATGTTTCTATTCTTACTGCTTATTCGTATGAGGCTTACGAGGAATTATACGAAGATATGACAGGTGAGGAATGGGAAGGTAATAACATGGACTCATTCGCAGATCCTGAAGAATCCTATGCATTCCCTTGGGCTATCGGTAAGAACGAATCAGTTTATGTGGTGACGTTCTATTGTAAGAAGAAAGTAAAAGATAAAGTATTAACACTGGTTGACCCAATGGGTGAGCCGTTAACGTTGAGAGAATCAGACCTAAGTGAAGTCATGGACGACATGATTGATATGGGGTTTGAGATTGAAAGCGAAAGAGAGATTGAGCGCTGGGAAGTAAGAAAGTATATCGCCAGTGGTTCAGAGATTCTTAATGGTGAAGAAGACGAAGACGGAGAGCGCCAAGGTGATGTCATAGCAGGCGAGTGTATTCCTGTTGTGCCTACCTATGGTGAGCGTGCATTCGTTGAAGGTGAAGAACATTACGAAGGTGTGACACGTTTAGCCAAAGACCCTCAACGCCTTAGAAACTTCCAGATGAGTTACTTAGCTGACATTGTAAGCCGTAGCCCTAGACCTAAGCCAATTTTGCACCCTGAAGACGTACAAGGGTTTGAGCACATGTTTGAGGCTGGTGCCGATAATCACTACCCATATGTTTACATGAATAGAACGGATGCTAATGGCCAGCCTCTTGATAACAAGATGGTTGGTGTTATGCCCGAGCAGCAAGTACCTCAAGCATTAATGCTGTCAATGCAAGAGAGTCGAGCGGCTGTTGATGATGTAGCTAACGTTGGCCTGCCAAATGATATTATGGACGTTGACCTATCAGGTAAGGCAGTAAGCGCACTACAACAAAGACTAGATCAGCAATCCATTGTGTATCAGCAGAACCTTAAGCACGCTAAACGACGTGACGCTGAGATATACGCAAGCATGGCCACTGTTGTTTACGATGCACCTCGTGAAGTAACTCTTACTATGGCAGACGGTAGCCGTAAGAAAGAGTCAATTATGAGTTCTGTGCAAGATGCTGAGACAGGTGAGCTAGTGGTGTTGAATGACCTAACTAACATGGAATTTGATGTATTCGCAGACATTGGCCCTAGCTACTCAAGTAAGAAAGAGCAGACCATTGAGCAAATACAAAACATGATAGCGTCAGCAGCACAAACAGGTGATCAAGCACTGGTTAAACTGTTGGTACTTAAGCAAGCTGCCTTGGTTGACGGTGTTGCATTCGATGATGTTCGTGATTATGCCAACAAACAACTATTGCTTATGGGTGTACGTGAGCCAGAGACTGAAGAAGATCAGCAGGTTATGCAGCAGGCACAACAACAAGCTGAACAACCCGATCCAATGATGTTAGCGGCCATGGCTGAGCAAGGTAAAGCAGAAGCGGCAATGGTAGAAGCACAAACTAAAATGCAGGTAGCTCAGTTCAAAGCTCAGACAGATCAACAGAAAGTACAGGTTGACCAGTTCAGAGCACAAACTGATAGATTTGCAGTGCAGGTAGATGCACAAGAGGCAGGTGCTAACATAGATTACAAACGATCACAGGAGATGGGCCAGAAGATAGAAAATATCCAAAAGGCCCAGAGTCCATTTAGAGCACAGGCTTAAGGATAGGGGTTTAATCGCCCCTTTTTACTCCTAGCTCGTATCTATCCACCTCTATCTCCATTACATCCTTAATCGTGGTCATGGAGGTTAGATCTATAAAGTTATATTCCTTACACTCAAAACTTCCTCCTCCATGGCCGCCTCCTGATTTTGACTTATACATTACTACAATGATTGGCTTATTATCATAGAAGGCTATGAAGTTATCAGGCCCTTCAACTTGCTTATCCCCATCAAATAATCTAGTCCCGTAACAACGTTCAACTCTTAATTTCATACACGTTTTAATTTCTTTCTCGTTATCAAACCTAATCATTATCCATAACCTTTTCCCATGTATTCATATCAACAATGTATTTATTGTCATCATCTAACTCTTCGTAGTGATTGATAGCCTCTTTTAATTCGCTGAATGAATCCGACACATCATCAATTCCACCTCTCGGATAATAAGTATTAAACGCAAAAACTATATATCTATTCATACATCCTCCTATTGATTTACCGTAATCATAGTGTACTATTAGGATTAATTCAACAAAGGGGGATGATATGTTTGGATGGCTTAAGAAAAAAGAAAAACACCAGTTAATGCCTATGGATGTAAGGTCTACAGATGACAACCCATTCCTTGAAACAAGAACGGCAATAATGATCAGGGATATAAGGGATGGTTATATTTTATATTCATATTGTGATTATGAGAGGGGGGAGTGGATGGTAAGAAACAAGAATCACTCTATGGAATATGAAGATGTACTTATGACTTATAGTCATGTAATTAAGAGGGGGGGATCGGTTAAATGATAATTGAAATAGTAGTAGCACTAATAATATACGACATGCTTAATTCATTGGCTCGTGCTATTTGGGGGTGGTTTAAATGAGTGAGTTTATGCGGTACCTAAAAGCAGTCAGGCAAGAAAGAATGACAAGTGTCGAGGCTGACATATACAAGGCCAAAGCAGATAAGGTGTCAATGGAAGAAAGAGAAGCGGCGCTTAAGAAATTAGGGGAGATATATAAATGAATAACCTAGAAAAGAAACTAGACGCACTGATAGATGCATTGGGGTTTGATATTCATGAGATACCTGTTCCTGTTAGGGAAGAAGACAGGGGTAAGTTTATGAATATGGAATATAATTACAGAATAACCAATAAGGTAAGCCAGCTTGATAAATATGAGCATCAATTGCGTGTAGATAAGGAGGTAAATAAAATAAATAGAATGCCAATTAGTGATGAAGATAAAGATTTAATGATTAAAATGGTAAGGCGTGAGCACTAATATGAAAACCTTTAACGCAGCACACCTAGCCAAGAAGCCATCAGAAGTATTCGCAGCAGCCAGAGAGGAAGGGGCAATCATTCAGCAGAAGCGGACTAATGGGGAGGTTATTGAGGAGTTTGTATTGGTAGCTAAGGACAATATAGTCCCGATGTTTGCTGATATAAATGGGAAGCATGAAAAGCTACATATAATCGGGGGGATTGAATGAGAGATTTATTAATAAGCGTACTAGATTGGTGGGATGAGCATCAATTTGACGAATCGTACCCAGGAAGAAACGCATATGACGAAGACCCTGAAATGGTAGTAATGGCAAAAAATGAGTGGTCTAAAATGTATGGAGATGAAAACCCTAATGATTGGATGTGGCTAAGGCCATTGGATTATTAATTAACTGCCCATTAATTTGGGCTTTTTTATACCTACCTGTCACCAAATCCCCTAAATTTGTAACTATTTCCCATTCAGGTTAAAATTAAACCACTCCTAGCTGAGAGGTAGTCAGTCAACCGAACATAAGCGGTTTTACTTATGGTTATCGTTCCAAACGAGGTTGTATGCAAAGTTTAGAAGAGCTGAAGGAAGAAAACGCACGCCTAGAAGCAGAAGAAACTGAAGATTCCCCGCAGGAAGAAGAAGTTGAAACTGAAGAAGAGGAAGCGGCTGAGGTAGTTGAAGAAGAAACTGAAGACTTAGCGGAGTCTGAAGAAGAAACAGAGACTGAAACCGAAGTAGAAAGCTGGATGCAAAGTGAGGATCAAGACTCACAAGATGATGATGTTAGTGATGACTCTGCTATTTGGGCAACGGCTCGTAAGAAATACAAAGCCAAGTCTGAAAAGGAGAAGGAAGCACACAACGAGGAGCTAGCACGTTTAAAGGCAGAAGTTGAAGCGCTCAAAACACAGAAAAGCACTGTGACTGCGCCAACTGGTAAGCCTAAGCGTGATGATTTTCTTGATAGTGATGACCCTGATGAAGCTTATGTTGATGCAATGTTTGAATGGCGTAATGGCCACCAAGCAGAGCAGCAAACTAAAGCAGCTCAACAGGCACAACAACAAGCAGCTATCAATGAAATGAATGCCTCAGTTGATCAACATTATGATCGGGCGGCAAAGTTGGCCAAGGCTAATAAGATTGAGCCAGCGGTTTATCAGCAATCAGACGCTACTGTAAGAAATACCATTGGTGAGAGTATCACTGATGCGCTTATTTCTAAGATGGGTGAAGGTTCGGAAAAGGTTATGTTTAACCTTGGTCGTAACCCTCGCAAATTATCAGAGCTAAAGGCTTCACTAGCCAGCGACCCTAACGGCCTAAGTGCTATGATGTTGTTAGGTAAATGGAGTGCTGAACTAACACCGCCGAAGCGTAAAACTAATGCACCTGCTCCGGCTAAAGCGGCAAGTGGTGGAAGCAAGACGGCTAACACAGAGAAGAAACTAAAGGCTGCGTATGACAAGGCTTTTAAATCTGGTGACACGTCTAAAGCATTCACACTTAAGCGACAAGCTAAAAAAGCAGGCTCAAACACTCGTGATTGGTAAGGAAATATAACGATGGCTATTTCATCAGGTAAAATCGCAGAAGTAATCTTTGAAGAAGCCCTAGAGGTAATCGAAGATCAAACCATGCTCTCAAATATGTGTGACCGCTTCGAGCCAGGTGCTGCAACTATGCAGAACTCTAGCAACGTAGTATGGCGCCCCGTTGAGCAACAAGCAGTAATCCAAGCTGGTTGGGATATGACAGGTCTGGAAACAGATATCATTGAAGAAACCTACCCAGCAACACTGCAAGATCCAAACAACGATTTTGTACAGCAACGCGCAGATGATATGCGTGATTTAGAGTTCTGGCGTCGTCGTGGTGCTCGTTCTGGTAAGCAACAAATTGTTGAACAGAATACTACCATTGCACAGGCTATAAGCCAGCAGGGATCACAGTACTACTCAAGTGCAGCAACGTCAGGCTTTGACTTTATCTCAGAAGCTCAGGCATTGTTGAATGAAGAGCAGCGTTCACACATGGAGCGTTATTTCATTTTGAATGACCGTGCTAACCAAACCTTTGCGCAAGACTTAGCGTCTCGTCAAACCATCAAGGGCCGCCCTAGTGATACATGGGCAAATGGTCAGATCGGTTCTAACGTTGCTGAGTTCGACGTGTTTACTGGTTCTTTCTTGCCCACTATTGCAGGTGGTGCAGATCCAGCGACTACAGTAACAGGTGATCAGTCTTTCATTCCTGAAGGTGGTAGCGTAGATTCAACGGGTTCAATTGTTACTAACGTTGATTACCGTAACGCAACTATTCCAGTAGCTGATTCATCTTCTTACAATGTTGGTGACAAGGTTACATTTCCTAACGTTAACGCTATTGGTATCTCTGATAAGACCGATACAGCACGTCTTCGCACGTTTACTATCAAGTCTAAACCAACTGCAACAAGTGTAATTATCTCGCCTAAGCCTATTGCTTTGGATGATCCAGCATTGACAACTATCCAAGCTGCTTATGCAAACGTTGATACGCAGATCTTAAACGGCGTAACAATGAACCGTGTTAACACTCCGGCTTCAGATAAAACTAACTTGTTCTTTGACAAGGACGCTGTTGAAGTTCTATCTGGTACTATCCCAGCTGAGTTATTCGCTGAGTTCGATGGTAACAAAGTGTTAACTGAAACCATGCCTAACGGTCAGAAGATGTACATGGTATATGATGGAAACATCGCTACTATGAACTTCCGCTACCGTTTATTCACATGGTGGGGTGTAACCATTAAAGATCCACAGCGTTGCGGTGTTGCAGTAACTGCATAACCTTTAGGGGGCTTAACGGCCCCCTTCCTTCATTATAGGAATTACCATGTCAGTTTGGACTTACAGCAAAGTAAATGGCGAGATTGTCAGCGAGTTAATAGACGCTGAAGCATTAAATGGCCAACTAGCAGCAGGTTGGACAGTAGACAAGGCTAGCTTAGATAAGCCAGTGATCGCAAAAGAATCAGCAGACACTAACGATAGTGGTAAACTGTCCATAGAAGAGGTCCGAGCCGCAGCTAAAGAAGCTAATATTGATGGCTGGGATACTAAGCGAAAAGCCACACTTGAGGCAGAACTATGGCCAACACCAAAAGCGATATAATCAACGATGCTTATGACCAGATGCGTATATCTGGTTTAACTGTTGACCCTACTCCAGAAGATACAACGATTGCTTTAATTAGGCTTGAGTCAATGGCGGCTCAGTTTGAAGCGCGTAACATTTGTATCAATTATAATTTCCAGAATGAGCCAGACCCTAGTGATCTAACTAACGTTGATCTTGTGCACCAGTTCACACTTTCATCTAATTTAACTCTTAGGCTGGCTCCTTCATTTGGTAAAGAGATACCGCAGACGCTACACAGTATGGCTAGTCAGTCACTTTCAACGTCTTCTAGCATCTCAGCATCTAACAGCGTTAGACAAGTACAAGCGCCTAATAGAATGCCATTGGGTAGCGGTGTATCTAATCGATACAATAATTGGCAGAGATTTAACCGTAATCCTCAGCTACCTCCTGAAGAATGCACAACAAACATCATGATCATTGATGACATTAATGATTTCTCTGAAGACTTTAGCTCTTACTTAAATTCTGATGAAGCTATTAGCTCATTTGTAATGACAGTAGATGAAGGCTTGACGCTGGTGTCTAGTTCTAACAGTGATCCGCTTATTGATTACCGGATTGAAGCGGTTAGCAACATAGGTCAAGGGCGTTGGCAACAGGCTAAGATCGTTGTAACTACTGATGCAGGACGTATAACGACTAGATTTGTAAACTTTGACGTTCAGAACAATGAAACAGTGGGCAATGATAGCTAAACAATAGTATTATTGTGTTGTAGCGGAGTGAAGGCCGTTACACGGGACGTCCCACCTATAACCTTCACAGCACAACCTTCACACTTTATGCCCCCATCTCGGGGGCTTCTTTGCACCCTTCACATAATATTAATGTTTGGGGTTGCTAATGGCTTTCACACAATTCAAATTAGATAGATCAGTCCTTCAGGCTCGCGGAATATTTAACAAATATATCTATGAGACTACTGACACAATTGCAGAAGTTACCACAGCTAATTACTTTGCAGATTCCCGCTTTATTACCACAGATAATGACGAAACCAATGGCATGGGTTGGTCAGGTGGCATTATGGAATGCTCATGTTCTGATGGTTACATTGTTGGTCAGATTAGTGTTGATGGCTTAAGCCTAACTAACGCATTACCTTCTGGCTCAGACATTATAAGTACCCTCCTAGACGGCCAAGTCCCTAAATATGATTCAGGTTCAGACACATTAATTTATTCAGGCGCTACTGTTGATTCAGACAACAAGTGGACCTTTGACGAAACAGCAGAATTTCCAAGTGGTTCCATTAGTTTATCCGATGTAATTACCTTGTCAGAAGCAGGTACAGAACTTTTCTCACATGAGTTTGTATTGGGTAATAGCGCCGTAGCCGTACAATCAATAATTGATGACACTGGCACTAGCCAACCTTTCTTGCAAGCAGCTAATAATGACAGGACATCAACGGCACAGCCTGTATTTGATACCACCATCACCACTAACCCAATAGTACTTCCTACACTGTCCAGTACTGATGTTCAGACAAATACGTTTGTACTTAAAGCTAATGGGGCAATGACTAATGTTCGCCTAACGCTTACCGATACAGCTACCGGATTAATTCTTAAATATATTCCTAATAAAATTGCGGTAACTAGCGGAACAGGTGGCCTTGATTTTGTTGCTGGTGATGTAACCATCAACTTAAACAGTGACGATGCAGACACAGTTGATACGTTTAATTTAGGTTTCACACCACTAAGAAGCTTAGCCGGACGCCTTGGCTCTATATTGATTGAAGCTGACAACATGGACCTACTGGGTAATAGCTCAGGAATTCCATATGTTCAGAATCAATTGCAATCTTTATCAGTTAGGCCGGTTGCATTTGTTAGGGACGCTTCAAATCTTTCTGATAACTACACTCGATTAAATAACAACTACACAACAGCAGCGGGTACAACTAGTGGACTGGTTGTTAACTATGAAGCCACAGCCACGGCTGACACTGTAACTTTAGGTCAATTCACAGATGGTGAGGCGGCGGTATCTAACCCAACGGTAATAACTGACGGGTCAGACACCTTTGCACAAAATGACATTATTCAGGTTTCAGGCACTAAATATAACGATGGGTTTTTTGAAGTAGAAGACCACACGGGGACAACACTTACCATTAGAGGTGTGGGTACTGTTGCAACTGTTGAGGACTTCTCTCTAACTCAGTTTGATAGCGCTGAAGATAGCGGTGCAATAACTAAGGTAAATGTCTCTATTATTCGATCTGCTACTGATGGTAATTGGGAAGAAGGCAAAGGCTCAGTAACCCCTATCACCTACCATGAGCTAGGAACTGATACAGACATAAACATCTATAATCAAGATGGAGCTATTGACGAAGACAGAACAGTGGACGTTGAGGATGGACACAATCTATCGTTAAACGCTTACGATAAAGACGCAGGTTCTTTTGATTTTCTTGGTCAAGTATCTATACAAGACGATAGAGTATCAATTGACATTCAAGATAATCTTAACAACCTGCAAACCATGGTTGACGTCCAGCAAGCAACGGCTGAGATAAGCTCAAAGGATTTAACTTTGGGAACTGAGCAAACACTAGAGGTGCACAACTCAGGGCAAGAGGCGGTATTCACTGACAGCGTACTAGAGCAAGGCTTACAGTATCCAACAGGACACAGTTACACGTTCACAGGGCCTAACCTTGTAGACAAGGATTATGTCGATGGCGAGTTGGGCAACGCTGACAATATATACAACTCAGACGGGACTATCTCAGCGCCTAGAAGTGTATCTATCGACCCAGGTAATTTCCTGTCTATATCATCTACAGATGTTGGGGTAGAGCAATCGAGTATAGTAGTTGAAGAAGCTGATATAACATTATCAAACACCGACCTTTCAGCATTAGAAACAAGTAAGATTGAGATAAGCACATCGGGTGGCATTGTTATCACTGATGACAAACAGCTAGGCGGTGCTTTATATGCTGCTGATTATTCTTCTGATTACGTGCCTAGATCATTAGTCGATAAAGGCTATGTCGACAGTATCCTTCACCCCGAAGTGATTATCGAGGGCGATAATGTTGATAACACCCTATATATTGGCGATGGGCTTCCTACGATTTATGGCGAGTCAGTAACTGTCACGGGGTATGGTACATGTGTAACTGATGATGTAGGTGCTTCCGAAATATCTGGTTACGGATATAACGTAGCGCCAAACCTACCTACAGGATCATCTGATCGGCTGGCTTTGTACGGATCTAATATCCTAACTGGACTGACGCTCGGCTCTGACCGTGTAAATATATTTGGCTCTAATAATCACCTTTCAAGTATAGAGAACTGCTCGTTCATTAATATTTTTGGCGATAGTAATTTAACTAGTGCGACAGGCATTGAAGATATTGCGATATTTGGTCGCGACAGTCTAAAAAATGCCACCAATCTAACAAGGGTTACAACTCTAGGCAATGACATTGGAAACAGTACGTCCGGTGCTTTAACGGATGTAACTTTGGTGGGTCACGGTGCACAAGCTCCAGGAGGCACAACGGATAATTATCTCAATATTTCTAATATTATCCACGCTGATACAAGCAGCCCTTATGTGGCAATCTCCACAACAACGGCAAAACCAACGGGGCCAGCACTACTTACAGTTGAGGGGGCTACGCAGGTCGTTGGCCAGCTCGGTGTAGGCGACGACTTTACACCAGAGAGAGCAATCCACCTTCAATCCTCTAACGCGATAATGCGAATCGACAGAGGGCAGAATTCCCCAGGGCTTCAGATATTTAGATTCTCAGACAATACCTTCTCGACAGTATGGAAAGGCTTCCAAATGGTGGTTGATGGAAGTGGCGTCAATGATGGCTCCTTTTGTATTGGGGATAGAGGCACGGCTACAAGTGGAGCGGCTGTAGACAGGCTAAGAATTAATAACGACGGTAGCGTAGATATATTTAAATCGCTTTCGGTTGGAAGTCTTATACGTGGCACAACAAGGACGGCTGTTAGTGCTGATTTTGATAGTGAATCAGCAAGAATGGGTGTTACCGATGTTACCGCAGCAAGAACAATAACTATTTTATCCGCAGATATAGCGGTTGTGGATAGGGAGTTCGACGTAATTGATGAGTCTGGAGACGTTAACGGAACAGACCGAACAATAACAATAGAAACAGAGGGCTCTGAAACCATTGCAGGCGGGGCGTCGATTGAGATAACTAGCTCTTACTCTGGTGTGAATCTTTATTCTGATGGCTCAAATTTATTTATAAGGTAATGACATGGCACACCCAAGACTTAATATTACAGACAGAGAACCCGCCCGTTTAGGAATGAACGTGGTAGAGGTTCACACAGAAGAAGACTTTGGTTCGTTATCTGTTGGCGTAGGCATAACAGTAACAGGCAACAACACTTATATTCTTATGGATCCAATAACTCAGACGGAGCCATTCTTAATAGACCCAGGTGCTGGCATGGACATAAGGACAAGAAGCCTTGAATCTAATGTCCTGACCTATACGAATACAACAGAGGCACAGTTCCAAGGTACTGGTGTAACCGCTGTAACACTTGACAACATCACAATGAACGGCAATGGTACTGGTGAGATGTTTGATGTAACAGGGTCTGCTGTTGCGTTTAAATTCCCAGTAATACTAAATTATGGCAGCGGCGGTACGATAACGTCTTCCCCTGATGTATTTGCACCAGGTGCGGTTATGGAGTTCGCAACATCAGGTTTAAGCCTTGTTGACTCTACGGGTACGGTAGCACTTACACAGGTTCTCGCTCTAAGTGGCAATACCATGACGGTCTTTGATATTTCAGGGGCTTCTAGCGGGGATTGGCAGTTCTTGAGTAACATTATATTTAATGATGCAAACTCCTCATTTATTCATATTGACTCGACATTCCCAACCACTTCGGTTGTTGATATATCCCACTGTAACGTTTTAATAACGGCTAACTTCTTTGATGGAACCTCACTTGATGAAATGGATTCAAGGGTTGCGGCTATAAATAACAAAGGTGTAAAGGATAGTAGATCAATAGGCTCTTATGTTGCTACAGGGAACGCAACCGCTACAACCATTTCAACTTCCAACACTTGGACTGATATAAATCTAAACGCATCGGCGGTAGCGGGTAGCAATATAGAAGGATGGACACTAACCAACACCACAACTGGCGAGCTTAGAATTGATTCTGTTGCTGGATTTGCTGGAGAAGGTATCGCATCTATAAGTTGCAACTCTGTTGGCGGTAGTCAGGAGTTCCAATTTAGATTTGTCGTGAATGGGTCGCCATTAAGTGATGGGGTTGTGTCAGGTGTTGAGCTTGGTTCAGATACTAACAATGTAGCATTATTGGCACCCATTACGGGTAATGATACAGATCTAATTAAGGTTCAAGTCCAAAACATAGACGGAACAAGCAACATAACTATTCAAGACATATCCGTCAGTATTAAATAGGAGCAATAACATGCCAGTAAATCAACGAGGCCAAAGGGTGAAAACCAACAAGGCCAATAAGAAGAAACGTAAACCTAAGATGAAATAGGCTAAAGTGTAATCAAAATAACCGTGTGGTAGAATGATTAAAATATTTTATCACATGGTTTTTTTATGCCTGCCGTTAGAATGTTATAATGTATTTGCAGATAGGGAATGCAACCCGAAAAGCAGCACGTCACTGCCTTCTGCAACTTTAATGACGAATAACTGAGACGCGGTTATGGCTGAGATTACACAAGAATTATTGAGAGAGCTCCTTGATTACAACCCAGAAACAGGGGTTTTGACTTGGAAGAAAAGAGATAGAAAGTGGTTTAAGACTAATAACGCATTTATTGTTTGGAATTCTAGGTCAACAGGTAAAGAAGCTGGATGCGTTGGCCACAACAAGGCAACAGGTAAAAAA
>OJDR01000125.1_pt1 | contig 28490 bp, 22 predicted proteins | sample 1593081 | NCBI WGS metagenome assembly OJDR01 (sample SAMN05416873, study PRJEB24817) | seawater metagenome | isolation source: Sea water | place: Canada:Atlantic | collected 2013-11
GGGCCTTTTCTATAGCTCTTTTTTAATACGGGCGGTTTACTAAGCAGCCTTGGCTTGTGCAGCAAGACGGTTATCTAACGAGTAAGCACCGCCCCCATGGGCAATTAAGAAAAAGAAACCACCGGCAATGGCCACGTTCTTCATAAACAGGGTCATTTGCATTTGGTCGCTAAAGTCAGCGTGAAACAAAACCGCCGACACTAAACTAAAACCGGCTAAACCAAATGCCGCAAGGCGAGTTTTAAAGCCCACAATAATGGCCAGCCCCAATACCACTTCGGTAGCAATGACAAAAGGCAGCAATGCTCCGGGAACGCCCATGGCTTCCATGTAGCCTAATGTGCCTTGGTAGGCGAAAATCTTGCTAAGCCCAGCCATAAAAAACATCACAGCGATGAATAAACGGCCAATTGGTGAAGCGAGGGTTTGTAATTGATTCATGGTTAACTCCAGTTTTGTAAGGTGTGCTAGCAATTTGGGTAAGGGGCTGAATGGGTCATTCGCGCCCCTTTAAGGTTGAAGTAAGCTTATCTGTTGATTGAGTCTGAACAAACAGTGCAATTGGCAAATTATAGTTCTCGTAATTAGAACAATAAGCCGCTATAACCAGTGCTACTTAGTTTAAAAGTGGGCAGCTTGGGCTTATGGGTCAGTTAGAAGATATGCAGGTGTTTATTCGCGTGGTGGAGGCGGCCGGTATTGGCCGTGCTTCCGAACAGTTGGGCATTGCAAAATCGGCGGTGAGTCGGCGTTTAAGTGAATTAGAGTCTCGTTTAGGCACGCAGCTTATAACCCGCACCACACGTACTTCTAGCCTTACAGAGGCTGGGCAGCGTTATTATCAACAGGCATTAAAAGTAGTAGACCAAGTTCATGAAATGAATACCGAGCTGGCTGATGCCAAAGCGGCGCTCAGTGGCAGTATTCGTTTAGCGGTACCTTTATCCTTTGGTTTACTGCACATGGGGCCGGCCATTGATTTGTTTATGCGAGAGCATCCACAGGTGAGTATTCACATGGACTTTAGCGATCGCCAAGTAGATATGGTAGAAGAGGGCTTTGATTTAGCCCTGCGCATTGCTGATTTAAAAGACTCCAGCATGCAGGCTAAAAGGATTTGCCCATCTCATTATGTATTAGCAGCCAGCCCTGACTATATTTTGCGCCATGGCAGCCCAAAGCAGCCCAGTGATATTATTAACCATGACTTTTTAAAATACGGTGTGGGCAGCAGTGCCCAGTGGCCCATTATAGATGCTCAAGGAAAAGAGCAACGCTTTAACGTCGCCGCTAAAATTACCGCAAACAACGGCGACTTCTTATTGCAAATGGCCCGCGCCGGTCATGGCATTGTGGTGTTGCCTACCTTTATAGCTTGGCAGGCCTTAGCGGCAGGAGAGTTGGTGCAGGTATTGGAGGACTGCACCATTCCCAGTTTAGATGCGTATTTTGTGTACCCTAAAAATCGATTTTTACCACAACGTGCCCGTGCCTTAATAGAGTTTATGGCGCAACGATTTGGTGATGAACCTTATTGGGATAAAGCCATTTAAATTAATTTATTGAATAGCAGGAAAAGTTCTAATTTTTAACCGTTTGGCTTTATGATGTGCGACTCCGATCCATTAGTGTAAATAGCTTAACTTTTATTCGTTGGCTACATTTCGCTTGTTATCTTAATTTTGTTTTTTTTAAACCAATGCTTATTGATTCGGCGTCAGTATTTCAATGGGTGTCGTGTTTTATAATTTTTTAAAAGTTTTTCTGCACTTTAGTTTTAAAAAGACTAGTAAAGCCAGGTCGACACGAAAAACCTCAATGAGAATGCATCACGAGAGATTGTAATTGATCATTTTATCGGGGATTATTTTCCCATAGCCCCTTACTGCGTGGCTTGCCGCTGTTTTCTAGGCTGTTCGGTCACTTGATAAACACCTAAGTATCCACTTCTAAGCGAGCCTGGTATTCAATAACTTTTGGCATAACCATATTGTTAAGAGCTGCCTTAGTTTGCATTCTGTGACAAAAAGCGGGCAGGTTGTCGTCATTGAAAAGTCTGTTTGATTGAGTTCATTTTATCTTTAGTGGTAATCTTTATTACACGTTTTGCAGTATAGATAAGTGCAAAATGATTACTCATTAAAAAATAAAAAGGTTTAAAATGAGCAAGCAAATTTGTTGTGATGGTGTGGAAGTAATTGGTTTTATTAATAACAGCGTGCGAGCAAAATTAATTTCAGTTATACCTGAAAAAAAAGCAGACGACAGCATAGCCCGTCAAATAGAAGAGGCGGGAACCCTTATTATGTCACCAGAAGGATTTATTAATTGTTATCAAGCCTTTAATCAACTCTTTAAAGAGTTGATAGACAAAGGTGTTATTAATACTCAGCAAGCCACGCCTTCTGCCACTCCCTCTGTAGCAGAAAAACCGACAGAGTCACCCAATTTTCAATAATCATTAGTCAGTAATAATTTATCTCTTACAGGTTTAATTATCCTGATCAAGATTGGTGGCTGCATTTTTAATGCAGCCCTATTATGACATCTATTGGGGTGATGCATGAATACCGGACTAGAATCTCTGTTAATGGTGGCACGTTACCATCATATTCAGCCTTCCAAAGAAGCCTTGAACGATACATGGCAAAACAGCAGCACCGACAGCGCAGACCCTATTCAACACCTGCAAAATATCGCGAGATCCATCGGTCTTAATAGCGGTTTAATAGATGTGACTTGGGAAAAATTATTAAAACTCGGCGGCGCTTTCCCCGTTATGGTGGTGCTTAACAACAGTAAATTTGTGGTGGCGTGTGGCGTTAAACTCAATGAACAAGGGCAAGCGCTACTATTAGTGCAAGATCCTTTATCTAATAAAGAAAATGAATTATTACAACTAACCCAAACCACATTTTGTAAGGAGTGGGGCGGAAAAGTTATCTTGCTAAAACCCATTAATCAGGAATTGGAAGTCAAAAAACCGTTTGGATTTTCTTGGTTAATTGAACAAGCCTGTGGGCAAAAGAAACTGATTGCCCAAGTGTTTTTAATTTCTTTTGTGATGCATTTACTCGCCTTTGTGGTTCCCATTTTTACCATGACGGTATTTGATAAGGTCATACGTTTTTCAGGATATTCAACCCTGCATGTTTTATTTGTGGGGGCATTAATGATCCTGGTATTTAATGCTCTGTTCGGATATATGCGCAGTTTGTTGATACTGCATATGGCTGGTCGTTTAGAAATTATCATGACAGACCGCATCACTAAAAATATATTAGGCTTGCCTCTGTCTTTCTTCCAAAAAATACCCGCTGGTAAATTGCTTAAAAATATTCAAGACGCCAATCAGGTGCGGGAGTTTATTCAAGGTAACCTGCTTTATACCCTCATCGAAGCCACCTCATTTATTATCGTATTACCTGTATTATTTCTATTCAGTACAGAACTGACGTTTGTGGTGATTGCGCTTGCCAGCTTGATTGCCTTATCTATTTTACTGTCCATGAATACCCATAAAAAACGCATGACCAAACTTTATGAAGTGGAGGCTCAGCGCCAGTCCATGATAGCCGAATCTATTATGGGGGTAGAAACGCTTAAGTCTTTGGCCATTGAAGATGAATACTACAAAAAACTATTAAGTACTTCTGCCAAAGCATCTTACTTGCAAAAAAGTGTGGGGCGTTTATCGGCGGTACTCAGCGAGTTTAGCGGCTTTATTCAAAAATTAATGTCTCTGGTGATTATATGGTTGGGGGCTCAAATGGTGTTACAGGGGCAACTCACGATTGGAGCGCTCATTGCATTTAATATTATGGCAGGACGTATCGCAGGTCCATTGGTGCAAATGGTGGGGCTTATTAAAAAATACGAAGAAGTGGCCATCTCTATTAAGATGCTCTCTAAGGTATTGAATCAGCCTCCTGAAAGATTAAGAGAGGGGGGGATTACGCCCCCTTTAAAAGGTGCGGTTGAATTTCGCGCAGTGGATTTTTATTACGATAAAACGCAACCTAAAACACTCGATCAAATTAACTTTCTTATAAAACCTGGCATGAAGGTTGGCATCGTTGGCCCTAGCGGCTCAGGTAAAAGCACGGTGGCTAAATTGTTACAGGGGTTGTTTAAACCCGATGGCGGTTATGTTCGTTTTGATGGCATGTCTATTAGTGAATTTGATTTAAATTATTTACGCAGTAGCCTTGGGGTAGTGTCGCAAGACAGTTATTTATTTAAAGGCAGCGTGCATCAAAACATTGCTAAGGCCAGCCCAGTAAGTAGCCGAGAGAAAGTGATTGATGTGGCTAAATTAGTCGGCGCCCATGAATTTATCGAAAGCCTGCCTCAGGGTTATGACACCGAGTTAGAAGAGCAAGCGGCTAACTTATCGGGGGGGCAAAGACAGCGACTTTGCTTTGCAAGAGCCTTATTACAAAAACCCAAGGTCCTCATTCTAGATGAAGCCACCAGTGGCTTAGACGCACAAAGTGAACATTTAATATATGAGAACCTTAACCGTATTTGCGCCGGTGCTACCTTAATTAATATCAGCCATCGCCTGGCCAGTATGCCTGAAATGGATCTGATATTAGTTCTTGAATCCGGATCACTAGTGGCCTCTGGTAAGCATCAACAATTGTTGCAACAACCGGGCACCTACCAAGATTTATGGCAGCAACAGTTTTCCAGCGCGTTAGAGGTGGCCTAATGACTTCATCCTCACTCAATAAAAAAATCGAACAAACGCACAGTGCTAATGAAAATTCAGTGATTAATGAAAAGATCATTAATGTAGAAGAAGAGGCTGAGAAAGCAGCGTCAGCTGACATGACAAAATTTAGAAAATTAAAACTATTAATAAGCGGTAAAACCCGCTCTTTTTTAATGTCTTTATTTTTAAAAATGTCTATTTTAAGTCGGGCAGGTATGGTTTTTAATAAAGGTTTATCAGCCTTTCAATCGCTTAAAAATAGCCCTTTGCTGGTTCGGCTTAAGTTGAGTCGTTTGATAAAACCTGGTAATCGTCAGTCTTCTGAAAATTCTGAGGATATTAATGATTTTACCAGTGCGGCATTTTTACCCGATTACTTGCAGTTGCAACAGCGGCATGCCAACCGACTGCTATTTATTTTATCAAATGGATTAATGGCCTTTTTTCTCTGTATTTTAATCTGGTCAGCCCTTGCTGAGGTTGATACCTCTCTGGTGGCCAGTGGTGAAATCGTATCCACTAAACCCAACTCCGTCATTCAACCTATGACCGGGGGAATTGTCAGAGAACTAAAAGTAGAGATTGGCGATCAAGTTAAAAAAGGAGAGCTATTATTGGTGTTAGATAGCATTCAGCAAAAAGCAGATTTAGACGCCGCACAATTACAAGCCCAAACCTTACAGGCGCGAATTATTCGCCTGCGTGCGCAACTGTTGGCAAAGCCAGCTAAGCAATACTCAGCAAGTGTCAGCATTAATATACTTGAAAAACAATTGTATGAGTCAGATATACAGCAGCACCAGACGCGACTCGATTATATGGAAAAGGAGATTCAAACGCTTATTCTAAGCCAGCAGCAGCTCGCTGAAGAGAGCCAAATGATGGCTAGGGAACTTGATGTGGTGGCACAACTTACTCTTGTTCGAAAAAATCTTTATGAGCGAGAAACTGAAGCCTACAACCGTAACGGGCCTAGAAAAGTAGAATATCTCACCACTCAACAAGGCCATTTGAGCGGCCAGCGCCAGTTAGCGCAACTCAAAAATCAAATTGCGCGCTTGTCTAAAGAAATAGCATTAAAAGAAGTGAGTCGTTTAAATTACCTGGCCGATCGAAACCTTACTATTAGTAAAGAGCTGGAAGTGAACTCAACCAGTTATGCAGAACAACTGATTAAAATGGCCAAATACAAGCAAGCCCATGACGTCGTTAACATATTAGCCCCCCATGACGGCATTGTATTGGCCATGGTAGAAAAAGGTCCGGGCTCGGTGGTGCAAGCTGGGGAAACGTTATTGCAGTTGGTGCCAACCGATGTGCCTTTAGAAGCGGAAATATTTATTTTGCCCAGTGACATCGCCCATGCCACGCAAGGGGCCCAAGTGTCACTAAAATTAGACACTCTGCCTTTTAGTCAATATGGCTACTTAACCGGCAAGTTACGCATAATCGGTGAAGACACCATTAAAGAGCCGTTAACGGGGCAAAATATTTTAAGTTATCGTGGCCGAGTTACTTTGGAAGAGGGTGGGCTGCGCAATCTTCCTGGGCACTTTAAATTAATTCCCGGAATGTCGCTTGAATCTAATATTAAAACGGGTCAGCGCCGTTTAATTAGTTATTTCTTTTACCCTGTTTATCGGGCGCTAGATGAAGGGTTCAGAGAGCCATGAGTCACTATCAGATAAAGAGTCACGGTATTAAATTACTTCTGTCAGTTATTACAATTTTGTTGTTATCGGGCTGTGCCAGTGTCAATCAGCCATTAACATCCCAAGACATTCATACCCGTACCCAAAAAGTGAAAATGGCATTGAAGCAGCTGCCACTTACTGAGCCCCTTACTCTTGAAATGGCCTTGGCTCGGGCCATAAAATACAATTTAGATGTTGAAATACAACGTTACTCTCAGTTAATCAGCAATAACGATTTAAGCCAGGTGCGTTTGGGTTTATTGCCCGAGCTTAGCGCTTATGGCACCTATGCCAAACGAGATAAACTTAATGTGGGCACCGACCCAGATGGTGACCAAAAAGAAAGAAACCAAATTCAGGCGAGTTTAAGTTGGAATTTATTAGATTTTGGATTGGGTTATCTCAGTGTCCAGCAAGCTAAAAATCAAGTGTGGATTGAACAAGACAACCTGCGCATGGTGTTAAACAAAATGGTGGCGGCGGTACGTTTGGCTTACTGGCAGGCACAACTTTATGAAAAACGTTTTAATCAAGCTAAGGGGTTACAGCAACGATTTATAGAGGTGGAAAATAAACTGAATCAAACCAGCCATTTAATGCTGGATGATCCATTAAAGATTTTAACCTTTAGAAAAGAAATTAAAATACTCACCAAACGCTTATTGGAATTTGAAAAGTCGGTTAAAGAATCAAAAATTAATTTGGCCAACCTAATTAGTTTAAGCAATATAAATTTTACTCTGAGCCCTGCCTTACCGGAAACGCTCAATTTGGTGTTTGCTAATTTAATTTCAAGTAATACCGATTCTCCAAAATTGGATATAGCATCATTAGAAGCCTACGCACAGCAGCACCGCTATGAGTTACGCCAAAATGATTATTTACAGCGCATTAGTCAGTTGGAGTTAGACGGTGCCTACTGGAGCCTATTACCTGGTTTAGAGATATTCAACGGTTACCATTACAACGATGACGATGATCTAGAGCATCAAGAATGGAACCGCTGGGGCAGTACTATTACTCTGGATCTATTAGGTTATCTGCAAGCGCCCGCTGAAATAGAAGGGCACGAGCTGAACATTACTCAGCAACAAATAAAGGGATTATCCAGCGCGTTAATGGTTAATAAACAAGTCAGGTTAGCCGCATTAAACTTACCCATGTTAGAAAAAAATTATTATATGGCTAAAGAGTTAGCAAGTATCGATCAAGAAATTTATCGTCTACTTGAGTCTCGTCAGGCCTTTGCTTTATTAGATGAGGTGGAAGCTCATAAAGCAGCCATTAATTCCTTGCTGGCCAATGTAGACAAAGACCGAAGCTATTTACAGGCCATAAATGGCGCGCACCAGTTGCAGCAGGCTTTGGGCATTGAGCAATTGCCGTTGGCCAATTTTGATCTGCCCTTAACAGAGCTAAGCCAAGCTCTAAAGCGTTACCGTTACCCTAAAAATATTGAGGAAAAACTAAAAGATTTTAAATTACAAAGCGACCAATTTGAAGATGATTCAAAGCCAAACAATTAATCGACTATTGATGCGTCAGTGACAGGCATGCAGGGTAATACAATGTATAACATCCATCAGCACACCAATGTTTTACAAATTCGTTTTATTCTTCAGGCTGCAAAATACTTTAAAATTGACCAACAGGAATTACTAGATCACGCGAAAGTCAGTATTGATGATACGCTTTTACCCAATGCCCCAGTGCCAGTGGAGCAGGCTATTCGGCTATGGGATGCTGCTGAACAACTCAGTGGCGATCCTTTAATAGCTTTAAAAAGTGGCGGCATGACCAATACTTATCAGCAATCACATTTATTTAGTTTGGCTTGTGCCAGTAAAAACTTAATGGATGCTAGCCAGTACATCGTTCGCTATGAAAAAAACTATACGGGTATCATTCGCCATAACATCACTATTAATAGCGATGCGGTCACCATGGAGCTCATTACACCGGGAGATAATATCGAGGGCTTTCGCTCAACGGTAGAGCGCCACATGAGCGTTATGGTTACCGCCTATAAGATTATTATTCCTCCAGAAGAGCAAGTTAACACAAGCCCTGATGTTTATTTTCGTCACCAAGCAGCGGCTCCTATCAGCGAATATCAAGCCGTACTGGGTAAAAAACTGCATTTCAATCATGATCGTAATATTTTGGTTTTTTCATTAACCACCATGCTTGTGGATAATCCTTTGTACAACCCGGATATGGAAGAAGTATTGCTTGAAGTGGTGCAGAGAAATGACGAACAAGCCTTAGAGGTTGACAGTTTAATCACTCAGGTTGAGAAAGTAATATTAAATAATCTTCATAACACAGACCTTAATATACATTTTATTGCCAAGCAGTTTTCCATGGGGCCAAGAACCCTACAGCGGCGTTTAAGCGAAGAAAATACCAGCTTTAATGTCTTGCTGAATAAAATCCGTAATCAGCGGGCCATGATTTTAATCAGCGATCCGGCACGAAATATGAGCCAAATCACACAGCTCTTGGGCTTTCAGAAACAATCTGCTCTCAATCAAGCGTTCTCTCGTTGGCACGGCACAACACCCAAAAAATATCGGCAAAAACTGTTTTCAAAAGAGTCTGAAAACGACCCTTTAAAGCACCAGAATGTATCAGAAGAAGAATGCTAGGCATGGTTAAAAGTAAAGGGCATTAAGGGGCGTTTAAGGCTAAGTCGCACCTATGAATTCACTGACGTGATTGGTAAGCCTAGCCCTATTGGAACCCGTTTCAAGTGCGCTTATGATTTACCTCATCAGTCGTATTCCAGTGCCCTTTTTAAAACTGAAAACTGAAAACTAAAAGTGGTTCGGTCTTATTCAACTAACCAACAGGATGATGCAGGAGTAACCCAGAGAAAATTAAGAGCAATCTAAGAGTAAGCAACTTTTAAAATGTTTTTTCAGATCACGACAAACAAATACAAAACGTCATTAGCCCAAGGCTAGTGCCTTTTTCTCAAGGACGTAGTTAGAGCCTAAAAATGAAAAATAAAATTAATAATAGTTAAGGAATAAATTATGGGTTGGTTTAGTAAAAAATATAAAAAGGCCAAAAAGGCGGCTAAAAAGGCCGCAGAAAAAGCCAAAAAGGCAGCTGAAGCCGCTAAAAAAGCCGCCATTGCAGAAGCGAAAGATGCTGCCAATGCCGCTAACGATGTGGCCAAAGACATTGGCATCGATCCTAAAGACATTTTAGAAGGCGCCAAATACCTCGCCTCTGGAAATTGGAATGGTGACAACGGCAATGATAACAAATCATTGGTGCACGCTAAGTTAACTATGAACGGTAAAGGAGGCAACGACAACCTAAAAGGATATGGCGCCTACGCCAAGGTGAATGGCGACAGCGGCAACGATACCGTTAAGGCCTATGGCGGTTACGCAAAAGCCAATGGCGGGTCAGGTAATGACAAGGTGGTGGCTGAAGGAGGTTATGCCACTGCCAATGGTGACAGTGGTAATGATAATGTCAGTGCGAAAGGGGCTCATGCGAAAGCCACAGGCGGCAGCGGTAACGATACCGTAAGTGCCCAAGGGGCCAATGCACAAGCCAGCGGCGGCAGTGGTAATGACAAGGTCACCGCCAGTGGTGTGTCAGCGCAAGCGTCGGGTGGCGATGGCAATGATACCGTTAAGGCAGAAGGGGTTTATGCAAAAGCCAGCGGTGATGGTGGTAATGATCACGTAACCGCTAACGGTGCATCTGCTCAAGCATCTGGCGGCGATGGCAATGATACGGTTATCGCCAACGGCGCTCATGCACAAGCCAGTGGTGGCAACGGCAACGACACCGTAAAAGTAGATGGTGTTTATGCTCATGGCACCGGTGGTGCCGGAGACGATAAAGTCATCGTAAACGGTGTTTATGCCAGTGGTTCGGCGGGCAGTGGCGACAACTATTTAGAAGTAAACGGCGCCTATGGCTCAGGCACTTCCGGTTCCGGTGATGATGAGGTGTATGTTAACGGGGCTTACGCGCAGGTTGATACCGGAGCCGGCAACGACGAAGTACATGTTATTGGTGCGGGCGCGGCCATTGCCAACACAGGTGCCGGTGACGACAAGGTTTATGTTTACGGCACTTATGCACAAGTGGATGCAGGCTCGGGTAATAATACCGTTGAAGCTTACGGGGCTGGGGTTAATATTAATACCGGCAACGACCAAGATAAGATCACCAGCGGTGCCGGTGTTGCTTATATTAATAGTCGCAATGGTGATGATGATATTGCCGCCTATGGCGGTGTTAACTATGTGTTGGCTGGCAGCGGCGACAACACAATTATTGTGGGCGGCGGAGCCAACATTGTTCAAGCGGCTGACGGCGACAATGATGTAAAAGCTTACGGCGGAGCCAATGTTTTATTAATTGGCCACGGCGATAATGACATTGATGCTTATGGCGGTGCCAATTTTGTATTCACTGGCAATGGTCATAATAATATCGAAGCCGGTGGTCGCTTAAACACCCTACTCACAGGTGATGGTAATGACGATATCGTGGCCTTAGGTGGCGACAACATTATTTTTGCCGGAGATGGAAATAACCAAATCATTGCCATTGGTGGGCTTAATTTAATTACAGCCGGTTCTGGCAACGATTTAATTATTGCCGAAGCAGGTGGTAACGTCATTCTGGCTGGCAATGGCAACAACGATGTATTCGTGGCTGGCTTGGCTAACTTAGTGATCACAGGAGACGGCAACGACCAAATTTATTCTGTGGCACTTTACAATGTGTTGTTTGCTGGCGATGGCAACAATACCGTGGGGGCTTTAGGGCAGTACAATTTATTATGGGCCGGAGATGGCAATGACTTATTAATTGCAGGGGGGCAGGGCAACTTAATTTTGGCCGGTGCCGGCAATAACAGCGCGATCATGCTGGGGCAAGTTAATGGCATGATTTCCGGTGATGGCAATGATCTTGCGGTTGCATTAGGCCAGCAAAACTTGGCGATTTTAGGCGGCGGTAATAATACCTTTATTGGCATTGGCCAAAACAACGGGCTCATTACCGCATCTGGTGATGACTTTGCTTTAAGCATTGGTCAAACCAACGTGTTACTGATGGGCAACGGTGATAACTTTGGCGTCACAGTGGGGCAAAATAACCTCATTTGGGGAGGCGATGGTTTTGATACTCAAATTGCAGTGGGGCAAAACAATATTTTGCTGGCTGGCAATGGTGAAAATCAATCTGGCATCAGCGCTAACTTACCCAGTGGCGAATTAGATTTACCCTGGTTTGATTTTCAAATTCCGGATTTTAGCGAACAACTTAATCACTACACTTCCAATAGTTATTTACCGGTAGACATTGCCAATGTTCAGGTGGGTATCGGGGTTAATAACTTATTTATCTCTGGTACTGGCAACGACGTGGCCATTGCTGTGGGTAAAAATAATGTGGTGGTCAGTGCTTCTGGCGATGACATTACTATTGCTGCCGGACAAAATAATTTAATTGTCTCGGGTGATGGTAACGACATTACCACTACGCTTGGTTTAAACAATATTGTATTCGCGGGCGACGGTGCCATTGATGTTACCGTTGGGGCATTTTTCAAGTACAACATTTTTCTTGGAGAAGGCGGCACAGATGTCATGGTGGGCGTACTGGGTAAAGCCAATGCGTTCTTTGGTGGCACTGGCAACGATGTGTTAGTGGCGTCTTTAAGCAAAGATAATATTTTAGTGGGTGGCAGTGGCAGCGATGTGCTAATTACCTTTGGCACCATGAATAACTATTTAGTGGGTGATAATGAATTCACTATCGACAGTCACATGTATGGCAACTTTGGCGCTGCCAGCAGTAATGCACTTGACTGGTTAGGCACCTATGCACAGGTGGGCTATTACGGAAAATCAATCTTAAAAGGTTGGAGTTCGTTAAACAGCTTATCCAATTCCATTGACACTAATAGCCAGGAAATTGCCGCTGGGGTGTATCAAACCATCAGTGATGAAGTAGAACCTATTGCAGATGGCTATCAGGGTATCAGTGACACCCTTGATACGTTTGGGGTTAACTTTATGGGCGAACAACTGGCCGACATTAGCCTAGATGAATTATTGGGCACTGAACTGGGCAGCATTAGCCCCGACAGCGTATTTGGCGAAGACAACTGGTTTTCAACCGTAGTAGACATGCTGAGTTATGCCACCGATTACGAGTATGACGATGAAGACTTTACTTACAGCGTTGATGTGAGCGATGTGGTGCCAGATGCCGCCAGTGATGTGGACACCGATGAATACGAAAACTACCAAGCAGACGAAGGTGAAGAGGAAGATTCATCTAACCATAATTCAACATCAGGCTGGGATGAAATCGCCACGGGCGTTAACGAAGTTGGCGATGTGTTAGCCGATGCCCATCTAGACGATTTAATTTTTGGTGCCATGGAATACATGCAAGACAGCGAAGCCATGATGGATTTGGCCACGTATTTTGCTGATTTAGATTCCGGTTATAGCGAATGGTTTGGCGACGAAGACGACGAAATTCAAACGTCTACCTTATCGGAAACGGGCATTCGATTTGATGCTGCGCTGGATTTAGAATTTCCAGAAATTCAATTATCTGCCGAAGACAACACCGACTTTGACGTGCCCTTTACCGGCATTGATGTGGGCTCATACGAATACGATATTCCCACGATTCCAGCACTGGAAACCAACGATGTGGATTATGAATACGGTGAACTGGCCAGCTATGGCATTCCCGAAATTGATCTGGCAACGCTTTCTTCACCTTCATTTGATGTGCCGCAAATCACTTTGCCTAATATGCAGGTCGACGGTGATTGGGCCAATGGCTTTGATGCCGATTTAGGAGACGTGGATGTTGATATTGGTGCCTATGGTTCTTTCTATTCAAACTATTGGATCGAAGATTTAATTAATCAAGGTGTGTGGGAAAACATGTTTACCTACCCAGATGAAATTCTGGAATACGACTTCGCCGCCGAGGACGCCATCATTGGGCAATTGTTAGGTGAAGGACTTTTGGCCGCGACCATTGGCGGCAGTATGAATCAGATGGATTCATTAAGTGGTGACTGGGATTTAATGGCCAGCATACTCGGTAAAGAAAACTATGCCCATGGCGGTGAAGGAGGCGATGTATTTATAGGGCTATTAAACTATAAGAGTGCTTTCTTTGGTGGCGAAGGTGATGACATGGCCAACATGATTGGCTGGCAAAATCTTGTCTCAGGTGGCGAGGGTGACGATTACGCCTTAACCTTTGGTTTTAGTAATTATTTCCTTGGTGGAGAAGGCAACGACATTGCCACCCAAATTGGGGTTAACAACTCGGGTTATGGTGAAGAAGGCAATGACTTATTAACCCAAGTGGGCGTGAAAAATATTGGCTTAGGGGATGAGGGAGACGACGTAGTTATTTCCATGGGGTTAAACAATTATCTGGGCCAAGATTATTTGTATGATACCCCCATGACCACCGCACAATCAGGAGACGACATGCTCATTGCGGTAGGCATGAACAATGTTTCTTGGGGTGGCGATGATAACGATACGTTAATTTCTTTAGGAAACTGGAACCTACTACAAGGGGGCAGCGGTGACGATTTAGCGTTTGCCTTTGGTAGCAGCAATTACCTTTACGGAGATGACTACTCTCTCGCCGCCATTGGTGACGGTAACCTAGATATTGATTTAAATGTGGGTACAGATCACGTTGACTTTATGGATGACTCTGAAGCAGCCGGCGATATTATTGACGAAGATAGCACCGCCGAATTAGGACTAAGCTATAGCCAATCTGCTGACACTGAAAACGCCGGTAACGATCTTTTATTCATGATCGGTGATGACTCATTTGCTTATGGCAATAAGGGCAATGATGCGTTGTTAGCAGTGGGTGAAAACAATCAGTTATTTGGTAATAGCGATAACGATTTAGTGCTGAGTGCCGGTACCGATAACCTGCTTGAGCTAGGTAATGGCAATGACATTGCGTTAAGTTATGGTTACGACAATGAAATCAATGGTGGCAGTGGCCAGGATATTATTGTGGCCTTAGGAGATGGCAGTGATATAAACGGCGGCAGTGATAACGACTTTATTCTGTATGCCGGAGCAGATGCGCAAGTTTCTGGTGGCGAAGGCTCTGACATTATTATGGGTCTTGGTTGGGGTTTACTGGATGATAGTTTATATGCAGTAGGCGAAAACCAAATCTTTGGCGACAGCCTTAATGACCTAACGTATTTAGTAGACGCGTTAGATCTTTCTTTGCAATCGGCTTACAGCTTAGAACTTTCTTCTTTAGAAGACTTGCTTTTGTACGGCGGCACGCAATTCTTAGAAGGCGGTGACGGTGATGATGTATTAATCGCAGGTATAGGCTCACAGATTAATCTTGCCGGTGGCGCTGGTGATGATACTTACGTTTACTATCTAGACAGTGGCGTATTAAACATCAGTGATGATCAAGGCAGTAATGAATTAATGATCTTCACTAACAGTGATCAAAGTGACGTGCTGTTGGATATGTCTAACCTAGTGTTGTCTAGCAATGAGCTAGGGTCACTGCAATTAGATGTGGTGATTGATGGTCAATCGTTTGGTCAAGTAAACCTAGAAGGGTTTGATGTGAATGCCTCTATTACCGTTGGAGACAGCAGTTTTAGTTTCTCTACCACGGTATTTGATCTTTATGATTATGCCAATGATCCTAATAACCTAGTGGAGGACTTACTGGTAGCCTACACACCTGACATAGCTGAGCTGATGGAAAGCGGTATACGCGAAGCGATTTCATTGTTCGATGGTGATCAAGCTGATACCTCTTTGTTCGAAATGCTGGATGACGGATTTGACGGTGTAGTGGCGTCAATTTCAGATGGCTTTAGTGACGCAGCGGTACAAATGGAGTCGGCCTTAGCGGCGGCGTAATTCAATAAAAAATCACTGGGGAATTTTTTCTCAGTGATTTTTCTACTCGATTTTATCTAAAAAAACGTCTTGGTAATTTTAAAAGACGAAAAAATTCCAACCATTGTCATTAACAAAGTTTTCTATAAAAACTCATTGTTTATAATTAATGGTTTCAATTTATCGCATTTTTCTCATCCTTTTCTCTGTTAACAAAATGATTAAGCTGTAATAATAAAAAACAACAAAAATAAAAATAACACCCAAGCAGCACTCATAATGTTCAAAGAATGTTGGACTGGGTATTTGAAAGAGGTTGCTTTATGTTTCCTGCCAACACCTGTACTAACGCACTTCAAATTCGTTTTATTCTACAAGCTGCAAAATATTTCAATCTTTCTACAAAAGATTTATTGTCCTCAGCGAATGTTATTATTGATAATCATTGTTTGCCCAGCGCCCCCATACCCGTTGAAGTAGCTATCCGGCTTTGGCAAGCAGCCGAGCAACTTAGTCGTGACCCTCTTATTGCATTAAAGAGTGGCACTATGACTCAGACCTATCAGCAGTCGCCATTATTCGGGTTAGTGTGTGCCACTAAAAATATGATGAAAGCCTGTAAATATATCATTCGTTACCAAAAAAATAATTTAGGGATGGTTAACCATCGCATGGGATTCGAAGGCAATAAGGTGATTGGGGAATTGGTGACCCCAGCTCATCACGATGAAGAGCTTCGTCCATTAATTGAGCGTCAAGCAAGCGTTATGTTGTCTTTTTTTAAGGTTATTTTTTCGCCAGAAGTTCAAAAAAATGCCATGCCAGAGATATATTTCAAGCACCAACCTAATGGACCTGTGGAGCATTACGAAAAAATACTGGGTGTAAAAGTTCACTTTGGTCATTCTAAAAATTTATTTGTGGCGCCAAGGCACCTTATGGATATGAACAATCCATTACACAACCCTGAAATGGAAGAAGCATTGTTAAGCTTAACCCAGCGACACGATAGAGGCATTACCGAAGGCACTAATTTAATTGTTCAAATTGAAGAATTTATTTTAAAAAATTTAAATAATCGTTATTTAAATATTGATTTTGTGGCCACCAGTTATGCCATTGGACCAAGAACATTGCAGCGTCGCTTAAAAGAACAAAATACCAGCTTTAATGTATTGCTAAATAATGTTCGCTATAACCGAGCCATGCAACTGATTGTTGACCCTGATATATCAATTAGTGAAATTGCAACTGACCTTGGCTTTCAAAATCAGTCTGCTTTAAATCAGGCTTTTACTCGCTGGACCAACATTACCCCTAGGCAATACCGCGATGCTTGTATTGATAATCCAGTCACTCAATATGCTTTTAATTAAACAGTATTTTACTGAGAACAATTTTTTAAAAAGCAAAAATTGCTAATGGAAAACCACGGCAATTCTTCATCTTTGGCGGTCTCAATTCACAGAACTGCACATAACAATAGTTAAAATATCAGTACAAAAAAGTCACTACAAATGATCAAAGAGACAAGACTTCATTTAGCCTACTACAAAGTGTCTAATATGATATTACGAAAACGTGCCAATATTGCCTCGTAATGGGAATTATTCTTATCAATCTTAATATTTGTATCTTATGGGTGTGAGGGAGTTCTAGGTAGCTCAATATGAATTAGGAAGAAATATTAAAGGTTAATATTATTTTTCTTTGTGTTTAGGGGCCACCGCCTCTTGAATTGCGGATTCGTTAATATGATTAATGTTCCCTAACGCGCTAATTTGCATGCTTGCTTCGTCAATTATCTCATCATACAAGGCCAACACCTCAGGGTTAAATTTAGGCGTGTCTTCTGCGGTTAATTTAAATAGCTGCATCTGATTTAGAAAGTTATTTAAAACGTGTTGCGTTGACGACATCATGGCGGTGTAAATTTTAAGCTTCTCGGAAGACACTTTACTGGCGCGGTTACGCTTTAAAAGATCCACAAAGGCAAAGATGAGAAAAATGAAAAGCGGAATAATCAGCTCATCTATTTCGTATTCTTCAAGGCTATGTAATAGGCTTACCAGTTTTTCAAAAAAGTCCATATCAAATACGATGCCTGCCATGAGCAGGAACAGGGATAAGGCCAAACCAATGAGGGTAATGGTGTAATGCTTCATGTTTTAAATCGCATTCTTAAATTGGCCTTCTTAAAGAGGACTTAAGAAAGCTCATAAATTATATTCCGCATAGTATAACCTTTATTAATACAGAAATACCTAAAGGCTAATTGCCATGTAGGGTTATGAATATTGGTAGGAGTATATTTCTACTATTTCTTATTGGCGAGGTTAATCGCAGCGCTAATAGCCTGTTTTGCTTGAGGGCTATTTTTCCAACAGCTGGAGTGAAGCATGCTGGCTACTCGCTCTGCAATATCCTGTGCCGTATAGTGTTTTAACTCTTCAAAAGAGCTAATGCCAATTTCTTCAAAGCGTTTAATTACGGTGGGGCCTACGCCTTTAAGTTCAAGCAGTGCTGTGCTTTCTTGCTGACTGAATTTCATTTTATATCTCTTCTTCTAGTATTCGAAATTTGTTTTGCAAAGCGTTGACGAAATTGCTTGGGAGTGAGGGTTATGATGCGTACAAATATTTTTCGGCAGGCACTGCTGTCTTCGTAACCCACTTCAATGGCAATAGCTTCAAAACTTTTTTGAGTTTGCTCCAATTGCTCACAAGCTTTTTGTATACGCAATCTTTGCAGGTATTCAGAGGGTTTAAAGCCGGTGGCCTGTACAAAGCGTCTTAAAAAACTGCGCTCACTCATGTGGCATAAGTTGGCCAGTATCGGCATTTTAATTTTTTCTGAATAGTGCTCATCTATAAATAATTGCGCGGCGACAATGCTGTGGTCACCATGATTTCGCTTAGGGATAAATTGTTGATAGTATTTTTGAGAGCGATGCCCAGTGTCGACGACTAAGTTTTTTCCTAGCTGAGTCATGACACTGACTCCAGCGTGTTGAGCCACTAATTCCAGTCCTAAATCCAACCAAGACATGACCCCACCTGCGGTAATGATATTGCCCTGATTAATTAAAATTTGCTGTGTGTCTAATGGGATGTGCGCAAAGCGCGATTGAAATTCACCGGCTAACGCCCAGTGAGTGGTGGTTTGTCGCCCTTCTAAGACGCCCGCTTTTGCGAGAATAAACGCACCAGAGCATGCCGAGCAGAGTGTGGCTTGATGGGCATGCTGTTGCCTTAACCAATCTAATAGCTCATGGCTTGGGTTAAGGTAAAAATCATCCTTTAAAGACGGGGGTAAAATTATCACCTCAAAATGTTGGCTGTCATTCAACTGATCAAGGGTCAATATAGTGCACTTAAACAAAGTTGCGGACTGGCACTGAGAATTAGCCATTTCAAACAGCTCGTAAAGCCCAAAAACAGCGGATTGCAGAGCATAAGGGTAGTTAATAATAGCAATGTGCATGTTGGCGGAATCAGACGGCTTTATGTCAATATAGCCACTTATGAGGGGTATCTCAAATGGGCATACTAATAGGCAGCATGTCATAACTGATTATTTTAGGAGCGCCATATGACTGAAACACTGACTGTAGAGACCCATATTCCTTTTCTTGAGGAGTTGCTTTTACCATGGCGGGGTGTCATTAAAGGTGACTACCAAGGCTATCGTAATCATGTTTATCGTATGGTGCAGTTCACCTTTGCCATTAAACACATGCAAGGGGGAGACTTGAGTGAAGAGGATAAAAAGAAAATTATGATCGCCGCGGTATTTCATGACATAGGTATTTGGGTTAAGGATACTTTGGATTATTTAGAGCCTTCTTTACCTGCAGCCATGAAATATTTAGAAGAGCATCAAATGGCCCATGATAAAGATGAAATACGGTTAATGATCACCGAACATCATAAGTTACGAGAATACAAAGGGGATTACCAAAAGATGGTGGAGCTGTTTCGTAAAGGAGATTTAGTAGATTTTTCCCTTACTATGGTGAAATTTAATTTACCTAAAAGTTACATTACAGAAATGAAAAATGCTTTGCCTAATGCGGGGTTTCATTTGGGGTTATTGAAAAAAGGCTTTAAATGGTTTTTGCGCCATCCATTAAATCCGGTGCCTATGATGAAATGGTAGGGATAAAGAGATAAAAATTCAATAGCCAATTAATCTATCCAGTTGGATAAAACAATGGCCATTATTTGATTTTCACTAATTTCAAACGTCACTTGGTTTTCCGATTCTACATCACAATGATAGCTACTGGAGGTAATAGTGGTGTGCGCGGGTTTCCCCATTAACTGTGTAAGATAAGTTTCATGGTTGCCCAGCACATCTTTTAATTCTTCTGGGCTGAAGGTAAGTGTGTATCTTACCGCTTCTAGGTAGCTTTTATTGTAATTGGGTACTTCAAAAATGGCGATGTAACCATCTTGATAATGCAGTACCACTCTTTGATTGATGTAATTGTCATTATGGGGGCTAATCAGGGTTTCTGATTTTTCTTGAGATGCCTCACCAAAGCGCCGCTTAACAGAAGCGACTGTATTGCCGCTAATGGATTCAAGCTGTTGACAGAAATTCACATATGGCTGATGAATTTGTTCGGCTACGGGAATGTCTTTTTCTGAGCTTGCACAGGCCATAAGGAATAGGGAAGTCATAGTTAGAAATAATGCATGTCTCATGGTTGACCCTCGCACACGTTAAGAGATTGCCTCAAGTTACAAATGGTTAGGCATGCTCTGGATAATAGCTTTACATCTTATTGTTATTCATTTCATTAGAAACTCTTCTATCTTAGCCTGATATATTGTGAAAAATTGAGTGGTGGTAGGCTTTTTTAACAGCATTGAAATAATTGGCGCTATTCACCTGCTTTACTTATCCACTGGTGTGCTGTGACTTTATATAACACATGTTCTTTTAATACATGGTTATTTGGAATGATAGGGTGATTGAAATTACGATTTACATTGATCATATTCAAACGCTCCATTACCGCTCTTGATGGCAAGTTAATCACCGAGGTAAATGAATACACTTCAGGTAGGTTAAGTATTTTAAAGGCAAAGTTAAGCACCTCAATGGCCGCTTCAGTGGCATAGCCTTCACCCCAAAATGATGTGGCTAATCGCCAACCAATTTCCACACAGGGTGTGACGGGTAAATCATAAGTGGGCTTATTCAGACCCACAAAGCCAATAAATTCTCCAGATGCTTTTATCTCAACGGCCCATAATCCCCAGGACTGTAAGGATATGAGTGCTTTGAGCTTGCCTGCTAAAGCATGGCTGTCATGTTCACTTAGTGTAGCAGGGTAATATTTCATGACCGCTGGGTCTGCGTTCATTTTAGCAAAAACAGCCAAGTCACTGTCTTTCCATTGGCGTAAGCGTAATCGTTTGGTGTCTAGGGTGGTTGGATTGGTCATAATGTTCGTAGGCTATGGTTTATTGGAATCATTATTATTTATTTTTATTTTTTGTTTCGTATTGGGTCGCCAGTACACAGGTTTAGGGACAGCTCTAGGCTTTTTCATTTTTAATAAAGAAAGAAAAATTTCTTTAAACCCTAGTAGCAGCCAAACTAATAGCTCACTGATAAACATAAGTAGAAGCGCCATGGTGTCTATTGCCGATAATGTTTCTCCGGCACTCACCAAAAGGCCCGCTATAAACTCAAGTGTGGTGGTGATTAAAGATAATAAAATTTCTAAAATAGACGTTATTAAATTAATGATACTTCCAAGTACTTATAGGTTATGTATCGTTTTAATTTTATTGATAGCAAACAATGGTTTTAAAAGCATCACATGATGGAGCGTTGCAAATTCCTTTGCTTAGCAACATTTTAGTGGGTTGTTTTTCCGCTATATTATTAGATATTTCCCAGTAAATAGATTTAGTGTAATTGTGCTGAATACACCATTCATTGGCTGCGGGCTTATCGCATTGCTTAGCCCAAGTTAAACACCTATCCATTCTAAGTCCCTCGACTCTTGGTTCGACAAACTCTTCAACTTTTGACAATGAATATTGAGAGAACAAAATCAACACCATGAATAAGAATCGCATATTTAACTAACCGTTATTTGTGAATGTTTTAAATTACAACAACGTTACTGCCCGCCACTGGATTATTTAAAGATACTTTATTGCATCGTACATTCAGAGAGGGTGAGGCTTAAAGGTTCACTTTCTATTGGCCCTAACTCTAATGTGGGGGAAGGTGAGCTAATTATAGTAAAGGTATCACCTAACGTTATAGAGCCATCAGTTGAAGAGTTATTTTGTAATTCAGACAGGTCACTTGAATGAGTAATTTCAACCAAAGGTGTTTTAAGTATTAAATTACCGCTAGATAATTCAATGGTGCCACTTAAATTTAATTGGCTGTAGCAATTAAGAATTAATGTGCCTGTAAATTCAGAAAGAATAATATCACCATGAAAATCGCAGCTGCCTATTGAATTCAGTTCAATTATAGAGTCTTGACTGGTAGCTGAGGCGGCCAAATGTATTTTAGAATTTTCTTCTGTATATATGCTTAAAAAATTATATGTTTTGTCTTCTAGTATAAATTCTTGGTCAGCTGATAGATATAACTGACCTTGCGGGTTGTCATCATATTCAACCGTTTTTAATTGATGATTTTTAACGGTAATTGCTTCGGATTCTAAGCAGGGTGACGGCGCCAAAAGCGAAGGTTCTGAATCGGTGCTATTTTCACTTTCATCAGAGCAGCCCATAATGAGCGAGAAACTAATTATCTGTAAAATAACATTTTTAAAGTATGAGGTTTTCATTGAGTCCTTTCTAAGTCAATAACTGCTTTTTGTTTAATCGGAAGTCTTAAATTTATATAAAGCACGTTTTATTGTCATGTTCGACAATCGCCACAGGCTAATGAGTTTTCAGGTTGGGTAAGGTCTATAGGGCGAAACTCAAAACCCTTTGAGAATCTTTTTATTGTAAAAATGGCTCTGGTTCATTAACTAAGAGCTCTAACCCACTGATTTTATTGTATTTTAGTTTGGAGTGCAGTGTAAAACGAAGGCTCGTGGGAAGCAATCGCTGTTAAGTGGCAGAAGAATCAAAATGAATGTGCTCATATTAACAATTCCCTGAGTTATTAAGAGCCATCGTTTTTAAAACTATCCATTTAGTCTGCATCCTAAATGGGGCTTATCTGGTGCCATCATCTAGACTCAAAACATTGGGACCAATAGATATGCCATTATTATGATTACGATGGAAGAGATTGAGCGCAAAGTGGAAGAGTTGCCATTATTACCTTATGTGATGATGGGGTTATTGCAGTTGAAACCCGAAGAGGAGTCGTTTTTAGATAAGGTTTTAAAGCTGTCTCAGCAAGACCCAACCTTTGCATTGCAGATCATCCGTTTAGCGAACAGCACAGTGCCTAATAAGCAGATCAAATCTTTGCAAGAAGCCGTGGCAAGCGTGGCAATTCAAGGCATGACAGGGCTAATTGCCTCCATGGCTAGCTTGGGCGTGTTTGTACCCGTGCATCAGGGTGAAAAAGACTTATGGATACATTCCATTCAAGTGGCGGTGATTGCCAGTAGAATGGCAAGTTTACTACCTGACCTGAAGATTGACCCTAATCAAGCCTATATGTGTGGTTTATTACATGATATTGGCCGTTTTGTGATGTTTGATAGCGTACCATCTGAATTACAAAAGGTAGAAGCGAAAAACTGGCAAAACCCTGAAGAATTAGTGGACGCAGAGCTGGATATTTGTGGGTTTGATCATTCTAAATTGGGTGGCCGTGTGGGCATAAAATGGGGGCTACCTGAAACAGTGCGCCGCGTGGTGGCGTACCACCATATGTACACAGAGCAACAACAAAAAGCCATTAGAAATCACGACGTGCATTTGTCGAACCTACTCAATGTAATTCAACTGGCAGACTGCTTGAGTATGCTATTAATTAATGAGCCTGATATTTTAACTGGCCCTGAACCTGTACTGATTGAGGCTTTGAAAAAATGTAATCACCCCTGTTTGGCCTCTGTGGGTTTAAGTTTAGATAACCTAAAAAATATGGCAAAAATGGGCAGTGAAGAAACGATTCGTTTGGTACAAGGTATGGGCATAATATTGTGAATTCATACCTTATATATTATTTTTCAATAAGCTTAGTGAGCATTTGAGTCATGTCATGGTTATGCCCTTCACCAAAACCTAACTTTCTTGCCCAGTCGTGGCCTAAAATTAAGCACATCATTAAGTAAGCCATTTTCTGATAATTTTTAACGCCTGAGTCTTTTAATTGTTGGGTGATCATATCCAGTAGGTGCTTATAAACCACCGATACTTTATCGGCAATGTGAGAGTTTTGATCCCCTGCGCCTATCATGCAGCAAAAAAACACTTCGTTTTGTTTACTCACTTCATGAAACTGCTCAGAGCACACAAAGCCCAGCATTTGTTCTAGGCTGGGTGATGAGTCAGTTGGAGAGTAATTTGTTTGGGGTTGGTTAGAGCGTGAAAAATGATTCAGTGCCTGCATGTAACGAAAAACCACTCTGTCTAATAGCGCATCTAGCATGCCATCGCTGCCACTAAAATAGTGATGCAGCATGGGTTGGTTCATATTGGCTTCTTCGGCCACTTTGCGTTGTGAAGCTTGGCCAAATCCCTCCCGTAAAATGACTTTTTCGTAGGCATCTAAAATGAGTTGCTGCTTCTCTAGTTTTTTACTGGGGCGTCCCATGTTACTGCTTTCCTTAATGGCTATCACGCTCGGTGAGGCATTATATACACACTTATGGTACATGTCTGAAGGGCTTGTAAGGGGGATGCGATCAACGGTTTTGGTAGGCGCTTAATGTTAGATAAGTAAGCGCAATCGCCCTTAAACTCATAGCTCTTAGCCCTGAGTTTAAGGGTGTATAAAAATATTGTACTTGCGCTATTTAGGTTGCACTCGCACCACGCCACTTACCGTGCCGCCGACGATTTGTCGATTAGCTACGACCTGTGTGGCCGCATAGGTGCTGTTGTATTTAGGCAGGTAGCCCATGGGGGCTTCTACTTTAGTCTCACCGGTATTCCAGTCAAAACCTAAAATCGTCCACTTGCCGCCAATTTGCCCCCAGCAGTAAGCAAGGTTAGAGGCCTCGCTCATGGTGGGAATGCCATTGGGGCAGCTTTCTTGATTGCTCCAATCGCTTACCACTTCACGGCTGTCTGGTTTCCACGAAAATTTCTCAACACCAATTGGCGCATTAAACTTTAAGTTAGAAAACAATACCGTCACCATACCCCACTGAGGGTCTTCACCCAGTTGGCTGGTATCCCAGCTGTATTCGTTGTCGACCACCATGGCGCTGTGGCCGCGTACCATCACCGATTGCTCAGAAATGCTTTTCGTGCGATCGCTTATGCCAAAGGTAATGGGAAACTCAGCGGCAATACGGCGATCTTTACCTTCGCCAATGGCTTGCCAGTCGGCTGGGATTTCATCACGCCACATTAACACTAGGTTCATTAACTCACCGCCATCAGTAAAGACCACAAATTTATCTTCGTCTTCTTTACCCATTAACGTCGGTGTCGAACCCGACCCTATGCCTAAGCGACCCGGTAGAGGTGTATCTGGGCCCGCTTCATAATCGGCACTCCATAATAAGCTTAGAGTTTCACCATTCCATTGAATGCGGTGCATTTGCTTACTGGTCACTACAAAAATGCCACCGTCTTCATCTACGGCAATCGAGTTCGATACTTCTTGGTTGGCCCCTAAGGAGATAGCTTGGTAAGTGCTGAAATCGCGGCTAATGGTCATTACTAAGCCGGCTGATGTGGCCAAAGCAATATGGCCATCATAGGTCATGTTCATGCCCACTATGTGCTCGCCCTCTACGGTTTTTAATTCCAAAGGAATATCAAAAATGGCTTCAGTGACGATATCAGATTTTGGATCTCCCTCTACCGCGTCACCATAGCGGGTTAGCGACATGTCCCTTGGAGCAAAAAAATCACCGTCTTTATCTACCAATGAGTAGGCACCGGAAATACCATCCTCGGGTAGGCTTTGTAATTTAATGTCTAACTTTTTAATCCAATAGGTACTGGTATCGACTTTGTAAATAGAACCAAAGGTCGATCCCCATGCCACATTGTCACTGGCATAAGCCAGCGTAATGGAAGGCAAGGCGATGGTGTAATCCACATCAATTCTATCACCGGGTTCTAATCCTCTTAATGGAGAAGAAGCTTGGTTATAAGAATTACGGTGTGACATGGGCCAAGGGGAGTCAGCCAGAAAAGTGTTCCGTGGGGGGTCGGCATCAGCGTATGCTTGAACAGCACCTAATGATAGGCAAGCCAGCGCTGCGCACATTATCGTGTTTTTAATTTTATTAAGGTGTAAGTCGTGGGGGAAGAAGTAGCTCATTAATTTTCCTTATTATTATTTTGACTTGAAAGCTTCATAAGAGACTTCCAGAGGAGCCCCTTAAGAAGGGAAGTCGAGCTTACTTAAATTGGTTAAAAAGGGTTATTCAGAAAATGCCAAAAAAAGATTCAATAAACGCCATAATATTTGAGAATATTTTGAAGGCACGGTAAGGTGCGAATCATAATAATAAAAAAATACCTACATTCTAAATAAACAGTTTAAACGGACTTATGTTAAATAATTGTTCAACCAGCTCACCCATGTGGGTTCGCTCCATATTCCTATGTTTACAGGCTCAAACCGATCAGGCTCGCCATGTATTTAATCAATGTGGAATCGAATTGGCCGAAAAACCTCACAAACAAAACCGTGTGGCCATAGTAAAAATTACCCAAGTATGGGAAGCCATTATCAAGCTGACCAATAACGATGCTTTTGGGTTAGAGGTGGGTCAACATTTTGTGAAAAATGCGGGGGGCGTTTTTACACTAGCAGCCATTAGCAGTGATGATTTAATTCAAGCTGCGCAACGGCTATCTGTTTTCTATAAAGTGGTGTCAACGGGTGTGGTGTTAGATGTTAGTACCAAAAAAGGGGTAACGTTAAATTTATCTCTACCAAAAAATACCACGGGTGTGTGCATCTATGCCATGGATGCCAGTCTAGCCACATTAGTGGAGATAACTAAATCGGTCCTTAAAGAGCATTATCAAGCCCCTAAGCGAGTACAAATGTGCCGCCGCGCACCCGAAAATATTAACGTCTTTAATGAATACTTTGGTTGCCAAGTAGAATTCAATAGCACACAAAACAGCCTTTATTTTGATGATCAAGATGTGTATCTCAGTGATCGTCATAAAAACCCAGATTTGGCCAATCACTTATATAATTATTTGGATGAATCCCTACAAAAGCTCACGGCACTCACCTTAGCGCAACAAGTATTTAACACCATTGAACATTTGTTTGATAATAACTCTGTTCATGTACGTGACGTAGCGAAAGAATTGGCCATGAGTGAGCGTACCTTGCAGCGCAAACTGCGCCAAGAGGCCAGCTGTTTTAATGAAATCAACAAGCAGTTTAAATTACAAAAGGCTCGCCAGTGGCTCATTGAAAAAAAACTTCGCCAAGGAGAAATTTGTCACCGATTAGGGTTTAGTAGCCAAAGTAATTTTTCACGCTTTTTTAAAATTGAAACAGGTCAAACACCTAACAACTATATTGAGAGTACAAGACATTACGAACCGTTTTCTAATGTAAATTGAGAGTGCCTATTGGCCTGATGAATTAGGGAGTTGGCTGGCATGGCCGTTAAAGGCTTCAAAATCACTAATATTGAGGGCAGGGGCAAATAAGAAACCCTGAAATACATCGCAGTTATTCTCTAGTAAAAATGCCTTTTTACTTTCGCTATCGACCCCCTCACCTATAACGGGTATCCCTAAACTATGGGACATATTGATAATAGCCATCACCATTTTTCTGCCCTTGGTAGAGGCTTGAGCCTGCTCAATAAAGGTATGGTCTATTTTGGTAATGGTGATGGGATATTTGACTAAATAAGAAAGTGATGAATAACCGGTTCCAAAGTCATCAAGTGCGATAGCAATACCATAATCTTTTAGTGTTGTTAGAGACGTTAGGGCGCTCTCAGAATCAGCAATCATAATTGATTCGATAATTTCAATGCAAAAATTTTCTGGTTCTAGTTCATGCAGCTCTATGGTATTAATGATTAACTCTTCAATTTTTTGATTCATGAAGTGCTTGGCAGATAGGTTAACGGAAATTTTGCATTTTGCGGGAATTACGCCATTGTCTAACCATTTTTTCCACTGGCAACAAGTTTGCTCAATGATCCATTCCGTCACGGGAATAATTAGGCTAGTGTCTTCTAATAAGGGAATAAACACACCAGGTGACACAAACCCTGTTTCAGCTTTATGCCAACGTAATAAGGCTTCAGCGCCGGTTAACTCACCACTAATGGCATCTAACTGAGGCTGGTAGTAAACGCTAAATTCTTGATTTTGAATCGCGCTGCTTAATGCGCCCGACAACTCGACACGGTAGCGATGCAGATAGTTTAATTCAGCCGAATAAAAATAATACTGATTGCGCCCTAGCTCCTTGGCTTTATACATGGCTAAATCCGATTGCCTAATCATACCGTCGGCATTTTTAGTCTCTTCAGAGCTTAGTGTAATGCCTATGCTTAAAGTAATTGTGACCTTCTTGTGCTGAATTTCAAACGGTTCAATAAACTCATAAAAAATTTTCTCGCAGGCATTTTCTACATCTTTCATGTCATCTACATCATTTAGTATGATGGTAAATTCATCACCGGCAAAACGCGATACTGTGTCGCTGTTGCGTAAACATTTTTGTAGCCTTAATGCCGCCAGTTTTAATAATTCGTCTCCCCACTCATGGCCAAATGTGTCATTGATGTCTTTAAAATGGTCTAGGTCAATGAACAATAGGGCAAATTTGTCTTGGCTTCTGTGGTAATGAATAATGCATTGATCGAGCCGGTCGCTAAATAATCCTCTATTGGGTAAAGTGGTTAAGCGATCATAATGGGCCGCATAGCGCAATTCATCTTCCATTTCTTTACGCCGAGTAATGTCGCGCATGATGCAGGTGTAGACCGTGCGATTTTCACTTTCAATTTTGGTAATAGACATATCAATTTGC
>OJDR01000126.1_pt1 | contig 28413 bp, 30 predicted proteins | sample 1593081 | NCBI WGS metagenome assembly OJDR01 (sample SAMN05416873, study PRJEB24817) | seawater metagenome | isolation source: Sea water | place: Canada:Atlantic | collected 2013-11
GGCACGCAGTACACCGCCCCAACTATTGAAATTCACATGAGACATGCTCCAGAACTGAGGCTCACCAAAGTAGTTATTTTCTTCGGTACCTTGGTCAATTAGACCATCGCCATCGGCATCAATGAACATGCGGATGTCAATCCAGCTGTTTTGGCTGTTCCCCATCATTTCCTGAAGGGTTGGCATCACAGTGTAAGTGTGACCACCGTTAGTGGCATCTTCAGTTAAGGAGGAAATGGCCAAAGTTTCACTGGTGCAAATCCATGGGAAGTACTCCACTGATACAAACTGCCCAAGCTCTTCATCGAAATAAGAATCTACAAATGGTTCTGCATCGGTGTCTTCTTCACAACCTTCTTTAACCGCAGCCACCTTGTATTGGCTAATGAGGTAAGGCTCATTGGTATCAGGGTCAAAGAGATTTGCATCCGGTGCACCTGTAACATTACCCGTTAGGTTAAAGGTCTGAGTAAGGTCAAGGGTTTCACCCACGCGGAAAGGCGCCTGTGCCCAGCCGCCGGAGCCCACAAATTCACCCGTGTTTTCATCAATGAAATTAATGTTCAAATTGGCTTGATACGGAGTATCGGTTAGCTCTAGTGCTAGCAATTTATCCTTACCCTCTTGTGGTAATTCAAAAGTGGTTCCGAAAATTTGGCTACCGGTTTCCCAGCTACTAAACACGTGCTCCCATTGACACTGGTTAAAGCCATCTGAATTTTCACTGCATACATCACGACCTATATCCAAGTTATACACAGGAATAATGCCTTCAGGTAATGGTGTTGTGGCGAGCAATGCTGGCGCATCCCAAGTAAATATTGCAGCATCCGCGGTTGCGAAGGTGGTCATATTGAAGCTATTTACAGCTTCATTAAACGCTTCGTATTCGGCAGGAGAGGCATTACCCTCAGGGAATCTTGGGAAGCCCAAAGGCGATGTGAACTTAGGATACAAGCCAGAAAGACCGGTAATAATGCGGCGGTCAAAGGTATTGGTATAGTCGGTTTGGTCAACATCTTCTTTGCTGTATTCAACGGTTACTACGTAATCACCTGATACGAAGTCGGTTACGACCACGCCAGAGTCCACAAGGTCACGCCAGATGGCATCATAATTTAATCCGCCTTGATCATCATTGCCGTATTCAGGATTGCCACTGTTGGCAAGAATGTCGGCTTCGGCCCATGGATTTAATGTGAAGCAAGTGTTTTTGTGACCACCGCCTTCACCGCCTTCACCGCCTTCACCGCCTTCACCGCCTTCACCGCCTCCAGTTGCGTCACCACCAGAATTATCGCCATATAGGTCAGATTCGTTTGTTAATTCCACCGTGGCTGTGCCTGTGGCAGTTGGGTAGGTTAAAGATACGGAGGCTACGTCAAATAGCTCTTCTGGGTAGGCGTCTACACAGGTGAACAGATTTAATACATCCACTTCACCGCCAGCACCGTCGTTGGCTGTTGATAACCAAACACGTCCTGGGTGTAGGTCTAACCAATTTACTTCAAGGTTAGCGTATAGAGCTTGTTGATCACCGTTTGTTGTGTCGAAGCCATATGCTTCAAGGAGTGCAATAGGGTCAAAGTCCACGCCATCACTTTCTTCAAGCTGGCCATCGTCATTACGCTCTACACTTTTTAAGTCTGCAAGGTAGGTATCTAGCACAAAGAAAATTAAGCTAATGGCTTGAGGTACGTTTAAATCACTGCTGCCACTGAGGTTTTGCCATTCGGTTTTCCTTTCTGGTGGAAAGATACCTAAAAATAAGCTAATACCGCTTAAGTCATCACGTAAGTTTTGCAGCTCCGTTTTTTCTGCATCACTTAGGGTGTCTTTATCTTCCAGAGTGGCCACAGTATCAAGGGCTGCATAAATATCATTTAGCTCTGTAGTAAAAGCACTTAGTGCGTTGGCAGTTGTTAATTCAGCTAGCACCTCGGCTGGTGTGTCTTCAAAATCAATGCCATTAAAAATAGCGCCCATTATTTCGCTAACAGTTTTTAGGGTGCCTAATTGATATTGGTCACCAAAGAAATCAACAAAAAACTGTGGGGCACCGCCCCCTTCACCGTCGTCATCGCTGTTCAGTAATTCTTCTACGATATTACGGGCTTCCACTTGGCCTTCTTCACCTGTGGCAAAGTCTTCTGGCACGGCAAAGGTATCGGCTACGGCGGCATCTTCAATTTTATTTAAGTCGCCGGCGATGTCGTCATCACTGAGTAACTTAGCGACTAAATCATCTACACCAGAGTCACTTTCAATGGCGGTTTCAAAATCACTGGCGCTAAGGTCTGGATTGTCTACTAGGGCTTCTTCAATCGACACCGCTAGGGTTTCAGTTAAATCAGCAATGTAAGATTGAGCCAAGGTGTCACCACCGGTTTCAAAGAAGCTGTTAACCACTTTGTCTTTAATGGCTTGACTGATGACGGTACTAATTGGGTCCATAACCGCTTTTTCAGATTTAGTTTCCCCTGGTGGCACAAAGGCGAGGGTTTTCAAATCGACGGCCTCACCATCCACAGTGAGGTTTACGTCAATAATATAGTTAATGCCATCCCCCATGCCTTCAATAATAAACTGGGGGTTACCCGTATCTGGCTGGTGGATGAGAATATCGGATGCGGCAATAGTGAGCTCTACTAGCTGACCTTTACCATTAATAAAACTGACTGAAAAGTTAGTAGCACTAATGGCATCTACTGCACGAGCGGCCAGTTGTGCTCGGCTACCCATAGCGCGAGAAGACATTTTGGCAAGACTTCTATTTAGGCTTTCTACATCAATTTCACCGCCAATACGGGCGCTTCCTGAGGCGCTCTCTTCTGTGACTTCTGTTTCTTCTATGTAATTTTTTTCCAGCGCTTCGCTGGTGGATACGTCTTCGTTTTGCTCCTCTTCATAGCCATCTAAAAATGCAGCAGCAGCTTGAGACAGTTCTTCTTTGTCATCGCTGCTTAAGTCAATACAACCTGCGAGCATGGCGCCCGACAATAAGGCCGTGAGTAATAAACTGGGTGTTTTCATTTCTATGCGTCCTTCGAATTAATTGATTCATCGCACTTCTTAGATTAGACACTATTTGCCCGTTTACCCTATTAAATGGCGCTTTTTTTACATGTTTACGTGAAATAATCCTTTATTCCTTATTAATAGAACGAGGACAAATAAAAAACCCTTTTGAAAAGGGTGCTTGATAATAAATGTTCAAAAGGCTTTAAAGGAGCTGAATTAAGAAGGGTAGAAAAACAAAAGAAGAAACAAGGTACTGGAAATGATTAACGTACTCGAATGCGAATACTTGACTGGTCTGAAAATCGAATATTACTAATGACAATATCTCCCATGCTGTGTTGTGAATCCGATCCTTTCACACGCATATTTCTAAATGCTATTTCTTCAATTTCTTCGGGTAAACTGAACTCAATACTGCCATCTTCATGAATGATTTGGCGGGACTTATTAGGATTGTATTTCACACCTATAATACTGACATCACTGTCGATCATGCTTGAAATTGGGTTTAACGCATTAACAATGTCATTAAGTGGGCCTAAATCACTGAGTTCATCTTGATGTTGGCTATTGGTGCCTTGTGCGCTTGTTAATAAATTTTCAAAAGCTTGTTGTGGTGTATTGAGGCCTTTCCCTTGAATGGAATCTAAACTGTCGTCGTCCAGTGCCTTTAAGCCTTGATAAGAATCGAGTTGCGATTGAGAAACTTGATTTTGTGTTTGTGAAGAGTTGCTGCTGGCAAAGGCTCCAAATGACATAGGGCCAAGAATCATGGCAATAAACGCGGCAATAAAGCGGTAGCGGCTTTGTTTTTTAAGGGCTCTTGTAAGTTGTCTTTGACTTAAAAAACCTTGCTCGATCAATACTTCGCCAAGCAGCTTGTTGGTGATCAGCTGAATTTGAAGGGCACTGTCTAGTTGTTGGGGTGTAATTAATCTTTTGCGGATTAACAGCAATCCTAAACGGCTTTTAGCGGCTGCCTTCGATGACATGGCGACTTCCCTAAGATGTTCTGTGTATGAAAGGACTTTATAGGCACGGCCTGAAAAGGTGTCCTCTAACCTATGTTTAGTAATAGAGTGAGACTTCATTGGCTGCAACGAAGATAAATTGTCATATGGAGCACAGAAGAAAATTTATTATTTAACTGCCTGACGAATAAAGATTATTTTGAGCAAGCTAATCGAGTAATTTTTTGTGTACGCCTTGAATTCTTGCCATTAGTTAGCACTATGGTTTTTAACTATGGCTTTAATAGCCAAAATTAAGCGGTGAGAAGCTAATTTTAGCGGTATTCTTTTGGCGGAATTTGAAAGGATGCATAAGGCGATTGTCTTTGTGATTTGTTATAGTAGCTGCATTTTCGGTTTGGCCTATTGAAGCTGTCTATTTAAAAGCTCAATATGGATCAAATAATCATCAGTTTTACTTTCAAGAGCTATTTTTCAAAGGGTATGGTTCGTAACCATTGGCAAATATCTTTTATGTTTTTAGGAGTGTTATATGTCTGATCGTCACATTAAATTGTTAATTTTGGGCTCTGGCCCTGCTGGCTACACGGCTGCGGTATATGCTGCCCGTGCAAATTTGAACCCAGTTGTGATTACCGGTATGGAAATGGGTGGGCAGCTAACCACCACGACTGATGTGGATAACTGGCCTGGCGATGTGGAAGGTTTACAAGGGCCTGAATTGATGCAACGTATGCAAGCCCATGCTGAGCGTTTTAATACCGAGATCTTGTTTGATCACATCAACAATGTGGATTTAAGCAAGAAGCCATACACCTTAACTGGGGATCAAGGCACTTACACTTGTGATGCATTAATTATTTGTACCGGTGCTAGCGCCCAGTACTTGGGCCTTGATTCAGAAGAAGCCTTTAAAGGCAAAGGCGTTTCGGCCTGCGCCACCTGTGATGGATTCTTTTACAAGGGCAAAGAAGTAGCGGTGATTGGTGGTGGTAATACAGCGGTTGAAGAAGCCTTATATCTAGCCAACATTGCCAGTAAAGTGCACGTGATTCACCGTCGCGACAGTTTCCGCAGCGAAAAAATTCTAGCGGACAAACTGATGGATCGAGCCAAAAATGGCAATGTGGAAATCCATTGGTTCAATGAGCTAGATGAAGTATTGGGTGACAATATGGGCGTGACCGGTATGCGCATTAAGAATAAGCAAAGCGGCGAAACCAAAGAAATTCCATTGGCGGGTGTGTTTGTGGCAATTGGCCATACTCCTAACACTGAAATTTTTGCAGGGCAACTTGAGATGCATAACGGTTACCTTAAAGTGCAAAGTGGCTCTCAAGGGAACGCTACGTTAACCAGTAAAGAAGGTGTTTTTGCGGCAGGTGATGTAATGGACCATATTTATCGTCAGGCCATTACTTCTGCTGGCACAGGCTGCATGGCAGCACTGGATGCCGAACGTTATTTAGACGATCTAGCCAAGTAATCTTAAGGAGGCTACTTTTTGTAGCCTCGCTTTTTTAAACTTGCTCTAATTTTATAACGTGTAGTCCGTGTCGGCTCTCAATTGGGCCGATGATGTCACCGAGTTGTGCACTATTAAGTGCCGCCAGTATATTCTCTGGTAAGGCTCGCTGATCCAATATTCCCCAATCCCCCCCTTTTTTAGCGCTTATACACGCACTATTTTCTCGTGCCAATTGTGAAAAGTCGGCTCCTTGCTCAATGGCCTGCATGATAGTGGGTACCAGCAGAGGCGTTTTTAATAAAATGTGTTTGGCTTGCATGCTTGTCCCTTTTTATTTGTCTTTCCATATGAAGTTCAGGCTAAAATTTATTTCAAAATAGTTTGGCAGGCATGGTCTATTATTATGACGTAGAAAATGAGTGCTTAATTGAAAGTCTAGACTATTATCCGGTGGATTAAATCGTTAGACTGCGTCGCCCAAATTCGAACATAAGTCTTGCTAGGTGAATATTCGCCAACGTTAGCGAGGCGCTAGGAGAAGTAAATGGCTCGTGGTGGATTTCGTCGACCCAAAGTTCAAAAGCAACAAGGTAAAGGTGAGCTTCAGGCTGTTAGCAGCGAAGGGCCTTTTATCGAATGGGTAGGAAAACCTGAGTATTACCGTCACACGTTACAAATAGACGGACAGGACTATCGCTACGAATCAGACAGTACCGATTTAGGTGTGAGCATAGGGGAAGTGGTGGTGTTTCGCTTTGTGGAGCACAAAGACGGTTTAATTGTTGATCGCCGTTCACTAGGTCGTTGGATCGACCCTGCAAGCTTTAACTAATTTAGAACTTGTTAGGGCAGTGTATTCACCGCCCTAATAAAACACTGCTAGTTAGGCAGTGTAATGTTCACTTCCAATACCGACATTTGGTCTTGGTTTTCTACCTGCACCATAATGTCTTCATCACCAATACTTACATATTTAGCCACAACGGCCATAACTTCCCGCTGCAAGGCTGGCAAGTAGTCAGGCGCATTACGCTGATTGCGTTCGTGCTTCACTAATATCTGTAAGCGCTCTTTTGCTACTGAGGCACTGGCCTTGGTGTCTTCTTTGAAATAGCCAAACAATCCCATGTTAGCCTCCAAATACGCGCGATAAGAAACTTTTCTTTTGCGCTTCTAAGAATCGGTGTGGAACATCTTTGCCAATTAATCGCGATACGGCATCGCTGTAAGCGGCACCGGCGTCACTTTTATCATCTAGGATTACCGGTGTGCCTTGGTTGGATGCTTTTAATACATCTTGCGACTCAGGGATGACCCCTAATAAATCCACCGCTAGAATTTCTTCAACATCGTTTACGCCCAGCATTTCGCCGTCTTCTACGCGGCTTGGGTTATAACGTGTAAGCAGTAGATGTTCTTTTACGGTTTCGCCTTTTTCAGCTTTGCGGCTTTTGCTTTGCAAAATACCAATAATTCGGTCGCTGTCTCGAACTGAGCTTACTTCAGGGTTGGTAACGATAATGGCTTCATCGGCAAAATACAGAGCCATTTGTGCACCGCGCTCAATGCCGGCTGGGCTGTCGCATATGATGAAATCAAACTCTTCTTTTAGCTCGTTTAATACTCTTTCAACACCCTCTTGATTTAAGGCGTCTTTATCGCGAGTTTGAGAAGCGGGCAATATGTATAAGTTTTCGGTACGTTTATCTTTAATAAGGGTTTGCTTAAGATTGGATTCTTGATTGATGACATTCACAAAGTCATATACCACTCGGCGCTCACAGCCCATGATTAAATCAAGGTTTCGCAAACCCACGTCAAAATCGATCACCACAGTTTTATAGCCTTTTAAAGCTAAGCCTGTGCTAATGGCGGCACTGGTAGTGGTTTTGCCCACGCCACCTTTGCCTGAAGTTACTACAATAATTTTTGCCATGATATTTATCCAGTGTGTGCCCGCTGACGATACCCGGCCCTAGGTAATGGGCTTATTTAATTATAATTACGTTGAGTATTTATTAAACGCTTTGCAGAATCAAGCGCCCATCTTGCATATGTATATAACAAGTCTTTTGCCAGTGGCTATGATCAAGGTCTTCACTGACCTGATATTGGCCGCCAATAGACAGTAATTCAGCCTGAAGTTTCTGACAGCTAATGCTGGCACTGGTGTCACCTTGAAAGCCTGCTAATGCACGGCCATATAACGTGCCATGAATATGAATGCTGCCAGAAGCCAATACTTCTGCTCCTTGCCCTACATTGCCCAAAATAACGATATCGCCGTTTGGGTTAACCACTTGTTGGCCACTGCGCACAGCTTGTCGAATTAACTGGGCTGGCTGGGGTGTATTTTTTTCTTTGTTTTTACTGGCGTTTTTGCTTGATCCGCTTTCATTAAATAAAGGTAAGTTTAACGCTTTAGATAAGCCTTGGTTCTCCACACCGCAACGTAAACCCACTGGAATAAAGTTCAAATCCACTAAGGCTGTTAATAAGTGCAGTGCGTTTTCAATGGGGACTGGCGTGTTTGGCAGTTGAATAACAATGGGGGCATTTTTAAGTAATTGTGGAGCTTGCTCTAGGCGCTTAGACAAATCGGTCACAATGGCTTCTATGTCAAAATGATTGATCTGAAGCACGGTAAATGGATGGAGGCTGGCTTTTAAGCTGAGCACTCTCTCGATGACTAATGGGGGGCTAACTGAGGCGTCCATTTGGGCTTGTCCTATTATCCTACGGCTTAACAATACTTATCTAGAAGGTCAGTGCGGTCAAGGCCGTTGACTCATTAAAGCCTGCATTAGGCATTTTGTTTTATGTGCCTAATGCTGGTTTAAATCTGCTAGTGAGTCGCAGGTTTTATTTTTAAAGGGGCTTGAGCGAATTGAATACCGCTCCAGCCATGAATCATAAATTGGCGAATGTTTTGATGATCTACCCCTTCAGGTGTATTTTGCACGTCTCGAAAGTGCTCACCAAAGCAGGCAAGGGCTTGCTCTTGCGTGAAACCATTTAAGCGGCTAAGGGCAAATACTTTCAAACTGCCTTCATTGGTGCCTTGGGCATTATTAACTTGGCTGTCGCCTTCCCCATTGGTAAAAGCACTTGGGGTGAGGTCGTACCACTTTTCCACAAGGGCGAGAGTTTCGCTAAATTCAACACTATTGCTGGCGAGCTTCTCACGAAAAGCATTCATGTCGCTTTGTAGGGCTTGTTGCTGATTAAAGAGCGCCATTTCTTCTTTACTGCTGTCTAGTTGGTATTCTTTTTTCCATTGAGCATACGGCATGTTGTCATAGGCCCACTGGCGGGCATCATCGCTGCTGATGTCGACGCCTTGTTCTTCGGCGGCGCTTTTATACCACTTACCAAGACAGTTTCTGCAAAAACCGGCCAACGTCATAAGTTGGATGTTTTGCACATCTTTGCGCTTACTTAAGTGCTTTAGGAAGCGACGCATGACGGCCGCTTCGATTTTTTGAGTGTCCATGAGTATTAGTCTTTACCTAATATGAATTTCAATTGGATAGATCATTTTGCAATGAATAGGTGGTCAGCATTGTACTGCGCACGAAGGAGACTATAAATATATATTGAGGCTGTTTTTGGAGTTTAAGGAGCGAGTATGTCAGATATCTCTTTATTAGTGATTTTAACCTCGTTAATTCTGCTTAGTGGGGTGTTTTTAACCTTCAGTTGGCACAAATATCTAATGACTGTAAAAAAGAAGAAAACGGTTAAATCAGGCCATTAACGATTGCGATAGGGTATTTGGTGCGTACAAAGGTAGCGCCCCCATTCGATAGCACTTTTGGGAAAGTGCCTTTGAACGATGGCATCTACAATTTGAGCGGTCCGGTAGTCGGTCTTTTTTAACACAAGAAATACTAGGTCGCTGCGGCGCCATTCGAATTCCGCTAAATGACAAGGAATTTTGGCGGCCCTTACCAAGTAGGCTATTTGATAAGCGGCGTCGCGCTTCATTAAAATTAGCCAATAGCGACTACGCAGAACTTCCACGGCTCGTAAATCAGCATATTGAATTTCAAGATTGGCCCGTACAGTTAAGTCACGCCCTTTTTCTCGGCAGTGCAATAGTAAGGCTGCAAATTTTTTAGGCTCTTCTTCATTGCGAAAATAATAACGTCCATCCCACTCCCGATACACAAATGGGTAATGCTTAGTGGCATCGCCAAATAGCTCGTGGCTTATTTGATCAAAATGTTCAGCGTGAAAGGTTGGAATGTCTTTGCATTCGGTTTCGGCATATTCCAATAAATTTTTATATTCCATATCGGCTGTGCTGGATTCCACAGCACTGACATTACGTATAGATAAATATCGTTTAAAGGTTCGAGTTTTATAGATTTTTCGTAATAAGGTAGCGCAGTCTTGCCATTGTTCTCCGGCAGTATCTAATGAAGCGGCTGCCGCCTGGCAAGAATCATTTATGGATAACCAGCGATGGCTTAAAAAGCTTTTAGGGTTAATGTCAGAGAGCTTTTCTATAGGCATTTCAGTGACATAGCGTACGCAATACCACACAGGAAAGAGGCGTTGTAGTAAAAGATTAAACCAAGTCTCAAGATCAACGAGGCTAAATATGGAGTTCTTTTTCGCTATTTTTTCTTGCGAATTGCTACTACTCATGGAGTTACTTAGTTCCTTAAGCCATGAAGGGAGTCAGTGAGATGACTCAATTTCTAGCGCGATCTTTTTTATCCCTTACTAATTCCTCGGCTGAAAACTCGACAACTTTAATGATCTCTGCTTTATAAGTAGGATAGCTTTGAAAAGATTTAAGCGGAACTAGGATCGTGTCCAAATTCGAAAATGGTTGGCAAACTTAATGTTGAGCCACTTTTGGTTTTAAAGGTTTACGGAAAAACGGGATATGGCCACTTAGGGAGACAGCATGGCTGAGGCAGATAAAGACCTACCTAAATACATGTGCTTACCGGGCAAAACTCAATTTGAGTTGGCACAAAGCATTGATGCGGCCATGGAAGCGGCTGAATTAATGAATGAAAATACTCAGAATCAAGCGTGTTTTCAAATATGTTCTGATCAGTTAATGGATCAACTTCAAGAAGAGTATGGCTTGGATTTGAGCAAAATATTAAAGAATCGGCCGGTTCATGATAAGCATGTTTTAAAGCAAGATATGCTGAGCATGATAGAAATCTGTGGGGCGCAATTCAAAATAATGAAAGCGCAACGAACGGACCTACAGGACTTTAAGAGCTCTTTTGAACATATTTTAAAACGCAGTTTGCAAGACGCGTTAGACATCATGATTTCAAAAGGCATTTGGCGCTTTGACCTGCAAAGAACGTTACAAGAAATTCAAGTCAGAGTACAAGATGCCCTCAAACAATACCGATTTAAATGAAGGCGCTGCTGCGCGCCCAAAATTTCGCATTCAAGAAGCTATTTTAATTTTACGTCAAGGTAAGAGCCACCACCTGTGGCGTGAAGCTGCGTGGCACTTAATGGACCATGCCGGCAAGGATACCAAGCTACTATTAGAGGCTCAGTCTGATTTATTGTTAGCGGTTCAACCTAAAGCACCGGCTTGGCCTAAATACAGTGTATGGATTTTACTGGGTGGCGCCTTAGTCGTGGTGCTGGCCATTTTCATTTGGCAATTAATGAATGTTTTAAAGGTAGAATGTTAAGGCAGTGAAGGGTTGATATTGGGTTAATTTAAGCAGTCAAATGGCCCATATGAATATTTTAGTGAATGAGGTTGTATGGCGATTATTAAAACCAGCTCCCAGTTATGCGAATTCAACGTTTTATTGATGTGGCCTGACAATATCTAGCATAAGCAGCTACTGTCAGGCAGGCATCAAACCTCATGGTACTAATGTTTGAGATACAGGCCCAACCTTTGTGTGAACAGTTTAACATTGACACCATAGAGCTTTTTATACCAGTAGACGCACCCCAGTAGTGGGCGCTACACTGCGTTAAGAAATTAAAGGGCTAAGCAATAGATGCCCATAAACCACGATGTTTAACACAGGGTTCCCATGGCGACAATCCTTATAGTTGATGACTCGGCCACCATGATGGAAGGCCATAAACGTATCTTAGAAAAGCAAGGGCACACGGTGTTCAGTGCTGAAGATGGTGAGGAAGGCGTTGCTAAGTCGTTGGAGCTGATGCCAGACTTAATTTTGATGGATGTGGTGATGCCAAAAATGAACGGTTTTCAGGCCACTCGTAAAATCACTAGAAATGATACCACCAAACACATTCCTGTGGTAATTGTTACGTCTAAAGATCAGCAGACTGACATTATGTGGGGCAAGCGCCAAGGGGCGTGTGACTACTTGATTAAGCCAGCTGATGACAATATGTTAAGACAAACAGTCGATCGCTTTTTAGCAAGTGCGGCTTCCTAAGTACATGCATATTTAAAGTACAAAAGTATTTAAAATAGAAACCTAGTGAAGAATTTTCACTAGGTTTTTTTTGCTAAAAATAAATGAGTTTAGATATCATCGCTCAACTGTTAGTAAGTTTTGACTCCAATTAACACCCATAAAAATCCCACGAAATTTTCATTTCAGCGTTTATAGAGCCTTAAATCACAAGTTTAAAAATTATAAATTAGTACACTGTTGTAGCTGGTTTCAGTGTCATTGGCTCCATCGGGTGTGTGAGTATCATGCTCCACATCCCACGTTAAGCTTAAGCTGATAGTGCTGGTGACGCTTAGGGTTAGGGAGTTTTGCCAAAGACCTTTTTCATCGCTAAGTCGATCCATTTTAGGCTGAAAATACAAGGTGCTGGTGTATAAGGCGATATCGCTGATTTTATTTTTAAAGGCCCAGTACACGTTTAAACGAATGCTTTGCTCATCGTTTGGAATGACGCCTGGAACATATTCCTCTTCTTCGTGAAATAATCCAAAGCCAAAATGATTGGCGTGAGTTTGCTCTTCTTTAGGAAGGTTTGAAGACAAAGTGTAACGCAGACCAGCACCTACCAAAGAGCGCCTTGCCAGTGAGCTGAATTTGTCTTCTTGATATTGAACAAAAATTTCATGGCCCCAATTACGTGTGTGCTTGGTAAGGTAGCGAAGGTGTACGAGAGTTTCATCTGTGTTCACTTCGCTGTCCACTTCAGCGTAGTCACGACTGACAATGGCGATCCATTCGTCTCTCTTGTAGGCGCGAATTAGTTTTAAAGCTGACCCTAACGCCAACTTATCACTGTTACCGATACGGCCATCTAAGCTTAAGCTGACATTACCCGTGGTACCTTGTTCGGTATTATTGAGTCGTTCGCTTTCAATGTTGGTGATGGCTAGGGCCATACTTGAAAAACTGATAATCCACATGAAAAACAGTAGGTTGCGAATCATAATAAATCTGACTTATATTAAAAAGGCGCTACTTTAGCATAGTTTATGGGACTTGCTTTTGTCGATTGAATTAGAAATCGCATTTAACAAGTCTTTTTAAGGCAGGCGTATAAAAGTGAGGAAAAATTTTAGGCAGCTTGGGTTTGTTGTTGACGAGCACTGGCAAGATTGCGCACCACATTTAGCACATGATTACCTTCCTGATAGTCGGCGAGTACCGCGGGCTGATCTTTTAAACGCTGTAAATGTTCTTCAAGAGCCGCTTCAATGTCCATCGGGCCAGCTTGATAATGATGGAAAGCCAATTGAGGTAACAGGCCTTGGGCGCGTAATTGGCTCTCTTGAATAAAGCCTGAGTCTCTTAAGGATTCTTGCAAATTAACCAGTTCACTTACCGGCATGGATTTCACATCAAATTCACGGGCCAATTTATCAAGGCGTTCACTTAAAGATGAGATGCCTTGCCCTGAATGTGTTTCACTATTTTCAACCGCTTGGCTTTTCGTGACGGGTTCGGCTGCGGTGAGTTGGCCTAGTTGATGAAACACGCGTTTTGAAAGGCCCAAAATGTCCATTTTGTTTTTTGCTCCTCTCGGTAATGAATGGCCAGTGTTATTGGTGCGTGTTTATTAACACTCAAATATCAGGCCAAAATTCTAGGTATTTGATTCCATTAGAGAAATGCAATGGCTTTGATCACTGCATATAAATTAATCTGAGCTATTGCTCTAAAAAGGGTGAATTATTGCCTCTTTTCGTATTGGCTTTTTGCCGGTGGATTCAGTACTCTAGCGCCACATTGTTTATAAAAATAATAACAGGTTTGTCGCTACAACAAACCGTCTGTAAAACGGATAACAACAAAATGACAGTGTTAGAAATGGCTCCTACTAAGGAGACGACACAGATAAAGTACAGTGGTCGAAAAACTTCTCGAGCGGGCAGTGAGCAACGTCGCAGGGCAATATTGGAGGCCGCATTGCGTATAGTTGTACGCGATGGTGTGCGCGCCATAAGGCATCGCAGCGTGGCCAAAGAAGCCGAGGTACCGTTAGCCGCCACCACTTATTACTTTAAAGATATACAAGAGCTCATAAGCGATACATTTATGCTTTATGCTGAAAAAGCGCAGTCCATGGTGAATGTGTTTTCTCGCAAAATGTACGAGCCTCTGGAAAACGCCGACGGTAAAAAGTTGGCCGAGTTAACCACGGGGCCCAAGCTTGTTGAGGTGATCGTAGACCAACTTTTAGCCTTCGTATTAGAAAAGACCCTGCATAGCCGTGAAATGGCTGTAGCAGATCAAGCTTTTCGTTATGAAGCTTTGCTAAATGATAGTTTGCGCGGGTTAGCTAACAGTCATGCTCAAGCTATGGAGCAAAAGTTAGTGGACTTTTTAAACCTGGTACACAGCTCTCATCCTAAAGAGGATGCGCAAATTCTGGTAAGTACATTGCGACGTGTGGAATACGAAGCTTTGTTACAAAGCCCAGAAGAAGTGGATCAGGAACGCATGCGATATTTATTAGAGCGTCAAGTGTCTTTAATTTTAAAAATTGAAGTAGACGAAAAAGAATAATAGTTTCGCGTGCTAGGTGCTGCTCTTTCATTTGATACTAAGTGAGGGAGCGGTACTGGAAAATACTTATGCAGAAAACTTTTCACGTCCTTGTGGCGAAAGCCAACCTTATCAGGTTAGCGCTTCTCTTTTAAACTTTCCTTGTTTGGTCATTAAGCTTTTTTGTTAAGATAGTAGCCTAATTCGTTTAGTGCTTTATCTAGGGTAACCAGTTCCACCTGACTAAACTGACGACTGTCTCCACATTCCTGGCAGGTTAACCTAGGTAAGGTACGCAAATGTGTCATGGAATAATTTTGCTCATGATCACACGCATCACATTCTAAAGGCATGGGCGTATTAGCCGGTAATATATTTGCCACTCGTGCTACGCGCTTGGGCGTGCGTAATTGTGGTTGAACGGATTGATTCACTACCATGGTAGCTCCAAAAATTTTCCGCCTATTAGCTGGCGCTTATCTTTTATGTATTAAGGCGGCCGCCATTGTAGTCAGATGAAATGGTATTTCTAGTACCTATGTACCGTGGTTGTGAATGTTGTCGCGCTCTAACCAAGAGCAACTGCTCTAAATAACGCTTTATCCCTTGTGTATTGGGGGCTTGAAGCAAATTGGAATTATCCCGCCTACTTTTTACAATAATCTTTTCCATATGCGCAATAAAACAATTCTATTGGCGAAACTTCCCAATCAAAGGATTGCGCTATTTATAAAGTACTAAACGCAATTTTATTGAGTGTCTATTTAATTTAAATTAACTGATAAAAACTTACAGGGTTAATTGGATTGCAGGTATGGCCAGGGCTAATGGCAAACTTTTAGATATACCCTTTCAGCAATGGCAAGGCTTGATGTGAGACCTGGGCTTTCAATGCCAAATAAATTTACCAAGCCTGCTACGCTATGCTGGCTTTCATCATAAATGGCGAAGTCCTTAAAAGCTTGTTGGCTACCTTGTAGCTTAGGGCGAATACCGGTGTAGCCTGCTTGCAACTTTTCTGGATTTATTTGTGGCCAATAACGCCTAATGGCCTGTACAAATTGACCCTTCAGTTTGCCGTGATCATTAGCGGGAAATTGATAATCCACCTCATTAATGTATTGCACATCTGGTCCAAACTTAATTTGACCGGCTAAATCCAAAGTGCTGTGAATACCTAAACCTGTGGTGTTTTTCTCGGGTACTGGGTAAATCAAATGCTGGAAAGGAGAGCGCCCTTGATAAGTAAAATAGTGCCCGCGGCAATAATAAAGTGTAGGAATACTTTCAGGGTGTACCCCTTGAATATTCTGCGCACATTGCTGGGCATTAAGCCCAGCTGCATTAATTAAAATATCGCAGTGAATTTGGCTGTGAGTATTGTCTTGGCTGTTTTTTATGGTGAGGGAAAAACCACTTTGTTTTTTTTCAGCATGAATAAATTCGCTATTACCCACAAAGAAGCCGTCGTTTTCTTCGGCCTGCCACAGTAGGCTTTGCATGTATTCGTGGCTATTAATAATTCCGGTGCTAGGACTCAGTAACCCGCTGTGAGCGTGTAAATTAGGCTCTAAAGTTTTTAATTGCCCGCCAGATAAAGCTTCAAGGTCTAGCACACCGTTATTTTTGGCTTTTATTAAAATATCATTTAATTGTGATTGTTCTTGTTGCGTGACGGCAACAATGCACTTGCCCACTTTTTTAAAGGGTACGTTATATTGCTGGCAGTGCTCATAAAGAAGAGATTTTCCTCGAACACACAGTTGTGCTTTTAAAGAGTCTTGTGGGTAATAAATTCCGCCGTGTATCACTTCGCTGTTGCGGCTACTGGTTTCTTGACCCACTTGTTCATTCTTATCAATGATGAGAACTTGTTTATGGTGTTGGCTAAATTTTTGGGCAATGGCCAAACCCACCACGCCAGCACCGATTACCACCACGTCTACTTTATCCATAAACTTTTAGGCCTTGTTGTTGAATGCCACTAAATGGCGCTAAGTGTAAGTTGTTTACCAATGGCATTGCAAAACCCTTAGCTCGCTGCTTTTATGGGGCATTCTTTTTTAAGCAATGATTTTAAATTAACCATAAAACTGGATATTGAAATCTAGGGAGAGGTTCATGAGTTCTGTTTTGCAGTCCATAGAGAGGGTAGCGAATCGTATCCCTCATCCTATGGCTTTGTTTGTATATTTGTGTGCTTTGGTGATTTTATTCAGCGTACTGGGGGATGCATTCAAATGGGGAGCGCAACATCCGGCGAGCGGTGAGTGGTTGCAAGTACAAAGTTTAGTGGGTCGTGATGGCTGGATTTTCATGCTGGGTTCTATGGTGAAGAACTTCATGAACTTTGGTCCGGTAGGGCCGGTATTAATGATTGCCTTAGCATTTGCTTTGGCTGAAAAAAGTGGGTTATTGCCAACACTTATTTTAAGTCTTACTCGTGTTACCCATAAACAGTTACTGGCGGTGATGATTGCCTTTTTAGGGGTGATGTCCAGTATCGCGGTAGATTCTGGTTATGTGGTGCTATTGCCGCTATGTGCTGCCATGTTTGCAGCAGCAGGCCGCCATCCGCTGGCGGGGCTGACGTTAGGATTTGCTTGTGTGTCTGGGGGCTTCAGTGCCAATTTAATGGTGGGGCCTGTGGATGCTATCTTGGCGGGCATCAGTACCGAGGCCTTAAGTTTAGTGGCCGATAGAGAAGTGAGTATTTTGGCCAATTACTATTTCATGTTGGCCAGTGTGGTATTAATTGTTGGGGTGTCGGTGCTAGTGAATCGCTTTTGGGTTGAGCCGTATTTAAAGGACTCCCCATATGAGACAGTCGCGCCGGAGCCACTGGCTGTGCATAACTTGGGGTGGGTATTTTGGGCCGCCCTAGTGGGGATTGTGGTGGGCTGGCTGGTATTAACTGTACCTGATCAGGCTGTATTGCGTAATGCCAGCACCGGTAGTCTTATTAAAGGGCCGTTTATGGGGTCTTTGGTGGCACTGATTGCCCTGAGTGTGGCTTTGCTTTCAACGGTGTACGGAGTTCAGCAGGGACGTTTTCGTTCTTGGTCTGATTGGGTGAAAGCGTTGGAGCAGGGCATTCGTGATTTAGCCCCCTATCTGGTTTTGATGTTTGTGGTGGCGCAATTTATCGCTTGGTTCAAATGGAGTGCTTTAGGCACCGTATTAGCGGTTCATTTAGCGGCATTGTTACAAAGCATGGCCATATCTCCTGCTTGGGCATTATTGGCTTTAATTGTCTTCACTGGCTGTTTAAATTTATTGGTGGGCAGCGCCTCCGCTAAATGGGCTTTATTGGCCCCTGTATTGGTGCCGGCGTTTTATCTAATTGGTATTGAGCCAGAGGCCGTGCAAGGGGCCTATCGCGTAGCCGATAGCAGCACTAACATCATTACGCCACTCATGCCTTATTTCCCTTTGGTACTGATGTACGCTCAGAAATACGAGCATAAAGTGGGAGTTGGGCGGCTATTAACGCTCATGCTGCCCCACGCAGTGGCGTTACTACTGATGTGGAGCGCCATGTTCACCTTGTGGATATTGTTAGATATCCCCTTGGGGCCCATGTAAATCGTTATTAAAAGTGAGTTATAGCAATTTATTCGGCTAGTGCTGGGTAACCATGATTGGTTATAATGCGCCCAAATTTTTGGGAGGGTCGACGATGAATTTCGAGCAATTTGAAGAAGTAGCACTCATGATTGGCCTAGCGGCCCTTATGGGGTTCATGATGTTCATCATTTACGACCTAGGAAAGCGCAGTAACGCCGGTAAATTTGGCATGGGAGTGTTATTTTTTGCCTTAGGTCTGGGCATGTTGGGTTTCGTTATTAAGGGTGTATTGAAGCTGACCATGAACATATAACCTTTATGTAAGGCAGGGGCCTATGACGACCCTTGCCATGATTTTCATTCCATATTTCTCCTCTCTCTTTTTTATGTGTAAATGTCCTGATAACTTGGGCCCATTCAATGTTATAAATGTATTGTTAATTCTGTGACATTGCCCATGCGGGCGTAACAAAGTTGATCTATATTAAAGTATGGCCTTTGCCTGTGTTTTAGTATGGATGGACATTAGCAGGAGCACATTTATGCACGATCAATTAAAAGCCAAGTTAGCCCATTTGCGAGAATCTCTAAATGATATCCATCAGTTAGATGATGAAAGTCGGCAATTACTGAGTCAGCTTGATAATGACATTCAGTCGGTATTATCTGGCGAACAAGGAGATGTCAGCTTAGATGGCCGCATAGAGCAGCAAGCCGTGCAATTTGAAGGGAAGTATCCCCAGATGTCAGCCATTTTAAGAGATATCATGGATATGCTCAGTAAGATGGGCATTTAACAGGCCCGTTTTTAGGTATACATTTATTAGTCGTATGAGTTAGATGTTTGTGTGAGTTAATTCCAATCAGGTTGTCAACGGGTGATCTAGAAGGATTTTTATGAAACGCATGCCCAAAATAAAAGATGTTATGAGTGCCTTTCCATTTTCAATTGAGTCTAGCGATAGCATTGCTAAGGCAAAAGAAATGATGAAAGAACACAACGTTGGCCATTTACCCATAAAACTGGAAGACGACAGTCTAAGCGTCATTAGTCTTCGAGAGCTGGAGCGCACGCAGCTACCGGGCCATACCCATACCGATTTTGATGAGCTGACTCTAGCTGACTTGTGTGCCATTAATATTTACACCGTCGATTTACAGACCTCATTAATAGAGGTCTTAGATCACATGAGCAATAACCATGTTGATTGCGCATTGATTACCCGCCAGGGGAAATTAGCCGGTATTTTTACCTTTAGTGATGCTTGCCGCGCTTATAGTCAGCATTTAAAAGATTTCTTTTTCCCTAATGGGCCGGAGGATGTGGCGTAACCAGCAGCTTTTAACATTTTCCAAACGGATCGGTACAGTGATGGTTTAGGTTGCTTGATCATAAGCCTGTGCGTTGTTAGGGTTTGTGCTGTTTTGTCATAGATCTTGAGCACCCATGAAAATGACCTTATTTATACTCTTGTTTAGCACCGGCTTCATGGCTTTGCTGGCGGCTTTACTGCATTTTAGAAAAATCTCCTCCTTGGTATTTAGTGCTCTGCTTTCTTTATTAGTGATTTTTGACTTCTCCTTATTAAGCTTAGATAAAATTTATTTTTTGCATCAAGAGCAAGATGAACTCTTTACTGGCAAGCTGGTGGCTTATGATAAAAACATTGGTGAGCAAGCGAGCACTTATGAACAAATAACAAAAATTCAGTTAGAGATGACATTACAGTTGTTAGCGCAAAATTCGGCGCAAGATAATGAAAAAACCATTCAGCAAAAGCTTAAATGGCGAGACCAAATTATATTGCAGTTGCAAGCCATTGAATTTGATTCTCAGGCAACCCAAGACATTGAAAAACAAGTGAATGCCATGGTGCATCAATTTTTAATGGAGCAATTAAATCAGCAATTAAGGCAAAACATTGGCCATAGAAGTTACAGTGAATTTGTTCGTAGTCGGCCTCGCAAAGAATGGACAGACGAATTATTCATTGAAGAAATAACGGTGTTTTTAAAGAAAGAAAATTTAATGGATGACGTGCTGTCCCACGCCATATTGCGCATAAAGGAATTTGATCAAAGCGGAACGCTAATAAAGCACAAATAGCGAGTATTTAAGTGGGGTAGAAAGGCGTAAGTAGAAAAAAAGCGTAGATTCAATCCAGTGCTATCAAACTAATCCGTGCATGATTAATTGGCCCTGATAACTCTGAGTCTTGCGACGTGAATCTACGCTAGGCAGGTAACCTAGGGCACCGCTATTAATTTAGATGCCCTCACCCATGCCTAGCAGTCAAGCAGGATTCTTGCCAGAAATACAAATGCTCCATATTTTAATTAAATGCACTAAAGCTGTTCACGGTCACTTGAAAAAGGCTGTTTTTAGATTTTTTAAGCCCGTCACGGGTAAAAACTCAAGGTGTTAAGTTGGTGCGCATCTATCAATAAGGTTTCATGTTGGTGCCTTTTTACACATGCACCAATAGTCTGAAAATAGGTGATTTTTTCAGTGCGCACAGTGTTCACCAATGGGGCGTGGATTTTGAATGATTATTGTTCATTTTGGTATAGGGATTGCTAAAGATTAGTTATCATCTACTATAATTAAGCTGTAAAATGATTCCTAATCTCTCAAAAGACATGATTGATGTGATGCAAATTCTGCGTAAAGCATTAAACGCCGAATTTAATTTGTCACTTAAACTTAGCCAGCCAGATGTGGTTGATCAGATACAACTTTGGGCAGGGAAAAGTCAAAAAAAAGAAAACCAAGTGTTATGTGGCAGCCTTGAAAATCTCATGGGCATCAGCCCTTTAAAAATACACGTCATTGATCCACAAGCACAATCAGCCCCTTCCAAAACCCGTAAACGGGTCTATCGTGGTCAAGTGATTGAAGAGTCGGTAAGTAACTCGCCAGTCTCTGATCAAGCACCTGTAAAAGCCAAGCGCATGTACCGGGGGCAAGTGGTCTCGTAGGCTCTTGTCCTAACACTTTTAGATATCCCAGCTATGCTTTTTCAGTATGGCTTTAAAGAAAAAAATAGCTCAACACAGTGCACGTATTGTGGCATCTATTATGGCAATTTTTGTCATTTGGTTGTCAGTAAGTACGGCTTCCTCGACTTCTGCTTTAACGCGCATTGAATACCTTTTATATGACATGCGATTCAACCTCATGCTGCCTTTTACTAAGCGAACCAGTAGTGATCACAATATTGCCATTATTGATATTGATGAAGATTCTATTGTTAGCGAAGGAAGGTTTCCTTGGAGTCGCCATAAAATAGCCAAGCTTATCGATAAACTAGGAGAAGCAGGGGTATTAGTAACCGCATTCGATGTGGTGTTTAGTGAACCGGAAGTGAATCCTGTTCAGCATATAAATAACCTAGTAGCAAAGCCGCTTATTGAAAAAATAAATCCACAACACTGGTCTCAAATCCAACAAAGTGTCGATGCTGATACCAATATGGCCAGAGCCCTATCTGAACAAGATGTGGTGTTGGGGTTTTTCTTTCAAGACGATGAAAAATATAAAAATGGCCAAATGCCCCCCAGTATTTTTGATATACCCCTAGAGTGGGAAGGGCGCTTGGTGGTGACTGAGCGCTTTGGTCATACTGCCAATATAGAGGTGTTGCAAAACAGTGCTTCTGGGGGCGGTTTCGTTACCATGTTTCCAGACTTTGATGGCACCGTAAGACGCGCGCCCTTAGTGATTCAACAAGGGGGAAAACTCTACCCTTCATTGGCGCTAGGGGCGGCCATGCGATATTTGTTTATCGATAGCATTGACCCTAAAATTGCAGAAGTGGGTAATGTATTAACTGTTACCGATATTGCTGTAAGTGAGTTTCCGGCCCCCACAGATGCCTTAGGTTTTGTCAGTGTGCCCTATCAAGGTGAAGCGTTCACCTACCCCTATATATCAGCCAGTGATGTTTTAAATGATCGACTAGAGCCTGGAGTATTAGATGGGGCCGTGGTGTTTATTGGCACCTCGGCCATCGGATTAGCCGATTTACGAAGCACCCCCATGGGGCCGCAATATCCAGGCGTGGAAGTACATGCAAATATTTTAGGAGCATTGTTAAGTGGGGGGTTTCCGCAAAAACCCGATTGGCTTGAAGGGGCTGTGTTTTTTCAATTGCTGTTAATTTCTATCTTTATGATTATTTTCTTACCCCGAATGGGGCCCGTTGCTATGTTGGTTACCGGCATCATGACGGTGATCTTTATTTTTGCCGCCAATGCCTATGTATGGTCCCTAGGGTTAGACTTACCTTTGGCCGGTGCTTGGCTGCTCACTACTTTGTTAACCGCCGCCTTTGTGGCCGATGGTTTTTTAAAAGAAAGCGCCAGCAAACGGATGCTTAAAGGCATGTTCGATCAGTACGTGCCCCCTGCCCACATTGACAAAATGATGGCTGACCCAGATGCCTATAGCTTTGATGGCGACAGCAAAGAGCTTACGGTTTTATTTGCCGACATTCGCAGTTTCACCAGTATTAGTGAAAGCTTAACGGCCAAAGAATTAAAGCGTCTACTGAATAACTACTTCACTCCCATTACCAAGGAAATTTTTGATAAGCACGGCACCATAGATAAATACGTGGGAGACATGGTGATGGCCTTTTGGGGAGCGCCAGTTGATGACGATAATCACCGTAATAACGCGGTGTTAGCGGCCATTAATATGCAAATTATCACCAATGATTTAAAAGCTGAATTTAAAGAACAGGGCTTACCCGAAGTGAATATTGGCGTTGGGCTGAACACCGGCTTTATGAATGTGGGAGACATGGGGTCGAGCTATCGGCGCTCGTATACTGTGCTAGGCGACGCGGTAAATTTGGGCTCTCGTTTAGAAAGCATAACTAAATTTTATGGCAGTAAAATTTTAATCGGTGAAGATACCTATGATCACTCTAGCGGCTTTGTGTGTCGCTTTGTGGATCGTATTCAGGTGAAAGGTAAGGATACCGCTATTCGAGTGTATGAACCGTTGGGTCAGGAAGGCAAAGTGGCACAAGCTGTATTAGATGAACTGCAAGAATATGACGCGGCTTACCAACTGCATTTAGATCGAAAGTGGGATGAGGCAATGGCGGCCTTTAACACGCTATATGAGAAAACCCCCTTGGGCGTATATAGCGTTTATATTGAACGTATCCCCGAGCTTAAACTGCAAGAATTACCCGATGACTGGGATGGAACCTTCCGCCATACCAGCAAATAGCCTGAACACCTAACGTGTAGATGAAAGGGGCTATACACAGTGGAGGATAAGCAAAGGAGGGTGACGTCACAGGTCATTGAAAATTCTTAGTAGCTCAGTACCCTGAGCTACTCAACTTATATTTTAAAATGTAAAGCCGCTTTAAAAGCCTTGGCTGGCATTTAAGTATTGCACACCTAAACGGGCATTTAAGCGAAAGGCCAGTTGATTTCCTTTGGCCCAAGCTCTGGCAACATGGGGGGTGTCGGTGCTTGAGTAAGGGTTGGTTGCGCTGTACAGAGCCTTTAATCCTTCATGAAAAGCCTGTTGCTCTACCGCCGATAAAAATTGATAGTTCTGTCCGGTATACATAATGCTAACTCCGTGCAAGACATGTATGTGAATGACTATTAAGGTTATCGGTATGAGAATCTAAAGCTTTAGGGTTGGCAGAAAAATAGTGTCAATTAGTCATTGCTTTTTTGTATAAGTGGCTAAGATGTTAAATCAAACGTTAAGTTGAAAATTATCGAGTCAATTGACTGTACAGTTTGTTGCGCGCGCAAGCCATTTTTGTAAGATTAGCGTCATTGGTAAAATTCTATAGTAGGTAGTGCATGGCGATTCAAATATTTGCAGGGGAATCAGCCCGAAAAGAAATTCAGCACCAGGGTCTATTGCCCGAGCGAATTAAGCTTATGGTGGGTGCCAGCGGTGGCCCAAAATGGTTAATGCTGAGCCGATTGGATCAATATATCTGTGAACATTTCTTACCAAAAGCGCCGCAACCCATGTCGCTCATTGGTTCTAGTGTTGGCGCTTGGCGAATGGCTTGTTACGCACAAAATGATCCCCTAGGAGCCTTCAAAGAATTTGAAGCGCTATACATGGATCAGCAATACTCTCGCCCCATGTCGCCACAAGCTATTACTGTGTTTGTTGAAAAAGTCCTTAAAGCGTTATTTAACGATGATCGTGCTCGAGAAATTGTTAATAATGAAAACCGTAAATTGCACGTAGTGGCGGTGCGTAATCGTAAGCTACTCAATAGCCAACACGGATTTATGCAGGGCGTAAGCTTGGCAGCAGCGGCCACGGGAAATTTAATTTCGCCTAAAATAGTCGAAGCCCTTTATCCAAGAGTATTGATCAGCCAGCAGGGCAGTTTTGAGCCTTACTCAAATAAGCCTGAAACCATTGAATTAAGCGTTGAAAACTTGCGCCAGTCTCTTACGGCATCGGGTGCTATTCCTGTGGTGTTGGAGCCTAGCAAAATTATCGGTGGGAAAGATCGTTTGCATTGGGATGGTGGGATGGTGGATTACCATTTTTCTGGGCCTTTTAATGCTGATGATGGCTTGGTGTTTTATCCACACTTTTTTCCTAAGCTCATTCCTGGTTGGTTTGATAAAGCACTGCCGTGGCGAAAAATTAAGGCCAAAAATTATTCTAACGTGGTAATGATTACCCCAAGCAAAAAATTTATCAGCAACTTGCCGTTTGGAAAAATTCCCGATCGAAAAGATTTTGTGGATATGAGTGATCATGACCGCGAAGTGTATTGGCACAAGGTATTGGTGGCCACCGACAAACTAGTGGAAGAGTTTCATGAGATTATGGAAAAAGACGGCGGTGCTTCTGTGGTGCAGCCCATCGAAAGAATTCTATAATAGCCTGCCTTATAGCCAGTTATTTGAAAAAGTTATTGAGTTAAATAACTGGCGTATAAAGGTTTTAATTCATTGATGGACTCTTCTAGAAAACTAGGAAAATGTTTCGCGTAATTGTCTAGCACCACAATGGCATTTAAACATGAATCTGTGCTCACTTGGTTTTTTAGGCGCTTTATCATGGCTCGGTTAATGCCCTCCAAGTTTTCGTAACGTCTTAAAATGTCTTCTAGTTTTTCTGGGTTCTCATTATTTTTTTCACGAAAATATTGCGCTAATAAAAAGCTGCCACTGGCGCGCCATATGGTTTCTTCTGGGGTGGCCATAGGTAAATGATAGCGCGCCAATGGCAGTAAAAATTCTGTGTGGGGGCACCCAGAGCTGGCAAATAACAATCCCAACAAAGAGCCTACGGCTTCTTGCACACTGGCTTGCTGGATTAGGGTGCGCTGGCTGGTTTCCACGCGCATTTCAACTTTGTCGTAACTCATTAATTCGTTTACATCTTCCACTACCAAGGATAACTGCCGGGCAGCAGGGCAAAAGGTAGGGCCATTGCCTTCCTTATAAGGACAATGAGCACATTGCTGGCAGTGAAGCTCGCTCCAAGGGGGAGGCTCGCGATTTTGGTTTTGCAATATATAGCGCTCGCCATCAAGCTCAAAAAGGTACTCTAGGGTAGACTGGTCTGGCAATGTAAATTGGTAGCGTAAGTCGGTATTCATGGCGTTCAATTAGCTATTAATCTAATTAAAGTGTAGGTGCATGAGGCGGAGTTTGCCCAATTAATTTCACGTTTAATTGGGCTATTGGATGAGTGAGATGACTTATAAGGCGCAAGGAATGGTGATTTTTATACACAGGCCGCCGGTGGGCAGGTTACCCGCCACAATCTCGCCCCTGTGTAGCTCTACAGCACGTTTACTAATGGCTAGCCCTAAGCCGTGGCCGCCGCTGGCGCGATCTCTTGCAGCATCTAAGCGGTAGAAGGGTTTAAATATGTCCTGCAGCATATTTTCGCTAATGCCAGGGCCTTTATCACAGCACTCTATAACAAGATTTTGCCCTTCTTTTGTCAGACTTAATTCAATGGGCGTGTTGGCGTCGTGATAGAGTTGTGCATTCTTAAGAATATTTTCAATGGCGCTTCTTAATAATTGGCTATTGGCTTGTAAAATTATGTCTTCTTGAAGGTGCGACTCAAAGTGAATGGGTTTGATTGAATTGGCAAAGTTCATATCCTCACAAACCGCTTCTAAAAACTCGGCCACATCTACACTGTCTTGTAAGGCCAGTTGTGGATCTAATTCGTAGGCGGGTAAATTCAATAGGGTATTAATTATGCTATTTATTTGTTCGCATTCTCTTTCAATGCGCAAAATATCGGGTTGCTCATCGCTAATGTTTAAATGTTTTTTGGTGAGCTCTAAGGCCAATTGTAAGCGCGCCACTGGGCTGCGTAACTCATGACTAATATCTTGAATTAGGTGCTTATGGCTTGAAATGCTCTTTTCGAGCTTTTCAGCCATGTGATCAAAATCTTGCCCCAATAAATACACTTCGTCTTGGCGCTTTTTCAGTTTGGGTAACACTCGACTGGATAAATCACCTGAGGCAAAATTTTGTGTGGTTTGGCGTAACAATAAAATGGGTTTACTAATGAAATGCGCCAGTAAATAACTGATTAAACCACTAATGGCTAAGGTAATTAATATTACCCATACTAGGTTATCAGCCACTACACGGTGCAGGGGTGGGCGGGCTGATTTATTACGAATAAACACTGCCATCTTTTCACCGTTAGGCAGCAGCAATAAGCGCGCAAAAAAAGCGTTGTTAAATTTATGGTGAGAAATAAAAGGCTGTGATTTAGACAAGCGACGGGCCATGTATTTTAACGGCCGAGGTAATTCACGGTGCAGTATTTCGTGCCCACGATAAATTACAAACAAGTTTCGTTGGTCGTGCTTGTCTTGATTCTTATACCACTTGCGCACTTCTTTAAAAGGCTGGTTAATAAGCTTTTGGGTTAGCTCATCATGAAGGGGTACTTGAGGGATTTTTAATAGGGTATTGTCATTTCTATCAATATAAAAAATGATGGCCATAAAGCTCACAACTAATAATAGCGTGAGCCAAAAACTAATTAAAATACGCCCGGTAAGGCCAAGATGGTTTGACATATTATTCAGGCTTTAGCAGGTAACCGGTACCTCTTTGATTAACAATGATGTCATTGCCCGCGCCGGCATCGACCAGTTTTTTTCTTAAGTTACTTACATGCACGTCAACACTGCGGTCATAGCGGGTAAGCTTTCTGCCCAGTGCTTGTTCGCACAATACTTCTTTATTAATAATGTTGCCCAAACTTTGGTTTAACAGTTCAAGCATTTTAAATTCAGCACCGGTTAAATTTAATTTGGTTTGTTTGTACAAGGCTTCCATGCGAGCGCTGTATATGGTGAGCGAGCCCTGTGCTTGTACCACTTGTTGGCTGCGTCGCAAGATAGCTTTAATGCGCGCTAATAATTCACGTGGGTTGCAAGGCTTGGGTACATAATCATCGGCCCCCAATTCCAAACCTAAAATTCGATCCACGTCTCCACCTTTGGCGGTGAGCATTAAAATAGGGGTGCTCACATCTTCATGGCGCAGCTGTTTTAGCACCTCAATGCCGTTCATACCGGGCAGCATAATATCCAGTACGATCAGGTCGAATTGTTGGGTTTGGGCCAAAGACAGGCCTTGGGTGCCCGTTAAAGCGGGGGTACTGACGTATCCTTCCTCGGTTAGGTATTCACATAACAGTTCAGAAAGGGCTTGGTCATCATCTACAAGAAGTATTTTTTTCATGGGGTTATTGTCTGCTGACACCAATAAAATTCAAGTGTTATCTGGGGCAAACCATTAACTTTACGTTACTTTACCGCCTCTTTACCGGACTTTTCCCAAGCTTAGCGGTTAATAATATTTGCCTCATTATACTGCTTGTAAAGACAATGAAAGGAAAAGCATTATGTTGATTCAACGAATCACTACTGTACTGGTTATGTGTAGCATCATGGCAGTGGGGGCTCAAGCGGGCAGTGGCAATAATAGTCACTCGGGGGGCGTGGACAAACTGGCCAAAAAACTCAACTTATCCACCGAGCAAACAGAGCAATTTAAAGCCCTAAAAGCTGAAAAGCGTAACCAAAATAAAAGCACCATGACAGATAGGCGCGCCCTAAAGGATAAAGGTATTGCACTACTAGATAACTATTCAAGCGCTGCTGCCAACAGCCTTGCCAATGAGGCCGCTGAAATGGCCAAAACCACCACGCTTGCCCGGTTAGAGCACATGCAAAACATTTATAATATTTTAAATGCTCAGCAAAAACAGAAGTTTAAAGCCATGTTAGAAACAGACCACTCTAAAGGAAAAAAAAGAAAGTAACGCCTGAAATTACTTCCTCTGTATAAGCCCAAAGCTACTTAGTGTTAATAGCTTTGGGCATTGATATTCTTGTTGAACGAAGCCGCTACGCGGCAAAATAGCAAAATCTAACGCCTCAACAAT
>OJDR01000127.1_pt1 | contig 28035 bp, 29 predicted proteins | sample 1593081 | NCBI WGS metagenome assembly OJDR01 (sample SAMN05416873, study PRJEB24817) | seawater metagenome | isolation source: Sea water | place: Canada:Atlantic | collected 2013-11
AACTGGTGACGGAAGTATTTTCCGTCACTCATAACGCTAGCCAAATCGTTAGAACAAAAACAGGCTCTTAAATTTTAGGCGTAGATAACTGGTGACGGAAGTATTTTCCGTCACTCATAACGCTAGCCAAATCGTTAGAACGAAACCAGACTCTTAACTATTAGGCTAGGGAAAAGGTAACGGAAGTATCTTCCGTCACTCATAACCTTAGCCAAATCGTTAGACCAAAACAGGTTCTTAAAATAATTGACTAAAGAAAGACAGTGCATTGCGTCACTGTCAAACTTAATCAAGTAGTCATCGTTAGAACATAACCAGTTTTGTTCTGGTAACAGAGCAAAAAAGTTGAAAGTAAGTAGTAGCTTATTTTCAATGTTTCGCAGAGGGTGGTGGTCTTGAGGCCTCTTGTGCCACCACCCATTTTCTTAATTGAAACTGCGAGCCAATTAGAATTAACCTGCGAATTTATTAAAGAGGGATACCTCATGACAGCAACAGAATTTAACCCAGCAAAAGATCAAACATCAAATTCCAGTGCCAGTGTCATCGACACCAGCACCATAGACGTTAAAAACATTAATACCGACCAAAACCCAGACATCTATATTAATGGGGTAAACATTACCGAGGCTGATATTCTGCAAGAAATGCAGTATCACCCTGCCAATGATCAGCGCAGTGCCATGATTGTGGCCGCAGAATCCTTGATTATCACTGAATTGTTTAGGCAGCGTTGTTTAGAGCTTGGCCTAGTGAGCCAAGATGATAAACGCAATGAAGATGAACTGTGCGAGCTATTAGTCGATAAAGAAGTTGATATTCCTCGTACCAGTGACGATGAAGCTGAACGTTATTACCAAGCTAACCTCAGCCGCTTTTGCACGTCCCCTTTATTAGAAGTAGACCATATATTATTGGCGGCCGATAAAGAAGATTTGGATCAAAGAGCCGAAGCCAAGGAGCTAGCTGAAAGCCTGCTTGAACAAATTAAATTAAAACCTCATACCTTTTCCGAGAAAGCCAAAATGCATTCCATGTGCCCATCCAAAGAACATGGTGGCTCTCTTGGTCAAATATCTAAAGGCCAAACCGTTAGCGAGTTTGAGCGGGTTTTATTCTTATCACCAGAAGGTTTAGTGCCAAGCCCCATTGAAAGCCGCTACGGCTATCATCTTGCGAACATTCACCGCAAAGTGGAGGGTAATCAAATTCCTTTTGAGCATGTTGAAAACAAAATAAAAGTGTATTTAGATGAAAAAGTCCGTCGTAAAGCGGTATCTCAATACATTCAACTGTTAATCAGTGATGCTGACATCAAAGGCTTTGAATTTGAGGTAAGCGATTCGCCTTTAGTTCAGTAAAGCCTACTGGTTAGCCGTTTAATATAAACCAATAAAGGGCTTACTATGTAAGCCCTTTATTTTGTCTGCAAAACTATTAGGGGCATCCCCTAATTAGAAATAACATAGAGGTCAATATCATGACCATGCAAGATCTCATGCATAATAATCAGGCTTGGGCAGATGAGCAAAAAACTCAAGACCCTGAATTTTTTCACCGCTTAAGCTTACAGCAAAACCCCGAATACTTATGGATTGGTTGTTCAGATTCAAGAGTACCGGCCAATCAAGTGGTGGGCTTAGACCCGGGTGAACTATTCGTTCACCGCAACATTGCCAATGTAGTTTTACACACCGATTTTAACTGTTTATCGGTTTTACAGTTCGCAGTAGATGTATTAAAGGTACGCCATATTATTGTCTGCGGCCATTATGGCTGTGGGGGAATTAAAGCAGCACTAGGTGATACCGAATTTGGTTTAGTGGATAACTGGCTAAGGCATATTAAAGATGTGTATGTACAAAATAAAAGTGAAATAGATAACCTAAGATATGAGCAGCAACGTATTAATCGTATGTGTGAACTGAATGTTATTGAGCAAGTAAACAACTTAACCAAAACGAAAATTGTGCAGCATGCATGGGAACGTGGCCAAGAACTGAACATTCACGGGGTAATTTATTCCATTGCCGATGGCTTATTAAAGGAACTCAAACTTAACACCAACAACACTAAGGATATTGATCCCGTCTTTAGAATGAAGAGCCAGAATGAAAATCCTGAATAGAGAATGAAAATAAAAATTTAGTGGTTATTCTTGTATTATTTTTACAAAAAAAGGGCGCAAGCCCTTTTTTATTACCTAACAAATGATCTATTTAACAAAAATTAAATTAAGAAAATTCTCGGCTAATGGCCACGGCAATCATTTCCTGAGTATTTTGATCTAGCATACGGTCAATGGATGGATATAAAATACGTTTTTCTTTTAAGTTGTGTTCATCAAGGCAATTACCTAGGGCAATAAGCTTTTCTAAATCCATTTGATGATCTAGCGTATCTTCTAAACTGTTTAATACCGAACTCATTTCTGAGTGATCGGCCTTCATGATTCGAGTGGGACCATCGGATAATTTAGACTCTCGTTCAAAAATAGGAAATAAAACACTTTCTTCCCAATGTATGTGGCGCATCATGCCACGTTTAAATAGGCTAAATAGAGATTGCTGTAACTCCAATGATTTTTCAAGACGCACCGCTTTTACTAATGAGTCTAAAATTAAATCAAGGCGTTTATGATCTGAGGTTAAATAATCACTGACAAAGCTAGCGTCGTACATGAATTTACCTTTACTCCATAACGGAGTTTAAAAAACCAAATCGTTACCCTAATGAATAAAAGCATCGTTAGGGTATTTAAGTTATTAAGGTTAGTGTAAAGAAATATATACAAGGGATATTAACCAAGGTCAATAAATGATCGAGCTGGCTGAAAATATTTATTGTAATTCGTCGTTTAAATAAGCATCTAGAATGGCCACTAAATCAAGCTGTTCATGGCTCTTATTGGGTTGAGTGTTTAATTGAGTTAACTGTCGGCCAATGGCTTCTTTAACCATTGATTTTTCAGGCCCACTTAAATCATGGATAAGCGTTTGCCAACTATCAATTTTAATGTCGTCTTTTTCATCTTCACTGTAACCCTTTTCTGGCTCTGCACTTATGTGACACATTAACACCACCAACAACTCACTCAGAGAGCTCATTTATATATTCCTAATTTATTAATATTATTTGCTTGTCATCAAACTTATAATAGCAGGATACTGAGCAACTCATTCACCTGCTCTCACAGGGAAAAATTTGACTCAAGGTACTCATTTAAAATTATAAACGCCGCCTTTTCGTCTTGACTAGGCTAGTGCAGCGCCTTGCTAAATCATCGCCCTAAACATTTTCAACAACCGCCTAATTGAAGCGCACTAAATGAAAGTGGGGGTTATCTGTCATGACTTCTAAGCTAATGATGTTATCTAAGCAAACCAGTTGTTCACCCTGCTGATCTTTAATTTTAATGCACTCTTTGCGATCGTTATTTAACGCGGTATCACAGGCTTGCCCTGTTATGTCTGTGCCATCTGTAAAGGTCAGTTTAATGGGATAATGGTGCATACAGGCAATTTCAATGTAATCATAGTGCTCACAAGACATCATATTTTTAACCTCCCGCCGAAACAATCTGTCGTTAACTAAGTTTACCCTAATATTCTTTTTAAAAGCTGACAAATAAAGGGGCTACTTTTAAGGTTTATTACACATCACGTCTATTGACCTAAAATTAAACACCTAACTTATAAACCCACACCGGTTTATGAAAAGTAAGCCAAATCAACACAACGTTTATTTGGCTTAACATCATTGCCTCAGATCATGCCCATGATTAAGTCAAAGTCTGCTTGAGGCACCCTATGAATAGACGTTAAACCATGAGTTTTTACCAGCTCCCCAGCATAAAACATATTATGTATGACGCCATAATCTAATTCTAATTGGGGCACAGAATCAGCACCTTCTACGTCGCGTACATATCCTTCAAAGCCACTTTCAGTGGAGAATTCTACATACCTGACCTTCTCGCTACCAGGGTTCCAAAAGGCATGCTGAACATTACGAGGTTTAATTACATAACTGCCCGCAGGTGCCGCAATAACCTCACCATTACCGGCAAACTCAAAAGCCAGCTCCCCCTCTAATACATACACCGCTTGATCCTCAAATTCGTGAGTGTGCGGAGGCAGCAGCTGTAAGCCATCTAATTCCCCATGCATGATGGAGAAGTGCCCTGCCATGGAAGAAGACGGTACTTTAATCAGCATTTCCCCTGTGGTCATTTCCCCCTCGCTAGGCAGTACCAGTAACGGCTGACCATCGTTGTCTCCGGCTAATATATCGCTCAAAGCCGTGTCCGATAAGCCAGTGTTTGACGAAGCTCCACAAGCCGCTAAGTAACTTCCAGGAATGCTGGCCATGGCCAATTGCAATAATTTTCTACGCTTCATGGTTCGATCCTTGTTATGAGTGTTTTTGAAGACTAGACCCAGATATTAGATGGTGCAAGTACCATCAATCCATGGTTAACCATGGATTGATGCAGCAATACCCCTTAAGCTAGAGTTAAATGGTGAAGTAAAGATGCGTGCCCTATGAGCTTAAGAGACAAAAACAGAGCCCAGTACCGCCAAAAGGTCTTAGCAGCTGCAAAAGAAATCATTTTGCAAGAAGGCGTTAAAAAGTTGTCGTTACGCTATTTGGCCAACAGGGCTGAGGTAGACCCTAAAACCCCTGCTAACTTATTTGGCAACAAGGCCGGTATATTTTTGGCGTTACTGCCCGAACCCTTAAGTGAATTTATAGGCAAGGTACAAAGTAAAAACGCAGACAATGCTATTGCTTTATATTTTGATTTTTTAGAAACGCTGCACGACGTGGTTTCAAAAAATGAACAGTATTACCAAGAGCTCACCTGGGGTTTATTAAGTTCACGAGAAGTTAGCCATGAAAAAGGGCCAAAACCTGAAGAAGAGGTATTTGTAAAAAACTTACATGAAAAACTTTTAACAATTTTACAAACCATGGTAACCAGTCAGCAGTTGCAAGAAGATGCCCCACTTGAAGCCATTAATAAACACAATGTACTGGTACATGTTTCTTTAGCCACGGCTTGGGCCAATGGCTTTATTGATTTTGCAATGGTTTACCAGCACACCAAGCAATGCTGGCGATTAAGTTTATTGCCCTATGCCAAGGATCAAGCCAAAAGTTTTTTAAACGAACCCAAAATGTTACCCATAAAGTAACATGTTCCCATACAAAGTAGAGCAACATTTAGCGCTACAATTTAGCTGTTATTCTCGTTTTTGGTTTATCAAACTGATGATTGGTAGCTGAAATAAAGTCACACACTTGGTCAATGACCCCTTGATCCCAGAGCAAACGGGTATGGCCTAAGCCCTGGGTTTTATATATTGTTGATTGTTCAAAGTGCCCTTGAATAATTTCAGCATCTTGGTGGTTCACTACATTATCTTCTTCATCAAAAATCAGTAACAACTGTTCTTGCTGTGAACAAGGCTTGTAAATATAACCATTTTTAAACGAAGCCCAATTAGTATTAAAGGTATCAGCAATATTTTCTTTCACTAAACTCATCACACTTTTACTGGCCTTAAGAGCATTTGCAATGCCATCAATGGCAGGATGAGGAACTAACGGCGAAGCGATCACCACAAAACTTTTAATATTTAAGGGATTTAATAATCGATTTCCCATCATGCAAAAACCACCACCACTGTGACCCACCATGGCATGAATATTAGGTGATATATTTTCAACAACGTAATTTTGCAAAGCATGAATATCTTTATACATGGCCTCAAAACCACTAGTACGCCCCTGGGATAACCCATGGGCAGTAAAGTCCAGTGCAATAGCTTGAAACCCTTGATCGGCTAATTGTTGTGCCATGGCTGCCATATGTGTACTGCGACTTTCCCATCCATGCATCAGTAAGACCACAGGGCCCTTACCCCAGCTGAGCGCAACCTTTTTAGCACCACCACGATAAAACTCTATTATTTTGGCACTGTTAATAAAATCTTGATCCCGCTCTTTTGTGGCGCTTCTTCGAGGCATACTGGCTAAAAAACGCGTTAAACGAAACCCTAACTGTGTATTAAACAGTGTCACTACCTTTAATAATATTTGGATGGCTTTCAAAAAAATCACCTAACAAAAGTACAAAAAAACCTTAAAAGCACCTGTAGCGGCTCTTAAATAGAGGATTTAATCATGGTGATCATCGTTATACAGTGGTCAGTATGCTATTTATGACTGGCAGTTTGGTTACACCAAACTGATATTGTGGAAAAACCACGTTACGCCCTGCTATGTTGATTAGCACCTTACTTCCCTAATCCTCCCTCACAACCCCGGACTTTATCATTCGACGCCACTGTAGCCACACAGGTCTTGCAGGCAACCCTGGCTGATGAATGGGAACACCAGTTTTAGATCAAAGACATATTGATTCAAATGACTAACATAGCCGCAATGCCCAGTAAGGGGCCTTTATTCACTCTGGCTTTTCACTATTGTTACCCGGCATCGCCAACGGCGATTCAAGCACCACTAATATTGCCACCCCTGTGGCCCCCCCATAGTTGACTTAAAAATGCGCTATAGGTTTAAGCAAAAGTTAAAGGGGCTTTTAGCAAAAATGTCGAGCAGTTAATAAACCGTAAATTTATTGGCGTTTTTGACCCTTCTGACTGTATTCCTCACTCAATTTGCCAAGTAATATGCCCCTCTAAACCCTACCCTGCTATGCACTGCCCATAAATACAGGGCATTTATGCAAATGAGAAGAATTGGGTCAGTTTTTGCACTATCGCTAAGCACAAGATAAATAATAAATATAAAAACGGAACAGCCATGAAACGGCCTTTACTCACCCTAATTATGCTCGCCATTTGCGTGCCCAAGCTATATGCCTCGGTTTGCAGCCCTAATTGGAAAATTACCGGCTATTATTCCCCCATTGAAACGGAGTTCCCCCAAGAGGAAAACCTGCGCATTCTAATTAAAGAGTTTGGCCATTTATATTTTAATGAGGCCTTTGTTAAAGAAGTAAAAGTAGAAGGCTGGGGACGGACCCGTTTTGGCTGGTACCTAGGGTATTTTTCAAATGCGTTTCATAAAAGCAAAAATCCATTAAATGCTAGAGGCCAACACTTACAACTAGGCGCAGTGGCCATTGATACTCAGTATTTAAAAATGGGAAACAAAATCACCATCCCCCAAGTGAACGAAGTTATCGGGGTAAACTGGTTTGTGGCCAATGACACCGGCAGTGCCATTAAGAAAAAACACATTGATGTATACACAGGGGAAGGTAAGTTAGCCAAGGCCACCTCTTGGCAAGTGACCGGTAAAAAGCAAGTGTGTATTGCTTCTATTTAGCCTAAGTTTCAACTACTAATCTTTTTATTATTCAACCAAGCTAAAACCGGTTCCCGATCAAAGAAAACTTGCGTAGATTTTGTTAACTTATCTTTTATAACGCGCTCTTGTAACTTATTGGTCACGACTATAGCCGTAGCTCCTGGCGTGCCTAAGGTACTTTCCAACAGTTCCAATCCGTTTCAGTGATCATAGCCAGATTCTTTGATAGTGCGTTGAAATTTATACATAAAATATTCGCTGCCCTTCGCATTAAACGCCCCTTCTGAATACACAAGCTATTGTCGTCTGCCCAGATAAATTTAACGTCACCATGCTCGTTCATATCCACCTCAAAGCACTAATCCTCTTTCTCTATTTCTATAAGTTAACTCAACCTTTTCCATAATCTGCTCCTCTTGATAGTCCTTAATTTTAGAAAAGGCGCAAATAACAGCTTACTGAGCAGCTAAATATTTTTTTTGAATAGCTGGTCATTCCTATCATGAAATTCTACAATGGCGCATTTTGACTATACTGTAAATATAGACCTTGTTTTGCGTACTTTTGAGTTCACTGCAGAATAATTGATCAAAGCCATTTTTCGAGACCCTATATGCTTGCCCAGTTAGAACCTTGGTCATTTCAGATTGAGCCCGGCTTTCGCATGCGAGGCTGGCGCACTGAATTCACCGGTAAGCCACTCATTTACTTTTTGCATGGCAATGGCTTTTGTGGGCTCACTTATTTACCCATGTTAAAGGCCTTAATAGATGATTTTGACTTAATCATTAGCGATTTACCCGGCCACGGCGACAGCGATGTTGGCCGAAAATTCGCCCCTTGGAATGGCAGCGCCAAATGCGCATTAGATGTATTGCATTACTTCAGCCAGCAGCTCCCAGAAGGTACAAAAGTATATGGCTTAGGCCACAGTTACGGTGGAGTAATTACTGGCTTAATGGCAGGCAGAGATCCAAGCTGCTTTGATAAGTGCTTATTGTTAGATCCCGTTATTTTTTCAAAAAATATGCTAAACCTAATGAAAGCCGCCGACTTTGTGGGATTGCTAGATAACACCAAATTAGCTAAAAGTGCTCGTAATCGTAATCAGCACTGGCCAAATAGAGTGACCGCCTATAAAGCCTTGCGAGGCAAAGGGGGTTTTAAGAACTGGAGCGACGAATCCTTACACGCCTATGTCTCTTATGCCTTAACAGAAAGTCGCGATGGTGTGAGTTTAAAATGCCCAGCAAAAATAGAAGCCAAAATATTCAGCTCTTATCCAAATCGATTGTGGTCTTACTTAAAGAAAGTATCTATGCCCTGTAAGATACTCATGGCGAAAAAGTCGTTTCCGTTTATTCGTGATTCGGTGGGAAAACTATCCCACCACCCTGCCTACAGTATAGACACCATAGAAGGAGGACACTGTTTCATGCAGGAACAACCACAAGTAGCCGCCGAACAAATTAAAGCTTGGTTATTAGCCTAATAACAAGACTTTAAAGAGTATTACATGGGCACTGAAGAGTGATTCACTATTTGCTTGTGAATACGGGCACTTTCACCTGTCTCATGCATATTAAGCAATGCCTGCTCTAATTTACGGGCCAAATTTTTATGCTCTACATGAAGGTAATGGTACACGGGAAAGGTTTTTAAAGCGGGTTCTATTATCTTAATATGGCTCAGCTCTTGCTGCTTAATATAGGCTAGCCCGTCTAGTTTTAAGTCAATCACTATTTGCGCTTTGCCTTCATTTAAAATACGAAAGGCATGATCCGGACCATTGGTTTTAATCACGTTCATGCCCTTTGTATTATTTTCCAACAATTTAAAACCCAGTTCATAGGCCAGCTTGTAAGGTTTTAAATCCTGCCAGTCTTGTATATTCAGGTTTTCCAGCGCACTAAAGGCCGATACCTGCATATACAGTAAATGGGTTTTCACCGGCACTAAATAAGGGAAAGATTTCTCCATGCCTTTAATGCGCATAAGCTCGGCATCTAGTTCACCCCTATTCACTTGCACAATAGAGCGTGCGCCAGGTAAACGGTGTATTTTTACATCATAACCAAGGGTTTTATAGGCGCTGCGAATAAGGCTAACGGCAATTTCCCCCTGTACATTTTGCTTAGGAAAAGCGGCAATATTAATAATATTTTGACCTTCAGCACCATGACTAAAAGCTGCGTTAAACAGCACCGTAAGGCAAACCAGAAAAATATAATGGCGCTTATTAAACATACAAAGAAGCTTATCTTTTTTATCCAATTAAAGGCAGTTTAGTGTAAGCCCCAGCTAGCGTCTATATTTACAGGAAAACGAAGCTACCGCCCTTGTTTATCTAAGTTTAGGAGTAGTCTAAGGTGGATCAAAACTAGGCTATGACTGCCTTACAGACGTTATTAGGCACTATGTTTTTATTCCTAATAATATAAAACATAAACGTAAATGGCATAAGCGAAAACCCTGTAAATTTTATTGACCCTTAAAGCGTCTCAAGGTAATTTAGAGAGGCGTAAAATGGCCAGCTCACTCATGCTGGTTTCGTTTATTCTGCTTTTATTAATAAAGTGAGTAACGATTCATTATTCATCAATAACGGCTTGGGGCGACCCCTTAATTTTCGTTTATTACGCACGCACAATAAAACATATTGTTAAGTTGTATTTTAGGATCTAAATGAAACTCATTGAAGAATTTATAGAAAAAGAATCGGCCAGTGGCATATTGTTGATTTTTGCCACTATCTTAGCCTTACTATTAAGCAATTCATTTTTGGCAGGGGCTTATCAAGCATTTTTACATATTCCAGTAGAAGTGCGTGTCGGCCCATTGCATCTAGATAAGTCCCTTTACCATTGGGTGAATGATGGTCTTATGGCCATTTTCTTTTTGTTAATAGGCTTAGAAGTTAAGCGTGAAATTCTTGAAGGGCACTTGTCTTCCCTAAGCCAAATTGCCCTACCTGGTGTCGCTGCCATTGGCGGCATGGTCGTACCCGCTGCCATCTATTTAATGTTCAACATTAATGATCCTGTGGCGGTGAGTGGTTGGGCCATCCCTACTGCCACCGATATTGCCTTTGCATTAGGTATTTTATCTTTACTGGGCAACAGGGTACCGGTTTCGTTGAAAATATTTTTAATGGCGCTGGCCATCATTGATGACTTAGGGGCCATTGTGATCATTGCCCTATTTTACACCACTGAGTTATCCACACTGTCGATTGCCGTCGCGGCTGCCGCCTTAACTGTATTAATTACGCTAAATAAATTGGGTGTCACGAAAAAAGCGGCCTACTTTATTGTGGGCACCATTTTATGGATAAGCGTATTAAAGTCAGGTGTTCATGCCACATTAGCAGGGGTAGCGTTGGCATTCACCATTCCCCTGACCGGTAAAGATGAATATGGAAAAATATTCTCCCCTCTTAAAGAAATTGAACATGGCCTGCATTTTTGGGTAGCCTTTTTTATATTGCCATTATTTGCCTTTGTAAACGCTGGAGTAGACATTACCCAAATATCATTAAGTCAAATGTCGGGCGCGGTGCCCATGGGCATTATGCTGGGCTTGTTTGCCGGTAAACAATTAGGCGTATTTGGATTTAGTTTTATTGCCATTAAGTTAGGCCTTGCTAAATTGCCTGAAGGCAGTGGCTGGGCACAACTGTATGGCGTGTCGTTGCTCACAGGTATTGGCTTTACCATGAGCCTATTTATTACCTCTTTAGCCTTTGTGGATGATTCAGTTTTTCAGTATACCGATAAACTGGCTATATTAATTGGCTCATTAATAGCGGGTGTAATGGGGTATTTAGTACTGAGGTTTTCAAAAACAGTCGTATAGTTTTATAGATTAACGTTTATTCTGAATGGGGTTAAGTCTTGCTGGTGATAGCGAGAGTTAACCCTTTTTTGTGGGCAAGTGACCCTATAATAAATCAATCCTTTATACAAAATTTCTTCTAAAGGTTCACTATGCCCGGATAAGGTTTTTATTGGTTTTGTAACATCAGCAGTTATTAGTTTATCATTAACTGCCCTTTAATATAATCCAATATCGCTTGAGGATCTTGTTTCCAGGCGTAATAGCTAACCGCTATTATTCTCACACCGGCTCTTATTAATGTGTCAACGCTACCTTGTTTTAATACCTGATTGCCACGCCCTTGAAAACCAAACAAATCAAGTCCTAGCGCCTTTCCTTCGTATTCCAAATAGAGATCTAAGACCAAACCAGATACTGGGTAATCAGTCTTAACTGTGCCCCCTAAATTTAAAATCGCTTGTACGATACTTTCCCATTGAGGAGGTATAGGGGCACTGGATTGCAGTTTATAATCTGCCGATGACATTAAGTACTTTTTTAACAGACCGTCTTTAAGCGTCTTTGGCTCACAGGAATAAATGTTAATTTGCCTAGATTTAGCGCGAGTAATGGCCACGTTAAAAATGTCGTCACGGTTCAAATAAGCTGCTGCACGAGTGGCGTTATCATCAAGGGAAAAACTTAACACCATAATATCCCTTTCGTCTCCTTGAAAACCATTGGGCGTGGCCACTTTAATACGGTGATGGTCAATTTCGCCATGTGTAAATAATTGAGTTATTTGTTCTTCAAGGTATTCAACTTGATTTCTAAAAGGCGATAATACTCCAATAGATGTAGCCTCAATGTCACTGCTATTATTTATTACATCTCGCAAAATACCAAAAACCTTTTGCGCCTCAACAACATTCACACCTTGAGCATCGCGCTGTCCAGCTACCTTGATAAATTCCAAGTGCTCACTTGCTTGACGATGATTATCGAGTTTCATAGGCTTTAGGCGCCCTGAATAAAACTTCTCGTTACTGAATTGTATAATCTGAGGGTAACTTCGAAAGTGTTCATCTAAAAAAGAGACCGACTCCTGATTTGATATGGCCTCGGATGTAAGATCTAAAGCGCTTACATCACGATAGGAATACTGGCTTAAGTTGTTTAAGGGAAGGTTATTCTTAACATATATTTTTTCTTGAAAAGAACGAGACAAAAAGGAGAAATGACGAATTTGTTTATGATCACCAATTATCACCGCTCGTTTTGCCCGTTGTAAAGTGGGTAATATAGCTGATACATTACATTGTGAGGCTTCATCAACAATCACTAAATCAAACAACTCCTTACTATTAGGAACGGTCTTATAAATGGATTCTAAATCTGAAATCCAAATTGGAAACATGCTAAGCACAGAAGAGAAATTTAATTCATTAAACACTAGAGCTTGACGCCCAGAGTTTTTAGCTGAAATTGCTTTAGCGAATTTTTTAATTTCACCGCGATGCTTCAATAGAAGTTTTTGTATCGAACTTTCACGATAAGCATTAATAAAGCGATGTTCATGACGATTAACATCTGACTTTAATTCAAATATATTCAACAATATTTCATAGCTTAACCTGTCATTTATTTTTGATTTCAACAGAAATCTATTGATTTTTTTAACAAGGCTTAATGTTGTTTGAATATCATATTCAGAAAGTTTATTTTCGATTTTTACCGATTTTTCATAGCGCTTTACTAAGGTTTCGTATTCCTTACTAAGCTGCACAAGACTAATCTCTAATCGAGAACTCTTACTTAACCCAAAACCGTCATCAATATTACTTCGCAGTAAGTCAGCGAGGTAGCTCTTTAAATTCTTTATAGCGTCTTTATCTGATACATTCATTATCCCTGATGTCAGTGAAAACTTCTCCTTTAGCATTTTAGCTACCACATTCACCGCTTCTGAATTTTGACTCACGATCAAAACAGATTCATTGTTCAGCATTCTATCAATCGCCATAGCAGCAATGGTGTAGCTTTTACCGGTTCCAGGGGGGCCACTTATTTCACTAAGGGTCTTTGTAGCAGCGTTATGTACCGCTTTTTGTTGTGGTTGGCTTAATGATGATTTTAAAAACGTATGTGAGCTAGAATTTACATCACTAGCCTCAGCCTGCTCCTCTCCTAATAGTTGTAACAAGGGAGGACTGTAATGGTTTTTATCTTTCAGCAATGACAGTTCATGTAAAACCCCTCTGGCCCCTCGTGGGCGATCTACCAAGGCAAGACAAGAAGAAACATTAATAGCCAACTTATTAGGAGAGCGATTCGAGGGCTGATTTAACGAAGGCCATGCACCCAGTTTCTCAATTTCATTAAGATCAGTATGCTGAGCAAACCATCGAGATATTTGGCTTATAAATGTGTAATCAATAGGAAATTGAATATCTGGAAAGGAATCTAGAGCTAACGTATCTGACACTAGTTCTCGCAATAAAGGAAAGTTAACCCTAATATCATTGGTATCTATGGACACCAATGCCTCCTCTTGTGAGATTTCAGAAGGGGCATATATTATGGGTGAAAATAAACGACGTTTTTTAGAAAAGCCTGATTCTAAGGCAATGGGTCCCTCGATATGAATAAGACTGCAAATTAAAGTTCGCTCTCTATGGTAGCTGGCAATTGACTTTAATAAAGGTTCAGCTTCATTTAAGCTAATGGGAATGGCGGGCAACTGCCCCGAGAACAAAGAGTCTTTTTTTTCTAGAAACACTCTCCAATCTGATTTAACTTTTTTAAGATCCCACAAAGATAAATCACGGCTGTCGGTACGATAACACTCACGATAATAACTGATGAGTTTCTGTGCCGTAATTTTATCCACCTGTATAAATCCCGTTTATTGATATTATTAACGAGATTCTACAGGATTTAGGTAAAAAGTAATTGATTTTATCTATAATATATTTAAGGAAAAAACCTGTTAACGTTTTATACCATTCAGTAATTCAGAACATCCCGTAAACTCAATTATACATACTTACCCTTCAAGCGTTTATGTCGATGAGTAAATATCACTTGGTAAAAAGGCTTAAGGAAGCTCCCCAGCAAACTGCATCTACTTTGGTAATACACCACATCCTTAAGGATAGTATTTGATCCATTACTTACTATGGAGCGCTCATGATGCCATGCAGAATTTAGCAGGGTTTTGGAGAATTCTTTAAATCCAGTGCTGCTGACGGACTCAAACTTAAAACAATGAGCATCAATGGGCAGTACCCCTAAAAATAAAATCTTACTGGTAAACAGTTTTTGGTTTATGGGCCATTCTTTTATAGGTTTTTCATACCAGTTATTAGGCCCTGTCATTTTTAAATAGGGCCATAGCTCATCATTAACTCCTTTCATATCAAGTAACTCATTTGATAATTGAGTGGCGCCCACTGGTAAGGTTATTTCCATTTCGATTTTTGGCATTCGCTTCCCATTGGTTGAAAATAAAGTCAAGCCTTGGATATTTATAATTTGTGTGACAACCAATGCATCACATTCAATAAAAATCTTTCATTTTGTTGTGCTTTTTTAGACACAAACCCTGACTTCTCTTTGGTTGGAATATAGATTTGTGATGTAAACATGGCCGCTTCACCAAATACTGCTATTCGTCCTTTTCCAAGCTCTAATACAGCCCCTTGTGACCAGCCATTAATTGATATTCTTGGGGTATCTGTAGTAACTTCAAATGCTTTCTTTGGAATAGAGGCAATCACTTCCTTATTAAATGTTAAAAGAGAAACGGCATTTTTAGGCATTTGGAAAGCGGACCCGCCAAAAGTTTTAACTTGTGATATTGGCTCTGAATCCAAGCTCGCTGTCGTGATAGCATGCTCAACAAGAGAATGTCGGTTTTTACCAAAAATAGCTTCGGAAACATGGCCATTAATAAATTTAAACCCAAATGCATCTAGCAAAGGTTCTGCGGCTTTTGGAAAGGGAATATGATCTGCTATTAATAACAAAGAGCCCCCCTGAGTTACCCATTGTTTAATGGCAGCTACTTCTTGTGAAGAAAATGCATGAAGGTAGGGCGGCGTCCAATCCCATCTATTTTTTTCATGAAGGGCATTCGAAACTACCAATATATCTGCTTGCTTCAAGTTCTTTAATGCAAATGCCTTTTTATTGGCTTTAACTATATAACCATCACTCTCTAATACTTGAACAAAAGGCTTGTAACGCCCCCTTGCTGTGTGAAAGTTATTATGGGCTTCATCAATCAAAACGGTAGGGCGACTCCCTTCTAGAAAGCTTATTTTTGTATTTTTAGGCGTGAAGTCAGGGTCGGCCTGTTGGGGGAGGCCATCGTTATCTGAGCAGGCTAACAGCCCCATCAGTATTAACAAAATTGGGACTATCCGTGTCAATATCATTTTCTATTCCTAAAAAAATGGGTCTAGGCTTTTACAACCCTATGAATGAGCACTACTTGGTTTAATAATTTATAGAAATACAATCATTGCTTCATCTAGCATAGTAAAGGCGCTGTGATACTTCTTCAGTCGTATTATATCTTTATCGTTAATTTCTTTTAATCGCGTAATGTCCGAATTGTGTTCAAGGTCTTTTCTTTTAACTCTTATGGCATCATAGTTTGTGCATACCTTGGGGATATAATCTTGAAGGTAATCTTCGTTCTCATCATGGCTTAGCAGTATCAATGCAGCCAATACCCTATCGGAAAAACCATCTATCACTAACTCATCAAAGCTATAGCTGCTGTCTTCTACCACATCATGCAATACAGCAATGATTGCTAGCTGAGTATCAAACATCAACTCATTCATAATGTGTAACGGGTGAAGAATATAAGGCTTACCGCCTTTATCAAACTGGCCTTCATGGGCTGCAGTGGCAATTGAAATGGCCTTTGCAAGCGCTTCATATTCAGTCATTTAATTAGTTATCTTTTTAGATTTCATTGCCGGCATTATGCCATTAAAACTTTATGACTTATAGATGGCTAAACTTAGTGACTAAAAAATTACTAACCAGACTGATAATTCAATGCAGATATAGCCGTTACGAAAATGGAGTTATACTATGTGCTGTGAAAATAAGGCCTATTATCATGCTAGGCCCTTATGTATAAAATAAGGACTCCATTAAATGGGTCACTTTGGTACTTTTTAATTTTCATTATTTTTAAGAGCTTATTTTGGGATACAGAATCATTTGCGTGCAGCGAAATAGCGCAATAGTTTTTCCCGTTTGTTTATGACTAACAACCGCATCCCAGACTTGGGTAGTTTTTCCCATGTGGGCTGGTGTGGCTACACACTCAATTGTGCCATCTCGTGCTGTGCCTAAATGGTTCGATTTTAACTCAATGGTAGTAAAGCCTAATGCACTCTCTGGCAAGTTGGCCACACATCCGTTGCCACAGGAAGTATCGGCAAGGGTGACCACGGTTCCTGCGTGTAAAAAACCATTGGGTGCCATGTGTGACTCTTTGATTGCAATTTCAGCCCGAACTGCTTCATCGCTAACATGGGATACCACAATACCTAAAAGGCCGGGTAATTTATCTGCACATATATCATTGAAATGTTTTGGACCTTTCACATGCTTCTCATTTAATTTGTAACTTATTAGATAAAAATAATTTTAGTGGGTTACATTTTAATCAACCAAACTATATTTATTCAACTCAGTAAGATTAATATCCTCACTATTTATATAACTTAGTTAATTGGACATTTGTAATCAAGTAATACTTTTTCATATTCAATGCTTAATTGTTCTTTCTAAAGTGTCCTTTCTAAAATATTCTGGCCAAGAAGAATCATACTCTTCAAGAACGATGGAGAAGCGTGCCTGTATTATGATTCCTATTAAATTAAGGCGTGGCGATATAAAGGTTTTTCACTAAAATCAATTCACAAGCGCCCTTTCCAGTATCGTTACGTGTTTGTGAACTCCTCCAACGCCAATTATCTTGAGCGATTACGTTTACTAGGCTACCTGAAATTTCAACAATATCGCCGTTTCGAATTTCACCAATGATTCTCGCTACTGATTCATCGGCAGGGATAAGGTGCATATTCGCGCTGTGGGTTTCTATTTCTTTGCGAGGTATGGGAAAGGATTCAACACGCCAAAAATAGAAGCGATTCGATTGTGATATTTCAATTTTATCTAGAATACTTTCATCGGACATATTCCCCCAACCTAGTGCTAGATCAGTAGGTGACAGATCAGATTCACGGCCCAGATAGTAGTTTTTCTTAGCAAGGACTTTTGCTTTAATACGAAAAGTGGCAATTTCATTAATGGTGTAATCATCAAACTTATGGCTAATGGTTGAAGAGACACTTTCTTGCAGCGGTACTTCACTTACCATCACGCCCGGCCCCAATGATACAGAACCGGTGTAATTGTAAAATTTCCAGAATACGCCAAGTGCTATTAAAATAAAAAATAGTTTTTTCATGCTTTCCTTAATTTAGAGAAGTTTCAATCACTACGCGAAAGGCTCTGCTAACAAATTGAGTTAATGTAAAATTAGACTAGCCCTTTTTATGCTGCATACTCCACTATTTGCGCCAATGTATTTTGGTAATCGCTATAATCAATGGCTATAGAATAGCGCTGACCTTTAACTTCAAGCACTAATGATGGAAACCCTTGAATGGTTAATGCTCTTGCCAGCTGCAATTGTCGCTCAAATTCTTTTTGTGTATCAAGTGCCAAAAGATTCGCTGAAAATTTTGCTAAATCTAACTCTGGCTTTAAGGCACACAACTCCCCTGCCAACTGATTTAAAACCTCTATATCAGAAGGATTCAAGGCCCGCAAATAGTAACCACACTGGATGGCTTCTAGCATCTGCTTTTCAAAACCTTGCAACTTAGCGGCAATTACTGCCCGACAAGCCATATAAGTGGAGCGGCGCGGTGTGTTTTCTCGCCAGAAATCAAAATTAAACTCAGTGCCTAGTTTGGCTTTTATATTGTGCCAATGCCCTTGAATGGCATTCTGCATTTCCTTTGGCATGGGCTGATCTGAATCGGGGGCCAATCCCCCTGCCACATATTCAATTCTTATAGCAACAGGAAGATGTTGTTGTAATGCATTCCACACAGGGCGATAACCCCAGCACCAGCTACACATGGGGTCGTGAATGTAATATAGGGTTGAGTTCATGTTTGTTTTCCAGAGACACTATATTGTAAGAAGAAATAAGCTCAGAATTTATTATCATTTCCTTGGAAAAAGGCAAGGCTAAACCTCTGTGATTCCAACATTTAATTCCTATCGGCTACATAACACCCAAGGTTGTTATGTTACCAACAGTCTATTATTACTACGCTTCTTTAATGTACTTTGGTGGCACGCCATCAACTAACCAAACATTGTTAGCCGATTTATAGAATATAAAGCCGTCATCAAACATCTCTTTAGTCGCAATATTTAAAAGGATAGGCTTACCATATCGAGATCACACATTTTTTGCGACAGCTTGGGACTCCGATAAATGCACATGATGCCTTTGCATCTTGTTAAGTCCCTGTTCTCTAATTATTTCGATGAACCTTTCTGCAGTCCCATGAACTAGATATTGAGGAGGCTGAATTGGAATCAATTCCAGATCAACAACAATTGAATGCCCTTGGTTTGCCCTAATATGAAGCCTATCCTTGCTAATACTGAATCTTTTCTTATCATTAGTTTCAACGACTATATCAATGATATCGTTATTCAATTCGAAGTCGTCTGTTTTCTGGATCAGCTCATCAATACTCGCCCAACCATTCTCATCAAGAGATAAACCAATCGATTCAGGCTCATGACGAAGTAAATAGCTGAAGTACTTTGATATTTTATTTAGTTCTTTACTCATAATCTGTTTCTTTAGGACTAAAAAGGTGCCTGCATTATCGGTGAAGTTCAGGAGTCGCGTGCCTAAACTTGTTAAGTTGCCACCAGCATCAATATTTATGATGGTGCCCATTGGTTATTCTCATATTCATAGGCTTAAAAATCAGCTTCACTTGGAGCAATCCCTACCAGTATTTCTATACGAAGTTCAGCTTTATCAGGCATAAAATACTTTGAATCACCCTTGGCTTCTTTAAAATTCGAATAGTAAGATATTCCTTTTCCAGCATAGAGACGGTAATTTTTTAAATCATACTTGTCATTTAACGCCTGTCATAAGTGGCGGTCTAAAATGCTATCCGCCACACGTTTTTTTGTGTGTCAAGCTTAATGGCTTTATTAGCATCTTTATTGCACAATATTAATTTCATGGCTATCCCAGCTTTCAAAGTAATCATGCCAGCTAATTTTAAAGCTTCCATCCTGTGTCTTACTTACAAAGTAGCCGATACCTTTACCTGGTACTTTAAATAAATTGATCTCACAGCTATAACCTGAAACTCTTATGTATTCTGGAGAAATACTTTTAAGATTTATTGGGATTTCATCACGAGAAAGAGTTATATTTTCGTCAAGTGCGAATAACTTAGAGCACTCATTTATCATAATTCTATATTCGAAATCTCTGTGTTTTTTTAATAGTTCCTTTGCTTCACTTAGCGAGTTTACAGATTGAGAGTTCCAAAACCACATAAAGCCAAAGCCTAAAAGTAAAACAGCTACCCCGAACAAAGAAATACCAATAAAAGTCCATTTTAAAAGTTTGTAAATTATTTTCATATTATTGAATGCTAACAGTTTATTCTACATCACTTAGACATCTTTTCAGGCGACGTCTTTTGCGACTCAATTTTTAAGGGCTGTCATCATCACGCCTACAGCCTATTTGGTCAATAAACATTATCTTTTATTGCGCCTTTCACATAATTTCTCAGCTTCTAATCCTTTGAAAATTCGTTGTTTTTAGTACACATTAAAACGACTTTGACTCGAATTCTTGAGCTATTTACGAGCTTTTCGCCTTATTTTTCATTCACGACCTTTTATCAGGGGTTTATCAGTAAAAGACGTCGCTAACAATTTTAAATTTGACACAACCAGCAGTCACGCTAGCCCTAGGTTATTATCATTTAAAGGCGCTGAGTCAGGCTATTTAACCCTGATTTCAATCTCGCTTTTATCTTCCGTATAATATAAGTTAAGAAAGCAGCATAACTAATATACCAATCAATACCACGTCATGGCCATTTGGAACAACCAGAAACGACCCGATACCAACCTGTGAATTTTTTTAGCCTGCAAGCCCTATCTATGCGAAAGAGGTTAATTAAATATATAAGGAAGCAAGGCTAAAAGATGAACGAAAAGGGGACTGGGGTCTCCCCCAGAAAGGAAAAACATCTGAATAAGATACAGCAGAAATATTGCTCGAATTTAGAACACTAAAAACAATTTTCGATAAAGAACCCTATTTAAACCCACGACTAATAGCCAACACCAACTTATCCTTCAGCTCCTTACTATCCAGTGCCTCAAATGCCGGATACAAGCTCTTCTCTTCAAACTCATTATGATGGGCTAAATACTGCCCTAATAATTCAAAGGCACTTTTCTCAAGGCCTTTGGATAAATCTTCTTCTAACTCGGTAAGGTAGTCCATGATTTCCTTGTGTTGCAAATGCAACTGAGGAATAGAGCCCTGCTTACCACTGAATTCGATATACATGGGAAACAAAACTTTTTCTTCCCAATGTAAATGACGCAGTAAAGCGCTTTTAAACAACTTAAACAATAAATGCTGACTCATGGGGGGTTTTTGATTAATCAATGCATCTAATACGTCTTGATACATTTGGTCGATACGCTGGTGGTCGTCTTCTAATAAGTTTTCAACATTTAACTCTGAGGTGATATCACGTAAATCTCGGGCGGTGTTAGGCATGTTGGTTCTCCAATAGTTGCTGCGACCACAGGTTTAATACTTGCCCTACGGGCTTGTGTAGAAGTTGAATATCAAATTGGTCAATTAGGTTTTTTATTTCTAAGCCCAACTCCGTATCGCCACTGATTTGCAGGCTGCGATTAAAAAATAACGTATCTGGATCTACTTTTTGTGAGGCCAATAATACAAAGGCCTCTAGAGAGGCACTGAAGGTTACATCTGATTCTGGGTCGTGGGGCTGACCGCCAGATAACGAATGGCCCGAATGCAATATGGTGAGTTTTTTGTCTGGTAGTCTGGCGCTAGGTAAGCCGTCTTGAGTGGAATTTAAAGCTGGGCCTTGCAGTGTAAAAAAGTAACTGATGTTCATGTCTTTAATGTGCAAGCGGGCCACTTTACCCGACATAAAATCCATTTCACCGTTTTCCAAAAACTCTTTCGATAGCCGCTTCATGCCCTGTAATACCAACTGATTTTGCAGAGCTGTGGGCACAAGCTTGTGGGCTAGGCTTAAAGCAGGCTTGGCCTTGGCTACCAACATAGGTGTTAATGACGACGTTTTCAGGTTTTCAAACACTACATTATGCGCACGGTTTAAGGCTGGCTTGGCCTTGGCTACCAACATAGTAGTAACCCGTTTTGGTAATAACATTTGCGCGCTCCATAAAACAAACTGAAGCCAGTTTAATCGTTAACGATTTATGAAGTATTAATCGAGATCAAGGAATTCGTTTATGGAGCTTTTGGCCCCGGCAGGTAGTCTGGCTGCACTGAAGGCAGCGGTAGATGAAGGGGCCGATGCGGTGTATTTGGGCTTTAAAGACGACACCAACGCCCGCCACTTTGCCGGTTTAAACTTTAACGATCGCCAGCTTAATCAAGGTGTGCAATATGCACACGATCACAATGCCCATGTGCACGTGGCCATTAATACCTTTGCTCACCCTAACCGAGCTCAGGTGTGGTTTGACGGGGTAAAACACGCCGTAGACATAGGCGCCAATGTGTTAATTGCATCTAACATTGCGGTACTGGAATACGCCGCCACGCATTTTCCCCAATTAGAATTGCATTTATCGGTACAAGCCAGTGCCACCAGTAGTGCGGCCATTAATTTCTTTAAACCCTTTGGCATTAAACGGGTGGTATTACCCAGGGTATTATCTTTTCAACAGGTGGCCAATTTAAAACAAGACACGGATCTCGATTTAGAAGTATTTGCCTTTGGCAGTTTGTGCATTATGGCCGAGGGGCGTTGTTACTTATCCTCGTACATGACCGGCGAATCCCCCAATACAGTGGGCGCCTGTAGCCCGGCTAAATATGTGCGTTGGAATGACACCGAACAAGGTTTAGAAAGCCGTTTAAATAACATTTTAATTGATCGTTTTCAAGAGGATGAAAAAGCCGGCTACCCTACCCTTTGCAAAGGCCGCTTTAATGTAGATGGCAAGATTACCCACGCCCTTGAAGAACCCACCAGCTTAAATACCTTAGAGCTACTGCCTAAGCTTTATAAATTGGGGGTTTGTTCATTAAAAATTGAAGGGCGCCAACGCAGCCCAGCCTACACCCGCCAAGTGACTCGGGTGTGGCGCCAAGCCATTGATTCGGTGATGAAAAATCCCGACACCTTTCACACCCAAGACAGCTGGAATAAACAGCTCGCGCAATTATCGGAAGGCTCACAAACCACTCTGGGCGCTTATGCGCGTCAGTGGCAATGATTATGCAATTTAAAAATTATTCTATTAACCATCACGGCAGTAAAAAAAACAGCACGGTAAGGATAAAGCCATGAAACTTTCCCTTGGTAACTTGTTATTTTTTTGGCCACAACAACAGGTACATGATTTTTATGATCATGCTAAAACCAGCATTGCCGAAACGCTTTATCTAGGTGAATCAGTGTGCTCTAAACGCCGTGAATTAAAATTAAATGATTGGCTAGAATTAGGTAAAGACATTAGCCAACAAGGTAAGCAAGTGGTGCTATCAAGCCTTGCCTTATTGGAAGCCAAGAGCGAATTAGCGGTGCTTAAAAAGGTCTGCGATAACGGTGACTTTTTGGTGGAGGCCAACGACTTTGCCGCAGTGCACTTGCTATCAAGCCAGCATATTCCGTTTGTGGCGGGCGCGTCTTTAAATGTTTACAACCAACACGATTTACAATACCTGTATAAAAAAGGCATGCAGCGCTGGGTGATGCCGGTGGAGCTTTCCAAAGATTGGTTAAATGACATGATTGAAGGCTGCAAAGAACTGGGCATTCATAAAAAGTTTGAAATAGAAGTGTATGGTTTTGGCCATTTACCGCTCGCCTATGGGGCGCGCTGCTTTACCGCACGCTCGGAAAACCGCCCCAAGGATGATTGCAACTTATGCTGCATTAATTACCCACAGGGCCGTCACATTGACAGCCAAGAAGGGGAAGAATTATTTTTAATGAACGGCATACAAACCTTATCGGGCAAGGCGCAAAACCTTATTAACGATTTACCCCACATGCAAGGCCTAGTGGATATGGTGCGCATTAATCCGCACAGCTTGGAGTCGTTAACCTGGCTGACCTTGTTTAAACAAAATATGCAGGGCAAGGCGCCCGTCTCTACCAAGGATTATTGTAATGGGTATTGGCATAAGATTCCCGGCATGTCCCTTGTGGGTTAGAAGCTAGCTGCGTTACCTACAAGGATGTAGGTACATAATTTGTGTCTGGAACAGACAAACTTGTGACTATGCTGCGTTGTTCGGAGGAGATAATTTCGTCATTTATGGAACATAAACTCCTCAATTATTTCCTCCGTACGCCTTGCCTACATGGAGGTAAGTACATAGTTTGTGTCGGGAACTGACAAACTTGTACCTAGTCTGCCTCGCTTACGCTTCTGACTGAGGATTTTGTATGGCTTACAAGAATAGTATGTACGTTTCTTTCAGGAACACACAAACTTGTGTCAAAGTCATTCAATAAGCCAACCTATCCATCCCTTCCTTTACCCCTTCTACCATTTTCATTCTTGCCATCCAATCACTTAGGTTTTTATATTGGCTATTGATATTGGGGTTAATGCTTTGCAAACCCAGCCACACCGCTTCTAACCATGGGTAGCAGGCAAAATCGGCAATGGAGATTTCATCTGCTATAAAGGGCTTATCGCTTAATTGCTGATTTAGTACACCTAACAAGCGAAAACTTTCCTTAGTAAAACGCTGTATGGCGTATTCATCAATTTTAGGCGCTCGGCTTTTAATTAGGTAAGAATTCAACCGACTTGTGTCTTTAACACTGGCAGCGATAAAATGTGAAAAGTTACCTAGTATGGGACCTAAATTAGCCGCCTGCCAAAACAGCCATTTAATCGTAGCCATACGCTGAGTGGGTTTATTTGATAAAAACCGTCCGCTTTTTTCAGCCAGATATAAAAGAATCGCTGCGCTTTCAAAAATGGGTTCCACTTCTGCTTGTTCATTTATGAAGTCACTGTCTATTAAAACTGGAATTTTTCCATTGGGGTTAAGGGCTTTAAAGCCTTTTTCATGTTGTTCATTTTCTTCAATATTCAACCACTCAATCTCGTAACCCAGTTGGCAAGCCGTCAGCATGATGGAAATTTTTCGGGCATTTTGTGTGCGCCATGTGATTAATTTAAGCATGAGTGGCCTGCGTTTTTTTTGGCTTTAATGAAATATTGGTTATTCAGGTGCAAGTCTTGTTTTCTTAAACCTGACTTTTTAAATATGTGCTCTATGTCGAAGTGAAATACTTCTTTGCAGATTTTGTCGGCGCTAAAGTGAAATTCAATAAACACCGGCACAGTAACAGTGGGGAAAATCTTTTTACTAACAGATGGCGCTAATGTTGGCGTCACCGTCACTTGGCCGGTAACTAACATGAGATTTTCGTTAAAGGCATGTTCTTCAAGGGTGACGCCATAATCGGGAAACACATTAAAAAATATTTCCAATTGCTGGCGAGCCTCATGATGCCCAACCCCCCGCACGTTTAAAGAGGGGGTAATTAATTCAATTTTCGGGTGATAAATCTCCAGCGCAGCCATTATATTTTGCTCGCTTTTAAGCTGGGCTAATTGGGTTACCAGTGCCTGCATTTTTTGGTTTGTTATCATATTGGGCTCCATTATATTGTTAGGATCACTAGCCTAATGGGCACTCCCTTCAATCATAAGAGTCTAATTAGACCTATATAGGGCCAATTAGTACGTCAAACCTTCAATTAATAGATTATCCAATTGAGCCTTTTATAGGTTAATTAAGACCCTTTCAATACTCTGCGTTTATGCCATGATATGAACTCTATTCATGCAAGGCTGGTTTATGAATACGCCCAATTCCCCTGCTAGTAAGGCCGTCAGCTCAGCGGTGGTCACCCAGAAAGTCGCCATAGTCGTTACCGAACGCTGTCAGGCCTCCAGTGTGTTTGTGGTAACCGACTTGCTCATGGCGGCCAACTACGCTCTTAGTCAGTATTTCAACCAGCACACCCCGTTGTTCGAATTTGAGTTGGTGGGCCTTAAGAGCCGCGCTCAGGCCTATAACGGCCAAACCATTAACGCCATCGTGCCGATTTCAAAATGCCAAACCCCAGACGTAGTGATTCTACCTGGGGCCTTTGAAGCGGTGTTATCCCCTGTGCACACACAAAAACAGCTCGAGTCTTTGAGCCCTTTGCTTAAACACATTCATAAATGGCACAGCCAAGGGGCGATGTTGGCCAGTGCGTGTACCGGTAACCTGTTACTGGCAGGGGCTAACATTGCAAACGGACGGCCCCTGTCATGTCACTGGGCGTCTTTTAATACCGCTCAAGCTCTGTTTCCCAACGAGCACTTTGATTGCGATAAACTGGTGATTGATCATGGCGATCTGGTGAGCATTGGCGGCGCCATGGCGGTCTCGCAATTGGTATTGTATTTAGTGAACCGTTTGCACAGTCGCGAACTGGCCTTGGCTACCGGTAAACTCATGATGGTGGAATTAAATTTTCATAGCCAAAGCCGCTTTGCGTTGTTTCGCCCCAACCGACAGCACGGTGACGATTTGGTTAGCCTATTACAAAAACTCATAGAAGATGACTACCAACAGGAACTGGCCTTAGAAGCGTTTGCTAAAAATCATGGTATAGGTGAGCGCCAGCTGGCACGGCGCTTTAAAAAAGCCACCAGCGAAACGCCGTTAAGCTACTTGCAACGCTTTCGGGTAGAACAGGTGAAAATTGCCCTTGAGAGCACTAAGACCGCCGCCAATAATTTAATTTGGCAAGTGGGTTATGAAGACCCTACTTCGTTTAGGCGCTTATTTAAACGTCTCACCGGGCTTACCATGCTGGAATACCGCAAACGATTCTCCCTTTTTATTTAGCGCGTCACTGAGTCGTAATCTCATTCACAATTTAATATGAACATTAAAAAACATTGAAAGGACAACCCATGATTCAAGCCAGTTGCCATTGCGGTAATGTGAGTATTTCAATTAAACAACCCCCTAAGAATTTAATCAGTTGCAACTGCTCAATTTGCCAAAGGCTAGGCGCTTTGTGGGGCTATTTTCTTCCTGAAGACATCACTATCAATACTAAACAAAACCCAAGCAAAGCTTACCAATGGGGGGATAAAAATATTGATTTTCAACATTGCTCAAACTGTGGCTGTACCACCCATTATATTCCTACCCAAGATTCTGGGCGCGAAAACATAGCGGTGAACTTTCGCATGGTAGATAAAGCCATATGTGAAGTAATTAACGTGAAGTATTTTGATGGGGCAAAAACGTGGAAGTTTGTGGACTCACTTTAGATACATAATTAAAAATTCACTTAAAAATGAATTAGAACAAAACTAAAAACGTACATCCAATTTTGCCGTGAAGCGGGAGATTAAATCCCCCTCTTCATCTGCCCCAGAAATATACTGCACACCCATGTCTATATTGCGCGTGTGGGCATACATCAAGCCAGTGGATAATTGAATATGAGTGCCAGCAAACTCATAAGTGACATCTTCGTCTAAATCAACTTTTAATAAATCGGAATTATAGCTTTCTAAAAAGAAATTCCAACGCAACCCAGCAATGCTATCCCCCAAATCATAATTGCCTTGAACATAACTAAAGCGCGTATGCAGGCGTTCGGTTTCATTGCGCATATAAACACTCTCTCCTAATATGGTGAGTCGTGTATTCCAACGATACCGATAATACAACCCCAGTGCATACACATCCCCCATGTTATCCATGTCGCGCAAATAAGTGTTCATACCAAAATCTAATTTATTAACCCGCCCTCCCACTTTCATCACTAGGTCTCGACTGCTGTCACTGTCGGCCACCTCAAACACTTCTTCACCGTACACTAGGGCCAATTCATATTTAAAAGTACTGACACCAAAATCGGAATACAGCAGGGCCCCCATATCGGCGCGCCTTAATTGTACCCCCATGGTCACGGGGTCGGTCTTGCCGGCACTTAAGTTACGCAATAGAGAATAGTCATCCCAAAACCCAAAGGGGATGCGAATGCTGCCCACTTTCATACCCAGAGAGTCACTGAATTGATAATCTATATTGGCCCGTTCAAATTTTATATCATCTTCAGATCGGGTGATATTTTGTAAATGCCCCCTAACCAGTTCGGATACTTGGGTTTGTCTTTCATTCAACACTTCACCTTCATCACTGCCAATGCCTTCCAAGGAGTCAGCAATGGTGACAAAGCCCCCTAACAAATATAAATCAGAGGTTTCGGCCTGCATTTCTAAAATAAAATCACTATTGTCACCTATGTCCCCTTCTAGATTTAAATACACGTTACTGAAATACAAGCGATTTTCCTCGGGCTTTACTTCACGAATTTTTCCGCCAAAGTTTGAATATTGAATTAATTCAAAACGGCTAGACAGTAGCCAGTCTTGCCAAATGGGCTCGGCCTGAAGTCGCCCCATGCATAGCAAGAGTAAACAACCAAGCCCCAC
>OJDR01000128.1_pt1 | contig 27370 bp, 17 predicted proteins | sample 1593081 | NCBI WGS metagenome assembly OJDR01 (sample SAMN05416873, study PRJEB24817) | seawater metagenome | isolation source: Sea water | place: Canada:Atlantic | collected 2013-11
CTCAATCTAAAATGTCGATATAACTTGCAACAATAGGACGGGTCCATATAAGCAATTTCTAAGGTTCTAATTCCTTGCTAATTCCAATTACTTGAATCCAGCTTGAATCATTAGAAATGTATTACAACATGGATGTGGCAAGTAGAGTAACCCAGGAGCAGTTACCGAGAAGCAATTTCTAAGGTTCTAATACCTTGCTAATTTCAATTAATTGAATCCAGCTTTAATCACTAAAAATTCATTCTCCTCCCTCTTACAAATCCATGCACATTTTCAATATCTTGTCAGCTAGCAGCTTGTAAAATATCGTTCTTTCGAAAGGCATGAAAAGCCACGTCCAATTACTTACCGCCAAATTGGTAGATTGTTCAATACCTGCTAATATGCCCAGCTGTTTATTTCAACTACAGTGGCGTTACTATGTTTCTGGCTTCCTTTATCAATGAATCAGATGGTCTCCTTCAGGTTAGCCGTCAGCAGGGCAGTGACTTTGCCAAGCAATGGGCAAATGATTTTAATCCCTTGCATGACATTGATGCTAAGCGCTTTGTGGTGCCTGGTGATTTATTGTTTTCCTTAATAGCTCAAAAAAATGGCATTAGTGAAAGAATGAAGTTTGCGTTCTCGGGCATGGTGTCAGCAGATACGGACTTTTCCATTGAAAAAACCGATGACAATACAATAATAATTGAAAGTGCCGGCAAGGCGTGTACGGAAGTTGAAGTCAGTGGTCCAGTATTAACTGAGCAAAGTCTTATTGCAGATATATGCAAAGAATACGTGCGCTTTTCAGGGGAAACGTTTCCTCATTTACTTGTGCCTCTTATGCAAAGTGAAAATGTCATGATAAACCCGGCCCGTCCCATGGTAATGTACCAGAGCATGGTGATTAGTTTGAAAAAATTTGAATTCACCAGCCCGACTCTTGAACTGGCCAAGCAAGAAATTACCGTTGATGGCAAACGTGGCGATGTGCGAATTCACTTTAACGTCATGAGCAATGGAGAAGTAGTAGGCAGCGGTGAAAAGCATTTGCTATTAAGTGGCTTACGTCCTTTTGAATCCTTGGCAATGGATACACTTATTAGCGATTACGAACTAACTAAGTCCAATTATAAAAAAATCCCATTATAAAAAAGCCTGATGACACAGCCTCTAAAAATAAGCGCAGGTTTTACAGTTTAATAAAACCTGCGCTTTCTATTGATATCAGTCGTTTTACTTAATTTAGCGTTAAAGCCGCCTCTCTTAAATGGCATAAATAGCCATATTCCTAACACAACTGCCCCTAACGAAGCTGACTGACACATGTGATGATGCTTTTGAATATCTTCCTGTTTTTACAAAATGCCCAAACTCACATTTACATATGGTGGTGATTGGGCATGCTGGTATTAAGAGGAAATAATTATATTTAATTAGGAATTCACAATGTTTACATTTGAAAATAAAACCGTGGTAGTCGTGGGTGGCACCAGTGGCATTAATTTGGGCATTGCACGTTGCTTTGCTAAAGCTGGGGCTAATGTTGCTGTGGTGAGTCGCTCCCAAGAAAAAGTAGATGCAGCTGTAAAAGAGCTAAAAGCACTGGGCGCCAATGCCATGGGTGCCAGTGCAGATGTGCGGCATTTTGAAGAATTAGTCAACGCCATGGATAGTTTTAAAGATCGTTTTGGTGAATTTGATGTGCTGGTATCAGGGGCCGCTGGAAACTTTCCTGCAAAGGCCATGGATATGTCTGCCAATGCGTTTGCCTCTGTGATTAATATCGACCTACTGGGCACTTTTCACGTCATGAAGGCGGCTTATCCCCACCTTAAAAAACCCGGTGCCAGCGTGATTAATATATCAGCGCCTCAGTCTTATATTGCCGCGGATTTTCAATCTCATGTGTGCTCGGCCAAAGCGGGGGTGGACATGTTAACGAAAAACTTAGCAAGAGAGTGGGGCTGTGAAGGGGTGCGTGTAAACTCAGTGGTGCCAGGCCCCATTGAAGCAACTGAAGGCATGAACCGATTAGCGCCCACCAAGGCTCTGCAAGATGCCATTATAGACAACGTACCGTTGGGGCGTAATGGCACCCATGAAGATATTGGAAATTGCTGTATGTTTTTAAGTTCACAATTTGCCAGCTACATAAGTGGTGTCATTTTACCTGTGGATGGTGCGTGGTCTTTGGGTGGGTACAGTGTGTCTATGAATGCCATGCATAATATAATGAGTCAGCCTAAAAATTAAATGACAGTATTTAAGTGAGGCGTGTTTTCAAAAAATAAATTCAATTTATTAGCCTCACTAATTCTTATGGAATAACTTAATTGGTCGTTTATAAAAGATCGTTAAGTTTTTCTATCATATCTTTATTACCATGTATTTTTTGCCAATTTAAAACTGTATTTTTTGCCATGCCTTTTTGGTCAGCCTTAATTAAGGTTAAAACATAGGTGTAAGTGTAATTAATATTGTCTTTATCTAAATGAATGGCCCGTTGAAAATGATCGATAGCATCGCTTAGATTATTCTGGCGAATATACAAAAGACCTAGCGCATAATAAGCATAGGGTGAATTTTTATGCTGAGTGGTGGCTTCTTGTAATAAAGGCAGTGCATCACTGTCTTTGTCTATTGCCCGATATAAGTCGGCAAGGTTCAATAATGCGTTTTCAAAATAAGGCTCCAATGAAAGCGCTGATTTATAATGCGTAATGGCTTTTTGAACTTGATTACGGGCGGTGTAAAAATTCGCAAGTATCACTTGATTTTCAGGCGTATCCGCATCATAACTCGCCGTGGATATGAGCTCGTTAAATAGCTGATTTATTTTTTTAATAGTGTCAGTTTCAAGGCTTTTGTTATGAACGGATACATCTAACGTTGCCAGCTGTCTCGCCATTTCTAAACGCACAGATAGAGATGTTTCATCTAAATTAGCTTGTAATAAATCGAAACGTAAATTAATCGGTAGAGTGTTTAAGCTGCGCACCGCTCCAAGGCGGATGATAGGGGCGTCACTTTTTAAGGCAGCTTTTAAAGCTTGTACGCTATTTTGAGAATGGCTGGCCCCAATGTGGGTGAGCGCTGAGGCGCGAATAATATCAGGCAGTACAGGGTTGTTGGCAATGTGTATGAGTTGATTGGTTTGTTTATGAATGGGCGCTTGAGAATTCGAAAAAATCTCGGCATAAAGATGGGGCTTAAGATCATGACCAAACAGCCTAGTCATATTTGTCGTGGCCCATTGTTGGGTTTTATCCATATGGCAGGCAGTGCAAGCGTCTGGGCTAGCTGTTTTTTCGCTGACACTGGGGCGTGGAATTTTAAAACTGTGGTCGCGGCGCTTATCCACATTCATATAAGTGGTATCTGGCATGTGGCAATTAACACATTGTGCACCGCTGGACGACGATAAGTGTTGGTGGTGTTCTGTATTATCATATACAGAAGGGCTATGACATTGGGTGCATAAGCCATTGCCTTGTATTTTTATTTCTAACGAGTGGGCATCGTGGCAATTGCTGCACACCACTCCCGCTTGAAACATTTTACTTTGAGTAAATGAGCCCCACACAAACACTTCGTCTTTAATCTGCCCATCATTATGATAAAGGGGCTGCTCGATTAACATGGGTATGTAATTGTCGGTAAATGCTTTTCCCACTTGATGCTCACTTAACTGTAAGCGACGGGAGTGGCAGCCAGCACAGGCTTGAATTTGAGAATTAGCACTTAATCCTGTGCGTATTTTGGTCGCAGGGGCACGGGGTAAAGTACCCTGTTTATTGTGGATCTTACCACTGACTTGTCCTTGAATTATCGCTTCTGGCAATGCAGTGGCTTCAGTCGCTTGCTGAGGATGCTGTGCTATTTCATTCATCACATCCCACACGCCACTATCTCTTAGGGAATAACTAAATCCGCCATGGGGGATATTGATTTCAGTATCGCCCTTGGCCCACTTTATATGTTGCAGGCCTTTTCCATGGCAGGACTCACAGCCCACTTTATTCTCAACAAACTCGCTGGCGTAGCTATCGTTTAAGGTGTTGTAGTTCTTTTTGAAACCTGTGGTATGACAGGACGCGCAGCGACTGTTCCAATTATAAAAACTGCTCGTCCAATGCAAGGGTTCGTTGTTAGTTTGTGGTTCTGTAATGTGGTCAAATGGATTTTCATTATTTTCTTCCTCATTCACCATGCTTTTTCCATGATCAGAATGAATAAAAAACCAAGTTTGTCCTCCTAGTGATTTATCTCGGCTGTCCCAGGCTATATCCAATACTTGTTTACGTCCACGGGGAAACGTGACTAAATATTGCTGTAAGGGTTCTACTCCAAATGTGTCGGTCACTTCAAAGGTTTGCGGTTGGCCTGATGCATTATCTGTGGTTACAAAAAACTGATTATTCGATTTAAAAAAATGCGCCACTCGATTTTTAAAAGTCACTTTTATATTGTTGAAATCTCCTAACACAGTTTGCTCGCTGGCTTGATCCATGGCCAATTGGTGGTGACTGCCGGTCCATAAATCATATTCAGCCTGATGGCACTGACCACAGGCTTCACTTCCCACAAATGCATTGATTACAGGCGCTACATTGGTTACGGGCTCATTGTAATTTTGTCTAGCATCACAACCTTGAAGTAATGTTAATAGCAGTGAAGATGCGGCTAAAAAAAGCTTATGGGCAGTATTCATGGTTGCTAGGCTTATTAAACCTAATTGCATTGTAAACTCATATCAAACCGACTTCTGATTGCTGGTAAAATGTTCATTGAATAGATGCCAAAGTTATCATAAATACACTATTGAGGGGGGGGGCTCACTCACAGAACTAAATGTTGTAAGGTAGCCACGCTAATGGGTGTGTTATTAACATTTAACATAGCGATAGAGCCCAGTAATGAGGGTTTTAGACTCATACATAATTAGATGTCCGCATTAATGTATCTTTCAGCTAGAAAGAGGAAAACCTGAGTCTAGTACAGGGCGTTTCAGTAGGCTACTAAATAAGGCAACTTCTATTTATAGTATGATTGAAGCTGTGATACAAAATGGTTATTACAGTTATAGGAGGAAGCTGGAAATTTTGAAATATTCACTCTAATTTTTTGCATTATTATAAAATATAGACGACTTAGAGTAGCCTTTAAACGAGAAAGTAAGATCCCCCGCGAACTCCTAAAATACTTCCGTGAAGTATCCAATATGACTCAATAAAGCCATTGGATCACTAAACTATTAAAGCTTGTATGCTTAAATAGCTAATTACAAATGTTCAGCGAGCAAGGCATGCACTAATTTCCGTTTGACGTGAGATGCTTGTTTAACACTAAGATTTTGATCTAAGCGCAATTGTATCCAGCTTCCAAAACTCAGCGTTAGTTCCAAGGAATTAAAGAGAGCCTTATTGTTAGCGATTTTAGAAGGCACAATATTTAGCAATAATTTTCGTTCTATGTGATTCCATTTAGTAATGTTTTCTCTAATAAATTTTGACTGATGTAAGTGAAAATTTGCTGCTACACGGTAAGGCATTAAATCTTCATAGATGACAGATTTCCGATCAAGAAATTCATCTAATTGCTCTTGCCATATGTCACTTTTAAAGGGGATAAATACGTTGTGTATGAATTTTTTCTGAACTTCAATAATCATCTCCCTATAAAGTATTTCCATCTCGCTAAAGCGTCTAAATACGGTCCTTAAACCAACATTTGCAGTGTTGGCAACGTTCTCAGCACTAGGTGATATGTCACCACTGCGTAGTAGTGCTAGCATAGCATCTACTATTTTCTGTCGGCTATTATTGGCGCGTAGTTTGCGGCCGTCTAATTCCGTGTTTTTATCTGGTAGTGAGGCGGTTAACGTATTCATAGCGCTTTGCGGTCCAATTTAATGCCATTCATAATGTAGTGCGATAAATAGCAGTTATTGGAGTGCTTGCAACCCGATTATTTAAAGGGCCAATATTAAACACTGCTCGGATCGTTTTTTCAATTAATGTTCAAGCAATTGAATAATGAATAGAAAATTTAATTGTTTGGCAAAATTAAGTGCTGTTAAATTACTCTGAGTATGTAAGTTGTCCTAAATGGAATACCTATTCTTTTTAGGGGCTGATTTAATGAGTCTTCAACTTGGGTTGACTAAATAGACCAACTGGTTCAATTTATACCCATTCAAAAATAATAACAGGCTAGCTATTAGCTGATGCTTGAAGTGCGGAGAGTTCTATGTCTAGTGCATTAGTGCCTTATATTGCAAATGCGTTCTTGAGCACTCGTTTACTGAATATCAAGCGTGCATTGTCGGAACACAAACGTAAGCGCCGCCACCAGCACCATGTGGTGACTGTTTATTTAAGCATTAATGATGCTTATAGTTATTTATTAATTCAGGTTTTGGCTGATTTACAAAGCCGATATAGCATAGAGTTTGATTTCCGTTGTGTGCTAAATAAGCAAACCCAAATGTATCCGGCTCCTACTTTGTGGGACAAAAATGCCTTTCATGATGGCCTGTATTTATCAGAGCTTTATGGCCTTCAATTCCCTATTAAAATCCCTACCCATTCAAGGGTTTTAAATTCACAAGTGACGGCTCAATTATTACATTGGGAATTAGAGCCAGGCTTTCTTAATAAGGCCTTACCCTTATTTAAGCAATACTGGCAAGGTAATGAGCAAGACCTTAAAAAAATGCTAAATCCTGCCATAGCTTCCCACACTGAGTGTTATGAACATCATTTACTTACCAATGAGGCGTTGTTAAAAAATAATGGTCATTATTTAAGTGCCATGCTGCATTATGGTGGAGAATGGTATTGGGGAGTAGATAGGTTGCAGTATCTTGAGGCGCGCTTTAATGATCTTGGAGTTAACAATCAGCCTGCCGAAATAAAATATGATTTAGGGCAAATAAACTTTTGCAGGCAATTACCAAGCAAGCGAATACAAGATGCGGTTGAGCAAGGCTTGAATGAAGCACCCATAGAAATGTACTGGTCAATCCGTAGCCCTTATTCATACATTGCATTATTGCGCGCTAAAGAACTGGCTAACCATTATAAAATACCTTTAGTCGTTAAGCCGGTTTTACCCATGGTGATGCGACGCATGCAAGTGCCTGATACTAAAAAGTTTTACATTAGCCAAGATGCTAAACGAGAAGCTAAGCAGTGTGGCATCGAGTTTGGACTTATTGCCGACCCGCTTGGTGTGGGTGTAGAGCGTTGCTATGCACTTTACGAATTTGCAAAGTCTCAAGGTAAAGGCAATGAATACTTAGAAAGCTACGCCCGGGGCGTTTGGGCTGAAGGTATTCGTTCCGACACCGATATGGGCCTTAAAAAAATAGTAGAGCGTTGTGGTTTAAATTGGCAGGAAGCAAAGGTGTTATGCAAAGAAAATAGCTGGAGAAGCTGGGCTCAAAATAACCTTGCCAAAATGTACGGTGAAGATATGTGGGGGGTGCCTAGCTTTAAATATTTGAATGATAAAGTATTTGGTCAAGATAGAATAAATTGTTTAGAGCGTGCTATTGTACGGCGCTTTAGCCAGCAAACTGATTCAATTAGAAATACCCAATAACTATTATTAATATAAATCCTAATTATAAAAAGCGATAAAAGAGGCAGTATGAAAAACTTTATAAAATTTAATGTCTATGCATTGGTGGCTTTTTGGCTGGTGTTTTTAGTGAACTTATTGATGCCCATTGGCGGTGAAGAAGTGGCCCAGTGGATCCTTCGTATTGGTGTCGCATTACTGGTGATTCATGCCTTGGAATTGGCGGTGGTCTTTAAAGGTCTGAAAAAAATTGATCGCACTAGCCCAGTGGATATCATTTGGGTGTTATTGGTAGGGTTGTTTCATTGGAAACCGCTTTTAAGCAAGTAGTGGCGTAAAATAGCCAGCTCAACTTTTTAAAGTGGTGGCGCAATGCTTCCACTTTATTGCTGTAAATTCAGTAATTGTCCTTAATCTTTCACATTCTCTCATTACATTGCTATCCATCAGGTGAAATTCAAAGTTATTGACTTAATAAGTGAAATAGATTCGCTGTAAGTTGAATATTTAATTTCAATTGTGTAGGGTATTTTTTAAAAAGAATGCAATGAGGTTAGTTGGATGCGATTTATTCTTGCGGTGGTACTGTTTACCTTTGCACAAATTTCTTGGTCAATGAGCCCTTTTCACCAACACCTTCATAGTACTGCCCAGTCTTTGTCTGCTTTTTACATGTATGAATTAACCCAAGGAGACGAGCGTCACTTACGTGAATTTAATAAGCACCATCAGGAAGCCAGTCGTGCTTTAAGTAATTGCAGTGAACAGCAAAAAAATCAATTTTTAAGTCGCTGGGATAAACTTACGCCTTTTTGGAAATTCGATAACATTAAAGGAGTCGGTTTAAATATTGATTTACGGGTACGTTTAGATTTACGTGAATACATGACCGATGCCTATCTATACAGCAAAGATTTGGCGTCGGACAAAAATGAAGTGATCGCGAAACTGGGCGAGATTAAAATATTAACTTCCATTATGTCTGCTAGAACCATGGATGTGGCCGCATCTCACTTGGGTAGTCAATCATTAACCAAGCATGACCATCAAATTCAATCTAAAGATCTTGCTGGAACGGTACAAAAAAATATAGCCGATTTAGCCAAAATGAAGCTAGCCAGAGTGCAAATATCCGCATTAAAAAAAGCAAAAACTCAATTCAGTTTTATTGAAGATAGTCTGGTCAACCACAATCAGGTGGTGCCATTTTTTCTGGTGTATAGAAACATCATACGTTTAGGAAAATTGTTAGATGAAAGCTCGCAACAAGTGGCAGGCTTTTAGATAAACAGGCCCAGTGTTTTGTATTGGGCTTAATGTAAAATTTTAAATGTTTACATTTCACGCTATCCAGTAAAACCCTTCTTCTAATTCCTGGCTTTGATCTAAAAACTAAACGCTATTTTTATTTATACTGTATTAACATTGTTTACAGTGCCTGTTTATTCTTTTTATTCATTTGGCACGAAGAATTCAGCGATGGTTCCATATCCATACCGTTTTCAATGAAAGGTAAGAGAAGTCAGTTAAAGTGAGTCTAGGCGTTGGAAGGAATACATAATGTGCAGTGCTAAAAGCAAAAACGCCCAGTATGTAATGTTACTGAGCGTCATATTAAAAGTTAACAGTGTGTTATGGATTTATGAAAATGCAAACTGAGCATGCATAAACTTAAGGCGTTTGTGTTGCATTTTAAGGCTGTACTCTAACTCTTTGTAGCGAGTACGAATAACCGCTTTGTCCCACTTTCCTTGCAAGTCTTTTTTAGTGCTTTGCATCTTTTCTGTTTGCAGTTCGCTCCATTGCTGTAGCGTATCTTTGAAGTCTTCGTATTCCTTTTCAAGGGAAGCTTTCCATTGCTCTACATTCTTATGCATATGAGCTGCAAGGTTTTCGCTACTATGGGCTTTGGCCAGTTCTTCATTGGCTCTTTTAAATTGCATGTGATTTTTGGCACGTTGAATTTTAAAGTTAGACACCGTTTTAAGGTTACTGGTTAAACCCACCCAAGACATAGCGTGAATAAGCCATTTTGTTGGGTCCCAATGCCACCAACGAATGCCATTACGGTAATCGGTTTGAAAAATATGATGGTAATTATGGTAACCCTCACCATGGGTTAATAAGGCAAAAAAAGCATTGTCGCGAGCGGTATTTTCATCTGTATAAGGCTGTTTACCCCATTTATGGGCAATGGAGTTAATAAAAAAGGTTACATGGTGTGAAACAAATAAACGTAAAAAACCCGCCAGTAAAATCATGCCCCAGAAGTCACCGCTTAATAGCCCTAAAATAACCGGTACCCCTATCATCATACCTAGCGCAATAAACAGATAGTATTTGTGCTGCCACGCCACAATGGGGTCGGCTTGTAGGTTTTTAACGTTATCAAAATTCACTTCGCCACTGGGGTATTTACGTAGCATCCATCCCATATGAGAGAACCAAAGGCCACGTTTAGCCGAATAAGGGTCTTTATCCACATCATCAACATGACGGTGGTGCACGCGGTGGCCAGATGACCAAACTAAAATGGAGTTTTGCGCCGCGCAGGCCCCCCATAGGGCAAACCAAATTTTAACAATAGGGTGTGCTTGATAAGCATTATGAGACCAAAGGCGGTGGTAGCCTGCGGTAATGGCAATTCCGCAAAAGAAGTTTAATACAATAAAGGCGATCCAGGCTTCACTGCTGTAGCCGTGGCTAAAACCATACCAGGGTACAGCCACCAACACCGCCAGCGTGCTGATGATAAACATAATACTGGGTACCCAATTAATAGGGGCCTTGGGCTCTGTTGAGACGTTATTTTTATTCTTCATAGTTAAGGTATGGTTGTTTGAATTGGCAGCATTGTACCATTTATGTTCAAAGAAAATGAAAAATTGCGTTAAGGCTTGATGTGACTCAAACCAATCAGACTCTCGGGTACACAGCACTTATCCACAGCGACTAAAATTGAATGCTGAGTTGGCTCATGGGTATGGGGTTATTGTTATTGTCCACAATGCCAATTTTTACCTCTTCACCGGTGGTTTTATCAATGACTTTTGCCCAGCGCTTTTGCTCTTCACTTGACCAATTGGCGGTCCAATCTATTAGGGATACCAATACAGGAATGAGCCCAAGACACTTAGGGGTCGGGTTGTAGCACATGCGCTTACCATTAGGCTTAATGGGGCTTTTCACCAATACGCCGGCTTCTTCTAAGCTGGCTAGCCTTTGCGCCAATATATTGCGAGCAATATGTAAGCTGTCTTGAAGCGAATCAAATCGATTGATGCCGCGCAACACGTCCCTCACCACCAACAAGCTCCATCTATCTCCCAATACTGATAGGGCGTCAGAGATAGCGCAGTGGACTGGATCTTGTTCGCGTTCAGTGGTCATGATGGGTACATATTAGGTTAACTTACAAAATTAGTGGGCCGCTGGAATGGTCGCAAAATAAGTCTCGAATTAAAACCTATTCTATTTAAATCCATGTCTCATATGCATGAAGTGACTAAAACTGGTTGTTTTTAGATCACATTATTCTCATTTAAAGTTGCAAAATAAAACTTTTGAATATAAATTAGTTTCAAAATAAAACTTATGAGGTGATTTATGTCAGAAAAGCTCCTAGTGATATGTTCGGTAACTGAAAACTCTTTGAATCATGATGATAAGAATATTCTAGAGAAGGGCATTAAAAAGCTGTATGAAAAGCACATTGGTAAGCATGTAAAGAGCGTTATTTTATGGATGGAGATTCCCAACGGCCAAGCGTATTTAGCGGGCCAAGTTTCTAGTGCTTCTACTATATTAGCTACCATGCCAAATCAACTTCCCAGTACCGAGCGCTCTGCCTTTTTATATGCGGTGCGTGATTTATGGATGGCGCATACCCACTGCCAAGCCAATGAATTGGTGATCAGTGCCTCAGATCAATCTCTTGTTCAGCAGTTTTTAAATGAAAGCAGGCTGCGGGTTAGCAAATTTCGCCGATTAGAGGTGATGACCAAATTAATTACGCGGGTGCTATGGGCTAAGTTGGTTCGTGGTCGTCTTCAAACCAATATTAATCTTTAAGGAGCATTGTATGCCGTTATATACCGTATCCAGTCATAAGCCATTAGATGAAACTCAAAAGCAAAAAATAGTCTCTGGCATTACCCGTATACATTGCCAGTTAACCAATGCTCCCGCCATGTTTGTACAAGTGGTGTTCTCTTTTAATGTACCACTTCAGAAAAATAAAAAAGTGCATTTAATTGGCTCTATTCGCAGTGGCCGAAGTGGTGATCTTAAACAAAAACTAATTGATCAATTTAAACTTTTATTTTCAGAAGTATTAGCTGGCGGGCAAGACATAACGCAAATCGTGTTAATTGATGTTCCGGCAAGCTGGACAATAGAAGGGGGAGAAATTATGCCAGAGCCAGGGGAAGAAGCTGCATGGATGGAGCGGCTAAATTTAAGTTAAAGCTCAGCTGTACTTACCCGAAAATAAATTTGTTATTAACGGACAAATATTTAAGTTATTAACAGAAAAGGAGTATTCGGGTGATAAAACCGTTTTATTAGTTTGTAAATTTTATTTTCAAATAGAAGTAAGAGAGTAATATGCCGTTACCAACCCCTTATTTATCAAAGCTTAAAGAGCTTGAGCTTAACCCTATTGATCATTACCAAGTTGCTACAAATACCTATGATGCGATTAAGAAGGGTGCAGAAATTCAGCCAGAAAAAACCGCCATTCAATACATGTTAAAAGGCAACTATTATCGGGCCGATAAAATTCCCTTATCCGCCAAACTGGCACATAAGGCATTGGGCGAAGTGGCTAGGCCCTATCGCTCTATTACATTTAATGAGCTATTTTCTGGTGTGACACAAAGTGCTAACTTATTGCACGACTTAAATGTTGGTAAAAATGATGTTGTGTCGCTATTGCTTCCCAATTTCATCGAGACTCACTTTGCGTTATGGGGAGCCGAGGCGGCAGGCATAGCAAACCCAGTAAACCCTTTATTAGAAGCAGACGTCATTCGCGACATTCTTAATGCCGCCGGAACCAAAGTATTAATTACCCTGGGTAAAGCGCCGGGTAATGATATTTGGCAAAAGGTCATGAAAATAAAAGATCAAGTTCCTACGCTAGAAACTGTGCTGGTGCTATTTGGTCCAACAGATACCAAAAACGGCATTGTTAATTTTGAAAAAAATTTACAAAAATATCCGGCTGACCACTTACAAAGTCTGCGAAAAATTAATGCCGAAGATATCGCCTCACTATTTCATACCGGTGGCACAACCGGCACTCCAAAGATAGCGAAACACACCCATGCCAACGAAGTGGCCAATGCCACCATGATGAGTCTGGTATTGGCACCCGAAAAAAATGACAAAGCCTTGGTGGGTTTGCCTTTGTTTCATGTGAACGCGGCCATTGCCAGTGGCTTGATGCCATTTATGAATGGTGTGCCGATAATATTGGCAGGGCCAGCAGGATTTCGCTCAGAAGGGGTAGTGGAGAATTTTTTTAATATTATTGAACAACACAAGGTGAGTTTTTTCAGTGCTGTGCCCACTGCACTGGGCTCTTTGTTAAATGTGCCTAGTGAACATAACGATTTATCTTCGTTAAAGTTTGCCATTTCAGGGGCTGCCCCCATCCCAGTTGAAACCTTTAACCAGTTTCAGAAAAAGACAGGCATTAAGTTGCTAGAAGGATATGGATTAACCGAAGCCTCTTGTGCTTCCAGCTTAACGCCCCCTAATAGCAAAAATTGTGTGGGCTCTATTGGTATGCGTTTGCCTTTTTCAAAAATAAAAATCGTGATGCTGGATGGTAACGATGAATTTTTAAGAGAAGCTAATACAAACGAAATAGGCGTATTAGCTATTAATGGCCCTAATGTTTTTCCGGGTTACTTAGACCCTGCCCACGATAAAAATTTATGGGTAAAAATTAAAGGGCGGACATGGCTAAATTCAGGGGATTTAGGGCGAATGGATGAAGAGGGATATTTATGGCTAACAGGGCGCAAAAAAGAATTGATTATTCGCGGCGGCCATAATATAGATCCTAAAGCCATTGAAGAACCTGTCGCCTGTATGAAAGGCATTGAGCTAGTGGCAGCAGTAGGTCGACCTGACAGCTACGCGGGCGAAGTGCCAGTGGTCTATGTAACGGTTAATGATAAGAGTATTACAGCTGATGCCATAAAAGCGTATGCCCAATCTCACATTAACGAAAGAGCTGCCGTGCCTAAACAGGTCATTATTTTAAATGATATGCCAGTGACAGCAGTGGGAAAAATCTTTAAGCCTCAGCTCACTTGGTGGCAAATAGAGAGTGTCATTAAAGAGCAAATTGTTCAATGCTTTGAAGGTGACACATTAAAGCGTTGTAAAGTGAATGTGGTGAAACATAAGCAGTATGGTTGTCATGCAAATATTAAAGTACCTAAACCAACGGATACGGAACGTATTGAAAAATTAGCTCGCGCGTTAGAAGGTTTTAACTTTCGTTACGAAGTTGAATGGAGTTAGGTAGTTGGTTTTTAAATAAGGTTTTAAAAGAAAACTCACTCCTAATAGGAGTGAGTTTTCTAAATTAAATATGAATCAAATGTACTGTGGTTTTCTGCGTGCCATAAAACTGATTGCTAAAAATATAGATAGAAATAGTTCGAATAAACCTAGACTCCCCAAGCCGCTACTGCCTCCACTTGCCTTCTCAGCATCAGCATCAGCATCAGCATCAGCATCAGCATCAGCATCAGCATCGACTTTCGCTTGTGCAGTTATAAGGCCATCTTCAGCGGCTTGAACTTCTAATTTTGCTTGTATTAGCTCGTCCTTCAGTATATCGATTTTTCCATCCAATGCGCTTAAGGCTTCTTGTAATAATAGGGCGTTACTCAGGATATTAGCTTGTTCGCTTTGCTTTTCTGATGCTTCGCTTTGGACCTTTATTAATGCTTCTGAAACGTCTTGTGCTGTGAGTGATTCTTCTGAGACTAATATTTCTATGCCCAGTGAGTTGACGTGTTGCTGTGCAACAGTTAACACATCCATAGCGATAATTATTTCTGAAATATCCATATTGGCAACAGCAGCATCTAACGCAAGCAGAGCAGTCAGTAAATCAGTTAATGCATCTATCTTTAGTTGTGCAATAACTAATGCTTCATCCGCTACGTGAATAATCGTTTGATATTCTTTCGCATTGTCAATGCCAATTTCCAAGTCACTTTCAGCTTGAGTTAATTCGTCGCTAATAGATTGTTCATTTTCCTGAGCCAAAATTAATGTATTTTTGGCTACTAATAATTCAATTTCGTTTTGTGTTAAATTAGCTTCTTGTGCTGCTTTAATAGCTGCTCTCTCAGCCACTTCAGCAGCTTCAATTTTTCGGTATACATCCCATGACATATTTCTCGCGGCTGCATTTAGAAAAAGTGCACTGTTAAATGTAAAAAGTTCAGAATCATTTGAAGCAAGCTCTAAATCAAAATGAGTAAAGTCAGTGGTGGAAAAATATAGACTGTTTTTGAAATTGTTCTCAGCTGCAATGGCTAGCTTTCCATAGGTGGTGCCATTGTGATCAATGAGCGTGCTGATGTTGTAAAGATGAGTGCTAGTGTCTACAGCGTCTGAAATATTTAGCGACGTAATTGGGCTTGCACTTTTATTCCACGAGGCACCGTTATTAAAACTAACGTGCATGTGATCTAAACTGCTACTCGTGTAATTCCCACCACTTATGGCAATTTGATTATCAGCTAATGCGGTTAAATCAGATAAAGCCAGGATCTCATTCTCATTTTTGCTGATGCTTGTCCAAGTCCATTGAATAAGGTCATCTGAAAAACCGACATACAAATTTAGGTATGTCACTTCTTTGTTATCGCCTTCACCTGCAATTGAGTATTCGTACATTAATACATGGAAGCGGTTATTAGCGAAAATAATATCTCGATACCGAAGGTAATGCTCAGTGTTAGGAAGTTGTGTGACGTTTTCCCAGTCGCCATCAATGGTGCGAGACATAATGGGGTCTATAGAAGCAAGGTTGCCCATAACGGCTCGGCCATCATCGGAAAATACCACGTGATCATTTTGCCAAATGCCCACTGTATTGGGGGTCCAGTTTATTAAATCAGGGCTTGTGAAATAGAGTTTTTCTTGCCCCTGCGTCGTAGCGGGATTTAACACCACATAAAGGCCATTTTGGGTGTCGTAGCTAAGGGTGTGGTCATAAACATTATTTAAAATAGACACATCAATGGGATCCGACCAAGTAATCATGTCTGTTGAATGTTGGATTTCAGAACTCACCACGGTATGAGTCTCAGTGTCGAGCACACTTTTAAATGCAATGAATCGGTTATTCACTAAGTAAATTTGGCTACCAAGGGGAACTTCTGTGGCTTCATAATTGCCATCCATTTTGGTAACCAAAGCTTTGCCTTGTGAGCCTACAAAATAAATTGAATTGTTATGCTCCAATATTTTGAAGGCGTCATCAATGGGCTCGTAACCTTCTTGTGAAAATCCATTGGGGATTTTTTCAAAATGGGTAGTGACTGTATTATTTTTTAATATTTGGTGAGATGCCATTTGATTGTAATAATAATCATTGGGCCTTTGATCATTGCCGCCATCTTCAAATCCTAGGGTGGTGAAGACCACACCGTAATCGTTATTGGGGGTTAATGTGTATTGTATCCTTCCATTGTCGGCATGAATGACCTCCCATGTTTCCTCATTTTCTGAGTAAGCAAAGTCGCGGGCTTCATCTATATAACAAAACCAAGTGTGACCATTCATTTGTAAATGGGCATTAATAGCGTTTTCGCCATCTGCATAGCGTGCGGGTGTTGTGGTAAATGCTTGGGTGGCGCCCTCCACTTGCGCCGTGCCAGTTATTTCAACCGTGGGCTCTGGCCAAGTATTAGGCTGTGCAATGCAGCTGCTGGCCACTTCAGTACTGGAATCAATCGCCACCATATTGCGCTCAACCACTATTGCAGTGGCGCCCTTCCTATCTAGGGTGCGCTCTCCCAAGTCATATTGGCAAGCCCATAAACTGGATAAGGACAAAAAAATAAGCGTGTTTTTTAAGGCTGCATTTGGCAGGTAGAGCATAGAAGTTACATCTCAACATATTCAATATTCAGGGGAGGCGCAGATTTCGCGAGATTATACATGCATTATTGCTTGATTAATGACCACGCTAATAACAATTTCTTATATTGATTAGGGTGTTTGACTGCTATCAACCTTTATAGCGCGTTATGTGGCTTTATTTCTGTGAGGGCTTCTAAATTACATGTGAAATATAGCCACTAGAATGGATGAATGACTGGGCTGTGGTCTACGCTAAAATAAATGCCCAAACGACAAGTCCCTATGAAATACCGCCTTATTGCCTTGCTTCCATTTTTACTTTTTATGTCTAGCTGCATCGATTTAAGCGATTCGGATGAGGAAAAACTTAAAGAGGGGTTATCTGAATTGCTGCTTAAATTGCGTGGGGCTAATTTAGTTGAAGAAGTAGATCCCGATCTTTTACCTCAAAATTGCGCTAATTTTTACTTACCCAGTGGTGGCAGTAAAGCAGGCTCTTGCATCACACCCATGAGTGTTAGCGGCAATGTAGTGAGTGTAAATTTAGCCGGTAATTATTTTGGCGGCGGCATACGCCTATTGGGCGGTGGAAGTGGTCTTGGGCAAAGCTTTGCCATTGAAGGCAGTGAATTTAATATGGAAAACCCTGAAGCCCTTGGTGGGGAAGACAATGCCCAAGATACCGCGTTCAGTGAATTAAATAATAGAATTGAAACTAAGTTTAATTACCTTGATATAAAATTCGCCCTTCCGCGGGAAGATGGCAATGCTTTTTGGACGATAAAATATGTCTTTGTAGATAACCCTTTTACCGATACTGCTACCTATACAGCAGGAAATGTCGATGGAGAATTCACGGCAACTGGTGAGACGGTGGCAGACTGCATAGAGGATGCATATCCTGATGCGGTGCAAGATGCCATTGATAACAATGCCAACTTACTGGGTGGGCTGCAAGACGCGAAAGCCGGAGATATTTTAATTTGTCGTAAAGACTTCTCAATCTTAGAGTGTTCAGACAGCGATTTTGAATGGTTGAATACAGCGACTAATCAGTTCATCGCAACACGCCCAGCCGCTAGCGACGTTTATAAGTTTGATTCTTTGGCTGATCATAAGGTGACATGTGAGCCTCAAGATCAAGGATACCACGTGGATTTGGGTGGCTTTAATGTGGTGGCCGATTTATATAGCGAAGTGATGTTCAGTGCCGAAGTTGAGCAGAGTTCAAAGATATATGAATTCCAACAAGCAGGAGTTAGTAGTAGTTATCAATCGGGCAGTGAAATAAGCATGCTGATTGATTTTGATGTGAGTAAAAGTTTGTTTATTTATTCTGAAGATGATGATTTTAGTTTAGACAGTACGCCTGATTACAGTGACATAAAAGATGTAAGTGATGGTGAATTGGCAAAAGCCATATGGTTTAAGCCTGTAATGGTGTGGCAATATTCAGATTGTACACCTTGGGCACCAGGAAATTGTCAAACGGTTAACGGCTCACAGGTGCGCTCAGGCATTAAAGCGAATATCAATGTGACGCTGAAAGGTGAGACGGAACACTCAGTGTTTGTGTGTGAGGACAGTGCCGAAGATACTTCCAGTTGTTTAGGAAATGAATAGTGATCTATTCAAAAATATGGCGATGAAATATCTGTTAATGCCCCCGCCCAAATATGGGCAAGCCGTCAAGCTAAGGCGTTTGCTGGACGTCGCTATTATATTTGTACGCTATTGGATAACGCCGAAATTAAGTGTTAGAAGGTACAGTGAATACGGTGAGCGGGGTGTAGAAGAGTTTTATGGCGAAAGCATAGGAGGGTGGCAACCCTAGAATAGAAATGGGGGAAAACCTGTCAGTCCTTGAGCCGTATTAATTTAAGCTAAAGCTGCTCCATTTATGAAAGCCCAACCTAATTAAGGTCGGACTTTTTTGTAACGTCTACTATGAAAAATTAGCTGTCTAAATAGGTCGTGATTCTCATAGTTAATCAGTAAGGTCTACTGGCATCTGGTATAGTTTTCTCCAGCTAATGCCGTCCAGAGATCGCCACACATCCCCTCCCACATTGTTGCCACTACCACCTGTTAACCAGAGCTGGCCTTTAAATACGCTGACAGCATGACCATTTCGGGGAGGAAACTCAGCCGATTGAGTTTCCATTTGCCAATTTTCACCATCAGCAGAGGACCAGATATAGGTATCTGTATTTAAGTAGCTACTGTAGCCACCGATAAGCCACATTTTGTTCGAAAAGTTAACGAGCTGTGCTTGATTGTGGTTAGGAAGGGCTAGGTTAGTCGTGACCTTATTCCAATTGACACCGTTGATAGAAGACCAAATAAACCGCTCAGTAGAGTTTCTTCCAGTAATCCATAGCTTATTATTAAAGCTTGTTAACTGATGATTGGTTGTTTGGGTATTTAAATCAAAGTCTTCTGTGTGCATGGTCCAATTAAGGGCGTCATCAGAAGACCAAACATCTTTAAGCTTATGTCCACCCACAAGCCATAATTTATTATTAAGCACTGCTACATTGTGAGTATTACGGCTGGTAAAAGGAGTCGTTTCAAGCTCTTGTGTCCAAGTAACTCCATCAGTAGATGACCAAATGTCATTTTTATCTTGGAGGCTGTCATCTTTACCCCCCACTAACCAAAGTTTATCATTAAACTTAAATACCTTGTGGCCACCCCTAGGGGAAAATTCAGCGTGTTCAGTTTCAAGTATCCAGTTAGCGCCATCAAATGATGACCATATGTCATTGAAAAAATCACCGTTATAGCCTCCGATGACCCAGAGCTTGTTATTGAAGCTGACTTGCTGGTGAACAAAGCGATCTGAAAACCCTGCACTGGTGTTCATTCGCTTCCAATTATTTCCATCTACAGAGGACCATAAACTGGTATTCTTATTGGTGCTACCAGAAATAAACCAAAGCTTATTTTTAATATTCGCTAGATGGTAAGGGTTGGAGAGTTTCACTTTATGGTCACTAGTAACCAAAGACCAATTAACCCCATCCAGTGAAGACCATATATCACTTTTTAGATTGCTGTCATCGCCTCCAATGAGCCAAAGTTTATCGTTAAAACTCATAACCTTGTGAAGTTTACGGCCTGAAAATTCTGCGTGTTCTGTCTCAAGTGTCCATGTAGAGCCATTATTAGATGACCATACATCATTCATTAACTCACCTTCTTGTTCGCCACCGATAAGCCAGAGTTTGTTATTTAGAACAGAAACTTGGTAACCATTGCGGTTAGAGAAAGGATTGTCGCCACGGACTTTACTCCAATAAATTCCGTATCGAGATGACCAAATATCATTTTGTTGTTCTTGGTTTTCATCTTTTCCACCAAACAACCACAGTTTATTGTTAAAGCTGAGAAGCTGGTGATTCACTCTTCCTGAAAACTGAGTTTGTGATGATTTTAACGACCAACTTTTACCATCTGAAGATGACCAAACATCATTTTTATAACCTGTTTTACCACTTCCACCAATTACCCAAAGCTTATCATTGAAGCTAACGACTTCATGTTTGACCCGATTGCCAAACTCTGTTTCATTGGCTACGAGGGTCCAGTTTTCGCCATCAGGGGATGACCAAACTTGATTCTTATATTGACCATTGTAACCACCAATGAGCCATAGCTTGTCTTTGAATTTTGTGAATTTTTGATAATTATTAAATTGAAATGAGTTGGCAGATAGCGACATTTTTTTTTCAATCTCACCATGATTAAAACGAGCATGGGCGGTTTGATTTAATTTTAATGCTGTGTCGGTAATGGATCGATCATCAAGAATATCCAGTTGCCCATCCTGGCAAGCTGCATAATTATCTAACTCACAATTTTCTTCGCTGGCACGATAAAATTCGACACCCTGTACGCCGTCAGAAAACGTTATTTCAGAGTTATGCTTTCCAACCCAAGCAGTCAGTATGGAGCTATTGTTAATGGCATTTAGGGTTACGTGGGCACTGGCGGCATCATACTGTTCATCGCTAGTGATATGAGCGCTAATGATTACCGAACCTGGTGCCAATACCGTAATCTTGCCTGAATAATCCACCGTAGCGATATTATTATCGCTGGACGTGTACCTAAGGTCTCCTGTGCCGCCGCCAATGACTGGGTTTGAAATAGTATTTCCCGTGGTTGTGTTGAGGGGGCCTGCTTGAGAAAACATTAATGGTTTAAGAGTTGAGTGAATGATGTAGTTAGCCTCATCCTCTAGATAAAGACCATGGGCCATTTTTTGAGCGTGAATGGTAACTGATCCATTGCCTATCAAAGTAACAGTGCCCAAATTATCTACGGTGGCAATATTAGTATCACTTGAGGAATAGATAACTTGGCCGTCGCCACCGCCAGTAGCAGGGTTATTCACCGTATCTTCTGTGTAAGCCTCAATAGGCCCGTATTGCTTAAATTTCAGGGGTAAGAGTGCTGTATTGAGAGTGTAACTGGCATTGCCAGCCTTGAATAATTCATCAGCAGAAAAACTACCGGAAATAGTTACACTACCAATTGCATGAATGGTTACTAAACCAATTGAGCTCACCGTAGCTATGCTAGAATCACTGGATGTGTAAACTACTTGGCTTGTGCCGGGAGAGTAAATTAAATTGAAATATGGATATCCCACATAGGCTTCACTGATACCTGGTTTTTGTACTAGGATGCCTCTCTCTTTTAAGGATGCATTTATTTCATAACTGCTGGAAGCTGATTGATAGAAGCTGTCACTATTAATGTTGGCACTGATAATGGCAGACCCTGAGGTTAGTATCATAACGTTACCTAGGTTGTTTACACTTGCTACTAGTGGGTTGCTTGACTTATAAGTAATTTGGCCCGTACCTGGGGCACTGGCCAAATTAAGATAGAACTCACCAGCTTTCACATGTATCGGCCCAGCATTTGAAAATGTTATTTTTTGAGAGTTCAGTGCAGCATTGAAACTGTAACTGGCAGTGCTGCCTTGGAAGTAGTTATCAGCGGAAATATCAGCAGTAATCGTCACTAAACCTGTGGTAAGTATCGTCACTAATCCGGCTGAGTCGACTGTGGCAATATTCGTATTACTGGAGTCATAGCGAATAACGCCGCTGCCTTGTCCTGTAGCTGCGTTCAATAATGTTTTTCCCGCCATAACGGAATAGGGAGCTTGTTTGGTAAAGGTAATGGTTTGCGGATTGAGTTCGGCACTTATTCGGTAGCTAGTAATCGATTCTTCATAGGTTTTATCCGCGTCAATACTTGCAGAAATTGTGGCGCTACCCTTTGCTAAGACCGTTACTCTACCGTCAGTACTTACTGTGGCTATATTGGTATTACTAGAAGTGTACGTGACCTTACCGCTACCTGCCCCACTTGCAATGTTAACGAATTCTTCTCCTATAAATAATTCAACTAAACCTGTTTTTGCAAACACAATGGATTGGGAATTTAAATTAGTTTGGATCTGGTAGCTAGTGATTGACTCATCGTAAATTTTGTCAGCCTCTATTTTTGCTGAAATAGTCACACTACCTTCTGCTAAAGTAGTTACCATGCCGTTCGCATTAACCGTGGCGATATTGGCATTGCTAGAAGTGTACGTAACCTTACCGCTACCCGTACCACTCGCAATGTTAACGAATTCTTCTCCTATAAATAAGTCAACTAAACCTGTTTTTGCAAACACAATGGATTGGGAATTTAAATTAGTTTGAATCTGGTAGCTAGTGATTGACTCATCGTAAATTTTATCAGCTTCGATCTTTGCTGAAATAGTCACGCTACCTTCTGCTAAAGTAGTTACCACGCCGTTCGCATTAACCGTGGCAATATTGGCATTGCTAGAAGTGTACGTGACCTTACCGGTACCTGTACCACTTGCTATGTTAATGAGTTTTTCCCCTATGAGTAACTTAATCAACCCCGTTTTTGAAAAGACAATGGCTTGAGAATTTAAGTTAGCTTGAATATGGTAGCTTTGACTGGCGGAAGTATAAATATTATTGCTGGCAATGCTTGCGGTAATAGTGGCTTGTCCAGCAGTATGAATGGTCACGAAACCAAAATTATTAACGCTAGCGACACTATTATTGCTTGATGAATAATTTATGAAACCTGTTCCCAAGTGCGTGGCGGGGTTATTTAAAGTGGTGTTGGCCGATAACTTAAATTCCGATTTATCTTGAGAGAATCCCAACGACTGGTTCTTACGTAATGCCACCACTTGGTAACTGGCATTGGTTGCTGAATATTTATTGTCTTGGCTTTTGGTGGCTGTAATAGTAGTGGTACCAGCTGTATGAACACTTACCAACCCAAATTGATTAACGCTAGCAATGTTCTCGTCACTTGATGAATAGGAAATGGAACCGCTGCCTGGCGCTGTGTGGAAATTATTTAAAGTATCACCTACCGATACACTGATAACATTAGGTTCATCAAAAACAATGTTCTGAGGATTGAGCTGAACGCTTATATTGTAGTTAGCACTGCTTGCTTTGTATTCGTGGTCTGCCGCTATTGTAGCTGAAATAACCACAGAGCCCATGGCTAGGGCATTGACCAGGCCAAACTCGTCTACAGTGGCAATGCTTGTGTTACTAGATGTGTAGGTAACGATCCCGTTACCATTACCGCTGGCTTGATTACTAAATGTTTGATTCACTCGTAAATTCTGAGCTTCACTAATTTGAAAGCTTAGCTCTTGTTCAATGAGTGGTTTAGGGGATTTTCCGCCGCCTTCGGCTGTTTCTTTAGCTTTACCTTCCGAGCCGCCACAGGCTTGTAATACAAATATAAACAGTAATAACAACAGCTTTTTAGATTGTAAAAGCATCAGATTATTCATCCATGAAAAATTACGGTGAATTATGCTGACCCGCTAGCTTGAAATCAATTTCTAGTTTGGCAACAGTGAGTTTCATTTTAGCGTGTCATGATTACAGCGTAGATTTGATTGATTATTGATTAACTTTGATTGGATAGGTTGGCGGGGCTCTTAGAAATATTTTATTTTTAGTTGGGTATGATTCTTACCGCAACAAAATAAGCGGCGATTCAATATACGGTGCCTTCAACTACTTTTAAGGTTTCTGTTGCTCTTATCTGGTATTGGGGTGCTTACGCAATTTTTTGTATCAGGTAGAGCCTGTTGTTTGTTTTTATTAGGGTATTTGGGATGATAATTTTCTTTATGTCAGCACTGTCTTTAGAAATAAATACACTTGATCTTAGGTTTGATTTTGTTTCGGTGGAGCCTAATGAATTAAGCGCTAAGCGAGAAGGCTTTTAGTGAGATAAAGATCTACTGATAGGCAACTTAATCTGTAGATCTATATTGTTAATTTATATACCAATAGCCTTTAGAAATAATTGATTTAATGGGCGCCAGTCTAGTGGCTTTTCTATATTGGGTGTTATTTCATCCCGATACTTAAAGCTATTCAATATGTATTTATCCATGATATCGTTTCTTCGAATGTAATCTTTTTCCATGCCCTGAGCCTTTATTTCAAGAAGCCACCTAATTTCATTTTTAATGTCAGTGGCCCCAGGAATCGCTTCAATCATGCTTTGAAATTTCATAGGAGGAATTGAGTCGTATCGCTTTATCCAATCAACACAAAGAAGTGGGCGTAACGTATATAAATATTTCTTAGCTGTTACATTGCCTTTCTCTATGTCATTTTGCCAATTATTTCTTGCCATATTGAGGTAGTGATATATCAGGGAATTTCGGCTGAAAGACCTCATTAACATTGACCTTAGTAAAGAAATAAATGTCTCATCACTACGATAAATAATGGGGGATTTCAACCATTCAATTAGTGTAGGGTTACTTTTTTTAAGTAAACCAAGTGCCTTTTTAAGATCCCAGCCATTTATGTCATAAATGCCATCAATGGGTGTCTCTATGACATCTCTTTGTTTTTCAATGCATAGGTAGTCGGTAGCATTCTTTACATAAATAAAGCGTACGTCATAGTCACTGTCTTGGGACGCAAAGCCCCAAGCACGGCTGCCTGATTCACAGGCATAGATAATACGCACATCATTTTCTTGTTCAATTAGATTCAGTCGCCTTTGTATTTCTGCTTCTATGTCAATATTCATAATACTTTCCTTATTGCTGCCAGCCAAATAGAGCCTAGACACGCTGATCCATTCTTACTAGGCTGTTCATTACATCGCTGACACCACCCACAACTGTTATTTTATCAATGCGTTCGGCAATTTTTTCTTGTGCTTCCATTTCCTTCAATCTCATAAGGATAGGACTGCCTTCAATCACCTTTGCGGTATTCAATAATGAACGGGTTGTTGATGTTTCTTCTCGGCGTTTAATGACATTCGCCTCGGCTTGCTTCTGAGCTTGCACCACTTGGTTTAAGATCTCCTTCATTTCACCTGGTAAGATAATGTCTTTTAAGCCTACCTGCGTCAGTTCTATACCAAGGCTCTTGAATTCTTGTTTTGTTTGTTTGAAAATTAAATCACTGATCTGATCTTTGGCTTCAAGAAGTTGGTCCAGTGTTCTGGTACCAACCACTTCTCGTAACGCCAGCTGCAACCGGCGGTACAAGTAGTCGCTAATATTCTCTACTTCGTGGTTTGCCAGTTCGGCGTCTTCCACACGATAAATCGCCTGAAGGTTTAAGCGTAAGCTTACGCGGTCTTTACTTAAAATTTCTTGGCCATTCACTTCCAGTGTTTTCAGTTTAAAACTTTGTAGTTCTACCTGAATATCTCGATTACCAGTCCAAAATCCATAACGGCCACAATCTAATAGCCGCTCAAATTTTCCGTCCACATACAGTAAGCCCTTTGTATTTTGCGTTACCATATAGGATGCAATGCCATTAGTAGTTAACATATTTTGTGTAACCAATTGTTTAAGTAAATCTTTACTGATATTAAAATCCTTTTTTATATCTATTTTTTCCACGGTGATACCGGGAACAAATTTCCATAATGCTACACGCTCACCGGGTAACATAATTCTTAATATTTTTTTATAGGCTCGCAAAATTGCCACTTCTTGTTCAGCAATTTCAACTACTTCAATTTCCTTTTCTAGTTTCGAATGGTTTGTTAGGCGGTTGAGCCATAAATCATCTACCTCGCAATTGTTTTCATCTACTTCTATGAATTCCCAAGACAAGGAGTTTGATAAGTCCCAATACCTGTATACACCGGGATCCAGCATGCCCTTAAAGTGTTTATTTTCAAATAAGGCCACTCTTTCATTGTCGGCCACGATAATTTTCTTTCTGGGTAACATCTTTATTTTTACCTGTTAAAGGCCTGATTGGGGGTTGCAGCTGTAATGAGTAGCATGTGAGAGGCGGGTGAAATTGATTGATGTGTTTAATCTATTCCGGATTACTCGAGGTTCATCCTGAACCTAACATCTCAATCAATATCACTGGCCATATCCATTGCTAGCGCTTATCTGTTGCAACTCAACCAATCAGGTTTGATTATTAGCCTTAAAGCAGCCAGCTAATAATCGGTTTGTGGGCTTACGCCCTATTTAATTTGGGACTCGAACCCAATCACCTTGCGGCTTTACCATTTGTCTCTTGGAGCGGGAGTCGAACCCGCAATAAACTGATTACTAGTCAGTTGCTCTGCCAATTGAGCTATCCGAGGAGGGATATGTGAAACGGTACATGCGGTGCCATAGGCACTCACGCCAAGGAGGATTGTTTGAACCTCTCTCTTTGTTTTCACATCTAGGTTATTCCAAATAGCGTGCCAGAATTGAAAAATACCCAATTGAAGCCCGCTAACCCTATGTAAATTAGGGGCTGTAGGCTATTTGGTGGGTTTCGAGATCTCCTTGCTTAAAGTACAACTAAATTCAATAATGATCGAAATAAATCATTAGTAATCGAAATAGATCATATGAAAACAGTCTTGATAGGCTTGCTGGGAACCGTTCTTGACCAAAAAGGTAAAGGCGCAAAACGCTGGAGTAGTTGGCGGCCCAGTGTCAGTCTTTGCCAGCAAGAGGATTTGCAAATAGACAGGTTTGAATTAATACATGGCGCAAAATATAAGCGCCTTGCCAATAATGTTGCTGCGGATATTGAAACGGTTTCTTCTGAAACGCAGGTTAATTTAATTGAAAGCGAGGCAGAAGATCCTTGGGATTTTGAGCAGGTATACAACCAGCTTTTAGACTTTTGTTTGAATTATGATTTTAAGCCTGAAGAAGAGCGCTACTTATTAAATATTACTACAGGAACGCACGTCGCGCAGATTTGCTTTTTTTTACTTTGTGAAGCCAATTATATTCCCGCTCAATTAATACAAAGCTCTCCTAATAATGATGCAGGGACATATCAGGTAATTGATTTAGATTTATCTCGGTATGACACCATTAGCTCTCGGTTTAAACGCCAGCATCTTGAGGGTACGGACTTTTTGAAGTCGGGTATTAAAACCAAAAATAAAGCCTTTAATGAAATGATTAAGCAAATTGAACAGGTGGCCATTCGATCGACAGCACCTATTTTAATAGGCGGGCCAACTGGATCGGGTAAATCTCATTTGGCGCGGAAAATTTTTGAACTTCGCCAAATGCGCAATCAAATTAAGGGGGAGTTTGTTGCCGTGAACTGTGCAACCCTAAGGGGAGACGGAGCGATGTCTACCTTGTTTGGTC
>OJDR01000129.1_pt1 | contig 26982 bp, 24 predicted proteins | sample 1593081 | NCBI WGS metagenome assembly OJDR01 (sample SAMN05416873, study PRJEB24817) | seawater metagenome | isolation source: Sea water | place: Canada:Atlantic | collected 2013-11
TAGGGTAGTACAGGGCAGATAATGGTTTTTATATTATATGGAGTCCGTTATTTATAGTGCAAATGTACAAGATTAAAAGCTCTAAAATTGCAGTAAAGTTTTTATTGGTGAAGTGTAAAATCTTCGCAAAAGTGAAAAGCAAATACACGTAACCCATCTGGAAAAATATGAAATTCGTTGACGAAGCAAGTATCAGTGTAGAAGCCGGTAAAGGTGGTAATGGCTGCCTGAGCTTTCGCCGTGAGAAGTATATTCCTAAAGGTGGCCCAGATGGCGGCGATGGCGGCCATGGGGGCAGTGTATTTTTAGTAGCGGACATTCAAGTAAATACCTTAGTGGATTTCCGTTATGTGCGCCGTTATAAAGCTGAAACTGGCCAAGGTGGAATGGGCAGCGAAATGAGCGGCCGCCAAGGTGAAGATTTATATTTAAAGGTGCCAGTGGGTACCACAGTAATAGACGAAGACACTTTAGAGGTGTTGGGCGATCTCACTGAAGATGGCGAAGAATTAAAAGTAGCGCAAGGCGGTCAGCGTGGCTTGGGTAATATACATTTTAAAAGCTCAGTGAATCGCGCCCCACGACAAACCACTCAGGGCACTATGGGTGAAAGTCGTAACTTAAAATTCGAAATGAAAGTAATTGCCGATGTGGGCATGCTGGGTTTGCCTAATGCGGGTAAGTCATCTTTTATACGTGCCGTTTCTGCCGCTAAACCAAAAGTAGCCGACTACCCATTTACTACTCTAGTGCCGAACTTGGGTGTGGTGAGTGTTGCTAAGCATAAAAGTTTTGTGGTGGCCGATATTCCAGGGCTAATTGAAGGTGCCGCAGAAGGGGCGGGCTTAGGCATTCGCTTCTTAAAGCATCTAGTGCGCACCCGTATCTTATTGCATGTGGTAGATATGAACCCATTTGATGGTTCTACTCCTGCGCAAAATGCACAAACCATCATTGATGAGCTTGAAAAATTCAGCCCAGAACTTGTGAATCGTGAGCGTTGGTTATTATTAAACAAGTTAGATCTAGTTCCAAAAGACGAGCGTAAAGAGCGCTGTAAGCAAGTCACTGACGCGCTCAACTGGACGGGGCCTGTGTATGAAATTTCAGCGATTAGCAAAGATGGCACCGAGCAAATATGCTTTGATATTATGAGCTTCTTAGATGAGCGCGCTCAGGCCGCTATTGAAAATCCAGAAGTGCTAGAGCAAGAACAAGAGCATCGTGCCCAGGTAGAAGAAGAAGCCCGCGAGCGCATGGAAGAATTAGCCGAGCGCCGCAATGAATTTCGCGCTGCCCGTAAAGCAGATAAGTTGTCTAGCCAAGATGAAGATGATGAAGACGACGACAGCGATGATGGCAGTGGTACAGAATTTATTTATACACACGAATAAGTCGCACAAAATAGCTGGGTTTACCCGGCTATTTTTTTGAGTTTTTTTGTAGTCAATTTAGCAACCAAACATTAAACGTAGAAAATATTATGTCCCGCCAAGCTCTTACAAGTGCCAAGCGCATCGTCATTAAAATTGGCAGTGCTTTACTGACCAATGATGGTGCTGGCTTAAATAAAGATGGCATTGCTGGTTGGGTTGACCAAATTGCAGTGCTTAAGCAGCAGGGTATTGAAATAGTGTTGGTGTCTTCGGGCTCGGTGGCAGAAGGCATGACACGGTTAGGTTGGAAAAAACGCCCAAGTGCACTGCATGAATTGCAGGCGGCCGCCGCGGTGGGGCAAATGGGTTTAGTACAATGTTATCAGGCTAATTTTTCTCGCCATAATTTTAATACCGCTCAGGTATTATTAACCCACGCTGATTTAAGTAATCGCACCCGCTATTTAAATGCACGCTCCACATTAAAAACCCTAATTGATTTAAACGTGGTGCCAGTCATTAATGAAAATGACACAGTCATTACCGATGAAATTCGCTTTGGTGATAACGATACCTTAGGGGCATTGGTGGCAAACCTAGTGGAGGCAGATGCATTGATTATGCTTACCGACCAAGATGGGTTGTATACCGCGGATCCACGCAAAGATAAAAGTGCCAAGTTAATTGAAAGTGCTCGCGCTGAAGACCCCGCTATTAATGCCATGGCGGGCGACGGTGGCGCGCTCGGTCGTGGTGGCATGGTCACTAAAGTGCGTGCAGCAAAACTGGCGGCTCGCTCTGGTGCGTGCAGTGTTATAGTGGGTGGCAGAATTGAAAATATTTTAACGCGCCTGCAAAAAGGTGAGGTACTGGGTACGTTGTTAAGCAGTGATCAAGAGCCTATGGTGGCGCGTAAACAATGGATTGCTGGGCACTTGCAAACCCGCGGTGAGCTTACGTTGGATGACGGTGCGGTAAAGGCTTTGCGTGATAAAGGTAAAAGCTTATTGCCAGTAGGAGCAGTAAGCGTGACGGGGGATTTTAATCGCGGCGAAGTATTAGCCTGCGTTGACTCTAAGGGCAATTTAATTGCCAAAGGCTTGGTTAATTACAGTGCGATCGAAACACAAAAAATACTAAAAAAAGACAGTAAAGACATTGCTTCTATTTTAGGCTACATGGATGAACCAGAGCTTATTCACAGAGATAATCTAGTATTGGTTTAAGAGTTTTAACTATCTAAATATTAAAAAAAGCCCGCTAAAAAATATTTTTTAGCGGGCTTTTTGTTTTCAGTTGGTGGAATTTAGCAGGTATAAAAATTACTGTTGGTAGCCATTGGGATTTTTGCTTTGCCAATTCCAGCTGTCTTTAACCATATCTTCAAGGGTGAGTTCAGCTTGCCAATTCAGTTCGGTTTTGGCTTTGTCTGCGTTAGCGTAACAGGCGGCCACATCTCCAGGTCGTCGATCCACAAGTTTGTGCGGTACTTTAACTTTATTTTGTTCAGAGAATGCATGAATCATTTCTAGAACGCTTACTCCATTACCTGTGCCTAGGTTGTAGGCTTGAGCGCCATCAATCCCTTCGCTAGATAATAGCTTCTGCACTGCTTTTACGTGCCCTTTAGCAAGGTCTACAACATGAATGTAGTCCCTCACACCGGTGCCATCTATTGTGTCGTAATCATTTCCAAAAACAGAAAGCTCTTTACGGCGGCCCACAGCTGTTTGAGTGATAAATGGCATTAAGTTGTTGGGTGTATCACTTGGGTCTTCGCCTATGTTGCCAGAGTGATGGGCACCCACTGGGTTGAAATAACGAAGTAAGGCAATGCCCCATGGGCTTGCGTTGTTTAATTTGTCAGCTGCAGGTAAATCACGCAGCATTTCTTCAATGATTAGTTTCGAGCGTCCATAGGGGTTGGTGGCAGACAGCGCTGCTTGCTCTGTTAATGGTAAGGTTTCAGGTGATGGGTCGCCATAAACGGTAGCGGAAGAGCTAAACACTAATTTTTTAACGCCAGCCTCTTCCATGGCTTGGCACAAAACCAATGTGCTGTTGATGTTGTTATCGTAATATTTAAGTGGTAGAGCACAAGATTCACCCACTGCTTTAAGTCCTGCAAAATGAATGACGGCTTCAATTTGATAATCTTTAAAAATTTGTTTCATTAATGCGTTATCACGTACATCGCCTTCTATAAAGCCAACCGATTTACCGGTGATTTTTTCAACGCGCTTAAGGGCTTCAAAACTTGAATTCATTAGATTGTCTATTACCAGCACATTGAAATCATTTTGTAATAATTCAATGCAAGTATGACTGCCTATGTAGCCGGCTCCGCCGGTGACTAAAATCATAATTTATCCCTAGGTGCTTAAAATTACGCGCATTATGCAGTGTTATTAAAGGGTAGACAATTATTGCAAGCGTGACATAATGCCCACTTTTTACAATATCCAATAATTATTCTTGACAGGGAGGTGTTATGAGTGGACAAGGATTGATTCGTGCGCATCAAGGTAGCTTTGGATTGGGTTACCGCATTATAGATATTCTTTTTATTGTGATTGGTTTATCTGTAGCCACAAAAGCTTATGGAATTGAGCTTGGGTTGCTTTATTTCTCAGCCATGTCTATTGCTTGTTTGGGCTTTATTTTGTTTGCTGAAGCCATGGGGGTTTACCGTTCTTGGCGAACCGATTCCGTATTACGCATGATCTTAGTCACCTCCGGTTCTTGGGTAGCGGTGTGTATGCTTATTTTACTGGTGGGCTTTTTTGCAAAAATCAGTGAATCGTTTTCTCGGGTAGCCCTTGGCAGTTGGATGCTGGCCACCACTTTATTATTATGTGGTTGGCGTTTATTGTTTCGCCAATTATTAAATGCCATGCGAGCGAAAGGCTACAATACCCGGCGGGCGGCAATTATTGGCTTAAACGAATGCGGCCTTAAATTAAAAGCTCAGCTGCAACAGCATCCTGAATTTGGTATTCGTTTCGATGGTTTTTTTGATGATCGCTGCCCCAAGCGTATCGCTGAAGACTTTTCTAGTGACAAAATTGAGGGCACGCTTGAAGACTTGTTGGTTAAAGCGCGATCAGGCGAGTACGATATTTTATTTATTGCCCTGCCTCTTAAAGCTCAAGAGCGCATTGCCCATATATTAGAAGAGTGTGGCGATACCACCGCCAGCATTCATATTATCCCCGATTTCTTTACCTATAATTTGTTGCATGCTCGTATGGGGTCTGTGGGTAATATGCAAACCGTCAGCGTATACGAAACGCCTATCTTAGGGTTTAACGACACACTTAAGCGTTTATTTGATATTTCTTTCTCTTTGGCTGTATTGGTATTTATTGCCATTCCCATGTTATTCATTGCGGCTGCCGTTAAATTTACCTCCCCTGGGCCGGTTATTTTTAAACAAGTGCGTTACGGTTTAGACGGTAAAAAAATTCTTGTGTGGAAATTCCGCAGTATGACAGCCATGGATAATGGCGATAAAGTGGTGCAAGCCACAAAAGGGGATGCACGCATTACAGCAGTGGGGGCATTTATTCGTAAAACTTCTTTAGATGAACTGCCGCAGTTTATTAATGTTTTGCAAGGCCGTATGTCGGTGGTGGGGCCTCGCCCCCATGCTGTGGCCCATAACGAAGAATACCGTAAGCTTATTTCTTACTATATGTTGCGCCATAAGGTTAAGCCGGGCATTACCGGCTGGGCGCAAATTAATGGCTTTCGGGGTGAAACCGATACCCTTGATAAAATGGAAGGCCGAGTTGATCACGATTTAGAATACATTCGCAATTGGTCCCTTTGGATGGATATACGAATAGTGTTCTTAACGGTCTTCAAAGGGTTTGTTGGCAGTCATGTGCATTAGCCTAAAGCATGCTCAATATACAGGCTTAGCTGCGGAGGCTAGATAAAATTAAGTGACATTGAAAAGTAAATTAAATTTTTTGTTGTTTATTTTTTATGCTGTATTTTTAGCGGCTTTAACAATCTTTAAGTCACTAAAAATATTTACGCCAGAACTTGCCTTTATAGAGGCGAGTCTGGGGGGTGATAAGCTTGAACATTTTTTTTTAGCCCTGCTGTTATCCCTTTTAGTTTGGCCGGTGGTATGGGGTTTTAATGATGGGCGTTTGCCGAAAGTAAGAGTTACGTTTTTCACCCTACTGTTATTAATATTCGCATTGCTGCTTGATGAGCTTCATCAGTTTTTCATAAGCTCCCGTCATTTTGATTGGCAAGATATCGCATTTGGGGTGGCAGGTTTATTGGTAGGCTTGATATTGAGGGTGCTAATAATGCGTTTTTTATTTTTAAATAAACTTTCTGTAGTCGCTAAAAAATAAATATCAAGTTTTTTATGTTTTTTTGGTCGATTAGAGGGTGACAAAGTTCACAACTGCATTTAGTATTCACGCAGATTTTTTATACGTTCAATTTTGGAGTTCAATATGAGTGCTTGGAAGCTATCCCCGTTAGCCATTGCGTTAGTTAGTGCGCAGTCTTTTGCCGTTCAACCTGTTGGTGTGGCCATGGGCAGCGGTTTTACTTTGTTGCCTAACGTAGAAACCACTATTGAGAGCAATGATAATATTTATGCTCAAGACAGCAACGTAGTTAGCTCTACCCTTACTCGTGTAGCGCCTTCTTTTGCGTTACAAGGTGACATGGGTCAATTTAAGCTCGACAGTTCTTACACATTAGAGCAAGGCATTTACGACAAAAACAGTGATGACGATTACGTTGATCAAAACCTATCTGTTGGTGGTGACTATGAGCTTAACGCCCGCAACCAATTAACTGCTGATGCAATTTATAATGTAGGTCACGATGCGCGTGGTTCTGCAAAGGGCGCTGAATTTCCTCTTTCAGATGTAACTTACGCTAAGCCTGATGAGTTCAATGAAATCACCGCTGGTGTTGGTTATACTTTTGGTAGTGAGTCAGCTCCTTTTAATCTTGACCTTTCTGCTCAAAGCTATCAGAAGCGTTACGACAATAATGAATTGAACACCAGCTCTCGCGAGCATGACAAAATTAACCTAGCAGCTAAGTTGTCATATACTGTTAGCTCTGCAACTGATCTATTGGTTAAATTAACCAATTCAGATATTAGCTATGAAAATGCTTCGAATCGTGAAGGTTCTGAAAGTACAGCTCTTATCGGTGCGAGCTGGGATATTTCTGGTGCCACCACTGGCGAATTTAAAATTGGTGTAAGCGAGCGTGAGTTCGATCAAGCCGGTACCGATACCGAAACCAACCTTAACTGGGAAGGTAACCTTACTTGGCAGCCACTAAGCTACTCAACGGTTACTGTGTTTACTTCTCAAGCAAGTGCTGAAACATCAGGTGTGGGTAATTTCATTGATACTTCATACTCTCTAGTATCTTGGGATCATGAATACACCAACTTTGTATCTGCGGGCATTAAAGCAAGCTACGGTGAAGATGAGTACGAAGGCACTAGCCGTAACGATATCAATACGGCTTATGGTGCACAGCTAACTTACTCACCTAAAAGCTTCTTAGATGTGACAGTTGCTTACGATCTTGAAGAGCGTAACTCTAATGTTGCCAACCTAGATTCAGAAGCAAATATCTTTAGCTTAGGTTTAACTTTAGCCTTATAAAGCCACCTTCGTTATTGTATAATAAACGGCCTATTTTAAGGCCGTTTTTTTTTGGGCTTTGGAAAGCCATAGACGTATTTAATTACAGGATGAAGTTATGGTTCGCTTGCTGAGCGGTTTATTGTTATTGGTTTTTTCTCAGTTGAGTCTATCTGAAGCGGGCTCTAATTCTGAGTCTACTCATTATAAAATGGGAGCAGGTGATCTTATTCATATTGCCATTTACGACGAACCAGATTTAACACTTGAAGTGCGAATCGGCCTGTCTGGTCAAATTGCTTTTCCTTTACTGGGCGACATAGAAGTCTCTGGTTTAAGCCCAAAAGGTTTAGAGAAAAAATTAACGCAAGGCCTTAAAGGCCCTTACCTTATTGACCCAAGTGTTACGGTTTCGGTTGTGGAGTATCGTCCTTTTTATGTGAGTGGCGAAGTGGAAAAACCCGGCAGCTATCCTTTTCACCCAGGGCTAACCGTAGACAAAGCCATTACTATTTCCGGTGGTTTTACCGAGCGCGCCTCTAAAGACAGTATTTATGTGGTGCAGGATCAATCTGCAGGCGTTGATAAAATGGAAAACATAGAAAAGAAACAAGTGAAACTATTTGATGTGATTCAGCCAGGTGATGTTGTAACGGTTGAACAAAGTTTCTTTTAAATACGGATATAAGCTAGAAGTAAATGTTATGAATAAACCCTCCTCAGTAGAAGTGATTGACCTCGCCCATTATTGGCATGTGGTACGTCGCCAACTTAAAAAAATTGTCGCATTATCATTAGTGGCCACCATTATTTCGGTATTAGTGGTGTTGTCATTAACCCCTAAATACAGTGCCACCACCACCTTGCTCATCGAATCAGAAGAAGCCCGTATTCTGTCTATTGAAGAAGTGTATGGCATGTCGGGTAATTCCTCAGAGTACTTGCTGACTCAGTTTGAAATTTTAAAGTCCCGTGCTTTAGCTGAGCGTGTCGTGAAGGAATTAAACCTAGTAAACGTAGCTGAATACAACCCAGCTCATTCTAGTAATGCCAAAGGCTTTTCTATTAAAGAAATGTTGTTAGGGGAATCTGAGCCGTTAACAAAAGAGCAAATACTGGCTAAAACTGTAGATACCTTTTGGGAAAAAATATCCATCTCACCGGTGCGTAAAACCCAGTTGGTGAAAATATCGGTAGAAAGTGAATCGGCACAATTGGCTGCAAAAGCTTCTAATGCAGTGGCTACCGCGTATATTCAGTCTCAGTTAGAGGCCAAGGTGGGCTTAACAAAACAAGCAGTAGATTGGCTATCGGAGCGCATGGGGGGCTTGAAGAATCGCCTAAATGAATCGGAAGATAAACTGCAAGGCTTTCGTGACAAAAACCAATTGGTTGATGTTAAAGGGGTGGGTACCTTAATCGCCAAAGAGTTAGACCACATTACCGAAAAACTGGTAGATGCCCGCAGCAATCGCTTAGAGTTTCAAAGTACTTACCAGCAATTACAAAATATTAAAGAGATAAATTTTGAAAGTTTAAGTGGCTTACCTGTGATACTGCGCCATCCTTTGGTCATTAAGTTACGTGAAAACGAATCGGCTGCCGAGTTAAAAGTGGCTGAACTTTCTAAGCGTTATGGTATTAAGCATCCGCGCATGATTGCTGCTCAGTCTGATTTATTGGCGGTGAAAAATTCCATGTTAGTGCAAATGAAACGCCTAGCCAGTGGTATCAAAAATGATTTTTTAACAGCCCAAGTGCAAGAAAAAGCCCTAGAAAAAGCCCTTAAAAAGGCTAAAGAAGAAGTAACGGTAATCAATAGAACTGAATTTGCCCTAAGCAGTTATGTGCGAGAAGTGAAAGGCAACAGAACCCTTTATGACACCTTTTTAAAGCGTATTCGTGAAACCTCTGAAACCGGTTCTTTACAAACCGCCAACGCGCGCATTGTGGACCCAGCAGTGATGCCTAATCACCCGGTAAAGCCTAAGAAAAAATTGATTGTGGCTTTGGTAATGATCATGAGCTTGATGTTAGGGGTTGCTTTGGCTTTCTTGTTGGACGCCTTAGATGCCACCATTAAAAATGCCGAAGACATAGACCATAAATTAGGCTTTGCTCTGTTGGGTATTTTACCGTTACTTAAAAGCACCAAAGAAAAAATAGACACCGCCATTAACCCTGAAAAAGCCCCCATAAGAGCCTTTGTACACGGGGATAATACCGGCTTTAAGGAATCGGTTCGTACCCTTAGAACCGGTGTAACCTTGGCAAGTCTTGAGTCCCCAGTGCAAGTGATGTTATTTACCTCGACAGTGCCTGGTGAAGGTAAAACCACAACCTCAGCTAACTTTTCAGCAGCTTGTGGGCAAATGGAAAAAGTATTGTTAATTGATGCGGATATGCGCCGCCCCACCATTGCCAAGCAATTAAATATTCCTGCCAGTAGCAAGGGGTTATCTAACGCGGTGGCTTACCCAGATACTCTAGATGAAAGCATTCACCACATAGAAGATTTAGGCATTGATGTCATGCCATCGGGCCCTATTCCCCCTAACCCTCTTGAGTTACTGGCCTCTAAAAACTTTCAAGAAGTACTGGCGCAATTAAAAGGCCGTTATCAAAAAATCATTATTGATTCGGCCCCTACTCATATTGTCAGTGATGCTGCTTATTTATCTACCTTGGTAGATGGTGTGGTGTATGTGATTAAGGCCGACTCCACCAATGATAAATTAGTGAAAAGCGGCTTGCGCCGTTTAGATGAATCGAATGCGCGAATTTTGGGGGTGGTACTTAACCAGTTAGATTTAGAAAAAGAAGCCAAATATGGCGGTGACTACAGTTACAGCTATGGGGCTTATGATTACAGCACTAACTCGTAAAGCTTATAAGGCGCTTGCCATTAGCCTGGTTATATTGGCTGTGGCAGCAGTGCATGTTTTTGTTGGGTCTTTATTAATTGAGCTAGGTAAGTCTGGGCAGGTTAGTGATCAGCAAAATCATTGGCTTGATACTGCTGAATTTATTTCTTGGCAAAACCCAGATATTTTTGAAGCGCAGGGCAATTATTATCGCCAGCAAGCCTTCATAGTAGATGAAGGGCTTAACTCGGATAATAAAGCCCAAGTGCAAAGCCTAGAAAAAAGCCTTGGTTACTGGACGTTGGCCATTGGTGCTAGCCCCTTGTGGCCTTATTACCACTTGAGTGCTTTAGATGTAGAGGTTTTACTTAATAAACCTGATAAAGCAATTCAAGCGCGTGTCGAGAATATTATAAAGCTTGCCCCAAACGAGCGTGGGCTGGATAAAAGCCTGCTAGAAATAGCCTTTATTGCTTGGCCTAAGCTAAATAAAGTTCAGCAGAGTTTTATGCTTGAAAAACTAGCCACAACTAGAGGTGGGGTGTTAAAGCGTGTGTTTACCCAAGCCAAAAAAATGGGCAACCATTCCGCCATTTGTGTGAACCTGCCTTGGAAAAAAGTACGGCGCTTGTGTCGGTAAACTTTAAGGCCATGATAAACTCATGGCTTAATATGCGGCTAGCCTAAATTAGTAATTAAATAAGCTCTTTAATAATAAAGTTATTGCCCTGGTAAGCGCCCCCTTCAATATAAAAACGATTTCCCATTTTCACCTCGCCTTCACTGACATTGTGGCCGTGAATTAAATAATCAATGCCTGTAATGCTGTGTTGCGAGCCTGAATTAAAAACACTGCGCGACCATATACAACTTTGTAATTGTTTTTCAGTAAACTCATTAAGTTCGTGCCAGTCATCTGCTGGAAAGTCAGCATGTATAATGCCGTATTTACAGTGGCCGCTGCCTTCTACTTCAATGGCCATGGGCAGGGCTTCAATGGTTTTAAACCAATCAGGCCATAAGCTAGGATTGCTGCTGGCAATCCAGTCGCCGCCATTTTGTAACCACAGCATTTTTTGCTGGCTTATTTTATATTTTAGCGCGCATACCATCATGTATTCGTGATTACCCAGTACCGAATAAAACCAGTCTTCTTTTAAAAGCGCCAGTGCCTCAGCAGATTCACGGCCCCGGTCTATTAAATCACCGGTGCAAATTAATCGGTCTTTTTCAGTATTAAAGTCTAAGGTTGATAGTTGCTTGAGTAACTGATTGGTTTGGCCGTGAATATCTCCAACGGCAAAATCACGTCCTTTTTGATTGATAGATAGCTTTAAAAGAGTGTTGGGTAGTTTCATATTTTTAACAATTAATGTGTGTGGCGGCTAGTGCGGCTGGGGCCCCAGCGTGCAATGCAAGCAAGGGCCAATAAAAAAATAAACATAAAAGCATTGGCGGGTATTTGTAAATTAAAGTCTACCGAAGAATGTATAAGAATGGCCATTAAGCCCATGGTGGCAGCAAAGCCCAGCCCTTTATGCAAACTGCTTTTGCGTAAGCGCATAGCTTGTATGGCCCAGTAAAGGCACCACAATACGGCCATGGCTAAGCACATAAAGCCAATAACGCCGTACTCAGCTAAAAACTGCAGGTAATCGTTATGAGCTTGATCGTAAAGCTTGTCGCTTCGCACGTCGGCACTTTTATGGCTTGGGTATACATGCTCATAAGAGCCTGCACCTATGCCCATTATGGGATACTGCTTAAAAAGGTTAAATGTATCACGGCTTACTTCGTCACGGCTTTCGTGTTTGCTGCTGGTATTTTGTAAGCGCTGTGCGACTTTATCTACCCCAAAAAAAGTGCCCACTATGGTGATGTCAATAATCAGTAAGCTGCTTAATAAAATAACTGTAGAGCGAGATTTATTGCGCATTAACAAAAGTGCCAAAGCCCCTGTAATCATTAGGCTTGCAAAAAACGCACTGTTACCCATGCGTGAGCGACTTAACACTAATGCAATGACCATAATGGCCAGTAGCAGTCTCATGATGATTTTAGGGCTTAATAGGGTTTCGATGGTTTGCCTTAGTTTTTGCTTCCAGTTTCCTGTGGCTTGCTTGCTTTGTGCTAATAAAAAACCAATGCCAATGGCCAGGCACATTTCCATGTAGCCTGCAAAATGATTGCGGCTAATAAAGGTGCCGGTGGCTTTGCCTAAGTAGGCGGGTTTTTCTATGAAAAACCCCCACTCAAGTTTAGTAAGCACCATGATAGCCCCGAATATGGCCTGAAAGGCGGCGGCTAAAATAATGACCCAAATAATGCGATTAATTCGCTCTTTATTATGCAGCACCAGTAAAGACAGGGCGAAAAATGAGCATAAGGATAAGCCTTGAATTAAATATTGGTAACTAAAATGCTGGGCGTTTGAAAACCCAAAGATAACTTGAAGCATCACAATGGCTTGCCCTGCCAGCAAAAGAGCCAAAACCGGCAGGGCTTTGCTGAGAGCTTCAGGCAGTGCAATAACATTAAGGGATTTAGAGCTAGCTGCATTAAAGCGAGCATGCAATTCAAGTAACAGTAAGCTGAAGGTGGTTAAGTTGTATACGCTCCAGGCCCAATCAACATTGCCAGCAAAGGGAATAGGAAGAATAAATACAAGGGCCTGATAGGCTTGCCAGCGGGTCATAGGTGTTTGCTTTGAATTCTGTAAAAAACAAAAATGCCCAGTTAAAACTGGGCATTTTTTCGTTAAGTATAATGCCTATTAAGGGCAGTTAACTTAGCTGGCGCTGATGTTGGCTGGTGTAGCTGGTGGTGTAACGACTACAGGAGTAGTTTTTGGTCCTGCTGCAGTAGCAGGAAGCGCTTGATCAGCAGGGGCACCGGCAGCAATTAGCGCTTTACCCGCGGCATCTGCACTTATACCAGCATCGGTTGCAATAGCTAAAATGTCTTTAACAGCAACGCCTGCGGCAAAAAGATCAGCCAGTACTTGATCGGTACAAGCGGCTGTATCACAGCTTGCATTGGCTGCAGCGAAGGCATCGGCAGCAGATACGCCACTTGTAAGATCAGATTGCACAGAGGCAAAAGCAGGTAGTGCGGCGCTCAATAATAGAGCCATTGCAAGTTTACGCATAATTTTCATTCCATGAGACTAAGTATTTAGATGGGGCACAGTATAGCGATTTATAAAGTGCTGCCAACTGTTTCACAGATATTTCCTGAAAAATAACATTTCATTATAAAGAGTTGAATTTTCTGGGTGATTTTTAGTCAGTTTATTTTAACGGGCTAACCGAAAAATTTAGCTTATAGCTACTTGGTATAGGTTTGGCCATTTCATTTCAGCTTAGCTTGAAGTACTATGCGCGCAAAATTTGACAAGGCTCACAGACAGGCTGCTAAAGCTGTGATGAGTTATTGCTAAGGAATAGCAGCTGAACATATAAATAGTTCTATCTCCTTGCAAATTGCTTTAATGCAAGGAATATTATGAAAATCACAGTAGTTGGCACCGGTTATGTGGGCCTATCTAACGCTATATTACTTGCGCAACATAATGACGTAGTAGCATTAGATATAGACCCGGTAAAAATAGCGCTGCTAAATGATCACCAATCACCTATTAGTGATGCCGAGTTAGAAGACTTTCTTAGTAATAAAAAATTAAACTTTACCGCTACACTAGATAAAACTTACGCCTATGCTGATTCTAGCTTTGTAATAATAGCCACACCGACCGACTATGATGCAGAAACTAATTACTTTAATACTGCATCGGTAGAGGCTGTAATAAAGGACGTTCAAAAGTATAACCCTAAAGCCGTTATAGTTATCAAATCAACGGTGCCAGTGGGCTATACTGAATCTATTAACCAAAAGTTTAACTGTAATAACATATTATTTTCACCTGAGTTTTTGCGCGAAGGTAAAGCCTTATACGATAATTTACATCCATCACGCATAATAGTTGGCAGTCACATAAGCAATAACCAGCAGGCCTTAACCTTTGCCAATTTATTGGCCCAGGGTGCAATAAAACAAGATATAGACATTCTACAAACAAACGCAACCGAAGCCGAGGCAGTTAAGCTGTTCTCCAATGCTTATTTAGCCATGCGTGTTTCTTACTTTAATGAATTGGATAGTTACGCCGAAAGTCACGGGCTAGATACCAAACAAATAATTGAAGGGGTAGGGTTAGACCCCCGTATTGGTAATCACTACAACAACCCATCATTTGGTTATGGAGGTTATTGTTTGCCCAAAGATACTAAGCAGTTATTGGCTAACTACAAAGACGTGCCCAACAACATGATTAGCGCCATTGTAGACTCTAATACAACTCGTAAAGATTTTATTGCTGACGCTATTGTTAAAAAGAACCCAAGGGTTGTTGGTATTTACCGTTTAATTATGAAAACAGGCTCAGATAATTTTAGAGCGTCTGCTATTCAAGGGATTATGAAGCGCATTAAAGCCAAAGGTATAGAGGTAGTGTTGTTTGAGCCAGAATTGACCGAGGGCGAGTTTTTTCATTCTAGAGTGATTAAAGATTTAGAAGAGTTTAAAGAAATGGCTGATGTGATTGTGGCTAATCGCATGACGGATATTTTGGATGATGTGGTATCAAAAGTTTATACCCGTGATTTGTTTGGGAGCGATTAATTTATGAGATATCTAATTACAGGAGGTGCGGGTTTTATAGGTAGTGCCGTTATTAGGCATATTATCGAGCATACCAGTCATCATGTGTTAAATGTTGATGTACTAACCTATGCGGGTAACCTTGAGTCGATTCCCTGTGCCAATAGCGAACGCTATCAATTTGCTAGGGTAGATATTTGTGATCAAGTAGCTCTAAGTAAAGTGTTTCAAGATTTTGAGCCAGATTCGGTGATGCATTTAGCGGCAGAGAGCCATGTAGACCGTTCAATAGATGGACCTGCTGAATTTATTCAGACTAATATTGTTGGCACCTATAATATGCTGGAAGTTTCACGCAGCTACTGGCAGGGTTTAGACGAAGCTGCTCAGCAAGCGTTTCGCTTTCACCACATATCTACAGATGAAGTTTATGGTGATCTGGGCCCAGAAGGTTTGTTCACCGAAACTACGAGCTACGAGCCAAGCTCACCCTATTCAGCCAGTAAAGCGTCAAGCGATCACTTAGTGCGTGCTTGGCAGCGAACTTATGGTTTGCCTACCATTATTACCAACTGTTCTAACAATTATGGGCCATACCACTTTCCCGAAAAACTTATCCCGTTGATTATTCTAAATGCATTGGCGGGTAAGGCGCTGCCTGTATACGGTGATGGTAGTCAAATACGCGATTGGCTCTATGTAGAAGACCATGCACGCGCATTGGTTAAGGTGGTTAGTGAAGGTAAGGTAGGCGAAACCTACAACATCGGTGGCCACAACGAACGCAAAAACATAGATGTAGTGAAAACAATTTGCACTATGCTAGATGAGCTAGTGCCTTTTGGTACGCACCCGTCTTTTGTTAAGGCCCAAGCTAAAACTCTTGATTCTAGCCCTAGCTATTCCTCTCTAATTACTTTTGTAACCGATCGTCCGGGTCATGACGTGCGCTACGCCATAGACGCTTCAAAAATAGAGCGTGAATTGGGTTGGGTGCCATTAGAAACTTTTGAGAGTGGTATTCGCAAAACGGTAGAGTGGTATCTAAACAATGAGAGCTGGTGGCAACGTGTGCTAGACAACTCTTACCAAGGTGAGCGCCTTGGTGTTATGGCGCAGAATAAAGGAACAGGTAATAAGCTATGAAGGGCATTATATTAGCCGGTGGTTCAGGTACTCGCTTGTATCCCATTACCATAGGGGTTTCTAAACAGTTACTCCCAGTGTATGACAAGCCGATGATTTATTATCCCTTGTCTGTATTAATGTTGGCGGGCATTAAAGATATCCTTATTATTACCACGCCAGAAGACCAGGTTAACTTTCAAAAATTACTGGGTGACGGTAGTCAGTTCGGTATATGCATTAGTTATGCAGTTCAGCCAAAGCCAGAGGGTTTGGCCCAGGCGTTCACAATAGGTGAAGAGTTTATTGGTGACGACAAAGTTTGTCTGGTACTGGGCGATAATATTTATTTTGGTCCGGGCTTTTCACCAAAACTGCTTAAAGCAGCCGCCCAAGATGAGGGGGCAACTGTATTTGGTTATCAAGTGAAAGATCCAGAGCGTTTTGGGGTGGTCGAGTTTGATGCAAATCGTAAAGCACTCTCTATTGAAGAGAAACCCTTAAAAGCTAAATCAAACTACGCGGTTACAGGTTTGTATTTTTACGACAATAGCGTAGTTGAAATTGCTAAAAACATTAAACCCTCCGCACGAGGTGAGTTAGAAATAACCTGTGTTAATAACGAGTACCTAAAGCGTGGCAAGCTACAAGTAGAGGTTTTAGGGCGAGGGTTTGCTTGGCTAGATACGGGTACTTATGACAGTCTGATGGACGCAGGACAATATGTACAAACAATTGAACATCGCCAAGGTTTTAAAATAGCTTGCCTGGAAGAAATAGCCTTTAACCAAGGCTGGCTTAGTGAGATGGAAATTAAAGAGATTGCCAAACCGCTAATGAAAAATAGCTATGGCGAGTATCTGATGAGTTTGGTTAAATGATCGCGCTTAATAGCCCCTTAAAGCCAGACCTGAAAAAGCTAAATAAATACCTAGAACGTGTAAATGACAGTGGCTGGTTCACTAATTTTGGTCCGCTGCAAAATGAACTGACGGCTAAGCTTGAAGATTATCTTGGGGTTAAAAACCTTTTACTTGTGAATAACGGTACAGCTGCCTTACAGGTAGCGGGCCGTACCTTAGGTTCAGAATCTATCCTTTCAACGCCATTTAGTTTTGTGGCAACAGCGAGCGCATTTAAATGGCAAAAAGACGAACTTGCCTTTGCCGATATCCATCGTGCTAGCTATAACTTATGCCCAAGTGCCGTGGCCAGTGCCTATCAGAAAGGCTGTAAAGCCGACACCGTGGTTGCCACTCATGTTTATGGCAACCCCTGTGACGTAAGTGCTTTCGATGCATTAAGACAAGAAAATAACTTTCGTATTATTTACGATGCTGCTCACGCTTTTGGCATTAAGTTAGCGGGCAGTTCAGTGTTAAATCACGGTGATGCTAGTACGCTAAGTTTTCACGCCACAAAAATATTTCATACTGTAGAGGGCGGAGCCATTGTATTTAAAAGCAGTGCAGACTTCGACAAAGCTAAAGAACTTATTAACTTTGGTATGAGCCCAGATTCGGGAATAGTTGGTGTAGGCATTAACGCAAAGCTTAATGAATACCAGGCCGCCGTAGGATTGGTTAATTTGGAGCAGATAGATGATGTGTTGGATCACAGGGCTGAGCTTTTTCATCAATACCGAGAGGGTTTGAATGACGTAGTAGAGCTTCAGCAGTGGCATCCAGAGGCTAATGCTAATGGGTCTTATATGCCTATCAAGTTAGAGAGTGCTGAGCATTTGGCAAAGATTGTTCAGGCATTAGACCTAAACAATATTCAGAGCCGTCATTACTTCTCACCATCACTGGATAAGGTTTTTGAAAATAGCTTCAGTTATGGCGTGGAGAGCAGTCATGAGGTATCTGAAGGGATTTTGTGTTTACCACTACATGCAGGATTGAGTCTCGAAAGTGTTGATACTGTGTGCCAAGTAATTAGGCAAAATACGTAATAACGATGTTTGAATAGCTCTGTATTAAAGGTGGTATAAATGAAAAGCTTTTATATTTTGGGTGTTGGTGATAATACCGCTGTTTATATCGATCTATTGGAAGATCTAGGGCATGAGATTGCAGGTCTATCACATTACGAGGAAAGTCGCATAGGCGAGGATTACCTAGGCCACTCTATTAATATATCTAATAAAGAGTTATTGCAAAGAAAGGATTTGAGTGATTATAACTTCGCTTTGTCTATGGGGGATAATGATGTTAGAGCTGAGTTAGCCAAGGAGATTAGGGCAAAAGGAGGGGGTGTGCCAACGCTAATTCATCCCGCTGCAGTTGTTTCAAAATATGCATTACTAGATGAAGGGGTTGTGATTCATGCAAATGCAACTATTCAGGCTGGTAGCCAAATTAAAAATGACTCAGTAGTAAGCGCTAATGCAGTTGTAATACATAAGGCTGTTGTAAGTAGTGGCTGTTATATTGCTGCTAATGCGACGATAGGTGCTGATGTCAACCTAGGGGTTGGGGTTTTTATCGGCTTGGGGGCTGTTATTGCTTCGAAGAAAGTTTCAATAATTGCTGAGAAGACAGTTGTAGGGGCTGGTGCGATAGTTATTCGAGATGTGGAAGAAACTTCCGTTCTTGTAGGGAATCCAGCAAAACAAATAAAGTGAGTGATTAGTACTTTATTTCTAAAGGTTAGTGTTTTTAGGGTGACTGGCTAATTTAAAACCTGGTTTTCGATAGCTTAAAATTCTGTTAATTTAAAAAAATCTACGTTTTTAATGTTGAATATATAAATCTTTAAATTTTCGACCTCCTTAATGAGAGGAATGGGTATAAGCCTTCAGGAAATTGAAAGTTTATAGTTAATTGTGTGATCTTTTGTCAAAGTGATAATTAGTGCCTTCTTTAAAAAAAAATATAACCTTTAATTATATTGGACAATTTTATACTGCTTTCATAGGTATATTAATTCTACCTCTTTACCTAGAGCAATTGGGAGCTGAGGCTTTTGGCCTAATTGGTTTTTTTACTTTATTGCTAGCTTGGCTACAGTTATTGGATTTGGGCCTAACTCCGACATTAGGTCGTGAAGTGGCTAGATTGAAGGGCGACCCTAAAAATCATTATGAATTAAGAACGGTTGTTCGCAGTTTAGAAGTTGTTTTTATGGCTGTTGCGGTGTTTGTAACTATAGCCATATTTATAAATCGTAATTGGCTAGCGGTAGAATGGCTGACGATTAGCGAGTTAGACGCCGATTTGGTTGCATTGTGCGTGGGTTTAATGGGAGTTGTTGTCGGCCTTCGTTGGCTTTCATCCCTATATATGAGTGGTATAAATGCTTATGAGCAGCAAGTGTGGATAAATATAGTTGGTGTGTGCATTGTTACACTCCGTTTTCCAGGTGCTTTGGCTATTATTCTAGTAAGTGAAGGTAATCTTCTGCTGTTCTTTAGTTACCAATTTTTAGTGGCAGGTATCGAATGCCTAATATATTCCACAAAACTCTACAAAATTATGCCGTCTACAGATACAGAAGTTAACTTTAGTGCAAACAGCCTCAAACGGATTGCCCCGTTTGCATTAAGCATTGGCTATACAGCGGGAATATGGGTTTTTATAACCCAGTTGGATAAGTTGTTGTTATCTAAAATATTGCCATTAGCTGATTATGGCTTCTTTACTTTAATTGCTACGCTGACGACTGGGGTTATGTTTTTATCGTACCCTATTGGAAGGGCGATATTACCTAGAATGACGAGTTTAATTGCTCAGAATGATGAACAGGAAATGATGAAAATATACATGAAAGGTACTCGTATTGTTTCTGCTGTAGTCTCTCCAGTCGTTCTGGTTATTGCATTTTTTCCTCAAGAGATAGTTTATATCTGGACTGGAAATGTGAAGGCGTCGGAGTGGATTGAACCAATACTTCCATTATATGTATTGGGTTACGGCTTGTTAACGGTAGGTGCTTTTCAGTATTATTTGCAGTATGCACATGGAAAATTAAAACAACATGTGATTTATAATACAGTGTCAGCTTTAATTTCTATCCCAATGATTATTTATTCCGCTTACAGTTATGGCCCTATTGGTGTGGCGTGGGTTTGGTTTATATTTAGGTTATTGTCTCTATTATTTTGGGCACCATACATTCATTATAAATTTGCGCCGGGAATTCATTTTGATTGGATTATAAAAAGCGTCTTTCCTCCTATTGTTGTTAGTCTGGTGGTTTTATTGGTTGTTAGTGGCATTTTTGATTATCACTTTTCAAATAACCGCTTATTAGGTCTTTTTTATATTTCAGTTGTTACTAGTGTGGTGATGATAGCTTCATTTGGTATCTCATTTTTTAAAGAGATAAGGGTGTTTGTTCGTGAAAAAATTTGATTATCAGGATTTTAAACAGATTCCCCTTCCAACAGAAAAGGAGGTTATGCTCAATTGGGAGCCTAGCACAAACTCTCCCTTGGTCAGTGTTTTGTGTACCACCTTCAATCAGCAAATATACATTGAAGATGCAATTCATGGTTTTTTAATTCAAAAGACAGAATTTCCATTTGAAATTGTGATACATGATGATGCTTCGACTGACAGTACCCCAGATATTTTAAAAGAGTATGCAAAACGGTACCCTCAGCTTATTAAATTGGTACTTCAAAAAGAAAATCAATATAGCCAGGGTAAAAGGGTTTTTTCGATAGCTGCAAAATATGCAGAGGGGGAATATTTGGCTTTTTGTGAAGGGGATGATTTCTGGATTGACAGCAATAAGCTTAGTCATCAAAAAAATATATTTGATTCTAACCCTAAATGCAGCCTAGTTGTTCATCAGTGTTTACAGATGAGAGGTGATCACATAAACCCTAAGCCTGCGATGGGGCATGGTTCAGAGCAGCGAGATATAGGGAAAAGTGAGGTTGTTAGTTTTCCATACCAATTTTCACCAACGGCTTCTTATCTTATTAAAGCAAATATTTTTGATATTCTACCGGACTGGTATCAAACAGCACCTGTAGGTGATTATTTTCTTGAAAGTTATAGCTTCAAGCTAGGAGATGTGATTTACAGCCCTTGTACTTTTTCGGTGTACAGGAGGCAGGCTGAGGGATCGTGGACTGTCGATACTAATGAATCAGGCGAAAAACTTAAGAAGTTTTCATTGAAAATGTACAAGAGCTTAGAGCTAATGAAAAAAGACCCCTTCTTTAGTGATTCAAATATTGAAAAGAAAATGGCAGCCTCTCTTTTTGGGGCAGCAAAAGGAGCGTTGCTAGAGCATGACTTTATTGAGTTCCAAGAGAATATAAAGAAATCTGTTCTCATGCATAAGCGTTCATCCCACTTTCAGAAACTACTGTTTCTGCTGCGCCGCTTCCCTTTATTTGCCAGATTTATGTTGGTTACTTATAAAAAGTTAGTGTAGTTTTATTGTATTAAATACAGTGTCTTTTTATGCGTGAATTTGGTGGCATATTTTAATTTTTCATCGGTGTTGTTGATATTGTGTGGTCCCATCGTGAGGCTTATATGTGGAGTTTTAAGTGGAAGTCAGAAAAACAAGTATTTTAATCGCTTTGGTTATCTCTGCAGCGTCTTTACTGTTATTGGATTCAATGTTTGGTGATGCTTTGCCATTATTGGTAACGGCCTTTATGGGAGTTGTATATCTTTCTCCTGTAGTACTAATAGCCAAAAGTAAGTTAACTACCATAGAGTCCCGCTCAATAGTGGTTGTTATGCTGGCGTTATGTGCATTGTACTTTTTTTCTTCAGTATTGTCTGGGGGAGGTTATAAGCATTCTTTGTATGTGTTGATTTGTATCGGCTGGTATTTGGTTGGATTATTGTTTTCAAAATTAGCAATTGGCAGATTATATGTCGCTATTTTTTCAGTTTTATTTACATTTTTCCTCTTTTTTCTATATGTGAATAATTCTCTTGGAGCACCCAAGAATACAGTAGGAAGCGGGATTTTATATTTGACAATTTTCGCCGTGGTTTTGTTTTATATAGAGGGTAGGGCAATAGCGCACATTGCTGCATACGTTATATTGATTTGTATATTTATGGCATTTCTTGATATGAGAGGGGGGATGGTGCAAGTTCTTTTGCTATTAAGTGGGGTGCTTTTATCCGTAAAACTCCAATGGATGTCTAAAATGTACAGGTTGTGGTTTGGGGTGTTCATCATATTTTTGGTATTGCTTGTATTATTTATTAGTTACTCTAGTGAGTTTTCGATTTTCGGTCAGGTCGAAGCTTTAGTGAGTGAGCATACTGGTAGAAGTTTGCATTCAGGCAGGCAGCTGATATGGCCTATCGCATTAGAGGATATTTCATACAAACCTATATTTGGACATGGAGCTGGTTATTTAATTAATAGTTTGCCTGGTGCCGAAACATGGTCTGCTCACAACGTATACCTTCAAGTTAGTATGCAGGTTGGGTTAACAGGCTTAGCGCTATTGTTGTTAGTGCTTTATTTAGTTTTAAAGAATATGCAGGTAAGAGAAAATCCCAGCGTGAGTTTTGTCTTTATGACTGTTTGGTTGATTATTGTTATTTACAACTGTCTAGAGGTGTCACTTATTCAGAATGCAATGCCAATAGCTGTCATGCAGTGGTTGATATTTGGTCTACTAAATGGAATTGCAATAATAAAAAGTGGGGAGGGGAAGTAATGAAGAGGATTATGATAGTTGCTAATGCATCATCAACTCATACAATTAGGTGGGCTAATGCGCTATATGAAAAAGGACATGCCATCACACTTGTAACTCAGCACACTCCAATCGCTGGGCTTAAAAAGGAAATACGGATTATAAACCTCCCTTATAATGGTATGAAGGGTTATTTTTTAAACACACTGGAGGTTAGACGCATAAGCTCAGAATTTAAGCCTGACATTATTCATGCTTATTTTGCAAGTGGCTATGGTACGTTGTTAGCCAATACACAGCTTAATTACTACGTTTCAGTTTGGGGGTCTGACGTATATATATATCCCAATAAAAATTTCATAAATAAATTTTTATTGAAACGCTCATTAAGAAAGGCTAGTTATATTTTTTCTACTAGTGAAGCCATGAAAAGTGAAACCCTAAAATATACTAGCAAGCCCATTTATGTAATTCCTTTTGGTGTCGAAGTAGAGAAGTATGACAGGGAGCGGGTGCCGAGTAGTCAATTAACAATCGGTGCGGCGAAGGTGCTTGATGATATTTATGGGATTGATGTACTTATAAAAGCATTTTCTAAAGTAAATAAGAGCAGTAAAAGGGATGTGCGATTAAAAATTGCTGGTGATGGCCCTAATAGAGCAGCACTTGAAAAACTCGCGAACGAATTGGGAATTAGCGAGTATGTTGAGTTTCTAGGGTGGTTGGACTTTGATTATATATCGGAGTTTTATAAATCACTTGATATCTTCTGTGTTCCCTCATACTCAGAAAGTTTTGGTGTGGTGGCTGTAGAGGCAGGTGCAGCCTCCCTACCAACTGTGGTTTCAAATGTTGGTGGTTTACCAGAAGTTGTACGTGACAATGAAACAGGATTTGTAGTGCAGGCAGGTGATGTAGAGGCCTTTGCAAGTAAACTAATGAGTTTGGTTAATAATGATGGTATTAGGGAAACTCTTGGTAAGGCTGCTAGAAAAAGAATTGAATCTAATTATCAATGGAAATCTAATGTTGATGATATGTCTAAGTACTATGAAAACTAGCGAGGTGGTTAAGTGGAAAATGTAATATTGATGGTATTTATTGTCAGCTCGCTGGCATTGACATACATTTATTTGGCGTACCCATTTATGATGTATGTTTTGAACCGTACGGTGAAAGATAAAGCTTTAGTCGTAGAGAGATTACAAAGTATTGCGGTAATAGTTCCAGCGCATAATGAAGAAAAGGTTATTGCCGAAAAAATTGAAAATCATCTTAAATTTAATTACCCCGGTGTTTTGAAAGTATATATTCTTTGTGATTCTTGTAGTGACTCAACTGTAGATATATCAAGAAAATACAGTGCTGTGCATTCAGATAAAATTGAAGTGTACGAAGTTAGCGGGGGAAAGGGTAAAACGAATGCAATTAATGAAATAATGCCTTTCATAAAGGAAGATATTATTATATTCACGGATGCAAACGTAATGCTTGACCCTTCGGCGCCTTCAAATATCAATAGAGTGTTACAAGACGATGATGTTGGTGGAGTGGCAGGGCAGTTGAGTTATGTCAATATTGAAAAAGAAGGCGCTGCTGCATCCAATGGCCTTTATTGGAAATATGAGGAAATGATTAAAATGGGGGAGGCGAAAATAGGGTCTCTCATGGGAGCTGATGGTTCGATTTTCGCTATCAGAAGGAAGTTTTACCGACATCTTCCTGTACATGTCTTGGATGATTTCTCTACATCAATGGGCGTTGTTGTTCAGGGGAAACTCTTTAAATTTGACGCTTCTGTAAAAGCTTATGAGAAAGGCGCTGAGCATGATTCAGAGGAGTTTGAAAGGAAAGTACGGATCAGTAATAGGTCTTATAATACATACAGAAATCTTAGGAAGGAATTAATTAGTACGTTCAATTTATATGATCTTTTAAAACTATACTCACATAAGGTTTTACGCTGGTATAGTTTTATTTTTTTAGGGGCGGCTTTTGTGTGTGCAGTACTTCTTGCAGGTTACGGATCTTTAACTGGTTCAGTATTGCTTGTAGGGCAGATGTTATTTTATATGACTGCCTATGCGCATCACAAAAGTATTATAAATGAAGGTACGAAATTATATAAAATTAGTAATATAATTTTCTATTTTGTTATGGTGAATTTAGCATCGATGCTTGGTATTTTTAAATCGTTGAAAGGTGAAAGGATATCAACTTGGAAGAAAGCAGAGAGTAGTAGGTGATATTATGAAAGCGGTAATTTTTGGCGGGTCAGGATTTATTGGAAGTCATTTTTCTCAATACCTTTTAGATAATGATATTGTGCAACAAGTAGTCGTTGCTGATATTGCACCTCTGGATAAACATCGAATAACTGAGCTGTATGAATCCTACGTGTCAAAGGGGAGGATTATTTTTGAAAGTGTGGATGTGCGTCAGAGCATAGACTTAACTGTTGTCGGTAAAGTAGATTTAATTGCAAACTTTGCTGCCGTGCATAGAGAGCCAGGGCATGATCCGTTTGAGTATTACGAGACTAACCTTTTAGGCGCTGAAAATGTATGTGCTTGGGCTAATGATGTTAGCTGTGAAAATGTTATTTTTACTAGCAGTATTGCACCTTATGGCCCATCAGAAGAAGCTCGAGACGAGGCATCTTTACCTGTACCTGCCACTGCTTATGGCGGTTCTAAATTGGCTGCAGAAAAAATACACCAAACTTGGCAGTCTGCAGATAAGCTAAATCGTAAACTTGTAATTGTACGTCCTGGTGTAGTATTTGGCGCAGGAGAAGGTGGTAATGTCACCCGTTTAATAAAGGCCACAGTGAGGCGCTATTTCTTTTATATGGGCAATAAGAACACTCGAAAGGCAGGCACTTATGTAAAAGAGCTTTGTAATGCCATGTGGTGGTCTATGGATTCTAAAGCAGGTCAAGACCCTGTTTTATTTAACATGTCAATGAACCCAGGGCCAACGATTGAGGAGTATGTGAATGCGGTATGTGAAGTGGCTGAAATTAAACGCTTCGTACCAAATGTTCCATTCAGTTTGATGTATTTAGCTTCTTTAATTATAGACCCCCTAGCCAAGGCTGTTAAAGTTGACCAGCCTATCAGTCCTGTTCGTATGAGAAAACTTGTTAAATCAAACAACATAATTCCTCAGTATTTAAGCGATAACAATTACCAGTACCTTTACAGCTTTAATGAAGCGTTAGCTGATTGGAAGTTGGATAGGGGCAGTGATTGGAAGTAGGGAGTTATTCTTCAATCGGTCGAAGTTTAATTTATTGTGGTTAATCGCCCACCTGAAGATTAAGGATAAGGGCTAGGTAACATCTATAAGGAGGGCTTTTTAACTTTAGAGGTTGTGAATATGGCTTTTTTTCAGCTCTGGGATTAATCAATTTAGAGTTATTGGCTAGCGCTTTTTTTGGACTTCTGCGTAATTATTATTACTAATAATCACTTTATTTCCCCTGGTCATTGGGTGCTTCTAGGTTTTCATAAGTAATATTTAATTGGAAATAACTATATTACTGTGGTTAATGAATTGTGTATTTTTCGGGCTGTTTTTTGTAGAATGCTGAGAATTCCATCACGGTTAATTACTTGTATATATGAATGTAATTAACGGACATGCATTAAAGTTTTAAAATTAATACGGATAATTAAATGAAAGCCATTATTCCTGTAGCAGGGTTAGGAACACGTATGTTGCCTGCTACCAAAGCCATCCCTAAAGAAATGCTGCCCATAGTGGACAAGCCACTTATTCAATACGTGGTGAACGAGGCCATTGCAGCGGGTGTTAAACAAATTGTATTGGTTACCCACTCCAGTAAAAACTCCATTGAAAACCACTTTGATACTAGCTTCGAGCTAGAGGCCACCTTGGAAGCTCGTGTTAAGCGCCAGCTTTTAGATGAAGTGCGCGCCATTTGCCCCCCTGGTGTAACCATCATGCATATTCGCCAAGGGGAAGCGAAAGGCTTGGGCCATGCCATTGCCTGTGCGCGCCCGTGTGTGGGTAATAACCCTTTTATTGTTATGTTACCTGACGTATTAGTTGATGATGCTGCATCCGATTTAACAAAAGACAATCTTGCAGACATGGTGAATAATTTTCGCGCTACTGGCAGCAGCCAGGTAATGGTTGAAACGGTACCAGATGAGCTGGTCAATAAATACGGTATTGTTGATTGCGCTGGTAAAAATCTATCACCAGGGGTGGCACAAGCCATGGTGGGCATGGTTGAAAAGCCAGATCTTAAAGATGCTCCCTCAAACCAAGCGGTGGTGGGGCGTTATGTACTGTCACGCTCAATTTGGGATATTCTTGATAAAACTCCTGTGGGGGCGGGTGGTGAAGTTCAATTAACCGATGCCATTGCTGAATTAATGAAAAATGAAACCGTAGAAGCCTACTCTATGGTGGGTAAAAGTCACGATTGTGGCAGTAAAACCGGTTATATGTTGGCCAATATGGAATACGGTTTACGCCACCCTGAAGTTAAAGATGCCATGGAAAGCTTTATGGCAAAAAAACGAGAAACAGTTAGCACAAACGTTAAATAGCGTTAGTTGATTGTATATATTGTTTTATTTAAAACCTCTAATCCCTCATTAGAGGTTTAATGAAATGGTTCCCCTCGCTTTTCAGCGCTAAGCTGAGGAGTGAGTATC